>Ga0068714_10004674_pt1 | contig 15124 bp, 14 predicted proteins | sample MTBNYHSulfiMetaG_FD_62988 | JGI IMG/M metagenome (GOLD analysis project Ga0068714, IMG submission 62988) | Enrichment culture microbial communities from rom New York Harbor, USA that are MTBE-degrading - MTBE-NYH (New York Harbor Sulfidogenic)... | ecosystem: Environmental > Aquatic > Marine >... | reverse complement strand
CAGAACCCTTCCTGCGACTGGATCAATCGGTTCTCCGCAAAAAAAGAAAACAGCTCTTTTGTTCCGCTCCATAACTCTCTCCTCCCCGCAAAGCGTTGGAATCTGGAGAGAATAGTAACAAAAGACAGTTGACCTGGTCAAATAAAGGAATAGAACAAGAAAGGAATAAACCGGGGAAGAGTGATGCCATAAAAAGACAAACCGGGAGATCGCGCCACAAGGGCTCCTCCCGGTCCAGGATTCGGTCTGATTTCCCCCAATAATTAGAGACTTGCGAATATCAGAAATCACTACATCCCGAAGTGTTTTTTGAAAAGTTCCTCCGCCTTCCGTGCGCCCTCAGGGCTTACCGCAACAGACTTGGCCTTCCTCTTCGGGTCGCTGATGTAACCCTTTTCATGAAGCCGGTCCATGGTCCCCCAATCGAAACTCTTCCATGCCCTGGCGGCACCGTCCCGATCCTGATGGAAGACAAGCCATATCAGCGCCAGCGTCATCTCATCCACCTTGTCTTTATCAAAATCCATTCTAAAAACCTCCTCCATGGCCTTCAGTTTTTCTCCCTCACGCGACGATTCCAAAATACGGCGGGGCTAATTATTATGCCGATTGTCAATTGGACTGACAATTTGCACAAGGTTACCCTGCAAGCCATGGGAGACAGGGAGAGCGTGTTCCCTTTCGGCCGGGATCATTCCGCCTGCGATCATCACCGGGAAAACCTCAGGAAAACCCGTTTTGTCAAAAACGTACGACCTGACCCCCATGGTTTGCCCCTGGGTTGCCCCAAATGGCTTGGGACATCGCTACAGTTTCACCCGCTTGAGTAGCTGTGCGTTGATCGCCACGACCACAGTGCTAACCGACATCAATACTGCTCCTACGGCGGGGGTGAGAAGAATACCCCCTGCGGCAAGCACTCCTGCGGCCAGGGGAATGGCCAGAATGTTGTATCCAGCGGCCCACCAGAGGTTCTGAACCATCTTCCGGTAAGTGGCGCGGGACAGCTCGACGATCTTCGGTATGTCGCGCGGGTCAGACCGGACCAGAACGATGTGTCCGGCTTCCACAGCTACGTCAGTACCCGCACCGATAGCGATCCCGATATCGGCCGTGGCCAGTGCGGGGGCATCATTAACGCCGTCACCAACCATCGCGACCTTCTTTCCCTGGCCCTGAAGCTCACGCACCTTCGTGGCCTTGTCTTCGGGCAGGACCTGGGCAAACACCGTGTCGATACCCAGTTCCGCAGCGACGGCATCCGCCACCGCCTGCGCATCCCCGGTGAGCATGGCCACTTCTATTCCCCGGTCGTGCAGCGCTCGGATCGCCTCGCGGCTCTCCTCCCGGATGGCGTCGGCCACTGCGAAGACTGCCAGGGCCTTGCCGTCCCGAAGAAGATAGATGGCGGCCTGACCCCGATCGGCTGCCGCCTTGGCTGCTTCCCGAAGCTCTTCCGGTACCTGCGTGTCCTCTGACTTCAGGAGTGCTGGGCCGCCCACGTGATATTCGATCCCATCAACCGAAGCGGCGACACCCTTTCCCGTCACGGCCCGGAATCCATCCACAAGAGCAACGTCGATATTTCGCTCCTCCGCCGTTTTTACAATGCCGCGGGCGATGGGGTGTTCGGACTCTGACTCCACTCCGGCCGCCAGCCGGAGCGCATCCTCTTCAGACACGCCTTCCGCCACAGACATTTCCACCACGCGAAATTCTCCCAGCGTGAGTGTCCCTGTCTTGTCGAAGATCACCGTATTCAGGTTCCGTGCTTCTTCCAGACCCCGCCGGTCCCGCACCAGGAGACCGTTCTTAGCGCCAAGTGTCGTGGAGATGGCGACCACCAGCGGTACGGCCAGGCCGAGGGCGTGTGGGCAGGCAATCACCAGGACTGTCACCACACGGATGATTGAGAAGTCGATGGACGCTCCCAGAAACTGCCAGACCACCAGCGTGAGCGCCCCCGAGACTATGGCCACACCGGTAAGGGCCCGGGCCGCACGGTCGGCCAGATGCTGAGCCCTTGATTTTGATGTCTGCGCATCAGCCACAAGCCGCATGATGCCGGAGATCTTCGTGTTCTCACCCGTGCCGGTGACCTCGATGCGCAGAGAACCCTCGCCATTGATGGTCGCCGCAATGACCTCGTCGCCTTCCTTCTTTTTAACCGGCCTGGACTCCCCGGTTATCATGGCCTCGTTGAGATCGCTCTCCCCCTTGCGGATCACTCCGTCCGCGGGCACACTCTCTCCAGGGCGCACCAACACCAGATCACCCTCGTTGAGTTCGCTGACCGGGATCTCCTCCTCACCCTGGTCGGTCACACGGATCGCGGTATCGGGGAGGAGTTTGGCGAGCTCCTGAAGCGCCCCCTGGGCCTGTGTTATTGAGCGCATTTCGATCCAGTGACCCAGCAGCATTATGGTCACCAGGGAAGCCAGTTCCCACCAGATCGCGTCTGCCTTTATCAGGCCGAGCTGGACCACCCAGGAGAAAATGAAGGCTACCGAGATGGCAAGAGAGATCAGGGTCATCATTCCCGGCAGCCGTTCTCTCAGCTCCCGCCATGCCCCTTTCAGAAAGACCAGGCCGCCGTAGAGAAAGACAGCTGTGGCGAGAATGGGTGATATCCACGCCGACCCCGGAAATTCAGGCGCGGTGTAGCCAAAGATCATCTGGATGTGCGCTGCCCAGAAGACGACCGGAATGGTAAGGGCCAGGGAGAGCCAGAATTTATCCCGGAACATCTTCGGGCTGTGCCCTTCGTGCTGGTCGTGGCCTGTATGGTCCGGGGCCATCTTGCCGTGTTCGCCGTGCGGATCGGCTCCGTGTCCATGATGGTGACCGGTTGTATTTCTCAAAATCTCACCCCCTTTCTTTTTCGTGATCGGTCCAGAAGACACCCTCCGGGTTATCGTGGATAAACGATAACTTCGATGTCTCCATGAATGCTCCTTACGAAGGGCTCACTTTTTCTTTCCCCAGTCTTCGCAAAAAAGAGAATAACCGGCCAGGTTTTCAGTGAGGCAACCATATTTGCACAAAAGTCAGGCTTTCGATGAGACGAGGCAGCCGGTACGGTTTTCAGGGAAACGGCAACCTTGCATATATAGGCCAACCGTGGATCCCATAGTATCACCATAGCTGTCAGCCCGTACTCTTTTTACAAAACAGAGTTTTTGACTATTTTTTGCCCTTTTCTCTTTGCTGATGAACCTCATCTTTTTGCACCGAGGACATTCTTCCAGAGACAGACGCAACGATTCTATCTGATGACCATAAACCCATATTATGTTCCGGTCATTAAACGCGCTGCGGACTTGATGAACAGCCTATGCAAAAAGGAAAAGGGAGTTGCTCCCCTTGAGGGAAGCGCTCCTTTCTGTTGCCGTATTTCTTTAAAAGATGCTGGATGCTGTATTACTACTCCAGGGGGATGCATATATCGGTGATCAATTTTTTGAGCGGGGTTTGCGGAAGGACCTGGATCCATTAAACGAGTTGGAGCCTCCTGTCAAAGCGTGAACGAGCAAAAATATCCCAACTCAATACTTGCTCCTTGCAAAGTCTCCCCAAAACAATGACGGGGCTTATCTCCATTTCTTTCGCAAAGGCCTCCACGGCATCATCGCAGAAATTTTCCCTGTTCCTGAACTCCTGATACTGTTTGGGGGGAATAAGCGTATCTGCCGCAAAGTTGTTTGCCTCTTCCTCCCTGATATCGGCACCGCTATTGTCAAGATTGACGTAAATTTCTTTTTTGCTGTGTCCCTTGACTATGTGCCCCAACTCATGGAAGAAGGAGAACCAGAAAACGTCCCAATATGGATAGCGGAAACTAAGGGAAACAACTGCCTTGACAGGTGAAACCCACTGAGTCGCGCCATTGACTGAGGTGTGACGCAAATGAGGAACAATGGTCAGGGCAACTCCACACTTTTTACAAATCTCCTGCGCTTTTTCGAAATGATCATGGAATTCTGAACAATTTCCTTTTACAAGGTTCCGTAAAAGCGGTATCGATCCCTTCAAGGCCTTCAATGAAAACGATTCGGCAGGAATCTCTTCCGCGTTCAGAACCGACTTCCTCAGCCAGGCGGAGAGGGCGTGAAAAGAGGTTTTTGGAGTGTCCCATCTCCGGAAACTGGCGGCAAAGGCCATCTCATCCAGACGATCCAGAGAGGCAACCCCGAAAAACTGCCTGAGATTATTTGCCTTGTCTTCGTCTTTGCGGGTTGACGGCAACCAGCCCTTTTGGGCCATTTCTGGGTATGGGAATTTTTTTGCCTGCTCGATATCCGCGGAAAGACCTTTTTTTGCTTTTATCCGTGCCATATCTTCCTGGTAGTGCATTTCAAGATTGAGCCAGAAAGAAGCGCTGACACCGAAAACGGACTCCAGTTTCAGGGCCGTTTCGGCCGAGATGGGGGCTTTCCCCTTTATAATTTCGTTAATGGTTTTAGGCGCCATGCCAGTGCGAATCGACAACTCTTGCTGAGTCATTCCTTTGGATTCCAGAACATCTGACAAAGTATCCCCGGGAGGGATAGCGTAGTCAGGCTTGAATTCCGTATAGGATCTATTCACCATGATAATCCACAACCTCCAGGATCTTGATCCCTGAAATATTTTCCAGGTCGAGGCTTCCGTCGGGCAAGCAGGGCAAAGGGTTTTCGAGGGGGAGAAAAACGAGCCGCCAGTTGCCGCCCAGGCTGACCGCGAACTGTCCTTGTCGATCATGGTGCAGTGGGTGAAATCCTGTCCCCGGGATCCTACTGAGGTCAAGAAGATTGCCGGCAGCTCTCAGTTCCATTAGCCTCTGGCCGATCTTCCTTGCCCTGTTTTGACCCCATTCCCTTTGTCCCGACGCCTCCTCATTGCAAGCCTTTTCCAGCTTCCTCGACCTGAATCTTATATCCACTCGCGTCTCCTGTCAATTTTCCTTTACCTGACGGGTAAATAAGAATATAAATTAATAGTCCTTTTGGAACCCCGATGGCATAAGGTCCAAGCAACTTCTCTCCGCGGATGATCAGGCATCTCTGAACCGGAACCCTTTTCCCAGAAGCAATAGCAACGGTTTCGCCCGGGATCAGAGATCCTGCATTTTATATAGATGGACTCCCAATCTGTCGAAATGTTTTCTGTTAAATGTGGCGACCTCCGCCTTGTGGCTATTGGCGGTGGACGCCATGTAGGCATCGGCAAAATCCTGCCCTGTGCTGGCTGCCAGATTCAGGGCATTGAGAGCAATATCGCCATCGTTAACAGAAAGGCCATCCATCCCGATAATCCGCAGGATGGTATCGATGATCTGTTCGCGCGAAACCCTGTAGGCCGACTTGAGCGTCCACGCTACTTCGAACAGAACCGGAGGACCAACGATCAGCCGGACCTCGCCTTTAGCGGCTTTGCGGAAAAGCGCTTCGGCCATTTCCCCTTGCCCCTCATCATCCATTGTGAAGAAACGCAGAAAGACATTGGCGTCAACAAAAACGGTTTTTGTCACTGTTCTTTACCCGTGGCATGGTTTGAGATGCCCTTTTCCATAAGCTCCCGTTCTTTTTCGCCGGGTATCGCAGGACCAAATCGTCCCCTGAGTTCAAAAATGTCGTTGATCTTTGTTATCGAAAAACCTTCAGGCTTTTCTTCAAACAGCACTTTGTCCCCGCTTTTCAGCGCCATTTTTTTTCGGACAGAAACGGGAATGGTAATTTGACCCTTTGCTGAAATAGTTCCAATAGCCACCTGAACCACTCCTTTCCTTACATATTCATTTGCGAATACTATTTTAGTTATGTAGGATTTTTTGGTCAAGGTTGGAGGTTTCTAAAAAAGGGAGCTGCCTCCCTTGAGGAAAGCGCTCCCCTTCTGTTATCCTGTTACTTTTTAAGACGCCGGATGCTTTTATTCCTCCAGCGGGATGCAGATGTCGGTGATCAGTTTTTCGGGCGGGGTTTCGCCCGGGAAATTGCGATAGATCTCGAAAGCCGGGGCGGATGCGGGTTCGCAGCCGCTTCCGGGGAGCCATTCTCCGTAAAACCACCGGTAGCAGGCCAGGAGTCCGTCGTGAGGCCCTGTGTGCCTGAGGACGGCGTATTTTCCCCCTTTGATGGTCTGCTTTTCGAAGCAGGCTTCCGGCTCGAAACCTTCCGTGACGGTCATGCAGGCATCGTAGCGGATCTTTCCCGGCTCGGCGATGTCGGGATCGTCATAGCTTATTCCAATAAAGAGCGTTTTCGGCCCGATCCCCGCACTGTTGCGGGGGCTGGAGCAAAGCTTCTCCCAGGCAACTCCGCACCCTGCGTAGGGGCCCGTGTAGCGAACGGAAACAACCGTCATGGGCTGGAACTGCTCTACTTTAACTTTCATCGGTTTTCCTCCCTGTCTCTGGATGACGGCCCGGAGCGCGGGGCTGCTCCCGATCCCCCTGTCACATCGAGCCTCTTTCCTGTAGCCGGAAGGGGTCTGTCCGAAACGCTTCCGGAAGGCTCTCGTGAAGGACTCGTGGTTTTCGTACCCGGCGCTGAAGGCGATATCGGGAATGGAGCGGGATGAATAAACAAGCTCGAAAGCAGCCCGTTCCATCCTGAGCCGAAGAAGATGCTCCCCCAGGTTTTCGCCCACCATGGCGCTGAAGATCCTGTGGAAATGGAACATCGAGAACCCCGCCGCCCGGGCCAGATCATCCATGGATATTTTCTCGTCCAGGTGTTCCTGGATGTGGAACTGTACGTTCCTTATCGCCTGTTCGTACTCATCGCGCGTTCTCTTTCGCATCGGCCGACCTCCGCTTGATGGAACTGTAACCCATTGCGACATCATACACTTGACGCATATTGCTGGGTTTGCAAGGCGCAAAAAAAGGGAGCGGCCTCCCCGGTCGGAAAGCGCTCCCCTTTTATTGATATTTTTTGTTTCTTAAACCTGTCTTCCTCCGCCCAGGTGTTCATCTGTGTTCATCTGTGTCCATCTGTGGATAAACGTTCCGCTTTTGACCCTTCGATTCACGATCCACAAGTTCCCTTCTCACGTCTCGCGTCTCACGGGTTTCAATGTTTCCCTGCCTCCTGCAGCCTGTCTCCTGTCGCCTTGTTTTCTGCCTTTCCCAGTCACGAGTTACTAGTTACGAGTTACGGTTTTTCCCCTTTACCCTCTCCAGCATGTCCACCGTCATGACATCGAGGTCGTACTTCGGTGCGAATCCCCACTCGGCCTTCGCTGCCGAGCAATCCAGGGAGTTGGGCCACGATTCTGCTATCCCCTGCCTGACGGGGTCCACGTCGTAGGAGATCTCGAACGATGGAATAACCTTCTTTATCGACGCCGCGATCTGATCCGGATCGAAGCTCATGGCCGAGATGTTGTAGGCGTTCCGGTGCACCAGGCGAGAAGGGTCGGCTTCCATAAGCTGGACCACCGATTCAAGGGCGTCGGGCATGTACATCATGTCCATTTGAGTTCCAGGCGCAATGTAACTGGTGTATTTTCCTTTCGATGCGGCCTCGTAGTAGATGTGGACGGCGTAGTCCGTGGTGCCTCCCCCGGGCATGGCCTCGTAGGATATGAGCCCGGGGAACCTTAGCCCCCTGGTGTCCAGCCCGAACTTGAGGTGGTAGTAGTCGCAGAGGAGTTCACCTGTAACCTTGGCCACCCCGTAGATGGTCGTGGGCCGCTGGATAGTATCCTGGGGTGTGTTGTCGGCAGGCGTCGAAGGTCCGAACGCCGCTATTGAACTGGGGAAAAAAAAGGCCGTGCCATGCTCGCGGGCGCACTCCAAAGCGGTGAAGCACCCTCCGGCGTTGATGTCCCAGGATTCCTGGGGGCATGCCTCGCCCCTGGCGGAGAGTATCCCCGCCAGGTGTACGACCGCATCGGCCTTGAAGTTGCCTATAAGTTCCGAGAAGGTCTTGCCATCGCGAACCTCGAGGAGCTCGAAGGGTCCCCCCTCTGACACAGTCCCGGGGACTTTGCGCCTCGCGGTGGCGAGAACGTTCTCCGCCCCATAAATTTCCCGGAGGTAGGGGACGAGTTCAACCCCTATCTGGCCGTTGGATCCGGTAACGATGATCCTCTTCATGATATGACACCCATCTCTCTGCCGACCTTGGCGAATTTCTCCACCGCAAGGTTGAGGTCGTCCCTGGAATGGGCCGCCGAGACCATGCACCGGATCCTGGCCGTACCCTTCGGCACCGTCGGGAACACTATGGCAGTGGCGAAAACACCGTTCTCGAATAGCTTTGCGCTGAAGGTCTTGGCATCCTGGGCCTCTCCGATAATTACCGGCGTGATGGGGGTCTCGCTGTTGCCGGTGTTGAACCCTATCGCGGAAAGTTCCTTCTTGAGGAAGTCTCCGTTCTCCCTGAGCCTGTTGACCAGATCTTCGCTCTCCTCCAGGATATCCACGGAGGCGAGATTGGCGGCTATGTCTGGAACGGTCAGGGCGCTGCTGAACAGGTTCGGACGGGCCTTCTGGCGAATGTAGTCAATGAGGGTGGTGCTTCCGGCGACCACGCCTCCCATGACGCCGAAGGCCTTGGACATGGTACCCACCTCGACATCCACCTTGCCGTGAAGGCCGAAGTGGTCGACTATGCCGCGTCCGCCCCGGCCCAGAACACCTTCACCGTGGGCATCGTCGACTACGACAATGACGCCGTATTTTTCACAGATCTCTACGATCTCGGGAAGTTTCGCTATATCCCCGTCCATGGAGAAGACCCCGTCGGTCACCAGGAGGTGCTTTCCGGGGGCACCCTTGTACTCTTCCAGTTTCGCAGTCAGGTCATCCAGATCGGAGTGCTCGTACCTGACCACCTTCGCCTTGGTGAGCCTGCAGGCGTCGATAATGGAGGCGTGGTTCAGGGAATCACTGTAGATTATGTCCTCGGCTGCAGGGACCAGGGTGGGTATGACGGCCAGGTTAGCGCAAAAACCCGACTGGAGCACAATGGCCGCCTCGGCCCCCTTGAATTCGGCCAGGCGCCTCTCAAGCTCGATATGGGGTGTCATGGTGCCCGCTATTGTCCTTACTGCGCCCGGGCCTACCCCGTACCTGTCCACGTATTCCTTGACCTTGGTCACCAGCCTGGGGTCATTGCACAGGCCCAGGTAGTTATTGGAGCAAAGATTAATGTAATCCTTGCCGGATATTTTCACCCATGCGCCCTGGGGGCTCTCTATGGTCCGGATCGTCCCGTAGAGGCCAGCGCTTTTCATAGCCTCCAGGTCTTCGGTTAGGAATTTCATCGGAACAGCCACGGCTATCACTCCCTGTTGCAAATTTGTTAATTGCCTCAACCAGTATGATTTTGACGCTGCTGAGGTGTCAATGAAGTATAGTTTCAGGGAGGTTTCGTATATTTCCGGAGCTGGATAATATAATATCCTTGTCGTAACCAACGGGAAAGATCCGGGAGGATATGAATATGAACGGTGAAAGGGCTCTCGAGGAACTTGCCGGCAGGATATCCGGCGACACAAGCGCTCCCCACCACATAGCCAATGTCCTTCGGGAGGCCATATACAGGGGGATTCTTGAAGAGGGAAGACCTCTTCACCAGTCCCAGATAGCACACCGCCTCGGGGTGAGCCCCATACCGCTCAGGGAGGCCCTGAGACTTCTGGAGACTGAGGGTCTGGTGGAGTTCCGGGGGTACAGGGGGGCTTTCGTTACAGAATTGTCTCTGGAAGAAGCCAGGGAGCTCTACGAGATGGTGGCCGCCCTTGAGACCAGCCTTATGAGGATCGCATTTCCCGGAATAACAAGAAGGATCATCCGGGAGGCCGAAGAGGTGCTGGAAAGGATGGAGAGCGAGGACGACTGCATCCGCTGGCGGGATCTGAATTTCCTCTTCCACACCCTTCTCTACGAGCCCGCCGGAAGGCCACTCACCCTCGATACCGTCGCCCGCCTCAGGCAGAAGACGGACCGCACCATAAGGACCCACCTCGACTCCCTCAGGAAGGAGTCGGAGCACCAGCACAGGGAGATCCTGGAGGCAGTCGCGGCCGGGGACCTGGAGAAGTCCGTTGCTACCCTTGCCCACCACCTGGCCTACACATCCAACGACCTTCAGTCCTGGATGAGGGCGGAGCAGTCTAGACGGAAGAGGCAATAAGGGTTTTTATTTCTTCAGGCCTGCGGAGCGCCTTGTGTTTCAGCACGGGGATGCCGAGTTCCTCCCCCAGTCTGCGGCACTGGTCGCGGAATGCGGACTTTATGCCTTCGTGGTACACCACGGCCTTGATGCCTCCCCTGATGCCTGAGGCGGCCGACCGCAGCTTTTCGAATCCCTCTTCGGAGCCGTAACCTCCTGAAACGATCCACTGGTTGGGGAGTATGTGGGATACTCCTACTGGCAGATCCCTGTTGATTGCTGCCTCGGAGAAAGACCGTTCGAAGTGGATCCCTCCCACGCACAGGATGTTCACGAGAGGTTCGGTCTCCCGGAAGGGGCTCGTCAGGCTTTTTGCCATGACCTCTATGGCAACGGCATCTTCCCAGCTGGATGGGGTGCTTCCGATCTCAATATCGAGGGTCGGCACGGGGAATTCATTCAACAAGGATGGTTCCTGCCCCTTGAATGTACCAGTCCAGTGTGTCGCCTCCGTCACTACCGTGAAGTCGTCAAGCCCGGCCTCGCTTCGGTTCTTTTCCAGGGCGTGCAGAATATTTCGCATCGCAGCCGGTTCGGCAGGGGGGAATACCCCCGCGTCCACGTCACCGACGGTGTGGACCGTCAAAACCCTGTCGGGCGCGTTGGCCCCCTCGTGCCAGTTGACCTCAGCGGCAAGGTCGAAGTCGAGGAAGTGCTCTTTCAGGATGGGCAGGTAGCGTATGAAGTCGTAGCTCACAAGGTTTTCCTGGCGCATGAAGCAGAACCTGTCGCCTTTTTCATCCACGTGCTCCAGGATGGGAAAGCCGTCGACGGCTATTCCAGCCTCACGGGGGTGGAAAAGCTCCACCACCTTGTCGAAGGCCAGTCTTGAGACATGGTCATGATCTTTGCCGACGCAGAAGAAGAAGATGGCTTTTCTGTTCCCTGCGGGGCGATCTTCTTTCATGCTTTACCCTCCCTTTGATCGTCCTGTTATTATACATGGCATATCTGACCATAGATCCTGTCTGAAAGGAGAAGCGCCTTATGAAGATCAGCATAGCGCCGGAGGTTTTCGAGAAGTGGCCGGGATACCGCAGGTACGTAGTGGTGGGGAAAGGCCTTGACAACGCCGAGGAGGACACTGCCCTTCTTGCCCTGCTCAGGGAGGCCGAACTGGGAGTGAGGAACGACCCGGAACTTGAGAACTACAAGGAGTACCCACTCATCGCGTCGTGGCGTTCCGTTTTCGAGGATATGGGACTGAACCCCAACAAGTTCCCTCCCTCCATTGCCAACCTTATCAAGAGGACACGCTCCGGCAAGGACCTGCCGTTCATCAACAGGCTGGTAGCGATCTTCAACATCATAAGCCTTAAGTATCGCATCCCCTGCGGCGGTGACGACCTTGCATGCCTGGAGGGAGACCTCAGGCTGGGTCCCGCAAGAGGCGACGAGGTTTTCGCCCACCTCGGGAACCCCGAAGCTGTGGAGAACCCCGAACCGGGCGAGATAATCCTCCACGATACGGGAAACGGAAGCGTATTCTGCCGAGGATGGTGCTGGAAGAACGGCGACCCGAGCAAGATAACCCCCCATACCACCCATGTGGCCATCAACCTCGACTCCATGCCGCCACTGCACGAGGCAACCCACCGGATGGCGTCGAGGGAGCTGGTGGACCTCCTGGGGAACCATTGCGGAGGGACCACGGTGATAAAGCTTATCAGCCCCGAAAGCCCTTCTTTCGAGATCTGAAATGTTTTACGGGTTGCCTGTAATGGGAAGATCGTGTAATCTATCACGATCTGATCGAACAATTTGGGGGGGAGTTCCCTTGGAAAATAGAACTTTTATCAGGAAGATGGGGCATCGATTTCTTTTCCAGGAGGGGACCTGGAGGGCTTCAGGTTTTTACCGCGACGGCGACGGGAACACGGTCCAGCTTTCCGGAATGACCACCATAGAGCACCAGGGTGACCTTTGGATCAACAACGGTTTCATGGAGATAGAGGGTGATACCCCGGTGAGGGTCCAGAACCGCTACGAGATCGTCCCCTTCGAGAGGGGGAGCGACTCCACTACATGGAGATCCGAGAACCCTTCCCTTGGCCCCCTGGTAGGTTCTTTCGCTGTCGTAGGCGATTCGATCCTCTCCACTTTCCGCTCCCCCGACGGCCTCTATTACGGTACGGAGTATCTCAAGAGCACCAACCCCGACACCTACTCCAACAGGGGGGTACTGATGACCAGGGGCAGGATAATTTCTTCCTGGTCAGTCACACTCACAAGGGTATAGTCAACGACAGTCAACGACATCGCTCTATTGAACTTTTTGGGTTGAAAGGTTTACAATTCTTTCCGTAAATATCCCTTTGAGGATAAGGAGAGAGATCTATGGATCGTCCAACCAAGGTCGTAATCGCCCTGGGCGGCAACGCCCTTCAGGAAGCCGGCACACCGCCAACGGCCGAAGCGCAGCTTGAGGTCGTAAGGAAAACGGCAGAATTTCTGGCGGAGATAAGTTGCAAGAATTATGAGATGGCAATAGTTCACGGCAATGGGCCCCAGGTGGGGAGGATCGTTCTCACCCAGGAGATCGCATCAAAAGAGAACGAGCAAACCCCCGCCATGCCATTTGATGTTTGCGGGGCCATGAGCCAGGGCTACATAGGCTATCACATCCAGCAGGCATTGAGAGATGCCCTCAGGAACCGAAACCGAAACCTTCCCGTGGTTACACTTGTAACCCAGGTAGTGGTTGACCCCAAGGACTCTGCCTTCAAGAACCCCTCCAAACCAATAGGCCAGTTCTATTCCGAGGAAGAGGCAAAGAAGATAATTGAAGAGAAGGGTTACTCAATGAAGGAGGACGCAGGCCGGGGTTGGAGACGAGTGGTCCCGTCGCCTGAGCCGAAAAGGATAGTGGAGATCTCGGCGGTGAAGCGGCTCTGGGACACTACTATCGTTATCACCGCTGGTGGAGGGGGCATACCCGTCATCGAGAACATGGACGGTTCCCTGACCGGCGTAGCAGCAGTCATTGACAAGGATCTGGCGGCTGAAAAACTCGCCCAGGACATAGAGGCGGACATCCTTCTGATTCTCACCGAGATCGACAAGGTCTGCCTCAACTTCAAAAAGCCAGACCAGAAATTCCTGGACCACATGACGGTCCCGGAGGCCATCCGGTATATGAACGAGGGGCATTTCGCCCCGGGGAGCATGCTCCCCAAGGTTCTTGCGGCCGTCAAGTTCGCCCGTACATACCCGGGCAAGAAGGCCATAATTACATCGCTTTACAAGGCCGTTGACGCCCTTGAGGGGAAAGAAGGCACCGTAGTTACCATGGCGTAACTTGAGGAACAGGCATAAAAAAAGGAGGCCCCGGGCGACACCGGGGCCTCCTTCCATATTTTAGATCAGGCGGTCCTTGTCCTGGCGGGATCCCTTTTGGGTTCCTGCCTCCGGCGGCCCGATGAAGCTATCCTCGAAAGGGCCGACCCTGACAGGCTTTCGGGGTTCCGGTTGTACTTCTCAAGCGCTTTGGGCAAAAGCTCCACCATTACCTTGTCCTTGCCAAGGATTATTTCTGCAACGTCGCCGCTGCTCACGTCAAGGGCGGAACAGACCGTGCGGAGAACCTTCCCGGCATTCCAGTCAGCAGCGTCCTTCACTGCAAGCCTTACGAGAGTACCCCTGTTCCTGCGGCCCATTGGCCTCTTCCCGCCCCTTTCAGGGACTGACTTCGTCCGTCGGGAAGCTGACGACTGTTCACGTTCCCTTTCCCTTTCCATGTCTGCCTTGAGGGAATAGCCCGAGCGGATGCTCTTTTCAGCTATCCGGAGGAGGTTGGTGACCAGCTGCACAGGGTCGCTCCTCTCGAGAAGGCTTTCCGCCCACTCTCCCGTATCGCAGAGACCGTCGGAGCAAACACTGAATATCTTCTCCTCGTACCTCGCCCTCTGCCTTGCCCTTATAGCCTGAGAATCCGGAACGGGCAACCAGTTGAGCGAGATGTTGGTGTTCCTGAGCATCCCTTTCAGTTTGTATGCCTCGGCCATGGTAAGGACAAGTATATCTCGTCCCTCGTTGCCGGCCCTGCCCGTCCTGCCGCTTCGGTGGATGAACGTTTCTGCATCGGACGGAAGCCCGAACTGGAAAACGTGTTCCACCTCGGGTATATCGAGGCCCCTTGACGCGACGTTGGTCGCGACAAGGTGGGATACCCTGCCCGATACGAACATCGAGAGGGCGTGGTTCCTCTCCCTCTGGCTCATATCCCCGTGGAGGCAGCAGGAACTGAATCGCTCCTGGGTAAGCCGATTGGCCACCTCGATAGTCTCGGCCCTGGTGTGGCAGAATACAAGCCCTTTTGTGGAGTTCTCCCATAAAAGAACGTTCACTAGCCCGTCCATCTGCCGGTTTTTCGGGGTCGTATAGACCGTATGGTTAATATCCTCGTGCTGGGCACCTTCGTCCACCAGTGAGATCATCCTGGGATCCGACAGGTATTTGCGGGAAAGGGCGCGAACAGAGGGAGGCATTGTGGCGGAAAAAAGCCAGGTCCTCTTCCTTCCGGAAGCGGCGTCAAGTATGCCTTCAAGTTCGTCGCGGAAACCCATGTCCAGCATGTGGTCGCCCTCGTCAAGGACCACGGTGTGTACCGAGTCCATGCAGAGAGTGCCCCTTCGGACATGGTCCAGTATCCTTCCCGGAGTCCCTATGACAAAGGCGACGCCTTTCCGGAGATCCCTGATCTGGCTGGACATGTCCATGCCTCCTACAAGGGATGTGCAGGGGCAGTTGATCCCCCTGGATACCCATGCGGCCTCACGGGAGATCTGCAACGCCAGCTCCCGGGTGGGAGATATCACAACTACACCAGGTCTTGATGGGTCCAGGTTATCATCGCTCATAAGCGGAAGAAGGAAGGCAAGGGTTTTGCCCGAACCCGTCCTTGCCCTCACAATAAGGTCGGCATTGAGGTTATCCTGGCCCAGAACGGATTCCTGGACCGG
>Ga0068714_10004668_pt1 | contig 15141 bp, 14 predicted proteins | sample MTBNYHSulfiMetaG_FD_62988 | JGI IMG/M metagenome (GOLD analysis project Ga0068714, IMG submission 62988) | Enrichment culture microbial communities from rom New York Harbor, USA that are MTBE-degrading - MTBE-NYH (New York Harbor Sulfidogenic)... | ecosystem: Environmental > Aquatic > Marine >... | reverse complement strand
GGACCCGCGGCAGCTCGCCCTGGTGGGTGTCCGGGCGTTTCTCGACGAGGAGCTGATCTTCCTCGCCAGCCACCCGGAGATCATCGTTCACACGGCACGGGAGCTTCACCGGCGCGGCATCGAGAAGGTCGCCGAGGCCGTTGTCGGCCGCCTGCGCCATGTCTCGTCGGTCTACGTGACACTCGACATCGACGTCCTTGACCCGGCATTCGCTCCGGGGACAGGGACGCCCGAGGCGGGCGGCCTCTCCACGCGTGACTTGCTCGAGCTCCTGCGGATCCTGTTTGGCGAGCTGCCGGTGCGGGCGCTCGACGTGGTCGAAGTGGCACCCCCGCTCGATTGTGCCGATATCACCTCGTTTGCCGCGATCAAGGTGCTCTACGAATCGCTCGGATGGACCCTGGAGCGCTTGGAGCGCCGGACGTGGAAGCCCTCGCTCAAAGGGCCGGGGTGACACCCGCCGGGCGATCGGCTAGACTTCCCGCGGGAGATGAGATGACGAATGCGAGTTGTGAGGGCGAGGTGAGGGTTCCCGATCTCGGCGAGGTGGGCAGCGTCACGGTCGTCGAGTGGCTGGCGAAGCCGGGAGACACCGTCGAGTCGGGTGCCGCGCTCCTCGAGGTGGAAACCGAGAAGACAACCTTCGTCATCGACGCGCCGCGCACGGGGCGGTTGGCTCGTGTCTTCGTGAAGGAAGGGGAGAAAGCCCGCCGCGATGACCTGCTTGCGCGGATCGACTGAGCGGATCGCCGCCAGGCATCTCCCCCTGGGGCGAGCGCCGTACGGTCCGACCTGGCGGCTCCAGAAGGAATTGCATGCGCGGCGCGTGGCCGGGACGATCCCCGATACGGTGCTCACCGTAGAGCATGATCCCGTGTTCACCGTCGGGCGCAGCGGGTCACGGCGGAACCTGCGGGTCAGCGAGGCCGTGCGCGAGCGCGCCGGGATCCCTGTCTTCGAGGTCGAGCGCGGCGGCGACATCACGTACCACGGTCCGGGGCAGCTGGTCGTCTACCCGATCGTCGATCTGCGGGAGCAGGGTGGGGATGTCCACGCCTTCATCGGAGCGCTGGAAGGTGCGGCGATCGACTTCCTGGCTGATCATGGCGTGGAGGCGGACCGGCGAGCCGGATTTCCGGGCGTCTGGGTCGGGACGCGAAAGATCGCTTCGGTGGGCGTGTACGTTCGGCGATGGGTGACCCGCCACGGCCTCGCGCTCAACCTGGCTGTCGATCGGTCCCACTTCGCGATGATCCGCCCCTGTGGCTTGGACATCGACGTGGTCTCGCTATCGGAGCTCGTGAGCGATCCACCGACCGTGGATGAGGCGGCGTCCGCGGTGCTCGAACGGCTGGCCGATGCGCTGCGCTGGAGACTGTCGGTCGGGGATCCCAGCGAGGTGTGGAGGCCGCGGGATGGCTGATCGACCCGCCTGGCTCAAGGTGCGAGCGCCGTCGCGCGCGCAGGCGCGAGGCATGCGTGGGATGCGCCGAACCCTCGCGGAGCACGAGCTGACGACGGTCTGTCAGGGTGCCCGGTGTCCCAACGCCGCGGAATGCTGGGGAGCGGGGACCGCGACATTCATGCTTCTGGGGGAGATCTGCACCCGGGCTTGCCGCTTCTGTGCGGTGCCGACCGGCGATCCGAGCGGGCGCATCGACCCCACCGAGCCGGAACGGATCGCGGCGGCGGTCGCCGGTCTGGGGCTCAGGTACGCTGTTCTCACCTCCGTCGATCGGGACGATTTGATCGACGGCGGCGCGGGGATCTTCGCGGAGTCGGTCCGCGCGATCAGGCAGCGGGCGCCGGGCACAGCGATCGAGGTTCTGATCCCGGACTTCCGTGGACGGCGCGAGTCGCTCGAACGCGTGGCAGCTGCCGCTCCGGAGGTGGTCGGCCACAACCTGGAGACGGTCCGGCGGCTGAGCCCCGCGCTCCGTGATCACCGGGCAGGCTACGATCAATCGCTCGCCGTCTTGTCGCGCCTGCGGCGGCTGGCGCCGGGTCTCACGCTCAAGAGCTCGCTCATGCTCGGACTCGGCGAGTCGCGCCAGGAGCTCCTGGAGGCGTTTTCCGATCTGCGGACCGCCGGCGTGGACATTCTGACGCTCGGGCAGTACCTGCGACCGACCGCGGCGGCCGCGCCGGTCGTAACGTACGTCTCGCCGGAAAGCTTCGAGGAGTTGGCTTCGGAGGCTCGAGGGCTCGGTTTCCGGGCGGTCGTTGCCGGCCCGTATGTGCGCAGCTCCTACCACGCGGCGAGCTGCTACCAGCGATGCTCCGGCTGATCGTCTCCCTCGGCCCGGTCGCGCCGGCCGATGGCCTCGCAATCGATGAGGCAGTGCTTGAGGCAGTCGGCGCGACGGCGCCGGACACCATCCGATTCTGGGTGAACGACCGCGCAGTCATTGTCGGGCGTTCGCAGAGCGTTTCCGCCGAGGTGGACCTTGCCGAGGCGACGGCGCACCGGATCCCGGTACTACGGCGGATCTCGGGAGGCGGCGCCGTGTTTCATCATCCCGGAAACCTCAACCTCTCGCTCGCGCTTCGGGACGGCAGACCTCTCGGCGGGGTAGAGGACGCGTTCGATCGGCTCGGGGGCGTGATCTGCGAGGGGCTGGGCGCGCTTGGGATCCCCGCCCGCGTCGATGGGAACAGGCTCCTGATGCAAGGGAAGAAGATAGGCGGCGCGGCGCAGGCGCGGCGCCGCACGGCGCTCCTCTACCACACGACGCTCCTCCTTCAGTCGGACACGCTGGCGATGCACAGGCTGCTGAGGGCGCTGCGGCCGGGGTACGCGCCCTTGCGGGTGGCGTCGCGCCCGCATCCGACGGCGTCGCTCGCGGAGCTGGGCATGCCGGTCGAGCCGCGACAGGTGGTGCGCCAGGTCGGCGACGCGCTCGGGCGACTGCTCGGGCAGACGCCAAGACCGGGCCGGCTCACAGGGATCGAGCGTGCGCGAGCGCTCGCGCTCGCTACAGAGAAGTACCGGGAGGAGTTGTGGAACCGCTCACGCTGATGGACCGCCGCATCCTTGCCGCACAGCTCGGGCGCTCCCCACGCGGCGCCTCGTCCGTCGAGACGAGGTGCGCCTACGGTTACCCGCAGGTGGTTTCGGTCTACCCTGTGATAGAGGGGGAACCCTTTCCCACGCTCTACTGGCTGTCTTGCCCGGTTCTCGTTCGCCAGATCGACCGGCTGGAGGCCGCGGGATGGGTGAAGCGCCTCGAGGCGCGCCTGTCGAGCGACGCGCAGCTCGCCGCGCGGTTCTCCTCCGCCCACCGCGCCTACATCGCCGAGCGGCTAGCCCTTCTCGGCGCCGCGGATCGGGCCGCACTCGAGGCTGCCGGGCGGCTGTCGAGCCTGACCGAGCGCGGGATCGGCGGTACGGCCGATCGCAGCCGCGTGAAGTGCCTCCACCTGCACGCGGCGCACGAACTCGCGAGGGACAACCCCGTCGGGAAGATCGTGCTTTCGCTCCTTCCGCGGCGATCGTGCGCCGGCGAAGACGTCCTGTGTGCGTCGCTCTAGCGGACGGTCGTCACGGGACGGCGGTGTCGCGCCTGTTGTCGAAGCGATCGGGGACGACTAGAATGGGGAAAACCTTTTAGGATCAAGGAGGCCTCTATGCGCAAGCGTGGTTTGGTGTGGGGAATGGCCGGACTCTTGCTGGTCGGGCTCTGTGTTGTCGGGTCGGCCGCAGCGGTCCAGGTGGCGCTGTATCCGGCGGGTGATGTGATGGTCGGGCTGGTGACAAACACCAGTGGGCAAGCGGTAACCGGCCTGCACATCGAGTTCGATCAAGCGGTCACCATCGTGAACAAGGTCGAGATCGGCGGCGCGCTTCCGTTCGCGGGCGAAACGACCGGCACCGCCTTCAATCTCGCCGGCGGGAGCCTTGTGGCCGGTGGGACCGTTGAACTCGACTGGAAGCCTGCAGCGGCGAAGCCCGTTCTCGTGCAGTGGCTGTCCGGCACAGCGTCGGTGGGGGCGCCGTATTTCACCACCATCCAGGCGCTGGGTGAAGTCCTCGCGAAGGGGATCGTCGCGGCGCGGCAGGCCGAGCCGGAGAAGCTCCAGGCCGCCTTCCAGAAGTTCTTTGAGGACAACGCAGACTACTTCGAGCAGGTCTCCCAGTCGCTCGGCACCCCGCTCAAGGACGCGCTCATGCCAATCATCATGACCGCTCCGGCAGAGGGGATCGAGAACTTCTTCAACACGCTCGTCGGATTGCTCGGTGCGACGTCGCTCAACGACGTCATGAACGGGGATGTCAACTTTACGGCGCTGTTCTCGCTGTTTGGGCTCTAGCCGGAGGGGGGGAGGCACACGCCTCCCCCGTTTCTCCCTCTTGAGCAAGTCGGCGCTCGCGCTGGGTGCGACGCTCGCGGCCCGCGTGGTCTGTGTCGCTCAGTCCTCGGGCACGGTGAGCAACGGCTCGGCGCGCAGCCTCCTCGACCAGCTCCTGGCCTTCATCTACAGCCTGGGGCACCTGATCGGCCAAGGCGTGGTCCGTCTTCTGGGAGCGATTCTGCCGTCGCTGCAAGTGCCCGCGGATCTCGTCGATCCGATCGGCCTGCTCGCGGTGCTAACGATCTTCCTCGCGGTGGCGACGATCGCGAAGAAGCTGGTGTGGATCGTGGTGATCGTGGGGTGGGCGCTCATTCTGATCCGGCTCATCCTCGTGATCGTCCAGAACTACATCTAGGTCGAAGGAGTCCCGGGGCTGAGCTTGAAGGAGCGTCTCGCACCGCAAGGCGCACGACGTCGTTCGGGGTGAGCTGCATCGGGGGATTCGCGGGCAGCGAAGCGCATCCATGGTGGGGAGGGAGCTTGCCTGGCCAGTGGAGCCTCGCTCCGCTGGGCTCGGGTTGCTGGTAGCCGGATCGGGGCGAGACTGGCCCCGTGCGTCCACGCGCGGCGCGATCCTGGGAGAAGGCGAGGCGCGTAGGAGAACATCGTTTGACCATCCACGATCGTGGGCCCGGTGCTGTTGCTTGATCGGCTTCGCCGAGGACTGAGGCCGTCGCTTCGTCCCCTTCGTGGTCCGCGCCCCCGCAAGGGCGTGCCGGGGCTTGGCGTGAGTCCGTCCGTTCTTCCCTGTGCATGCGCCGCGAAACCCAGCACTCCCGTTGGGGGTAAGTAGACAAAGCCACACAGGGGGTAAACCACATGAAACGGATGGGCGTCTTCGCGTTTCTCGGGTGTGTCTTGCTTGTCTTGGTGAGCGGGGTTCTCGCGTTCTCTGACGGAATGATCCTTCCCGATCACCCCGAGCGAGGGTGGTTGACAGTGTCCTATCACCGGGTGGAAGTGTCGATTCACGACGGCCTGGTGACAACGCGCGTCGATCAGGAGTTCCGCAATGACCGGTCCGAGCTGATCGAAGGTCGGTACGTCTTCCCGCTGCCCGAAGGCGCCGTCGTTTCGGACTTCTCGATGTGGGTCGACGGGGAGAAGCTCGAGGCGAAGATCCTGCCTGCGGACGAAGCGCGGGCCATCTACGAGGACTACGTCCGACGCGTGCGTGATCCGGCGTTGCTCGAGTACATCGGGCGCGATACCCTGTCGGCGCGCGTCTTTCCGATCCCCCCTGACGGCAGGCGCCGGATTGTCCTCTCCTACACACAGGTCCTGACGGCCGACAATGGATTGTATCGATACCGGTATCCGCTGGATACGGAGCGGTTCTCCGCCCGGCCGCTCGAAAACGTGACGATCGATGTCGATCTGCGGACGAGTGGGGCGACACAGGCCATCTACTCTCCGACCCACAAGATCACCGTCGTTCGACAGGACGATCTCCGGGCGACCGTGCACTACGCGGAGGAGGATGTCCTGCCGACACGAGATTTCGTCCTCTATTATTCAGTGCATCCCGATGAGCTCGGGATGACGCTCTTCACCTATCGCCAGGCGGGGGAGGATGGCTTCTTCATGCTCGTCTTCTCGCCCCGCGTGGCGCAGAGCCCGAGCGCCGTGGTCGCCAAGGACCTCGTCCTCGTGCTCGACCGCTCGGGGAGCATGTTCGGCGAGAAGATCGCTCAGGCGAAGGAGGCCCTCACGTTCGTCCTTCGGCACCTCAATCCCGAGGACCGGTTCGCGGTCGTTGCGTTCAGCGACCTGCCGACCGCGCAGAGCACCCGCCTGCAGCCGGTCAGCTCGTCCGCCGTGAGCGACGCGATCGCTTGGGTGAACCGGCTCGAGGCCGACGGCGGCACGAACATCGACGGCGCGCTTTCGACTGCCCTCGCCCTGTTCGACGAGCGGGCCCGGCCTCGATTCCTGGTCTTCCTCACCGATGGCGAGGCCACGGTCGGGGAGACGGATCCCCTGACGATTACGCAGGACACCGCCACGGCGAACGCCGCCGGAGCGCGGATCTTCTGCTTCGGCGTCGGGTACGGCGTGAACACGTTCCTGCTCGACCGGATCGCCGCGGAGAACCACGGCACGAGCGTCTACGTCGAACCCGGTGAGAACCTGGAACGGGCGCTGTCTGGCTTCTACCAGAAGATCGCCTCGCCCGTCCTCACCTCGCCGTCGCTCGCGATTTCGGGTGTGGACATCGACGATCTCTATCCGCGCACGCTGCCCGATCTCTTCCGCGGCAGTCAGCTGCTCGTCCTCGGGCGCTTCCGCGAAGCGGGGGAGGCGCGGATCACGCTGTCCGGAACGGTCGAGGATCGCGTTGTGAGCATGGACTATGTGCGGACCTTCCCGCGACTCGCGCTTTCAGACGAGTTCCTCCCGCGGGTCTGGGCCGGCCGGAAGATCGCGGCGCTTCTCGATCAGATTCGGCTCTACGGGGAAAGCGAGGAGCTCGTCGATGCGGTGATCCGGCTGAGCACGCGCTACGGGATCATCACGCCCTATACCTCGTTCCTCGTCGAGGAGGAGGGACTGTCCCCGCGGGAGATGGCTGACGCGCTGTCCCAGGCCGCCGCGGCACCGGCGAGCGGGCAGAAGGCCGTCGCCGGGGCCACGAGCGTACGGACGCTGGCCGAGGAGGAGGCGATTCCTCCCGAAGAGGAGGCCGTGCGAATCGTCGGAGAGCGGACGTTCTTCCTGAAGGACGGCGTGTGGACGGAGTCGAGTTACGACGGCGAGGAGACGATCGACGTCGCGGCCTTCGGGCCGGGGTACTTCGAGCTCCTGTCGCGGTTCCCGGAAGTCGCTCCGATTCTCGCGCTGGGCGAAGACGTCCTCTTCGCGCTCGATTCGCTCTACGTGCACGTGGGTGCGCAGGGGGCGGAGACGCTTCCCGAGGAGATTGCGCGGCTGGCGGGCTAGATCGCGCTCGGCGTGACGGCGGCCTTGACGCGATCGGGGGACAGCGGATAGGCCTCGATCTCTGTGCCGAGTGCGTGCGCCACCGCGCGGGCGACGGCGGCGTGGGCCGCCATGAGTGGCACCTCGCCGATCCCCTTGGCGCCGAATGGGCCTTGGGCGTACAGCGCCTCGACGAAGCCGACCTTGGGAGCCGGTGCGACGTCGCGGATCGTGGGGATGCGGTAGGTCGTGAAGCCGTTGGCGAGCAGGCGTCCGTCGGTTTCGACGATCTCCTCCATCAACGCGAAGCCGAGGCCCTGGGCCACGCCGCCCTCCACCTGGCCGGCTGCGAGCTGGCGGTTGATGATCCGGCCGGAGTCGTGGACGGCGACGTAGTCCTCGACCGAGGTCTCGCCTGTCGTGACGTCCACGGCGACCTCCGCGATGTGCGTGGCGTAGGCGTAGACGAAGTACGCGTTTCCGAGACCCGTCTTGGGATCCCAGTGGACCGGCGGCGTGCTTGCCCAGCCCTCGACCGCCGGGTCGAGGTTCCGGTTGTAGAAGGCCTGCGCGATCTCGGCAAGCCGTGCCGGCGCGTCCCTCTCGGCGATCCCGAGCGCCCGGGCCACCTCACGAATCCGCTCGGAGAGCTTCCGCGCCGCGTCGAGAATCGCGAGGCCGCTCATGATGGTGCCGCGCGAGGCGACGGTCGGACCCGAATCGGGAACCCGTAGGCTGTCCACGGGAGCCAGGTGGATGCGTTCGGGAGGGATGGCAAGCGCTTGCGCGGCGATCTGGGTCAGTGCGGTGGAGAGGCCCTGTCCCATCTCCACCGTGCCGACCGCCACGGCGATCGAGCCATCGGCCTCGAGCTTCATGTACGCACCGGCCTTGTCGAGGAACGGCGCCTTCCCGCCGAGCCCGACCCCGTAGACGACGCTCGCGATGCCGACGCCGCGGCGGATGCGGCCGCTTCTCGCGTTTGCCTGTTCGATGCGTCGAAGTCGTCCCGGCCAGTCGGCGAGGCGGCCGGCCTCGTCGATCGTCTCGGCGATGCCCACGCTCTCCTCCAATCGCTGCGCGCAGGATGTTTGGTCACCCACGCGCAGCGCGTTTCGCCGGCGGATCTCGAGGCGATCGATACCCAAGCGCGAGGCGAGCCGATCCATCTGGGACTCGTGCGGGAAGATCACCTGCGGACTGCCGAAGCCGCGGAACGCGCCGCAGGGGACGGTGTTCGTGGCGACCGACCGGCCGTCGATCTTGACGTGCGGCACGCGGTAGGGTCCGGCCGCGGTGACGAGACCGCGCCACAGGACGGCCGAAGACAGCGTCTGATACGCGCCGGCGTTGTAGACGAAGTCGACCTCGATGGCGGTGAGCGTGCCGTCTGACTTGGCGCCGGTGCGATAGCGGACCACCGCGGGGTGGCGCTTGCTCGTTGTCAGGACGTCTTCCTTCCGATCGAGCACGAGCTTCACCGGACGGTGGGTCTTCCACGCGAGAAGTGCGGCGAGCGAGCCGATTTGCGAGGGGACGTCCTCCTTGCCCCCGAAGGCGCCGCCGGTTGCGCTCTGGACCACGCGGACTCTGGAGAGGGGAAGGCCAAGCACGCGGGCGACCGCGCCCTGCACGTAGAACGGGCACTGCATGCTTCCGTAGATGGCGATCCCGCCGTTCTCCTCGGGAACGGCGATCGCACCCTGAGGCTCGAGGTAGGCGTGCTCCTGGTAGCCGGTGCGATACGTCCCCTCGACGATGACGTCGGCCTCTTCGAAGCCGGTCTCGACATTCCCTTTGCGCAGCGGCATGGCGTTGAACACATTGCCGCGCTCCGCGGCCGACGGCACGGCAACTTGCGGCGCCCCGGGATGGACCGCCTCGAGCGGGTCGGTGACCGCGGGCAGCGGGTCGTAGTCGAGCGTGACGAGGGACGCCGCAGTGCGGGCGGTCCGCCGGTCGCGCGCAGCGACCAGGGCGACAGGCTCACCGACGTAGCGGACACGATCGCTCGCCAGCGCGGGCTGGTCGTCGTAGATGACATGTATGACGTTCTTCCCAGGGATCTCGCCGGCGGTGAACAGGCACACCACGCCGGGGAGCTCGAGCGCCTGGGAGGGGTCCAGGCTGCGGAGAATGGCGTGCGGTTCGGTGCTGCGCACCACCGCCGCGTGAAGCATTCCGGGGAAGGCGAGGTCGTCGATGAACCTCGCCCCACCCCGGACCTTGTCGCTTGCGTCCACGCGCGGGACGGCGGCGCCGATCCCTGCGCGCGGAGCATCTTCGTTCACGTCTAGACTCGTCCTCCCATGGTCAGGGTCATGATCGCCTTCTGCGTGTGCAGTCGGTTCTCGGCCTGATCATAGATGAACGAGAGCTCGTTGTCACACACCTCCGGATCGGCCTCGTTGCCGCGGTCGATCGGCATGCACTGCAGGAGGTACCCGGGCGCGCAGAGCGTCTTCTGCCTTTCCGCGGTGTACCGCCAGTCCGTGTGCTTCTCGACGAGCTTCTTCTCTTCGTCCTTTCCGTGGTCGTAGCGCTTGCCGGTGAACCAGTTGCGCGGGAAGACGACCGTCGCGCCGTCGAGCGCCTTGTCCATGTCGTGGACGATCTCGAACGACCCGCCGGACTGGCTCGCCAGATCCCTGCAGGTGTTCATGACGTTCGGATCCAGGTCGTACTCCGGCGGATTCGCGACCACGACGTCCATCCCATAGAGCGAAGAGATGAGCGCGGTCCCCTGAACCGAGCATCGGCCACGCGTCCACGGCGAGTAGGCCCAGGTGATGACGATCTTCTTACCCTTCACGCTGCCGAGCTTCTCGTGCATCGTGTAGATGTCCGTGAGCGACTGGCAGGGGTGGTAGATGTCCGAGGCCATGTTGATCACCGGGACCTCGGAGAACTGCGCCATCTTCTGCATCACGTCGTTGCCGTGTCCGTAGTACTCGATCTGGTCGTCGAGCAGGCGGACGCCGATGCCGTCGGCGAACCGGGCCATCACCTTGGAGGTGTCCTTGATCGACTCACCGGCGCCCGGCTTGTCCTCGAGCGACAGGCGGAGCGTCTGAGGGTTGATGAACTGCGAGTGTCCCCCCAGTTGCGTCATCGCCGTCTCGAACGACATACGCGTGCGGGTCGATCCGCTGAAGAACATCATCGCGAAGGTCTTGTACTCCAGGTAGGGGTGCGGCTTGCCGCTGTAGTAGAGCCCCTTCATCTGGTCGGTGACCTTCATCGCGATGTCGTACTCTTCGCGCGTCCAGTCGGTCTCCGCGATCAGGTCGCGGCCTCTCAAGTCGTACCAGCTCATGGCGGTTCCTCCCTATCCCATGATCAGGGCCATCATGCCCTTCTGTGCGTGCAACCGGTTCGCGGCCTCTTCGATGATGATCGAGTTCGGGCCGTCGATGACGTCGTCAGTGACCTCCATATCCCGGTCGGCCGGCAGGCAGTGCATGTAGAAGGCGTCGTTGGTGAGCGCCATCTTGTCGGCCGTGGTCATCCAGTGCTTGTTCGCCTCGAAGATCTCCTTGGCCTTGGCCTCGTTCATGATCCCCGAGCCGTCGGTCGGCTGGACGGTCCATGCCTTCGGGTAGACGACGTCGGCGCCCTTGAACGCCTCGTCCATGTCGTTCACGATCTTGAAGCCGCCGCCGTGCTTCTTGGCGAGGCCCTTGGTCGCCTTCAGGATCCTCGGATCGAGATCAAGACCCTTGGGGTGGGCGAGTGTCACGTCCATGCCCATCATCGCCGCGGAGATGACCGCGCTCTGCGGGACCGCGAGCGGCTTCTCCACCGATCCGGAGTATGCCCAGCTCATGACGAACTTCTTGCCCTGCAGGTTGTGTCCGAGCTTCTCCTGCATGACCATGACGTCGGCGAGCGCCTGACACGGATGGTAGACGTCGTCCTCCATGTTGATGACCGGGACGCGCGACCACTTCGCGAACTCCTGGATGATCAGGTGGCCCTTGCCGTACTGCCAGCCGGTGTGCTTCCCGTAGATGCGGATGGCGATCGCGTCGCCCATTTCTGCGAGCACGCGCGCGACGTCGCTGATCCGCTCGGTGGAGTAGGCCTTCTCCTCGCCCTTGAGCGCGGGGGTGTAGACCGCACCGGGCTGCAGGAAGTGGGCGTGGCCGCCGAGCTGAGTCATGCCTGCCTCGAACGAGTTGCGGGTTCGAAGCGACGAGTTGTAGAAGAGCATGTGCAGCGTCATGCCGTCGAGGACCTTGTGGGGTTCCCTGCGAATCTGCTTGCGCTTGAGGTCGTGCGCGGTGTCGAGCATCGCGTCGATCTCGTCGCGCGTGAAATCAAGCCACGTGAGGAAGTCTCTTCCTCGTAGGTTCGTGTTGGACATCGTTGCCTCCTTACTGCTTGGTGATGGTTGTTCCCGCCTTGCCGTCGAGCGCCTCGACGGCCTTTCCGAGCGACGTGATGATCGCCTTCTCTCCGCCGGCCTCGACGAATCGGATCGCCGCGCGGACCTTCGGCTCCATCGAGCCCTTGGCGAAGTGTCCCTCCTCGCTGTAGCGCCTGGCCTCGGCGACCGTTAGGTGTGAGAGCCCCTTCTCCTGCGGGGTCTTGTAGTTGAGCTTCACTTGGTCGACATCGGTGAGGATGAGGAAGATCTTCGCTTGCACGTCGACGGCCAGGCGTTCACCGGCGAGGTCTTTGTCGATGACGGCGTCGACGCCCCGCAGTCCGCCGTTCTTCCGGATCACTGGGATGCCACCGCCGCCCGAGGCGATGACGATCGAGCGCGCGGCGATCAACTGACGGATCGCGTCCTTCTCGAAGATCTCCTTGGGGTCCGGTGAGGGGACCACCCGGCGCCAGCCGCGGCCGGCGTCCTCCTTGACGTGATAGCCCTTGTCCGAGGCCAGGGTCTTCGCCTCCTCCTCGGAGTAGAACGGGCCGACGGGCTTGCTCGGGTTCTGGAATGCGGCGTCGGTCTCGTCGACGACGACCTGTGTCACGACCGTGGCGATCGGAATGTCCCCCCGTCCCTTCCCCGCGAGCAGGTTGTGGAGCGACTGCTGGATCATGAACCCGATGAGCCCTTGGGACTCCGCACCGCAGACGTAGAGCGGCATCGGCGCCGCGACGTCCTTGGCCGTCTCGTTCTGCAGCAGGATGTTGCCGACCTGCGGGCCGTTGCCGTGCGTGATGACGAGCTTGTACTTCCCGGACTCGACCATCTGGGTGAGCTGGGCGCAGGTCGTCTCCACATTCTTTAACTGCTCCTGGAACGTGCCCTTCTGGCCGGGCTGGAGGATCGCGTTGCCTCCCAGGGCGATCACCGTGATCTTCTTCTCTTCTGGCATCTTGTCTCCTTTCCTTCCTTCGATCCGATCGCCGCCCGGCGGGCTCGCCGGGCCGGCTCTCCTCAATCTTCTCGTTTGGACTCACGTACCATCGTTTCGTTAACGAAGCGGGCCAGGGTGTCGAGCGTCGCGTCGATCGATGAGAGGGCGACGTACTCATCGGGCTGGTGGGCCTGGGCGATGTCACCTGGGCCGTAGATCACAAGTGGGATACCGAGCTTGGGAACGATCGCCACGCCATCGGTCGAGTAGGGGGCGATCTCCACCTCTACGGTGGATCCCGTCTGAGCCGAGACCGCGGCGAGGAATGCCCGCACCATCGGGTGGCTGGGATCGCTCAGAATCGGCGCGACATCATTGAAGATCGACAACGAGAAGCCGGCGCCGACCGCCGCCGCCGCTTTGCTCCCGGTGGCATTGATCAGATCGAGGATCCCTTGCCGCTCCTCGAGCGAGATGATGCGCGAGTCCAGCCGAACCCGCGTCTGGTCCGGCACGACGTTCACCTGCCAGCCGCCGTTGATCTGTCCGACATTGAGCGAGGTGCGACCGCGGCCTGGCACCTCAGGGAAGCTCCCGGCCGCCTGCGCGAGCGACAGGCAGAACGATGCGGCCGGCAGGATGGTATTGACGCCCAGGTGAGGCATCGAGCCGTGCGCGGCTCGGCCGGTGAACGTCGTCTCGACCCACAGTTCCCCCTTCTGGCCGCAGTACGCCTTGCCGCCCGTCGGCTCGGGGATGAGCAGGAACTGCGCGTCATCGATGAGCCCGGAGGCGGCGAGCGATCCTGCGCCTCGGTAGGCCTGTTCTTCGTCGGCGGTGAGCGCCAGCACGAGGTCCGTCTTGAGGGCAAGCCGCTGCTTCGCGACACTGAGCGCCAGGGTCAGGATCGCGGCGACGCCGCTCTTCATGTCCGCGGATCCCAAGCCGTAGAGGCGATCGCCCTCCTGGCGGGGCTCGAGGGGCGGGCCCGTCCACTGCGCGTCGTCGGTCGCCACAGTATCGACGTGCCCGCAGAACACCACGCTGCCCCCACCTTCTCCGGGCAGGCGGGCGATCAGTGAGCTGCGCCCCGCTTCCAGCGGCACCTGCTTGCAGCGGATCCCTGCACGTTTGAGGAGATCCTCCACGTAGCCGATGATCCGATCCTCCTCGCCGGGCGGGTTGACACTGCGAATGCCGACCAACCGCCGGGTGAGGTCTCGTGCCTGCTCGCGAATCGTGTCGTCGATCACCAGGTGGTGCATCACATGATCCTCCGGAGTCTCGGGTCGAGGCGGTCGCGTAACGCGTCGCCGATGATGTTGAAGGACAGGACGGACAGAGCGAGGAGAAGGCCCGGAAAGACGATGATCCAGGGAGCCCGGATGATGTAGGTCTGCCCCTCGTTCATCATCCCACCCCAGCTCGGGATGTAGGGGGGAATCCCGACGCCGAGGAAGTTGAGGGCCGCGACATCCATGATCGAGAACGCGAAGGTGAACGTCGCCTGCACGATGACCGGCGAGAGGAGGTTGATCACGACATGCCGGAGCAGGATACGGCTCGGGGAGGCGCCGATCGCCCGCGCGGCCTCGACGTAGGTGGTCTCACGCAGGGACAGGGTTGAACTGTAGACCACACGGATCATCCGGGGCGTCCAGACCAGGCCCACGGCGATGACCACGTTCAAGATCCCCTGCCGGCCGAAGATGGCCATCAGGGCGAGCGCCAGCACGATCGCGGGGAAGGCCATCAGGGCGTCGACGACGCGCATCGCGACGAGGCCGAAGGTGTCGTAGTACCCGGAGAGCGTTCCGATCGGCAGGCCGAGCAACAGCGCGAACCCAGCGATGGCCAGGCCCAAGAGCAGGGTGATGCGGGTGCCGGAGAAGGCGCGGCTGAGGATGTCCCGGCCGAAGTTGTCGGTGCCAAACAAGTGAGACGCGTTCGGCGGCTGAAGCCTGGCGACCAGGTCGAGTTTGTTGGCGCCGTAGGGGGCGACATACGGGCCGGCTGCAGCAAGGAAGAGGAGGGAGGCGAGGATGATCATCGCCGCCAGCACCATCTTGCGGCGCATCATGAACGTCCCGAAGGAGCGCAGCGAGGCCTTGAATCGGGTGAGCCGCGACTCCTTGACCTCCTCGGGAGTGCGTTCGTTGGTGGGGTTCGCCTGCGGCGTCGCTTGAGTCGTCATGGCTACTTCTCACCGTACCGAATGCGGGGATCGAGGAAGGCGTACGCCAAGTCCGTCAGGAAGTTCAGGCCGACGTAGAGGATCGCGACGATGATCATGATGCCCTGGATGACCGGGTAGTCGCGCCGCAGGACCGAGGAGACGATCAGGCTCCCGATGCCGGGCAGCGCGAAGACGTTCTCCGTCACCACCGCACCGGAGACGAGGGAGGCGAAGGTGAAGGAAACAACGGTCAAGACGGGGATCGCGGCGTTGCGCAGCGCGTGCTTGACGATCACGATGCGCTCGGCGAGCCCCTTGGAGCGGGCGGTGGTGATGTAGTCGGTGAGAAGGACGTCGAGCATACTCGAGCGGGCCGTG
>Ga0068714_10004667_pt1 | contig 15152 bp, 16 predicted proteins | sample MTBNYHSulfiMetaG_FD_62988 | JGI IMG/M metagenome (GOLD analysis project Ga0068714, IMG submission 62988) | Enrichment culture microbial communities from rom New York Harbor, USA that are MTBE-degrading - MTBE-NYH (New York Harbor Sulfidogenic)... | ecosystem: Environmental > Aquatic > Marine >... | reverse complement strand
AGGCCTACCTTCACTGCAGCGACAACCAGGGCACCTTCCGTAGGGTCGCCTTTAACAAACCACTTACCCTCTTTTTCCTCTAAGACAGCATCACTGCAGAGGAGTCCTCCCTGAAGAAGCATTTGGAGGGATTTACTATTCTTAATGTCAATCTCAGAACCTTTAAACTCTCCTTTTGGTTCGTAACCAGCACCTGTCACCTCTATCACTTTACCACCTGTAAATATTTTTCTGACGGTCATCTCCCCCTTTGTTAAAGTCCCTGTTTTATCTGAACAGATGACGGTGGTACATCCTAAGGTCTCCACAGCAGGCATTTTTCTGACCAGGGCATTGCTTTTCGCCATCTGATGCATACCAATGGCAAGGGCACCTGTAACAATGGCTGCCAATGCCTCAGGAACGGCTGCCACGGCAAGGGCGACGGCAAACATCACCATGGTGACAATGAACGGGAGATCAATCTTTCCCGTAAAAATCTCTCTGACAACACTGATTCCTGCAACGAGGAAACAGATAATGAGAGAGATGATACCGAGCCATTTACCTATTTCTTCTGTCCTCTTCTCAAGGGGAGTTTTCTCGGTCTCGACTGCGGTCACCTCCTCGGCAATCTTGCCAAACTCTGTCCTCATCCCTGTGGAGGTGACGGCTGCCTTCCCCCTGCCATAGGTCACGATGGTGCCCGTGAAAACCATGTTTCTTCGATCGCTGACGCGCACTTCTTCTTGCAATGGCTTGATATCTTTTCCTACCGGGACAGATTCCCCTGTCAGAGGAGCTTCATCGCATCTCAAAGAGTGGTTTTCAATCAATCTCGCATCGGCAGGTATCTTATCTCCTGCTTCGAGGAGTAAGATATCACCGGGAACGAGTTCTTTTGAGGGAACCTCCTCTTCCTTCCCTCCCCTCAAAGCGGTGATTGTTGGGGAAAGCATCTTCTTCAATGCCTCCAGCGCACGCTCCGCACGATATTCCTGAATAAATCCGAGCACGGCACAGAAGACAACGATGACTGCAATAATCACCGCATCAACGACTTCCCCAACGAGCGCTGAAAGGACAATAGCGACAATGAGGATGATAATGAGAATATTTTTGAACTGGTTGATAAAGAGGGTGAAAGGAGAAATCTTTTCTTCCTTTTTCAATTCATTATAACCATATTTTTCAAGTCGAGTTTTTACCTCATCCTCGGTTAGACCACGATGAATATCTGTATTCAGTTCCTTTAAGACCTGTACCGTCTCTATTGAATGCCAGGCTGCCTTTTCCATATCAATACCCTTTCTTTAGTTCCCACAACAACACCAAAAGGAACTTTCTTCTCTTAGATAATTCCCATCCCTTTCAGCACGGAGAGCATCACCGCTGCCGCCATGACGGACCCTACCTGTCCGCCGGTATTTGCTCCCATCGCATGCATCAGAAGATAGTTCTTCTTATCGTATTTTTGTCCCTCTTTCTGGACCACTCTCGCTGACATGGGATAAGCTGATATCCCTGCAGCTCCAATGAGAGGATTCACTTTGCCTCCTGTTACCACCTTTAATATCTTCCCGAATAGAATGCCGCAGGCGGTATCGAGACAGATCGCCAGGAAACCTAATCCTAAGATAATAAGCGTTTGAGGAGTTAAAAAGACCTTACCATCCATGGTGGCCCCGATCGAAATCCCCAGAAGAAGCGTAACAATGTTTGCAATCTCGTTTTCTGAGGCCTTGGTGAGCCGGGTCACCACGCCGCATTCCTTCATAAAATTTCCCAGCATGATCGTTCCCAAAAGAGGTAACCCCTTGGGCGCAATCAGTCCACCAAGGATGGTCACCACCAAGGGGAAAAGAAGTTTTGTCGTCTTTGAAACGGATTTCTTCACGGTTCCCATATTGATCATTTTCTCTTCTTTGGTCGTCAACGCCCTCATGATCGGGGGCTGAATGATGGGAACGAGAGACATATAACAATAGGCAGCCACCGAGACGGCTCCCAGAAGGTGTGGGGCATATTGAGAGGTGACATAAATGGCTGTCGGGCCATCACAGGCGCCAATGATCCCAATGGAAACCGCTTCCAATTTTGTAAACCCCAAGGCCAGGGCTAACGCCAATGTAAGAAAAATCCCGAATTGCCCTGCAGCTCCGAGGAGGAAGATTTTTGGATTTTCCAGCAAAGGACCAAAATCGGTCATGGCCCCAATTCCCACAAAAATGAAGAGCGGAAAAAGCTCTGTCAAAATACCTGCCTCATAGATAATTCGAAGAAACCCCCCTTCCTCCATGAGTCCCGCTAAAGGAATATTGACCAGGATGCATCCAAATCCAATGGGAACAAGGAGCACCGGTTCTATATCCTTTTTGATACCCAGGTAGAGGAGAATCATACCGATCACAATCATGATCGGATTAGACCAGTGCATATTGAGAAATCCAGCAACAAGCCCATATAATCCACTTCCAATGGCTTCTGACATCTTTCATTCCTCCTTTACAAAGCCAATTTTATTTATCTTCTTTTAAAATAGGGAAAATCCTCTTCATGAAACTCATCAGGAGGCTCAAAATCCAAAGGGTTAAGAGTGTGCCTCCCATTCCGACAATGATCATTGTAATTCCAAACGTCCAATTATCCATGATGTGCCTCCTAAATAATTTACGGAGAGGTGATGAACCCAATCAAGACAACCTCTCCTGTAATGAGTCATAGAGATGTTAAAGTTTAAAACCCGGAGGGGGTCTCCAGAACGGAGGGCTATCCTGAAAATGGGAAGGTAAGGCAGACAATAGGTTCTTCATTTGAGAGAACGATTTAATTTGATTGAGAAAAGAAGATGGAGGTTTTGAATCTAACCATAAATTCTGATCGATAGAAAGACCATTCATTTCCGATTTTATAATAAGGGAGTTTTCACAAACTAACCAATTAATATCTATAGTCTGATCCATTTGAGATAAGGGAAGGCTAAGAAGTATAAATAGGGTTAGCAGGAATTGAATCCAACTCATCTTTCGAGGTCTTATATAAGCTAATGCTTAGCTACTTTTTTCCACCTTATACCATTTACTTCCAAAAAAAGTCAATAAAAAAGTGATTTTTTTAACAAAGTCTTTGTAAATGATCATTTCTTTTTAATTACAGTATGTTATACTTTTTTGTTCTTTCTGTTTTGAAACTCCCTGGTTTGATACATGAAGGCTTCGAGGCGGGTTAATGTGTTGGTTTGCTCCTGGCCATCATAGGCCATGTTAAGGATGGGGATATTATTATTCTCTTCTTGATATCGTTTGAGCAGGGTACTGACAATTGTGCCGGGCATGCAGGTAAATGGCATGATATTGACAACCCCGCTAGCCCCTCTTTTGGCAAAATCGATCGTTTTTCCAACAGAGAGAATAGCTTCCCCTTCGAAGGAGGAATCCAGGTAGGGTCTGGCTTTTCTAAAAATGGATCGGGTTTTGGGTTCGCCAAAGTTTCTGAGATGTCCTTTAAATATTTTTTCTAAATGGTGTTCGTCCTTCTTCTGATAGTAGTCGGTGAGAAAAACTTTTAAGAGGTTCGAAAATGATTTCTTCCTGAGACTCCTCTTTTTGGAGATGGTGTTGACATAGAGAATCCATTCCGTGAGGGGCGCAATCCACGCCTCTCCCCCAAATTGTTCAATCTTTCGAATGACATTCTCATTAGCAAACCGATTAAGCCGGACAAAGATTTCTCCAACGATCCCGATCAGGGGTTTCGTTCCGAGTTCATCCACCTCGATCTGATTAAACTCTTCAATGCTCTTTCGAAGAGCCCCTTCCAAATCACCCCCTTTGAGGATTGTCTCACAAACTCTCTTTAAAGATTCCTGATAAATCTGATCCGTTTTTCCCTTTTCCTTTTCATAAGGCCTTGTTTCCAAAAGTTTTTTCATCAAGAGGTCCACCGCGACAATTCCTTGCCATCCCAGGCGGGTAAATTGAGAACCCATAATGCCGAGATCATTATAAAGTGTCTCATCCTGATTAGGGGAGTAAATCGGAACATGGTGAAAACCCAGATCATCTAAAACGAGGCGGTGAAAACGATGGTATTGTCCAAACCGGCATGGTCCATTACCTGAAGGCATAAAGAAGGCGGCCCGTTGATGATCGAAATGGGGATCTTTGACCAGTTTGACCATATCCCCGGTGGTCAGGATGCAGGGATAACATTCTTTGCCGGAGGTGAGTTTCCTGCCCCAATAAAGGGTCTCCTCATCTGATTCTGGAAAGACTTCAGCGTCCACACCACATGCCTTGAAGGCTGCTGCCAATGCAAAGGAATGGTCACACATGTAAGGAATGTAGATTATTTTTGTTCGGTCGGTCTTTGCCTTCTCTCCTCTCAAAGAGGGAACCTTTTTCGTTTCCACATTTTTCAAACTGTCTAAGAAGGCTTCGCATCGTGTGATCGCTCCTGCATCGGCGCTGTGTTCATCGATTTCCAATTGGAGATAGGCTTTCCCTTTGGATAAATCCCTAAAGAAATGGATAATGAAAGAATCCGGGCCGCAACCAAAATTAGTGATATAGACCGCGTAAAGCCTGGGATCTTCCTTGATGATCTTTCCCGCAGCCAAGATCCTCTGTCCATATCGCCAATACATCTCCCGAATCTCTTCTGAAGGTGCAACAGATTCCAGAGGGAGGAAGTCCATCGGAATAGCAAGCAACCCTAAATCTCGCAATTTTTTTGGAATCTCAAGATTCACGCCGGAATCACAGGAGTTATAAGGCCTTCCCACGATGACCATGACCTTGTCATTGGGGTTCACCTGATTTAAAACCTCTTTTCCGCGATTGAGCATGGATTGATAGAACTGGGCTTGGTATCTCTCAGCTTTCCCAATGGCCTTCTTCACCCACTTGGGCTCCCGGTGGAGTGATTTACCAAACTGGATCAGCTCTTTTTCTAAATATTCCCTCCCGAAACCGAAATGGAGGATTGGCTGAAGGACTTTCACGTCCTTTCTCTTCAAATCGATGGACGAAGGAATGGCGTAGGGGAAGGATTGAGCGTAAGGGCAAGCAGAAGTGTTTGGGATTTCCGGGTGAGAAGGCTTAAGGTTGACAATACTCGGCAAAAATATCTTCTTCACCCCTTTCTCCAGAAGGTTGAGGACATGGCCGTGACTCACTTTAATAGGAAAACAGGTTTCCGAGACAACATTCTCTACGCCTTTTCGAATCAGTTCTTTGTTCGTGGCATCGGAAAGAATGATCCGGTAGCCTAACTCCGTAAAGAATGCCCTCCAGAAGGGAAACATCTCATGGACATAAAGAATCCTGGGTATCCCGATTTCCGGAGCATGGGGTGGAAGTTTCTCCTCTTCTTTATAAGGAGCAAAAAGCATCTTCTCTCTTTCTTCAAAAAGATCTGGAATCGAAGAACCCTTGGTTCGCTTGATGACATCGTACTTCTCACACCGGCTTCCGTAAAAGAGGGGTTTCTCTCCTTCCACGCTCACTTTTCGAATGAGGCAGAGATTGGGACAACCCTTGCATTCAAACGACGTCTGTTCGTAACGGCGTTGACTCAGGTCAAACCCTTTAAACCCGGATCGCTCCCATGCCCGCTCTTCCATGGCAAGAATGGCAACACCGATGGCTCCTGTGACATCGTGATTCTCAGGAACGATGATCTCCTTATCCAGAACCTTCTCAAAAGCAGCGATCACTCCCTTGTTGAAAGCCGTCCCGCCCTGGAAGAAAATTCGGTCCCCGATACGGCGGTCCCCGACCACCCGATTGAGATAATTCTGAACGATGGAGTAACTGAGCCCGGCGATGAGGTCATCTTTCTCGGCGCCTCTCTGCTGATGATGAACCAGGTCTGATTCAATAAACACGGTACATCGCTCTCCCATCCTCACCGGCTCTTCGGAAGAGAGGGCGAGGGCCCCAAATTCTCCCTTGATGGAAATATCCAGTTTTTCAGCCTGTTCTTCCAGAAAAGAGCCTGTCCCTGCGGCGCAGACCTTATTCATTTCAAAATCAACCACGACTCCGTTGTCGATGCTGATATATTTTGAGTCTTGTCCCCCGATCTCAAAAATGGTATCCACTTTGGGGTCAATATAGATGGCTGCGGTGGCCTGAGCGGTAATCTCGTTTCGCACTAGATCTGCCCCCACGAAATCTGCGGTCAGGTAGCGACCGGAGCCGGTCGTTCCCACCCCTTTGATCTCCACCCTGGTCCCAATTTCCCCGCCAATCTCCTGAAGGCCAATCCTTACCGCTTCGATGGGCCGGCCTGCTGTCATCAGATAGCGTTTTGAGAGGACGTTTTTCTCCTTATCAATAACAACCAGGTTGGTGCTGATCGAACCCACATCCAATCCCAGAAAAGCCTCGATCTTCTCTCCTCCTGAGTCTTGGCTGGCAAGTTCAAATTGTTCTCGCTGAATGAGATGGCGGGGGGAGAGAGAAAGGGGGTTTAATGACGCCTGTTCTTCTCGATGATCCCGCAGATATTGACTGAGGCGACTGAGACCCACCCACTCTTCCCTGCTCCCTTTATCTTCCTGAGCCATCAGGATGGCCCCGATGGCCCCCATGGAAGCAAAATGTTTCGGGACGATAAGTTCTCCATCAGAAAGTTCTAATACATCCAAGAAAGCTTTCCGCATTCCCACATTGGCTGCCACCCCTCCTTGGAAGGAGACGGGCTTGACGAAGATCTTCCCTTTTCCGATGTTACTCTTGAAATTTCTGGCCAGGGCGTAACAGAGGCCGGCGACGATGTCGTAATCCGGTGTGGCAATTTGTTGAAGATGAATCATATCCGACTTGGCGAAGACACTGCATCGGCCTGCAATACGAGGAGGGTTCGTCGATTTGAGAGCGAGTTGTCCAAACTCTTCAATGGTCAGTCCTAATCGGCTGGCTTGCTGATCGAGAAAGGATCCCGTGCCGGCAGCGCAGAGGGTATTCATGGAGAAGTCGGTGATCTTGAAGCGGCCCCCTTCCTCTTCGATGAGGACCAGTTTGGAATCCTCTCCCCCGATATCAATGATTGTCCTGACTTGGGGATAGAAATATTGAACCGCCTTGGCCTGGGCGATAATCTCATTGATGAAATTTCCACCCAGGAGCTCGGAGAGAAGCTTTCCTCCGGTCCCGGTAAAAGAGATGGAACGAAATTGCTCATGGGGGATCCTCTGGAGGATCTCTTCCAGGACTTTCTGAACGACCTGCAGTGGCTGACCCTTGATGCGTGTGTAATGTTCTTCCAGCACGCTCCGATGGTCATCCATGATGATGGTATTCGCGCTGACGGACCCGACATCAATGCCTAAATAAAGTGATTTCATCTCCCGTAACAAATCAACCCTTGAGTTAGTTACAAAATTCTAATCGATTCGAATTCGACTTTTCAAGTTTAATTTCGATATTTGTTACCACAGAATCATTCTTTGGGATGGGAAAGGGTCACCTGGAAAACAGGGAGTGAATGAGAAAAAAAACGTTTACCCTCCTATTTCAAGATCCATGACCAAGGTGTTGTTGAGACGCTCAGGGACTGCGACCTGATCGGGGTGGACGTAACGGTCATCGCCGAGCTCTTTTCCGGGTTTTCTCTTGGCGATAAAGAAAAACCGGCAGGAATTAGAAGCGTTTCTCAACTCTCCCCGGGTTGAAATACTCCTGCATGATCTCGATACGGCAGATTATTATGCTTTGATTGTCAGAAGGTTGAAGAAAGTTATTCAACCCCGTTATTACATAAAAATTGTATAAAAAGGGAGGCGTAGGCGTGTGTGCTGGAAAACCTTTACGGCGGTACCTTTAAACTTTTGGCTACTCCGTTTCCAAGCAAAATCCAAAGGCCACCTCAGGGATATCGCATGTTACCCACAACCTATAATATAATCCGCAATTGTAAAGGGTTGGAAGCACACTTTCCTCCCTTTTTTGCAACGTTAAGGTCAACTCAGTTGACAATGTTTCCACATCCGACTCGGTGGACGTAAAGATTCATGCATTCATTTACGGAATGATGGTAAAACCTTCCTTATGAGCCGCTTCACAGAGGTTTTGATCTAAACAAACCATTTCAAGGTCTTGTGGGCTTTCTTGAGCCCATATCAGTGCTGCAGCAAGCTGAAACGAATCAGCAGATCTCAAAGGATGAATCGAAAGAAGTCTTTCGGCCCGTTGACGAACCAGTTCGCTGGGCTGCACTTCTGACCATTCTGCTGTCAGAGTAGAGAGTATTGTCCTTGCTTTCATTTCTGCATCCGTACTGAGAACACCTTCACGCCTCCGTCTGGCAAGGGCTGAAAGGCATTCTATTTTCGTCGCCCACCAGACAACGATATCCTCATCCGCTTTAATCAAACGTCTTACTGTTTCAGACATTTGTTCTTTGAGACATAGAGGAATAACGGCTGAGGAATCCCAGAATCTCATCTTCCGCCCTCTCTTTCTTCAAGAAGGGCTTTCAGGACGAGTCCTTTTGGATCTTCCGGCCTCGGCATGGACCAAAAATCTTTTGGAAGCTTACCTGACCCCAGTTTGAGCAAACCCTGTTTTTCCATTCTGGTCATGGATTCTCTTGTGGTTTTCGTGCGCAAGACGGGCACGAGTCGCGCCACGGGTTTACCGCGATCTGTAATCAGCACCTCATTTCCGGCCTTGACTTGATTCAGATATTCGCTCAAATATGCCTTTAATTTTGAAACGGCTGCGATCTTCATCGTGATCACTATTCCCTTTTGTTTTTATGACTATTGTAGTCATATTCAATCGACCTGTCAAGACCATGTTACTCGAAAAATGTCAAGAATTGTTACGGAAGAATTCTTTGTGGGTATGCAAAAGGGTTGCCAAAAAACTTTTTTACAACTAAACATCTCGGCTCTATTCAACTTTGTCAATAATGTCCCCATCCGGCCCCTGGCAATCTGGCTGAGGATGCAGATGGAAGAGAAGCTCTTCTAATAATTCTTAGGATTAATAGCCTTTTTATTGAAATTATAATGATCATTGAAAATCTTCACTTGACATTCCGATTTTCAATGATAGAATGGGCCTATGATTTTACGTCCCCATGCGTTGAATCGGGTTCTCAACGTGTTCCGGGTTCATCCGATCGCTGCCCTCCTTGGCCCCCGTCAATGTGGCAAAACGACACTGGCAAAGATGATCGCCGAACGTGAGCGCTCAACCTATTTCGATCTTGAAAATCCTGTTGACCTTCGTCGCCTATCTGCCCCGATGCGTGCATTGGAAGGAATTTCTGGTTTAGTGGTCATCGACGAAGTGCAGCGTCAACCAGCACTTTTTGAATTGCTGAGGGTTCTGGTCGACCGCCCCCATAATCAAGCCCGGTTTCTTTTGCTTGGCTCAGCCTCACCCCGCCTGGTGAAGGATGTATCCGAATCCCTTGCAGGTCGTATCGGTTTCGTTGATCTATCGGGTTTCGACCTGCGCGAAGTAGGTCCTGAGAATCATGACTGCCTTTGGATCCGTGGCGGATTTCCAAGATCCTTCCTGGCCTTAGATGATTCTGCCGCAATAATCTGGAGAGAAGACTTCATTCGTACATTCCTCGAGAGAGATATCCCTCAGTTCGGCATCACAATCCCTGCTGAGACTCTAAGACGATTCTGGACTATGATTGCGCACTACCATGGGCAAGTTTGGAAGGCTGCAGAATTCGCAAGGTCCCTGGGGACTTCAGAGAACACTGCGCGGCGATACCTTGATATCCTTGCAGGAGCCTACATGATCAGGATTCTACCCCCTTGGTTCGAAAATATCAGCAAGAGACAGGTGAAGGCACCAAAGATATTTATCCGTGACAGTGGAATTCTTCACACTCTACTCCAATTGCCAACCCTAACAGATGTGCAGGGGCATCCAAAGCTCGGAACCTCATGGGAAGGATTTGCCCTTGAACAGGTCTTAACTTTGCTTGAAACGAGGGACACTTATTTTTGGGCAACTCATTCTGGAGCTGAGCTGGACTTGCTTATTATGATTGGCGGCAAACGACATGGGTTTGAGTTTAAATATTCTGACGCGCCAGGCCACACACGCTCCATGTCTGTTGCTATTCAAGACCTGAACCTGGAGCATCTCTGGGTCCTCTATCCAGGGAATCAGGAATATCTTCTTGAGGAAAAAATCTCTGTCCTACCCGTAAGCTCACTTCCGATTCTGACAGAGAAAGTTTGGAAAGGAGCTAAGACATACCGAAATTGACAACAGCGTTAATTAATGCCTCGTCACTTTATTTTTTATTGAGACTCATTGTTCCTCTGTTTCCCGCAAAATAAAAATCTCCCTCAAGTTTCATCTTCCCACCACCTTTATGAAGGGATAATTCAAAGTAATTTTCCCTCAATTTAAGATAGAAATTGTTATCCTTTATACTACCTTGATCGAACTCCATAGTATTTGTTCCACTCATCACCCCTTTTCTAATGGCATCATGAAATATGAACTTTCCCTTGAGCGGAAGGGTATCATTATCGATTTCTAAGTCTGTACGTAAATCACGCCCACTGATGTTTCTCCAGCCTTCCCATTTTCCTTTTAAGATTTGGCATCGAATGAAATCCAATCGGTGTTTTATTTTACCCTTTGTCAATCAAAATCTTAGAGTTTTTCTTTGATTTGAAACGGATCTTGTGGTAATAGTCAAATCCATATGGAAAAGGTGAGGGCGAGGGTCATCGTGGAAGGAAGGGTCCAGGGGGTTTTTTTTCGTCATCACACAGAGGAGACGGCTTTTAGACTGGGAGTCAAAGGCTGGGTGAAAAACCGAAGAGACGGTCGTGTCGAGGCTCTCTTTGAGGGTGATCGGGAACGAGTCGATCAGATCATCCAGTGGTGCCATCACGGTCCCTCTGAGGCGAGGGTAACAAAGGTCTATGTGACATGGGAGAATTATACCGGAGAGTTTGACGATTTTTCCGTCACTTATTGATTCTGAGAGCTCTGAAAACTACTGCAGGCTCTCTTGATTACACAAATTTCAATAGAGGATTACACAGATTACTCTTATTTTCTAAGTATTTTGCATCTGTGTAATCAGTTTCTAATCGGCGTAATCAATCTATTCTTATTTCTTCGGAGCCTCCTTCTCTTCTTGCAGAATTTTTTTCTTCACGCCACTCTTCACTCCACCCCATACCTCATCTTTCTCCTTTTTGATCACCTCTTCCAAATTCTCCATTTTCTTCCCGGTATCGGTTAAGCCCTCTCCAATCTTCTTCACAGTCGTACCACCCCCGAAGAAGATGAACAAAAAGAAGAGAAGAATGCCAACCACCACTCCCACCAAGAACTTGATCATCGCCTTTCTACCTCCTTTTCCCAACGGGACAGGCATTCAGGCACTCAAAACAATAATAGAATATTCCGGTCGTCAGGTTCTGCCATATCTCCCAAAAGGTTGGGCTCCTGAGCATGGCCTTCTTTTCATCCTCTGAAGCGCCTATCCATCCCTTAAAGAATCGGGTGACTCCAGGCAGCCCGAGCTTCATATTTTCCTTCGCACACTTCATGACATCGACATTTCCATCCTGATCGATCGCACCCACAGGACAGGCATTCATGCAAAGGGCACAGTTTTTACAAAAATCCTTTTTTAAGGGCTTCCCGGGTTTAAGGGGAGCATTGGTAACGATGGAGAGAAGTCGAATGCGAGGTCCAAACCGTTCGGTGAGGAGCAATCGGCTTTTGCCAATCGTTCCAAGCCCAGCCTCATAGGCTATATGGCGATGGGAAATATCACCGATCATTCCCTTTGATTCCATCCCCATTTCTACAGGTAAGTAGGGGGAGTACGGAATCACCTGATATCCCAAATCATCAAGATAGCGTGAGATCCCAAAGGAGATTCGATCCATCTCTTCATAGAGACATTTCGTGTTAAATTGAGGGAGACGGATGTTCTTTTTAGCAGGGGCGATTGTCGAATCGATCATGCGGAGGCCAAACACCACAATACTTTTTGCCTCAGGAAGCACTTCTTTAACCTTCCTCCACTGCTCCCCATAAGATTGCATTGTTTCAAAGGAAGCAACGCCAGCCAAATCTGCTCCGAATTGATGGAGTTTCTTTAACACTTGATCTGTAAAATCTTTTTTCCTCATTTATTTATCCCTCTTTTATACAAGCTATCAGGATTCATTAAATTTTTCAATCTATTTCTCAATCCTGCGATGAACCTCAACCCATCTTGAAATTGTATTGGGTAGAGAGGATGTGATAAGATTCCAATGAGAGTGAAAGTGAAAATGTCTTGCTTAATGAATATGGCTATGATCATTCCTGTTTTTTTAATCTACTTGTTGACCCTTCCCTATCCCCTTCACGCTCAATTCCAAAACATGATCGAAGTGGGAAAGTTTTCTACTGCGACAGCGGAAGACATATTACCAGCGGACTGGAAGCCTTTAACCTTTAAAAAAATTGAGCGGCATACCACTTACAAGCTTGTCAGGGATAACGATACGGTGGTCATTAAGGCTGCGGCAGAGGCCTCGGCATCCGGTCTGACCCGGGAGATCAAAATCAATTCCAAAGAATATCCCATTGTTCAATGGCGCTGGAAGGTAAGTAATATCCTTAAGAAGGGGGATGTGCACAAGAAAGAAGGAGATGATTATCCTGCCAGAATCTACATCACTTTCGAATACGATCCCAGCAAATTAGGTTTTTTCGAAAAGGCGAAATATGAAGCTGTCAAAATACTATATGGGCAGTATCCTCCTCATGGAGCAATCAACTACATCTGGGAAAGCAAAGCTCCCATAGGAACCATCGTCCCTAATCCTTATACCGACCGTGTCAAGATGATCGTGGTGGAAAGTGGCGGGGCCAAGCTCCATCAGTGGGTGAATGAAGAACGAAATATCTTTGAGGACTACAAACGTGCTTTTGGCGAGGAGCCCTCGATGATTTCAGGCGTGGCCATCATGACCGACACCGACAACACCGGTGAATCTGCCACTGCCTATTATGGCGATATCCTCTTCAGCAAAACTAAATCCCAATAACCAAATCCCAATTTCCAAACAAATTAGTCATAGCCAGTTGGCCATCCACGCCTGCGTGCAGAAACACCAGCACTTCGGCGTGCAGGCACGAACCATGAAAATTACTAATCCCCCCACCCCCCTTTAGCAAGGGGGGGGATTAGATTTATTGTTTGAATTTTGGATTTTATTTTCGCTGGCAATAGGAGTATAATGGGCACTGGCATTTTAACAATACCCTGTATACTTCCCATCAATAAAAGGGGGGTGAATTATGAAAACCTTGGAAGAAATCGAGAAGATAATTAACCAGCATCAGCTAGAATTAGAAGAAAAGTACAAGGTCAAAAGGATTGGTGTATTTGGCTCCTATGCGAGGAGCGAGCAAAGTGAAGGAAGCGATATCGATATTTTAGTCGAGTTTAAAGAACCCGTGGGTTTTCTCTTTATTCATCTCGCAGATTTTCTTGAAGAAATCTTAGAATCTAAAGTTGATTTGGTAACACCAGATGGCATCAAACCCAACCGGAGGAGGTATATCATGGAGGATTTAACTTATGTCTAAGCGGGAGTGGAAGCTATTTATTGAAGATATTTTGGAATCCATTCGACTCATTAAAAATTATGTAGAAAATATGGGTTTCGACGATTTTAAGAACGACAGAAAAACGATAGATGCCGTAGTCAGAAATTTCGAAATTATTGGTGAAGCATCGAGGTTTATACCAGATGAGATAAAAGAGAAATATGAAAATGCGGATTGGAAAGGGATCGTTGGGCTCAGAAATAGAATAGCCCATGAATATTTTGATATCAGCCTTAGTATTGTCTGGCATATCGTTATGAAGGAACTTCCAACTTTAGAGGACCAGATGAAAGAGATCTTGGAACAGAGTTGAACTTGAGGGAGTAAAAGGAGATGGTGAGAAAACGAAAAGATACGAACAAGGATGGGGTTGGGGATTACCGCTATGATGAGGCAAGGCTCAATCAGTGGGTGAATGAAGAACGGAATATCTTTGAGGACTACAAACGTGCTTTTGGCGAGGAGCCGCCGATGATCTCAGGCGTAGCCATTATGACCGATACCGACAACACCGGCGAGTCCGCCACTGCCTACTATGGCGACATTGTCTTCAAAAAATGAATCATCAGCACATCCACCTCTTCCTACTAAACTACTTCCTTGAAATATTCACTTCCCTAATTCTTTAAAAAGATGTATATTAAAATCCATATTTCACAACGGATATCCCTGATACTGAGGGCCGGTAAATTTTTCCGATTATTATATTACCGCAGTATAATATTTCTTAAGAGAATACTATACCGTAAAAAGGTCGATTGCTGACCCGTGGAGGCCTCAAAATTGGCCCTTTAAGCGACTGAAAGGCCTGGTTTTCTGGAGAAACATCCCAGAAGTAAAAAAAATAAAAAAATTATGAACAAAAATGAATGCCCAAAATGTGGGTCAAAGAACACAGCAAGAATATTTTATGGTATGCCTGAATTTACAGATGATTTAATAAATCAAATCGAAAACGGAGAGATTGTCCTTGGTGGATGCACAATGACTCAGAACTCTAAAGATTATGTATGCAACGATTGTTCTTTTGAATGGGGAGAACAAACGGCCAGCAAATTGAAAGAAGTCTTCGATGATTGGTCAAAAGAAGAAGAGAAAATGGAAGCAGCAGCAATTCAAAGAGGGCCATTGAAAGCTATCGTCAATCAACTTGGTTGGACAAAATGCCCTTTCTGTGGGACTAAATTTTCAACTAAATCTAAGATGTCTTGGGATGGTGTAAAGCATAATTATTGTAAGACTCGTTTAGTTCTTGATTATGAATAGGATTACCGAACAACCGGATCGACCCAATCACCTTATGGCTCTGGGTCATCCTTGAAGTTATTATCCCTTGAAATTTAATGTACCGTTGTTTCCCATATTAATTCTTCTTCTCCGTATCCTTAACCTTCCTGCTGCCTCCTGGCTTTCTTAATATCCTCCAAATAAAACTTGATCAGGGGTGACATTTCAGGAGGTTGCCAATCTGCTTTTTTGGGTTCCTCGGGCCAAGTAAACGGCAGATGCCAGACCTCTCCTGGCTTTTTGGCCTTCTCAAGGACCTCAAGAGTCTTT
>Ga0068714_10004666_pt1 | contig 15156 bp, 10 predicted proteins | sample MTBNYHSulfiMetaG_FD_62988 | JGI IMG/M metagenome (GOLD analysis project Ga0068714, IMG submission 62988) | Enrichment culture microbial communities from rom New York Harbor, USA that are MTBE-degrading - MTBE-NYH (New York Harbor Sulfidogenic)... | ecosystem: Environmental > Aquatic > Marine >... | reverse complement strand
GATGATCGTTGTGCAAACGTTCTCTGCCATAGCAAGTCCTCCTTGGGATATGATTCACCAAGGTAGCTTTGCACACTTTCTCCCATATGTCCAGGCCTATGACGTGCGATTGCCCTGCCCCTCGTACCGCACGCACATATATCCCTGGAATACCGCTTTTTGAGCTGAAGCTGAAAGTGCTTTCGGTAACAAGCGCGGTAGTGGTAATGATCGGCCTGGTTTCTTTGACATCGCTAGATGAGGAAGAAGACCACATGCCCCCCCAAATCTCTATCGTCATCCCCACAAAAAATGAGGAAGCGAGTATCGCGGAAATCATTGAGGGCTGCAAACCTTACGGTGATGAAATCATTGTCATTGATGGACATTCGACTGATAACACCAGAGCCGTCGCTGAAGGCTTTGGTATCAAGGTGCACCTGGACAACAAAAAAGGCAAAGGCGCCGCGATCCGTCTGGCAATTGCAGAAGTTACAGGCGACATAATCGTTTTCATAGACGCGGATGGCTCTCATAGCCCCTCTGACATCCCGAAGCTGGTCGCACCAATTATAGCTGGCGAATGTGACCATGTTACGGGCTCACGAATGAGAGGTGGATCGGACGAGCTCCATGGTGATCTTGGAAAATTCATCCGAATGCTTGGTAGTGACGTCATTACCTTGGGCATCAACTACCGCTTCGGCGTGCGCCTCACGGACAGTCAGAATGGATTCAGGGCAATCCGCACGGAGGTTGCCCGAAAGCTGGACTTGAAGGAGAATATAACGTCCATCGAGCAAGAAATGATCATGAAGACGTTGAAGCTGGGTTATACAATAAAAGAAGTGCCTGCTCACGAATATGCCAGAAAGGCCGGTTACTCCAAGGTCAACGTGAGAAAAATGGCCTGGCGATACATCTATTGCTGGCTGAAAAATCTATTCTTTTAGCTGAAAGTTTATCTTCAAGGAGAGGTCTTCTGCCAGAGAGGGTAGTGCTCATCAATCCCCCGGTGCCTTCAAACCAGGCATGGGTTAGAGAAGGACGTTGCCAGCAGTGGGATATCTGGGGTGCTCCTTTCCCGCCACTGAGTCTTGCCCTTATCTCTACTCAGTTGGTCCGGTCTGGTGTGCAGACCAGAATTTTAGACAGTGGTCCTGAAGGCAAGTCCTGCGAACAAGTCTTGCAGGAATGCAAGCTGTTCAAGCCCAAGATGGCCATTCTAGCCACTGTGACACCCACTATTGATACGGACCTGGCCTGGTTCGCGGGAGGATTGCGTAAACGGATACCGGGTATCCGAATTGCAGTGATTGGAATCCATGTGTCGGTTTTGCCCGTTGACGTGTTGGATCGGTTTTCAGCGGTTGATTATGTTATCATGGGTGAGCCGGAGATTACCTCCAAGGAACTGGCGTCCTCGCTATTTCATGGACACCCGTCTATCCAGAATGTTTTTGGAATCGCATACCGTGCAGAAAACGGTACTATTCGGGTTAATCCCCAAAGGCCTTTGGTTTCCGATGTTGATTCACTGGGCTTGCCGGACTGGATCAAAATTGACTTTGGATTCTACCAGCTCCCCTTGGTCAACAGACCATTTTCTCTCATCGTTTTTGCCCGTGGGTGCCCCTTCGAATGTAGGTTTTGCGCCAGTCATGTATACAACGGCCGAAGGCTTAGAAAACGCAGCATAAAGAGTCTGTTGGGTGAGATTCATTTCAATCTGAAGCTGGGAGTCAGGGATTTCTTGTTCTGGACGGAACAGATGACATTGGACAGGACTTATCTTGACGAGTTCCTGGAAGCCCTGCTGGCTGAAGGATTACATAATCAGATCCGCTGGGTATGCAACAGTAGAGTGGACTGTGCGGAAGTACCGCTTTTTCGCAAAATGAAGCAAGCGGGATGCTGGCAGATCGCATTCGGCTTTGAGTTCGGAAATGATCGTATCCTCGAATTGGCCTGTAAGGGTGGACGCAGTTCTGTCAAGCAGTCGCGTGCTGCGGCTAAAGCGGCTCATCAGGCTGGTTTGGTCGTCGACGGGCATTTCATCCTAGGATATCCTGGAGAGACTGTAAGAACGCTCCAGCAAACGATTGATTTGGCGTGCTCCCTTCCGCTCACGTTCGCGCACTTCTACCCTGCAGTCCCATTTCCAGGATCGCAACTCTACGAGGAGGCACTCGCAAACGGCTGGATTGAACCTCTGCAATGGGCCGCGATCAGCCAGGATATGTCTTGCCTGATGATGAGTGAGCTTTCTCCAGGTGTAGTTAAGGATTATATCCGAAAAGCGTACCGTAGATTCTACCTGCGCCCCGAGACGATCATGCGTGTCTTACGTATCCCGCATTCAGCCGGCGATTATTTGAATATGGTGCGCTTGGGCTTAAGGATCATTCGAGCCAAGGTGCTGTGTGCTTCATGAAATAGTTTAAAGACCTGCGAGTATGTTTCCAGGCGGCGTGCCAGCGATCAACAGGTAGGCGAGATGGGACAAAATCTGTCAAAAGCTCTTTGGAACGATTCGCGGGTTCGTGCGGTCATTATTCTAGCGATTTGCTTGCGAATGGCTGTGGTAGGTTACCTCGCATTCTGTCCGCAGGGGATTTTCTCCAAGGCCGACAGTTGGGATTATCATCGACTGGCGTTGAATCTGCTCTACCATCAGACATTATCCAACGATCCCCAACCTGCTCGAACTGATTCTGATAGTCAAAACAGAATATTGCCGCTGGAGGAGGGCCAACCTCATCCGACTCCGGATCATTACCGCACCCCGGTGTATCCAGCTTTGGTGGCATTGGTCTACGCATTTGGTGGGACTTCATTCTATGTAGTTGCGGTACAGAGCGTATTGAGCGTGCTCTTGGTGTGGGTGATTATGCTGTTTGCCGGCACACTGCTTCAGCCGGATTTGAGTTGGAGGGCAGGGTTGCTTGCTGCCGTGGAGCCCCTGAGCCTCATTTACAGTCATGAGCTCATGTCTGATACCTTGTTTGTTCTGTTGATGATAGGAGGCGCCTATCTCTACCTGAGGACACTTACTGCCGCCGATGAAGGACAATCTCCATTGGGATGGGCTGCGTTGGGAGGAGTGCTCAGCGGTTTGGCTATTCTGACTCGCCCGGTGGGTGCTCTGTTCCCGCTGGTGTTGCTAATGTTTGCGATTGTGAAAGGAGTCTTCAGGACCAGACGGAGGATTCTTGAACAGCCTTTGTCTGCCGGCCCGGAGCTGGGTTCGCAACGCGCTGGGCCTGATTTTCAGATCAAAGGCCTCGTTGTCTTCTTTCTGGTCATCATCCTTTTGGCTTCAAGTTGGGTGATCCGGAATCGGCTCATCTTTAATCGTTTTTTTTTGACGACAGCGTTTAACTACAACATCTTAATGACGATCACTTCACAGATGGTGGCTAATTTGCGCAACCCCGAAGGAGGCATCTCCTCGTGGGAGATGTTCAAGCTGCTTGACGAAGAACTGAAGGGGGAAATGGTTAGACAGGGTCTGGATCCTTCGGCTGAGGTGGAAAAATCGCTCTATTTTCGAGACTGGAGCATGGAGGTAATCAGGAAGCACCCTATCCTTTTCTCACGTTACCTGGCCACCGGTATGATTACTCTTTACGTTCCGGATGTTCCAGGGTTTTTTGAGCTTCTCGGAATGACCCGAGAGGGCACGGGCGCAAAGAGAGTGCTATTTGATGAGGGGGTTCGGCCGGCATTACTCCAATACTTTGGAAAGAACTGGCCGATTTGGCTGACCACTGCTATGCCGCTGGTCGTTTTCGACCTGACTCTGTTCGCTTTGGTTTTCTGGGGAATCGTCTCTTTATGGCGCAAACGTGATTTCTATCTACTTTTGTTTCTGGTATCGGCCGTAGTCTATTGGGTTTTGATATCTGCTGTAGGAGCCGTACCGAGGTATCGATTTCCCCAGATGCCTTTTCTTATTACATTAGCCGCAGCAGGCTGGTTGGATCTGGTGTTACGGTTTCGGAAGAAAGGCCGATAGGATATTTTGACAAAGTGTTTTGTGACCCTTGCGGTCGCAAGTTCCATTTGCACTCCTGGCATAATCTTTGCCAAATTTTTGACGGACCAAGCGAGAGGATCAGTGCTCTCAGGATACTTGAGAGATCCGTAAAACCTCTCTTGTTCGGAGCCAGGGTAAAATGATGGTGCAATTTCCTTCAGTTACGGTCATTATTCCTGCCTTCAACGCCTCTGCGACGCTTCCCCGCTGTCTAGAAGCACTGCGGCGGCAGACCTATCCTGCGGAGCTCGTCCGGATAATTGTGGTGGACGATGGGTCCACAGACGATACAAAAGAGATTGCGCTGGACTTTGGCGTGGACATCGTCACCCAATGCAACAAAGGGGCCGCTTCGGCTAGAAACCAGGGGGCGCAGAAAGCACAATCGGACCTGATTCTTTTTACCGATTCCGATTGCGAACCGATTGAAAATTGGATCGCTGAAATGGCGGCGCCGTTTACAGCCCCGGACGTTGTCGGAGCTAAAGGATTCTACAGGAGTAATCAATCTAACCTGACCGCACGATTTGTGCAGGCAGAATACGAAATTAAATGTAGGGGACTTAAGCCAAGGGATATCATCGATTTTATCGATACATACTCCGCAGCCTACAGGTGTGGCGTCTTTATCGAAAACGGTGGATTTGACACGTCATACCAAGGGGCTGCGGCCGAGGATATTGAATTTTCGTATAGACTTTCCAACAAGGGTTACAGACTCGTCGCAGCATATGGGGCTTTTGTGCTGCATCGGCATCCAGAAAGCATTCGGGACTATTTCAGGAAAAAATGCCGGTACGCTTATTGGCGAGCTGTAACCTGGCAGAAGCACCCGCAGAAGGCAGTAAACGACTCCTATACGCCAAATGCTCAGAAGCTTGAAGTGCTATTCTCGCCGCTGCTGGTTCTTCTTCTCACCGGAACACTTTGCTGGCCAGCCGCCTTTTCGGCAGTATTCCTGTTGTTCATACTGCTATTTACACTGAATGAACTTTCTTATTTTCGTCAGACCCGCAACGATCTTTGTTTGCTCGTAAGCGTTCCCCTGTTCACGTTTTTGAGAGGTATGGCCGGGGCGATCGGCGTCGGGGCTCGATTGACAGAGATTGCGCTGTCCAGGCCTCTTGGGTCTTTTAGATTTTGCAGGTGATCTTTGCACACGACAGAAATCGATGCATCGCAGGCCATGATGTGATTGCAGGCTTTTCCACACAGTCTTCTCTTTGATGGCCGCTGATGCATGAATATCACATGGACAGAAACATCTTGAGGTGTTCACATGTTAGTGAGCACGAAAAAAACTTCCTATCTAAGATTTATCCTATACGGTATCGACAGCGTTGCGGTGGTAGTACTGCTTTGGCTGCTGCTCTTCATTTACGGCGTCAACTTCTCGGTATTTCTTGATTCTTACCTGTATCTATCGATATTTACTCCCATTTATAGTTTTACGGTATTCTGCGTATTTAGTATTTACAGATCGTGGTACGGACTGAAGCTCTACAGAGAATTCATACTGATAACAAAAGTGTGGAGTACGACAATAGCTTTGTTGCTGTTCCTGTTCTTTGCGCTGAAAGTATCATCAAACTTCTCCAGGGTAGTCATATTGTCATGGTTCGCGATTACACCCATAATGATATTTGCGCTGCACGTGATCGGTCGATATAGTATCAAATTCATCAAACGTGGCGGTGGAGAACCCGAAAAAGCCATAATAGTCGGTGTGAACGATACGAGCAAGTCGATTGTTGCTACCATCGAGACTTCTCCCTGGTCAATGATAGAGGTTCTGGGTTTTTTTGACGACAAAGATCAGGAAAGTAGCTTATCTATACCTATTCTAGGAAAGATAGACGAACTGGGCGATTATCTGAGGAAGACTCCAATAGATTATGTTTACATCGCTCTCTCTATGAAGGAAGAGCATAAAATACACCGAATTCTTTCAAGTTGCCGGTCTTTTGGTGCAGAGCTTTTTTTTGTGCCGAGTCTTCAATTCCTCAGAATGTATACTTCCGAAATTCAGCTATACGGTGATCTGATTCTATTGAGCTTTACGCCGCGTTTTCACACGAAGAGAGTGTTCGACCTGGCGTTTTCCGTATTCGCCATAATCTGCTTCCTACCAGTCGGACTGCTCGTTTCCTTGTTGATAAAGATGGAAGACGGAGGACCGATCTTCTATGGGCATCGACGCATGGCTTTGGCCGGTAAGCCCTTCAAATGCTGGAAATTCAGGACGATGGTCCGCGATGCCGAGGAAAGACTTGCTGAGCTCTTGAACAATGACCCGAACGCTCGAGCGGAGTGGGAGAGAACCTATAAGCTGCGCAATGACCCACGGGTTACCCGAGTAGGGAAGTTCCTCAGAAAAACCAGCCTGGATGAGATTCCTCAGTTCTTTAATGTCTTAAGGGGGGACATGAGCATAGTCGGTGCCAGGCCGATCGTGGAAGATGAATTGTGCAATTACTACAAGGATGATGCTGGCTCTTATTGTTCCATGAGGCCGGGCATCACCGGACTGTGGCAGTGTGGCAACAGGAGCGATACAGAAAAGTATGAGGAAAGAGTGAAGCTTGACGTATGGTATTTTCTCAACCATTCTGTTTGGATTGATTTGAAAATAATCTTCAAGACCATTCTATCGGTCGTGACCGGTAAAGGGGCACGCTGAGGCCCCATGATAGAAATGGCAATAGTAGCAGATAGTAAGCTAAGCTCATGTTCCGCCCTTACTAAAGAAATCGTCCGACTCGTGTGGCGAGTTCTTCTACCAACTGATTTGATATGAAATGAAGAGAGAGGTATTGTGGTTTGTTGGGGCTTTCCAACTGGCCGTGCCTCGATATCGAGCGCCGTAGATGCTTTACTCAACCACATTAGCCGCTTCAAGACGCTTGGATCAAGAGCAACGGTTCCAGAAGGGGCAGGGATAAGCGCATGACTTTGCATTATTGGCTGGCTCGCCTAGGCCAACGGATTCAATGGTCCTGGCTGCGAGTAATTGGCGCAATCTCTTTTTTTCCGTTAGGGTTAGGCATCGTTGTATGGCCCACAGCTACCCTCATTTACGTATTGGTTTTTCTGTTGTTACTCTTAACCTTTATTCAACCATACGTTGCTTTAATACTTACCTTTCTTTGCATAGGTTTTCAAGGATCTGGCTTTCAGTATTATTTTCAAGGCTGGAGCTGGGTCGTCCCCGGATACACGGTCCCGGTTCTATTCGGTCTGACAGCGTGGAGTGCAGCTCGCATTGCCGGCATTATTGAGCCGCATCGAAGTACTACGCTCGATTTGCCGTTGCTCGTCCTTTGGGTTACCGGCCTGCTTGCTTTAACCTGGAGTCGTTACTGGTTTGATGGCGTTCACGTTTTGGTGATGCATACGACAAGCTATGCGTTGTTCCTTCTAATCAGCCTTAACTGTAGAGCCCCTGTTCAGGCAATAAGCCTTTACTGGGTTTGGTGGGGACTAGGGCTCGTGATGGTAGGCATAATAATCACAAGTTTCTTTACAGGCTATGCTTATTCTCAATACCTGACTGAAAACCTTAAGTTTTTCAGCGTTCTAAACCAGGCAGACGGGAGCCGAAATTCCTTCCACGGCACAATGAGCGTGACGAAGGGGGTCACCTTTGTCATGAATCATGCCATCTTTTGTGCTCTCGCTATCATTGGGACTCGCAAGAATAGGTGGGCGATCACAATAGCCTGGAGCAGTATAGTTGCCTTTTTGTTCGTGCATTTGTTGACTCAGTCACGATTAGAGCTTGTTGGGCTGTGCCTTGGATGGGCGGTGTTCGTTTATCTCATGCCCCAGTGGTGGGAATCCAAACTGCAAAAGAGCAGCTACGCCTTTCTAACGCTTGCTGCCGGATTGATGCTTACACTTGCTGTGTTGCATACTTTTTTCAATCTCACCGAATTTGTCGCCCGCTTTACCGGCCGAGAAGCAACCTTGCCGGGAACACCTTTTTCCGCCGCACAGGGACGGAAGCATTATATCTCCTTCGGCCTTACGGCTGTCGCTGAAACTGGTGGGTGGGGAGCCGGCTCCGGCGGGATCATGAGGGAAGTGATGCCTACTCTTGGTGGAATGATGCCAAGCTTGTACCTGACGGTCATGACTGATCACGGGTATGGGATATTGAGCCTCCTGCTTCTTGGCTGGATTATTATAAATTTGATACTGGAACTGCGCGAAGCTCTCCGCCGGTCGATAAACACAGACCACGCACCTTTCTTATACGCGATCATAGCCAGTCTGGTAGCCTATGGATTTGCGGGGCTTTTGGACTACAATTATTACATCCATGAGGTTTGGATCCTGCTTGGTTTTGCAGCGGCAACCGTCAAGGCAATTAATGATCCCAAGAGAAGCCAAGAAGCCACGACCTCTAGTAATGCGGAAGGCTAAATCGACCATTCTCATTGACGAGATTAATTCACATGTCTATATGGTAAGTTGCTTAACCTTCATGACCGCAACTTGTTGTAGATTGCTCTCAAATCGAAGTTGGAGCGATCATCCTCTATTCTGTTTACCACCAACCCTTTGATACTGCCCCCGAATCTATTGCACAACTCCATTGCCCGCCGCACCCGTAAGCGGGAAGTACGATTGGCAGCAACCACCAGTATCACTTGTTGGGCAATGGATGCCAACGCAGCTCCACGGCTGCCCTCAATGCTCTCCAGATCCAAAAGTATGACATCGTAACTGCTCATCACGGTAGAGAGCAAGCTGCTCAGAACATATGGATCATCCACATTGGGCGGTGCCTCAGGCAATGGCTTGCCCGCAGCCAGAAGATAGAGTTGATCGCTGCCGATCTGCCGTATACTCTCTTGCAATGAGGCTGATCCAGTCACCACCGCTTGCAACCCGCTTTCCTCCTGCAACTGCCACAAACGTTCAAGGCCAGGCCGAGAGAAATTCGCATCAACCAGCAATACACGGGAACCTCTTGAGGCAAAAGCCTGGCCAAGAGCTCCAGTCACCACGGATTTCCCTTCCCCTGTTTGAGTACTCGTGACCGCCACAATCAGAGGCGTTTCCTGCCCTTCTTTTTGTAGAAATAAGGCAAGGTTCCAAATTGTCTGCGACCATGATCTTCGGCTCATTAGTTGGGCCACAGTGAGCTCTTTGCCGACAAGCAGATTGGGTAAGGTTGCCACAACGCTTGTTTGAAGAAATGCTTCGGCTTCTTCAGCTGAGTCAAAGGTGTCATCCAGATATTCCTGCAGCAGAATAACAGCCAGTCCAAGCAGTAGGCTAATCAAAAAGGCCATGCTAACAAGCAAGCGTCTTTTGGGAAACCACCTGTACAGCTTGAGATGGTCTTTTTCGGTTGGCACAGCTGCTAACTCGATGACTGTGGCGGGGGTCAAGCTCATTTCCCCAGCCAACCTGGCTATTTGTTCTTGATTCATAAGGTCCTCCAAGGCTTCCCGCATTGTCGTGACCTTCCGCTCGAGGGGCTCCATGGACATTTCTTTTTGTGTGAGTTGATCGAGCTCGGTTTGTCTGCTCTCTATTTGATTCAACAATAGATCGCTTTGCACAGACAGAGCCACCAGTTCAATTTCGTTGTCACCGAGCGTTCTTACCAAATCATCAAAATACTGGTTTCGGGAGGTTGTCTCAGTTGAAAAAATCCTTGTTACCTGCTTTTTGTACTCTTGCTTTAATTTTTCAAGCGTCTTTTTTATCTCTTCGGTGGCCGTATGCTCTTCTGTGAGTCTCACTTTCAGTTTGGCAAAATCGGCTTCCGCGTCCATGATTTTCTCCCGCAGGTAACTGAGAGTCGGATTGGATTCGTATTCGGTGTTTGCCTGCACGTATTCGGGTATCTCGTTGAGCTTCCGTCTCACTTGTGCGATTCGCTGGTCTAATTCAACGATCTGTCTCGCATTTAGATTCCGCGTATCCTTAAGATCTGAGAGACTGGAGAGCAGCTGTTCTCTAAAATAAGTGATATCACTGAGATGATTCTTCATTCTGTAGTCTCTCAGCTGTTCCTCAGCATTACGAAGAGTGGCTGAGACTTTTGGGATTTGCTCCCGGATAAAGCGATGTACATTCTCTGCTTTTTCCTTAATGAGCTGAGTGCACAGATCAGCGTAGCCAGCAGCCACTTGGTTGGCTATAGCTGCAGCTGTCTGCGGAGAGCTGGAAAAACCCTCAATTTGGATCAATTGGGTATTCTGGATTACTCGGGATCTTACGCCAGACTTGTTGATAACAATCGAGAACGTACTGGCATCCATAAATTCTGGAATAGCAAAGGATTTACCGTTCTTTTTCTTGAGACCTAAGCTATTAATAACTTTTTGAATTAAGTCACTGTGCTTGCTCAAACTTAGCTGGCTGTACATTACTAAATCACTGTCAATTATTCCAAGTGCGGCCAGGTCGTTCAGGGAACTGTTGACAATGGTTGCTGTGGCATCGCTTGGGCGTATCCAGACGCTGCTATGGAACATGTAGACGGGAGTGACTATTAAGCTGAGGACGACAGCGGAAGCAACAATCGCAATAACGATTGACAAGAGAAAAACCCACCTCTTGCGAATGATCTGCCAGTAACGCCTCAGCTCCATTACAATTTCCAGCACTTATAGTGGTCGCGAATCTGCCGCTTTATGCAAAATCGCAGTCTATCTTTATTGGCTGCCACCAGATCCTGTTGGAATGGCAAATGTCACTTCATTCCTTTTCCACGTTATGGCATCCACGATCGCGGGTATGAGCACCACGGCTTGCTCGAAAGTTATTATTGGCTGCAAGATTCCTTGAAGATGCCGAGCAAAGCGCTCAATATCCACAATTTTCTTAGGCCCCACATAAACAAGATCTCCACTTTGAAGATAAACGGGAACTGCTTTGCTGCCGTCCTGGAACAGCTCGCTTGTATCCATGGCAAAAACTCTGAAACGATTGTCCGCGCGGCGTACGACCAAAACCGTCTTCCTGTCAGCCTCGAGGTTGAACCAGCCTGCCTGCGAAATTGCTTCCAAAACCATCATTGGTCTACTGTAGCTGACGATCTGGGGATCGTTTACTTCTCCGAACACATAGATCTGTTGCCGATTTGTGGTCGTTGCCAGCTCCAGTTGTGGATTTTGGATGTATCTGCTGAGTTGAGTGTTCATCAATTCGCGTGCTTCCGGGACGGTCAAGCCTGCCAATTTTACTCTTCCCAATAGAGGGTAGTAGATTTCTCCCGTATTGTTGATGGTAACTTCCCTTTCCAGGTCATCGAACCCCCAAACTTTGATTGTGAGCTCATCGCCAACCGCAAGAACGTAAGGCTCCGTTGTCCGGACCTCTGTGGTATCCTGGCTCGGCGGCATCCGGCTGGGAATCGCGGGCGGGTAATCCGGGGGCGACTGGCAGCCGAGTAAAAAAGATGACACGATGACTGCAAGAATGAAGAGGCAATTTATCATAGTCTTCATGATCAACCTCAAACAAGGTGATGTTTCCAGGATGCGTCCATTCATATGCTCGAAACTGTTCGAAGGCCGTTAAGCAGATGTCCTTCATTCTTCCTGTCCTACTGTCTCCTTGAATGAAACTAGATCATCCCAGGTGAGCGCTCGTGCCAACCAAAGAAGAAGCATGTATACTGAAAAACTTATGATGGTTCCCAATGTGAAGAACAGCACAGGAGACATGGGTATCCAAAACTCAAGAGACTTGTACAGGTAGAGGCAACATGCCGTGAGCAGGCCAACAGCGGCAACTCGGCCAACTGCGCGCTTCAGAGAAAAGCCTCCGATAGAATAATATGTCACTCCAATCGAAACAAGAAATAATGTCGCGTAAGCAACGATGTTGGCATAGCAGGCACCGATATATCCAAACTCTGGAACCCAAAGGAGATCGAATACAAGATTGATGCTGATGGCGATGAAATGGATGACCGGTACCACCCATACTTTCCTGATTGCGATAAGAACGCCGGTCAACAATGGCTCAAAGAAAGAAAAAAACAAGCACCAGGAGAGAAGCGACATCGCTTTTTCTGAAGGAGCAAACTTTTCGCCCAGAAAGGGAACCACCAGATGCGGACCCAGGATAATCGCTCCTGCACCCAGCGGTATAACAATAATGAGGAGCACCTTAAGCGACTGCTCTATCAACGGTCGCAGGCGCTGATAACCTGCCTCCGCCAGGCGGGCGAAGGCAGGTGAGAGAGCAATGGCAAATGCCGATGAGATCATATAGAGTTTTGCGATTATTTTGTACACAGCTTCAAAATATGCGATCTCGGCCGGATCTCGAAAGATGCGCAAAATATACACATCAACTCGGAGAAAATATTCCATCAACGCCATGGAGATCGCCATCGCCCAACCGGCTTTAAGCCAGAAAAGCAACAGTTCTGAACGCCACGCAAACCTGATAGGCAGAAAGCTCCAATTTATTATTGTTGCACTGATTAGCAAAGTCAGCACATTGATGACACCAAACACGGCGAATACGGCGAGAAATCCCAGGTCAAAATGGCTGATACCCAAGAGCATGATTATAGATACCGTTCGGTTGGATAGAAAAATGAATGAGTCTATTTCTATTCTTTCGAAAGTGATGAAAACCTCATCCAATATGCGGCATCCCAACAGACTCAACTCTGCGAGAAAACATATTAGCAGTGCTGTCTTTTGGGTGTCGTTCAACCCCAATGAAGGCAGACTGACGAGGATGATTACTGCGGCGGTAACTGCCAGCAGCAGACGAAATGCGAGCCCCGAGCCGTAGTAAACCACTCTTTCCTTTTTTTTCACAGCCAACTCTCGCACCATGATCGGATGCAGGCCGAAGTTGATGTAGGGAATGAAAATAAACACAAAGGAGACAATGAATACGTAGTCACCGTACAGGGAGGGACCGAAATAACGCGCGAGGACAGCCAATGAGAGGAAGGCGTAGATTACATCTCCCGCTCTAATTGCCAAGACTGAAAAGATGTTCCTGACCAGCTTCCAGATAGGATTGTTATTCATTCGGCTGTCCCTCATAGGGGTGTCCCGAACAGGAAAGTTTTTTAGGATAACGAGCAGGCTGCCAAACCTTGCCAAGGCCTGTCAAACAGCACATCAATCAAGAAAATTTGGCTCCAAATGCTGTTTATAAATTCTTTTAAAGCACTGGTCCGAAAACAGTTGATGATTGCGATCCACTTCCTCCACGCTCTGCAAATCCTTCTACGGTCTTAAAGTTCCCGGAGGCGGTATGAGGAACTGTGGTGAGGCTTTGGAAACCTGCAGGTTCTCCCATCATTTACATCTCAATTTTTGAACTGCAAAATGCTTTTTACCAAACCATTTAAACTATGCAATACTATTTGAGAATCAAACTGAAAAAAGACGAGGACTGTTTGCAGACTCGATACACCGATCTTTCTGTTACTTAGTAAATGGCTTGCTGAGGCTGGTGATCATATATGAGGCTTGCCAAAGAAAATTTTCTGCAGGATCTTGCCAGAATGGTCGTTTGGTATCCGTTTCGCAGACTCAACAGAGCCCTTCCCTTGTCCTTCAACTTCTTTCTTTTCGAAGCAATGGGGGATTTGGCTTGTTGTCTGAAGCGCGAGAAGAGAGCCTTACTGATCTCGCGACTTTCGGTGCTGTTTCCACATATGACGTGTTCGGAAAGAATGCGCCAAGTGCGCAGTTGTTTCCGCAACTATTTCGTGGACAGATTATTGATCAATTTGATTCCTCACCTCAACCATGAGAACGTGCATAATATCGCCAAGGTTCAAGGTGAAGAGCATCTTAATCATGCCCTTGCTCAGGGTCGAGGTGTCTTGCTCCTTCATCCACACTTTGGTCCCAGCCAACTGCCGCTGATATATTTGGGTCATACCGGCTATAGGCTCGCACAAGTCGGCTTTCGCGAAATGGGAACCAGAGTCATCGGTAGAGCAACAGACCGTCTGCGCCTCCAGCTTGAAGCCCTTATGCCAGTCACTCACTTTTATGCTGATAACTACATCCGTCCCATTGTACGCTGGATCGAGGGAGGCGGCATCCTCATGACGGCAGGTGATGGCACAGGAGGAGGAAGGCACATAGGTAGATTTAACAAGGTCAGTCTTTTGGAGCGATGCTTCGAGATGCCTGTGGGTCCCTACCGGATTGCCGCAATCCATAACTCGCCCATTTTACCAATAATAGCTGTGCGACAACGAAGTGGATTTTATAATATCATCATCCATCCTCCTTTGGATCAAAGCCACAACGCTGAGCATACACAACGGCAATTTGCCAAATGGCTCGAATACTATCTTAAGCTTGCTCCCGGACAATGGCACTTTTGGGATGAATGGAGTCTGAAATAAAAACCCGGCTTGCATGGAACAAAGCAAGAACACATGAACTTCAAGAGGTCAACCATGAATGGCGGATTGCCGTTCGCCGGATGCGGACATCTGCAAAATTTTTTTTACTTCGAACTCATGCCATCGGTGATGTGCTGCTCACTACGCCGGTCATTCGGGCCCTCAAGCTGTCTTTGCCCGACAGCACTCTGACGATGATAGTTGGCGATAAGTCTCGACCCATCTTGGAAGGCAACCCTTTTCTAGATCATATTCTAAGTTTCCCGGAGTCCTTGTGGTTTGATCGACAGTTCAGGAAGATCTATAGGCTCACAAAGACGATTCGCAATCAGCCTAAGGATGTTTTAATCCTGTTCCACAGCTCTCCCTTGATCCACCTCTGGGGTTGCTTGCTGGAATCTCCGACCAGAGTGGGATTTGACGGCAAAAGCTCAAGAGTCGCTCTAACTCACAATGTATTACTTGATCATAGATCGTGTCGCTACATGGGGGATATCAACCTCGATCTGGTTCGAGTATTGGGAGTTCGGCCGGCCGGTGAAGAATTGGATCTTTTCCTCCAATCATCCGAGTTGGAAGCCGTCCGACGGTTTTTCCCCTCTACGACGGAACGATCTTGGCACGTAGGCATCGCGGCCGGCGGAGGTCAGAATCCACTCGAGAGAATATCCGTCAAGCACTGGCCCGCCGATAATTACTCCGCTTTACTGGATAAGCTTGCGCATTTCCATGATATAATTTTCTTTTTCCTGGGCGATCAGCATGACACTCAGCTCGA
>Ga0068714_10004664_pt1 | contig 15157 bp, 14 predicted proteins | sample MTBNYHSulfiMetaG_FD_62988 | JGI IMG/M metagenome (GOLD analysis project Ga0068714, IMG submission 62988) | Enrichment culture microbial communities from rom New York Harbor, USA that are MTBE-degrading - MTBE-NYH (New York Harbor Sulfidogenic)... | ecosystem: Environmental > Aquatic > Marine >... | reverse complement strand
CGCGCGGTTTTCAAACCCCAGAGGAGCACATCGGAATATCGTTCCAACTGATCCTTGCTGAACATGTTCGTCCTTCCTTGGAATGGAAATGATTTCCTGGTACAAACCAGCTTCCAATCCGCAAATAGAGATCCGCCAAGCCCAGTCGGCGGTTGCAGACCCCGAAACGCGTGTGATAGTCTTCAGTCGATGGCCGAATGGCATCGGGAGGCAATACGGAAAGGTCCGCGCGGTCGGTCAGTCTTCCGCGGCGACAAGGCGGCCGCGAGGAATCCAGGAAAGGAGTGAAGGCATGCCGAAGATAAGCTTTGTGGTGGTGGATCGCACGAGGGCCCCTTTCTTGCGCGATGCCGAAGCATTCTACCTGGCGCGGCTCAAGCCCTACACCCAGACCGACTGGATCGTCGTCAAACCTGAGAAGGCCTCCAAGTCCCGCCCCGATGAGGAAATCATCCGCCTGGAAGGGGAGTCCATCCTCAAACGGGTCCCGGCTCAGGCCGCCTTGATCGCCCTCGATCGTACGGGCCGCATGTTCAGTTCACGGGAGTTCGCCTCCCGCCTCGAAGCGCTTTATATGCAGACCAGCCACCTGATCTTCGTCACCGGCGGTCCGCTCGGGCTTTCTTCAGCCGTCAGAGATGCGGCCCATGAAATCCTTTCCCTTTCCAAAATGACCCTGACGCACGAGATGGCCAGGGTCTTTCTCCTCGAGCAGATCTATCGGGCATTCACCATTATAAACGGCACCAAATACCACAAATAGTCCGTGTCCCTCGCCCGCTGCGGGCACGGCTGCACCTCATGCCGGCCAGGAACATCTCCCGTCAGGGCTGGTCAATCCCCTGAGTTGTTCTGCCTCGATTCGAGCGCCATGGCGATCTTGTTTCTGAGCTCCGTCAAGTCGAACGACTTGATCACGTAAAAATCAGCCGCGATGGACTTCATGTCTTCCTTGAAGGTATCGTAAGCCGTGCAGAGAACGACAGGCAGATTGTAGAATTTGTTTCGGATGTCCTGGAGCAGATCGAGCCCGTTGTAGTCAACCATCTTGATATCCAACACCACCAGGTCGGGCTTCTCGTTCTCTATTCGTTCCAGGAGCTTGTACCCGCTGTCAGCGGTGATGACTTCATATCCGGCCTCGGTCAATTCCTCGGAATAAAGATAGCGGATATGTTCCTCGTCATCGACGATCAGGATTTTTGCCATGTGCAAGTCTCCTTATCTGAATTGGACCTTGGATTTCCTCACCCGATGCCGGTTACTATAAAGCAACCGATTCTTTTTTGCAAAGGTTATGAATCCTGAAGAGGGGTGCGCCGGCCGGACCCGGCGGCTCCCTCTCCTCTATCTCCCGGAGGCCTCGAGGATGCCGACCGGCCGGATCGCATGCTCGTGGAGATCCCGCGGAAAAAGCACTGCCCCCGGCTCCGCTCAGTAGACGTAGAAGCCCCGACCCGACTTCCGGCCGAGCCACCCCGCGGCGACGTATTTCCTCAACAGGGGGCAGGGGCGGTACTTGTCATCGCCTAGCCCGCGCTGCAGGACCTCCATGATGGCGAGGCAGGTGTCGAGGCCGATCAGGTCCGCCAGGGCCAGCGGCCCCATCGGGTGATTCATCCCGAGTTTCATGACCTGGTCGATGTCTTCGGCCGTCCCCACCCCTTCGAACAGGGCATAGACCGCCTCGTTGATCATGGGAATCAGCACGCGGTTGCTGATGAAACCCGGAAAGTCGTTCGCCAGCACAGGCGTCTTGTCCATCGCCACCGCCAGGTCGCGGGTGGTCGCGAAGGTCTCCTGCGAAGTGGCCAGGCCGTTGATGATCTCGACAAGCTTCATCATCGGGACCGGGTTCATAAAGTGCATGCCGATCACCTTGTCAGGCCGCTTGGTGACCGATCCGATCCGGGTGATCGAGATCGAAGACGTGTTGGAGGCGAGTATGACTTCCTCCCGACAGACCGCATCCAACTGCTCGAAGATCCGCGCTTTCAGCTCCTCGTTCTCCACGGCCGCCTCGACGACGAAATCCGCACGGGCCATGTCATCGAGCGCTGTCGAACCTTCGATGCGGCCCAGAATCGTCTTCATGTCCTCGGGGCTCATCTTCTCCTTCTTGACGAGCCGTCCGAGGCTCTTTTCTATGGTCGCAAAGCCACGCTCTACAAACGCATCCTGTACATCGTTCATGATCACCGCGTATCCGCTTGCGGCCGCCACCTGCGCTATACCGGAGCCCATCTGCCCCGAACCGATCACTCCCACTGTCCTGATGTCCACCGTTCGTCCTCCTCGATCACATGAAATGGATGTTGCATTCTTGAACCCCTCCGCGGGTGGCGGCCTTGCGGGCGAACCCCGCCCCCGCGGGCGCGCCGGCCATTGCAGCGCCGCGCTTCAGCGACCGGCGCAACCGGCTGCGGACCCGGCCGCCCGCAGACGGCTTGCGTGCCGATTCTGCGCCGCCCGTCATCCCCCATCGCCGCTCTCGACTCGAAAGGCCAAGAGAGAAAGCTCCGCAGCCTTTCCTTCATAGGCTCAAGCGGGCGGCAAAAGCAAGTCTCTTTTTGCCACACCTTGAAAATGATCCGCCGGCATTCTCCCAGCCTGAAAGCTGTTGCGGTGCTTGCAGACCCCTTTCGAAACAGACGCCGTTTCCCGCCCGGAAACCGCTCCGATCCATGGTGACTTGACGCGAAGCCGGTGCGAAGCATCCCGTCTCAGCCCATCCAGTCATCCTGCACCCTCGTCTCAACCCGCTCCACCCACGGCCGGTGTGCAGCGGCCCGCTTCAGGCAGGTCATTGTAAATTTCGGGATGAAACGCTAAACTGCTTCTATGGGCATCTGGAGACGGCCACCGGGACTTCGATGCGCCCTTCCCCCAACCGCTGCCTGCCATGGAGCGCGCACCCGCAGAGCGTGCAAGCCTCCCCCGGGTTTTCCGCCGGCCCGGCTGCGGCCGCACTTCTTCAGACACCCGGCAAGCGCCGGCGCAGCAACGAGGCCGGCAATGCTCTAGGCCCCGCCTCCCCATGCAGACCCTTTACGCACGAATACGCACCCCTAACCGGAGCATGGAGGACATGCGATGAGCGACGTAAAAAAAATCGACGACGGCCCCGAGATCGAGGTTTATCGGCATCCGAATGCAGAGATCCGGTCCTACCTGACGCAGGAACCGATCTCGAACCCGGTCGTCGAGTCGTTCAGAGCGCCGTACACGCCCGAAAAGACCAAATCGCTGCCCTCCCTCGGGGCGCTCGGCAGACAGATCGTCCAGGAGATCATGACGCTGCAGGGCATCACCGAGATCCGTGTCAAGCCCAAAGAGATCCGAATCATCAAGGCGCCGGAGGCCTCCTGGGATCGCATCGAGGGCCCGATCCTCAGGCTCCTCGCGAGCGCCCTCAAACGAAAGCGGCTGCGGCGGGTCAAATAGGCGCAGACGCACCCTCCTGCTCCTCTTTCACGAAGCAGAGGATCGCCCCGCCCACCAGGAAAAAGACCGAGATGGAGACGATCGAAAGCCGGGATGTCCCGGTCAGCTGCCGGATCAGCGCAAACAGGATCGGCCCCCAGACGGCGGAAAACTTGGAGAAGACCGAGAAGAACCCGAAGAGCTGGGCGGCGTGCTCTCGGGCGACGAGGCGGGCATAGAACGAACGGGACAGGGCCTGCGTTCCCCCGAGAATCAGCCCCACCACCAGGCCCATGATCCAGTATTCACCCGGCGTCTCCATCCGGAAGGCGAAGAGTGTCAGCCCCAGCCAGACCGCCAGCGCGCCAAGGATGGTCCGCCTGACCCCGAGCGCCTCCGCCGCCCGGGACATCCCGAGCGCCCCCCCGATCCCGACGAACTGCACCATCAGAAGCGTCCCGAGGAGCGTGGAGCTCGACAGCCCCAGTTCCTCCTTGCCGAAGATGGCCGCCATCTTGATAATCGTCTGCACGCCGTCGTTGTAGATCATGTAAGCGACCAGAAACAGCAGCAGGTTCCGCCGCCGGACGATGTGCAGGACGGCTTCACGGAGCGAGGCGAAGCCCGCTCGCACCGAAAAGGCGAGCCCCGTCCGCCTGGAAACGGATGCGGACCGCTCCCGCAGCGTCAAAAGGGTCACGGTGCTGAAGCCGCCCCACCAGAGCCCGGCCGATGCAAGCGACAGGCGCACCGCCGTCTCCTGCTCCACCTCGAAGACCTGGTGAAAATGGATGAAAACGACGTTCAACAGGAGCAGCAGCCCGCCCCCGAGATAGCCCAGGGCATACCCCTGACCGGAGAGCCGGTCCATTTCGGGGCCGGTGGCGAGAAACGGAAGGAAGGCGTCGTAGAAGACGTTCGCACACACGAAGGCGTAGTGTCCGATGCAGAACAGGAGGAGGGTCGCCTGCACGTCCCCTGCGCCGCAGAACCCGAGCCCCAGGGTGGCGACTGCCCCGGCATACGCGCCGGTCATAAGGAACAGCTTCTTGCGGGAGCTGAAATCCGCTATCCCACCCAATACAGGCGCGGTCAGGATCACCAGGATCGCGATGAGCCCGTTGGCATACCCCCACAGGCTCGTGGCGCTCAAGCGCGTATCCACCCCGAGCCAACTGAGGGCCGCGCCCCCCGGCGGGACGACCCATTCGGCGAAATAGACCGGGAGGACCGCCGCCAGGACCGTCGTAGCGAAGGCGGAATTGGCCCAGTCGTAAACGCACCAGCCGAATCGTTCGCTGCGCGCAGGAGGCGTGGTCATGAGGCCCCTGAACCCCTACCGCCGCCGGAGCAGGCCGCGGACGGCGTCGAGTTCGGGGCAGCGGAGCAGCACAGCCGCCCCGAAATAAACCCCCGCCGCCAGACCGATGGCCGCCGCGATGCGCGTCAAGAGCGGCCAGAAACCGGCGCCCCACAGGCTCATCGGCAGGGTCCAGCGCTCATAGAGAAGGATCGCCGCCCCCATCAGCACCGCGGCGCAGGCGGACTTCAGGATGGAGCGGCCCACGGGTCGCAAGGCCAGCAGCGCCACCCTCCTTTTGAGCAGCAGCAGCAGACAGGCAAACTGCAACGTGGAGGCCAGGGTGAGCGCCAAGGCCAGCCCGCCGTGCTTCAAAGGCCCCATCAGGACGAGGCTCATGCTCAGGTTCGTGACGAGCGCCACGATGGCGATCTTGACCGGCGTCCGTGTGTCCTGCAGGGCGTAAAACGCGGAGACGAGGATGCGCACCCCTGAAAAGGCCCACAGCCCGAGGCAGTAGTAGAAGAGCGCCAGGGCGGTCATGGCGCTCGACACGCTGTCGAAGGCCCCGCGCTCGAAGAAGAGCTCCACCAGGGGTTCGCGCAGGAGAATGAGGCCGGCCATAGACGGGAGAGTGATGAAGAAAACCAGCCGTATCCCGTATTCGAGGGTCCGGCCGAAGCGCTCGAAGTCCCGGTTGGCGGCATAGCCCGAGAGCGTGGGGAGGGAGGCCGTGCTGATCGCGATCGCGAAAACGCCCAGAGGGAACTGCACCAGCCGGTCGGCGTAGTAGAGCCATGAGATGCTCCCCTCGGGCAGGAAAGAGGCGATCAGGGTGCCCATGATCTGGTTGAACTGATAGACGGCCGAGCCGAAGATGGCGGGCAGCATCAGGAGGCCGATCCGCTTCACCCCCGTGTGGGCGAACCGCCAGCGCGGTTTGAGGCTCATCCCGGCGCGCAGGGCCGGCAGGATCTGCAGCCCGACCTGCATGCACCCGCCCAGCAGCACCCCGATGGCCACCCCGACGATCGGCTCGCTCAGCCGCGGCGATATCCAGTAGGCCCCCGCGATGATGCCCACGTTCAGGAAGATCGGAGCCGCGGCCGGGGCGGCGAACCGCCGGAGCGAGTTGAGGACGCCCATGAACAGGGCCACCACACTGATCAACAGAATGTAGGGGAAGGTGATGCGGGTCAGCAGCACCGTCAGGGCGTACTTTTCGGTTTCGCCGCCGAACCCGAAGGCCTGCAGGCGGACGATCCATGGGGCGAGCAGGATCCCCGCCACGCTTAAAACGACCAGGATGATCGACAGGAGCGTCAGGACGGTCCGGGCGAGTTCGAAGGCCGCTGGCTTTCCCTTCTGGGTCAGGTACTCGGTGAAGACCGGGATGAACGCGATCGTCAGCGAGCCTTCCGCAAAGAGGCTGCGCAGGAAATTCGGGATGCGGAAGGCCACGAAGAAGGCGTCGGCGGCCATCCCGGCGCCGAAGAACCGGGCCACGACCATGTCGCGCACCAGCCCGAGGATCCGGCTGAGGAAGGTGAAGGCGCTGATCACCCCGGCCGCACGGCCGAGGCCGTGGGTCCCTGAGTCTCGGGTTGCGGCCGTCTTCAAGAGCGCTGCCTCTCTTCACTCCAGCATCGAAAGCATCTCACGGGCCTCCGTCGTCGGGGCCATGCAGGCCTGGGAGCGGCAGACGTAGGCGGTGGCCTTGCCGTCGCGCATCCGGTAGCCGGACGTAAAACCGGTCAAGGCGTCGATCTCGGGCCGGTCCTCGTCGCCCGGCCGGAAGAGGGTCACCCGGTTCGGATGGAACCGGGCCGCCAGTTCCCGTCGAAGCGCCAGCAGATCGGGGTCTTCCCGCCTCCCCACCAGCACCACTTCGGATACCGGCCCTGCGGCGAAATCCGCCGCCATCAGAAAAAAGGTGTAGGCCGAGGGCATGTCGCCGATGCGCGAAGAAAAGGCGCGCGCCAGCTCAGCCGCCCGCTCCTCGAGGGCGCTCCGGCCCGTCAGGTGGCTCAGGCGCAGGAGGTTCAGCATCGCCACGGCGTTGCCCGACGGGACCGCGCCGTCGTAGATCTCCTTCTTGCGGACGATCAGGGCCTCTCCCTTTTCTGGCGTAAAAAACAGCCCGCCCCGCTCCCGATCCCAGAAGTCCTCCAGCATCCTGTCGTTCAACGCCAGGGCCGAGCGCAGCCACTTTTCATCGAAGGTCGCCTCGTAGCACTCGATGAGCCCCCAGACCAGGAAGGCATAGTCATCCACAAACGCGCCGATCCCTCCCTCCCCCTCCCGGTAACGATGGAGCAGGGCGCCGTCCGCCCCGCCCATGCTCTCCAGGATGAAACGGAGCGCCGCTGCGGCCGCCGAGGCGTAGTCCGGCTCGCCCAGGACCATGGCGCCCCGGGCGAGGGCCGCGGCCATCAGCCCGTTCCAATCCGTCAGGACCTTGTCGTCCCGGTGCGGCCGGATCCGCTTTTCCCGCGCCGCGAAAAGCCGCTCCCGGATGCGCGCCAGCCGGTCCGCGAGGGTCTGAGGGGAAAGGCCCCTCCGCCCCGCCTTGGCCTCGAGCGGTTCACGGAGGTGCAGGATGTTCCCGCCCGTCCTCCGGCCGGTGGCCTCCTCCTGGAAGTTCCCCTCCGGCTTCGCGTTGAAGCATTCCATGGCAAGCGCGGCGTCCTCATCCCCGAGGAGGCTCCGCAGCTCCGCCGCACTCCAGACGTAGAACTTCCCTTCGACCCCCTCGCTGTCGGCGTCCTCAGCCGAGTAGAAGGCCCCCTCCGGGGAGCGCATGTCGCGCAGCACATAGGCGAAGATCTCCCTCGCCGTCTCCGCGTAGAGGGCCACACCGGTCGCCTGAAACGCCTCGAGGTAGGCCAGCGCGAGCAGCGCCTGGTCATAGAGCATCTTTTCGAAATGCGGCACGAGCCACTCCGCATCCGTGCTGTAGCGGTGGAAGCCGTAGCCGATCTGATCGAAGATTCCCCCGAGGCACATCGCCCTCAGCGTCTTTTGGACCATTTCCAGGGCCGCGGCATCCCCGGAGCGCTTCCACCAGCGCAGCAGGAAGAGGAGTTGATGCGGGGTCGGAAACTTGGGCGCCGGGCCGAAGCCCCCATGGGCTGCGTCGAACCGCCGGGCGATCTCGCGGTACCCTTTTTCGATCAGCGCGGTCCCGAGGTCGCCGCCGGCCGTACCCGCATCGACCCCGTTCAGCGCGGCCGTGATCTTTCCCACCGAGGCCATGACTTCCGCCCGCCGGGTCTGCCAGACCTCGCGGATGCGCGGTATCAGCTCGAGCAGTCCGACCCGCCCGAAGCGGTTCTCCTTCGGGATGTAGGTCGCTGCAAAGAACGGGGCCTTCTCCGGGGTCATCACGATCGTGAGCGGCCAGCCTCCGCTGCCGGTCATCATGTTGCAGACCGTCATGTAGACGTGATCCAGATCCGGGCGCTCCTCGCGATCGACCTTGATCGAGATGAAGGCGTCGTTCATCAGCCGCGCGACCGCCTCGTCCTCGAAAGACTCCTTCTCCATCACATGGCACCAGTGGCACGTGGAATACCCGATCGACAGGAACACCGGCTTGTCTTCCTCCGCCGCCCGGGCGAAGGCCTCCTCCGACCAGGGGTACCAGTCCACGGGGTTGTAGGCATGCTGAAGGAGATAGGGGCTCTTCTCCCGGGCCAGTCTGTTCGTTCTCCGCTCCTGCATGACTGCGTCCTTTCCGCCGACGGCTCGAGGGGTGGCCGATGCATCGACCGGGCATGCGCACCGGGGTTCAAAAAAGCTGCGGGTCTCCGCCCGCCCGCGGGGCTGCGGCCGCGTCCATCTCGAACGCTCTCTGGGCGGCTCCCATCAGGCTGGCCTTCTGATTGAGGATGACCCTCACGGCGATGCCCTGCAGCAGGCCGCTGAACCGGCCCTTGTCGGCGAAGGCCTTCATGAATCGGCCGTCGGCAAGCGCCGGTAGGATCTTCGGGGGAATGCCGCCGGCCAGATACACCCCGCCTGTCGCAAGCACCGCCAGCGCAAGATTTCCGGCGGCCGCCCCCAGGACGGAGCAAAAGGTCCCCAGAACCTTGACGCACAATGGCTCGCCCTTTTCCATGGCGGCATCGGTGATCGCGCGGGCCGGGTCTTTACGTTCCATATCGTCCCTGAGCCAATCAGGGATGGAGTACCCGCCGATCTCCCTCAGGGATGCGAACAGGTTCAGCAGGCCGCGTCCCGAGGCAACGCGCTCGACGCTCACATGGCCGAATCGCCTGGCAAGGCAGCGCCACACCTCCAGCTGCTCCTCGTCGGCAGGCGCGAAGTCCATGTGTCCGCCTTCGGAGGCGAACGGCCGATACTGCCCGTCCACGAAAGTCAGAAAGGCATTTCCGAGGCCCGTTCCCGGTGCGATGAGGGCGATGGCATCGCGGGCGCGCGGTTTGGCCTCGTTCAACGCGTAGACTTCACCGCTTTCGAGGAACGGCACGAAACAACCCGCTGCAGCCAGGTCGTTGATGAGCCGGACGCGCCATCCGAAACGCGCCTCGAGCTCCTTTTCCGAAACGCGCCAGGGAAGATTAGTGGTCTTGCAGACCCCGTCGATCACCGGCCCGGCCATGGCCAAAACGGCCCCCTGGACCTCGGCGGGGTGGCGCTCCAGAAACCGCTCGACATGCTCCGCAACCCCTTGTGCGGCGCTGCTCAACCAGGTCTCCGACACCTGAAGCACAGGCCTCGCCGCGCCCCGCCTGAAAAGCCCGAGGACCGTCTTGGTGCCTCCGATATCGCCGGCGAGCATCATGCCGGTTGAGGTCTCACCGTCCATTTCCCCCCCTCTAGGGGCGCCCGCGGCTTTGTTCGGCACCCGCCTTCCTCTGCATCATCTCCCGCGCAGTTTCAGCGCCACTTCCGCCACACGCGCACCCAGGCTGCGCGCGGTGGCAAGCCCGAGGTCGTCGGCCTCGATTCCGCCCTGATGGTTGCTCCACAGGGTCCCGCCGAGATGAGCCCCCGGGCTCCCGTCGCCTACCACGACCATGTCATGCACCAGCATCGCGGTGTGGATCGACTGGATCGTCGCCTCCTGTCCGCCGCTCCGGAAGCCGCCGACCGCCAGCGCGCCGCTGGCGACGTTGCGGAACTTGAAGCCGTTGCGCCTGAACATGACCGTCCGGTCCAGGAAGGCCTTGCACTGGCTGGTCATCACACCGAGATAAACCGGGCTCGCCACAATGAGCCCCCCCAGGTCGGGGTCGGCCAGCGTAGGGATAAGCTTCCCGAAATCGTCCTCCTGGCTGCACTCGAGCTTCTTCATGCACGCCCCGCAGGCGATGCACCCTCGGATATCCATCCCGGCCAGTTCGACCGCGACTGCCTTCACGTCCGGGAAGGCCTCTTCAGCCGCCTTCAAACAGACATCCAAGGCATAGCGGGTGGTCTTTCCCTTCCGCGGACTGCAACAAACACCGACAATCTTGACCGTCATGTAATTCGACCTCCTTTCCAATCGTTGAAATGTCGCCCTTTCCTGTCGGGAAACGTTTGCATCCGGAAAGAAAACTTCGGGTCCCGGTCTATCCACACACTGCGCGCTCAGTCCCACCCCGGCAGGGCGGGCCCCGGTTTCTTCACATCCCTGCGCAGCGGCGCTCTGCAGGTCCTCATCACAAGCAGGGCGGCAGATCGATGCCGGGGTGGGCAAAAAAGATCCTTTCCGGATGGCTGCAGTCTAACACATTGCGGAAGGGTGTGGGTAGCACGATAAGCCTGTCGACGGTGAAAATCGGCCCGCCTGACAGCCGCGGGAAAAAGGTCGCTGAAAACCCCGATGATTGATTTTGACTGGCATGAGGAAGTCTGCTATAGAGGTGAAAGCTGAAAGCGCAGGCACACGAGGCATTCACCCCGGCTTCTCAGGGGGAGTCGCGAACCGCCGCCCCCCTTCGCCCGCCGACCCGATGGAAAGGAGCGCAAGACCGTCATGAGCGATGCGAGCCCTCTCAAAGACAAAGTTGTTCTGGTGGTGGATGACGAACCTGATATCCTGGAAACGATCGAGGAAGAGCTGGACATGTGCCTCGTCCACAAGGCCGGCGACTACGACACCGCCCTCCAGTATCTCCTCAGCTACACCTACGATATCGTCATCCTGGACATCATGGGGGTGAACGGTTTCGAACTCCTGCGCCACACCGTTTCCAGGGGATTTCCCACCGTCATGCTCACGGCGCACGCCCTTACGCCCGACGCCCTCAAGACCGCCATCAAGCTCGGTGCGCTCTCTTTTCTTCCGAAGGAAAAGATCTCTGAGCTCGCCAGTTATCTCGAAGACGTGGTCCTGGGCGGAGGAAAGCCGGTCTGGAAACGGCTTTTCACCCGCCTCGGCGACTCCTTCAACAAGCATTTCGGACCCGATTGGCGGGAAAAGGACAGGTTTTTCAAGGAATTTCTCGAAGAGCTCAAAAAGAGCGCCGACACCGCCGAGTAAACGCCCGGGCGGGTGTAGACGCTCCTTTGCATGCCTGAAAGCGTGTTGAAAAATCTATTGTGTGCGGTCCCTTCACACCTTGCCGGCGGGGAGGGCCTTGCGCTTCGGCAAAATGTACATCTCGCATATCCGCCGGTAGTGATACCCGTAAACGGCCAGCGTCACGGCCAGCGACACCACCCGCGGCTTGCGCAGGAGCGTCCAGAAAAGCAGCTTCCAGTATTGGAACCGCTCCTTCCCCCACACCCCGAGCAGAAAACAGGATCTGAAAAAAGCCAGGAAACTCTGGAAGGTCAACGGCGCCTTCGCGCGGGGCACCCCGAATTCCTTCAGGAAGACCTTCACGCGCCGGTAGTAGTGCTTGGGGGAGTAGATGTGCCCCATCAGCGTGCGGTACCCCTCGAGGAGGCTGTCAATGCCCATCTTCGGGATGATGTTGGTCGTGCCGTCGACATTGTCCCCCGTGATCTTCGAGATCAGTCGGTTTTCACCCTGCAGCCGCGCGAAAAGCCGCGTGCCCGGAGGCGCGTTCAGGATGCCCACCATGGCGGTCACGATCCCGCTTTTCTGAATGAAGTCGATTTGGCGCTGAAAGATCGAGCGGGTGTCGTTGTCGAAGCCCACGATGAAGCCGCCCGTCACCTGGAGACCCGCGCGCTGGATGATCTTGACGCTCTGAAGCAGGTCCCGGTTCGTGTTCTGCTTCTTGCGGCACTCGGCCAGACAGGCCTCATCCGGTGATTCGATCCCGATGAAGACCGAGTCGAACCCCGCCCGAACCATCAGCCGCATGAGCTCCGGGTCGTCGGCCAGATTGATGGACGCCTCGGTGTAGAACACGAAGCCCTTCTTGCCCTTACGCCAGGCGATCAGGGCCGGCAGCAGGCGCGACTTCAGATACTGCTTGTTGCCGATGAAGTTGTCGTCCACGAAAAAGACGTTGCCGCGCCAGCCAAGGGCGTAAAGGCTGTCCAGCTCCGCGGTGATCTGCTCGGGCCGCTTCATGCGCGGCTTGTGGCCGAAAAGGACCGTTACGTTGCAGAAATCGCAGTTGAAGGGGCATCCGCGCGAGAACTGGAGGCTCATGGAGGCGTATTTTTTCATCTTGAGGAGGTCCCAGGCAGGCGTCGGGCTCTGCTCGATGCTGCAGAAGCCCTCCGAACGGTAGACCCGCTTCGGCCGCCCGGCCTTGAGATCCTTCAGAAAAAGCGGCAGGGTGATCTCCGCCTCGTCCAGTACGAGATGGTCGAGATCGCTGAACTCATCAGGCTCTCCCGTAAAGAGCGGACCGCCCGCGACCACCGGCACCCCCTTCTCCCTGCACCGTGCGATCACGCTTCTCACGCTCTCCCTCTGGACGACCATGGCGCTGATGAAGACCATGTCCGCCCAGCCGAGATCCCCATCCGTCAGGGCCTCCACATTCATATCCACGAGGCGCTTGTCGAAGTCTCCGGGAAGAAGGGCCCCGATGGTGAGCAGCCCGAGCGGCGGGTGGGAGGCGCTCCTGCGGATGAAACGGAGGGCATAGCGCAGGGACCAGAAGGTATCCGGAAAACGGGGATAGACGAGCAGGACGTTCATAAAGCAGCGTTCCTTTCAAGCAGCGGAGGGGGCAGCCTCCCGCTCTTTGCACCTTCATCGGTGCCGTTCATGCGGCGCTCCGCAGGGCGCGGCCGTCGCACAGGCAACTTGATCGAAAATTCACAAAGACACCCTCGGCCAATGCCGCCGGGGGCCGGCCTCGACCTTGATCGATGTCCGTCAGTCTCAGATCAATCTACCCCTCCGGGGCCGGCAAAGCAAAACAATTCGCTTCCAGGTAAACCGGAACGACCATTTATCGAACCCGGGGCATCCTTCCGGCCAACGGCCCCCCGAAAATCCCATCGAATGGACATGCAGCCCCCGCTCTCCACTCTCCGAAGCGGCACGCCGCCTCAGATAGATCCGATCCGGAAATGATTTCGCGGTAGAACCCGGTTTCCAATCCGGAAATGAGGATTTTTGGCCAATATCAAGGAGATCAAGCGTTTGCGCGGAGGCGACCTGGTGGTCGCCGCACAAGCAAACGTGCAGATTGACGCCTAGATTGGCCAAAAAGACCATTTCCGTTACAAGTCAGTCTCCAATCCGGAAATGAGGATTTTTGGCCAATATCAAGGAAATCAGGCGTTTGCGCGGAGGCGACTTGGTGGTCGCCGCACAAGTAAACGTGCAGATTGACGCCTAGATTGGCCAAAAAGACCATTTCCGTTACAAGTCAGTTTCCAATCCGGAAATGAGGATTTTTGGCCAATATCAAGGAGATCAAGCGTTTGCGCGGAGGCGACCTGGTGGTCGCCGCACAAGCAAACGTGCAGATTGACGCCGAGATTGGCCAAAAAGACCATTTCCGGGTGGATCTAGATAAGATACTGGTTTTCCGCTTCCCGCAGGAGATCGTCCCGGAATTTCGGGTGCGCGAGGCTGATGATCGCAAGGGCCCTGTCGCGGGTGGACTTTCCCTTCAGGTTCACGATGCCGTATTCCGTGGCTAGGTAGTGGGTGGCTGTCCGCGGGACCGTCACGACGGCGCCGGCCCGCAATTGGGGCACGATCCGCGAGACCTTTCCGTCGCGTGCCGTCGAATAGAAGGCGATGATGGATTTTCCCCCTTTCGAATCGAAGGCGCCGCGCACGAAATCGAGCTGCCCGCCTGTCCCGGAATACTGCGCCCCATCGAGGCTCTCCGAGTTGCATTGCCCCAGCAGATCCACCTCGATAGTGGCATTGATGGAGATGAGTTGGTCCTGCCGTGCGATGTTGGCTGGATGGTTGATGTAGGAGACCGGATAGCTTTCGCAGCTCGGATTGTCATGGACGAAGTCATAAAGCTCCCGGTCCCCGAGGACGTTCGTGAAAAGATGCTTTCGCGGATGAAAGGTCTTTTTCCGACCGGTGGCCACCCCCTTCTTGATGAGTTCGGCCAGCCCGGGGCAGAACAGTTCGCTGTGGATCCCCAGATCCTTTCGATCGAGCAGGTACTCGCAGACCGCGTTCGGGATCCCCCCGAAGCCCACCTGAATCGTCGCCCCGTCCGGCACCTCGGCAGCCACTAGCCGCCCGATGACAGCGGCCTCCGGCTTCGCCTCGGCGGGCCGCGATTCCAGCATAGGGGCCTCGTGTTCGATCAGGGCGTCCACCTCCGAAATGTGCAGGAGCGAGTCGCCGAAGACCCGCGGCATGAGCGGGTTCACCTCGACAATCAGCTTCCTGCAGGCGCGAGCGGCGGTGCTGATGTAGTCGTTCACGGCCCCGAAGGTGAAAAAGCCGTTCTTGTCCATCGGTGAAACGGTCGTCAGGGTCACGTCGACATCCATGAACTCCCGGATGAACCTCGGCACCTGGTGAAACTCGTTGGGAACGAAATAGTTCAACCCGACGCGGACGAGGTTCCGATCAGCCGGCGATACAAACCAGGTGAAGGAATCGACGCAGTCGCTCAAATCCGGCGCCAGATAGGTGGCCGAGGCGTGCTTTCCGGGAAGGAGGCTGAAGATCCGGATCTTTTTGAGATCGCCCGCCCGGAGGCGCGCGGCCAGCGCCCCGAGCAGGGCCGGCGGCTCCCCGCAGACCATGCCGTGAACGATCGTGCTCCCGTCGGCGATCTCCGCCACTGCTCGCTCCGGTGTGACCCGCTTTTTCTCATACCATTCACGTATCATAAGGTACGGGTCCTTTCCGCGTTCTCTCTGCCAGGGCGGATCATTACGCCGATCCGCACGTTTCCGTTTTGCGGCGGCCTGCAGACCGCCTCCAGTCACAAGGTCGATTTTCTGGATATGGGCAAACCCGAACACCCACTCTAAATGAAACGGAGCAGCCGGAAAATGTCAAGAAAACATCCTTCTTCCGGATGGAAAACCGGCCTGTACCGGAAAGCCGTTTCCGAGGCCGGT
>Ga0068714_10004663_pt1 | contig 15158 bp, 14 predicted proteins | sample MTBNYHSulfiMetaG_FD_62988 | JGI IMG/M metagenome (GOLD analysis project Ga0068714, IMG submission 62988) | Enrichment culture microbial communities from rom New York Harbor, USA that are MTBE-degrading - MTBE-NYH (New York Harbor Sulfidogenic)... | ecosystem: Environmental > Aquatic > Marine >... | reverse complement strand
CGCTAAAGACAGTCCCAGTTGAATCCCCATAGTGGCGCGAAGCGGCTCAGTTCAACACAATTGTAACCGGAATGAAGCCTTGCTTCACTCCGTTTACAATCTTTATCGTTAGTTTCAGGTAGGTCAGGGTCTGGGCCTCGTGGATGGGGTCCAAACGATCAACCGCCTTCAGTTCTAAAATGACGAGATCATCAACCAGGATATCTATTCGATAGCCGCAATCCAGCTTAGCGCCTTTATACTGAACAGGAACGGAATGCTGCCTCTTGTAAGAGATATCTCTTAAGTCGAATTCATGACACAAGCATTCCTCGTAGGCTGATTCTAAGAGACCCGGACCTAGGACTTTGTGGGCTTCAATCGCCGATCCTATGATTTGGCCTGTGAGATAGTTGATGTCCATCGCAATCTCCTTGAAAAGATTTCACCACAGAAGGCTCAGAGGGCGCAGAGAAGAAGAATCCTTTCATTTGTCCCGGCGCCGGGACAAATGAAACTGTTTTCTCCGTGCCCTGGTGGTGAGACCTTGGTGTTCTGCCGTATTGGATCTCCCCATCGCCGTACTTATCCCTGATGCGGTCCAGGGCGCCGATGACGCGGGCTTTTTTTTTCTCGTCAGGAGGAGCAAAGGCGAAAAGGGAGAGCTGCGCCGGGGGAGGCGCAAAATCCCTGAACCACGCCTTCATGAATCTGATGCGCACGCGGCACCGGCAGGCCTTTAGAAAAAGCTTTTCCAAAGGCGGGTAAAGGTCAAAATCCCACACGCTCGGCTGAGGAAGAAGCATGTGGCGTATCACCTCCTCCTGGTCCGCGTACCGAAAGTGAAGCCCCGCCCTGCGGGGATAAAGCTCCCTCTGCCGGAGCTTCCGGGAGCATCGCTCCACAAGGCCGTAGAGGATGCCCAGGAGCTTCGCGTCGTCGTTTTCATCACGGGGAAGGGTAAGCTCCTCGGTGACCACCGGCTCGGCCCGGGGAGGATAGACCGGCGTGGGATCGATGCCCAAAGCTCTCTGCCGGATCACGCAGGCGTGCCGGCCGAAGATGAGCGTAAGGCTCTTCAAGTCGAGAGCCGCGATCTGGCGGACCAGGGTGATGTTCAGCTCTTCCAGGAGAACCCCGCGGCGCACAGGACCTATGCCGGGCAGGACATCGACGCTCAGAGGAGCCATGAACGAGGACTCCCTGCCGTGATCCACATCCAGCAAGCTCCCGGAGCGAATTATCCGGGAGGCGATGGATGAGACCATCTTGTTGCCCGCTACGCCCACGGTTCCTGCAATCGAAAGCCTGCCCTCGATGTCTCGTCTCACGCGCTCGGCCGTGTCTTTGGCTTTTCCCCAGAGACGGTCCGTGCCTGTCACGTCAAGATAAAGATGGCCGGGTCGGGAGGGTTCCCAGAGAGGCGTGTACCTGGCCGCCACAACGGAGAGAACCCGGACGGCTTTTTGTGTGAGTTCCGGATCGGGGGGGAGCACTCGCAGCCGGTGGCAGAGCTTTAGGGCTTTCCCGAGAGGCATGCCCTTGAAAACGCCCTCCTCTCTGGCTTCCGAAGAAACGGAGACAACGACGGCCCGCTCCGAATGGACAGGGGCCACGGCCACGGGGCGACCCCTGAGGTCGGGACGGGAAGCCCGGGCCACCGCGATGGGAAAAGCGGGAATGTGAACGTGTATGATGTTCCTGTCCACGGTTTTTCAAACGGTTCTCGTTCCTCGGATCAAATCTGTGCCTGACCAGCCGAAGGGCTCTTCAGAGCCAGTATCAGCAGACAGTCATCTTTGCTGCATACTGCCTGCAGGGGAGATGTCTACGTTTAAAATGACTTCAACCCCCTCCCCTTTATCCCCTCCCACCAGGGGAAGGGAAAAGGAGGTGGGCTGTTGACATTGCTTGTTTATTTTCTGTTGGTAGGCTCCTTTGTGCCGCGGGCCTTGTCCGCAGAGCCATCTTTTTTCCCTATGGCCTGAACCAGCTTTGCCAGCATGGCCGAAATGCCCGAGCATGCTTCCGAGATGTGATCTAATTTCTCTTGGGTCAGATAGCCGATCTCCTGGGCGATGATGCTTTGGGTAAGTACTTCCGCAACGGAACCTTTTGCCATGTAATAAAATTTGATAGCCTGACGGTCTGTGGTCGAAGCGCCCTGCGCAATGTTGCTGGGAATGGAAATGACGGCTCGCCGAACTTGGTCGCGGAATCCCCAGTCTTTTCCGAATACCCCGTCCCCGCTGAGCCTGTACAGATCTACCGCGAGATCTTTCGCCTTCTGCCAAACTTTGAGATCCTGAAAATTTCCCATGGTTTTTCTCCTTCCATGCGCTGCTGTCGTTCGGTTTTTTGAAACCCCTCGGGGGAGAGAGGGGTGCTTCCTTTGGTTTCGTTGTTAACGTGAACCAATATCCTTATTTATAGTGTCTCATCACGCCTACGACCTTGCCCTGGATCCGGAGGTCGCCCTCGCTCACAAGGATCGGCTTCATGCCCGAGTTCGCAGGCCGGAGTTCTACGGAGTCGTGCCGGCGGTAATATCTTTTGACAGTGGCTTCGCCGTTGATGAGCGCTACCACAGTGTCCCCGTTTTGAGCATCAGGCTGCTTCCGGACCACGATGAAGTCGCCGTCCAGAATGCCGTCCTCTTTCATTGAATCCCCCTTGACCAGGAGAACGAAGTGATCTCCCCGGCCGATCATGGAGGGGGGCACCTCTATCACGTCGGCGACCTCCAGCGCCTCGATGGGTTTTCCCGCAGCCACCCGCCCCAGGAGGGGGAACTCGAAGCGCTTCGTTTCCACTGGGCTGATCACTTCGACGGCCCGCTTCTGATTCTTTTTCTTCGGAAGGCGGACGTACCCCTTGCGCTCCAGGGCCTTGAGGTAAGTGGTGACGGTGTTGTAGGAGGTGAAGCCGAAATGGGAGCATATCTCTTCGAAGCTGGGAGGTCTGCTCCATTCATCCATGTACCGCGATATAAACGCGAGAAATTCCTTTTGCTTTTCCGTGAGTTTCATGGCCCCTCCGCTGGAGACAAAAAGAAAGTTTTTTCCTTGCGCCTCGGGCCTTGAACCGTGCGCCTGATCCAGACAATACTGTAAGTTATGCTGAAAGTCAAGAGAAAAATAAGGCGGGCCGAAGGGGGAGACAAACGGTCAAGGCAGGTTTGCCGGGGAAGTTACCAGACAGTTTCGACATCCTGGTAGTGGAGGAGCCTCCGGTCCGAAGTCAGGAGGGGGATGGCGAGTATCCGGGAAGTCGCTGCGATTATTTGATCCGCCGGATCTTTGTGAAAATCTTTACCGCTTTCAGCCCAAGGCGGTTTTCGGAAAAGTTCCGGGCGAGAAATCACCGTTTCAGGTTTGTTCTTGACCTGCCGGGGTGAATCCGATATCCTTACAAAATTCAAAAGAAAGAGAAGGCTAAGGGCTTATTTCCTATGCTGATGTTCCGCCGAATGACCACCCTCACTAAGCGCACCACGAAGGGCACGGTGACACCCATGGGGTCATTCGACGGCGGACCATGATTTAGCGAAAAATTTTGTCCAGGGCAGTTTTAGAGCCCGCCGTCGAAGAGAAGACGGCGGGCTTTTTTTTGGTTTCCCAAAGAGGAAGCCAAACGGCTTTCCAAAGCCGACCCGTGGGGAGGTCTCTTCCGAGCTCCAAACACTCTTACGGAGGCGTGAACCGGCGCCGAAAAGTCATGGGGTTTTAGTGGTAGCTCCAAAGGATTCCAGCTCCGATTGACGCGGAGTGATGCGCCTACTCCAAGGATGACTTCATTACCCGGAGGCGATTAAAAGCAGTGAGTCCCTTTTCCGGTTGCAACTCGTCAGAGACCTCCCCCGGGGTCGGCAACACTCAGCTTATGGGCAGATTGTGAGGAAGTTAAAAGCGAAAAACCAAGAGGAGGAAACGGTTATGTCTATGAAAGTCGGTGTGGGTGTCATCGGTGCGACGGGGATGGTAGGCCAGAACTACGTTCGGCTGTTGAGTCAGAATCCATGGTTCGAGGTGGCCCATGTGGCAGCATCGCCTCGTTCCGCAGGAAAGCGCTACAGGGATGCAGTCGCCGCGAGGTGGCACATGGCAGCCGACATCCCGGAGGCTACTGCGGACCTTATCGTGGAAGACGCAAGCGACGTCGGCAGGGCTGAGGACAGGTGCTCGGTGATCTTTTCGGCCGTGGACATGGAAAAAGGCGCAGTTAGAAAACTCGAGATGGATTACGCGGCCCGGGGGTTCGCGGTGATCTCCAACAATTCCGCTCACCGTATGACCGATGACGTTCCAATCCTCATCCCCGAGATCAACCCGGACCATTGCGACATCATTCCGGTCCAGAGGAAACACTACGGGTGGAGCAAAGGGCTGATCGTCGTGAAACCCAATTGCAGCATTCAGAGCTACATGATACCCCTCCACGCTCTCATGAAGGGAGGCTACCGAGTGGGAAGAATGATCGTTACTACCCTCCAGGGCCTTTCGGGGGCCGGCTATCCCGGACCGGCAGGCTTGGACATCCTGGACAACATCGTCCCCCACATCGGGGGAGAAGAGGAGAAGTCGGAGAAGGAGCCGGGGAAGGTACTCGGCAAGATTGCCGGGAACCGCATAGTCTCCGACGATACGACAGCCATATCCGCCCACTGCACGAGGGTGCCCGTTATCGACGGCCACTCTGCCTGCGTGAGCATTCAGTTCGACGGCGCCAAACCTGCACAGGAGGAGATCCGGACGCTGTGGAAAGCCTACCGGTCCGTACCCCAGGAGTTAGAATTGCCAACCGCCCCGCAACGTCCGATCATTTTCCGGGAAGAGCCTGATCGCCCCCAGCCTCGCAAGGACCGTGACGCGGAGAACGGCATGGCGGTCACTGTCGGCAGGCTGCGGCCGTGCAAGGTGTTCGACTACCGCTTCGTGGGGCTTTCGCACAACACTGTTCGAGGCGCGGCAGGGGGCGCCATCCTCATGGCGGAGCTGCTGAAGGCAAAGGGGTATATCGGATAGCGGTTTCTCCCCCTCCCCTTTGGCGCCTCCCACCAGGGTAAGGGATGAGTTTCTTGTCCCTCCGCCAGGAGTTCTCGGCGACTTCGGTTTGACGGCACCGATCAACGCCAGGGGAGGGGATAATTTTTCTTGTCCCTTCGTCGAGGGGGAGGGTGAATCCTCTGCCCCTCCGGCGAGGGTGTTGTTGGAGAATCTCGTTGGGGAGAACTCAAATCGGCCCTACAGGTTCACCTGGTTCAGCACTTTGCCTTCTTTCAAGTAGGAGATTATCTGGCGGGCCGCGGCGAGGCCTGCGTTTACGTTTGCTTCCGCTGTCTGGGCGCCCATTTTCTTTGGCGTGAAGAAAATGCGATCGGCGAACTTCTCCATGAAAGCCGCGGAATTTCTGGGCGCGATGTCGGATGCATACTTGATGTCGGGTCTCTCTTCCATGATCCTTAGCAAGTCCTCTTCGTTGATGACCTCGGCCCGGGCCGTGTTGATGAGGGCGGCTCCCTTCTTCATCAGTGAAAGAAGATCATAGTCGATGGATTTGACGGTCTCCGGGGTGGCCGGCAGGTGAAGAGAGATGTAATCGCAGGTGGAATAGAGATCCTCGATTTTCGTGATGCATCCCACGCAGCACTCGTCGAACACGCACTGTTCCAGGAAAGGATCAAAAGCGCAAACATCCATGCCGAAGGCCCGGCCCAGGGACGCCACGATCGTCCCGATGTTTCCCAGGGCGTGAACGCCGAGTTTCTTGCCTTTCAGCTCAGTGCCTGATTTGCCGCTGTACTTGGCTCTTGCGATCATGATCATCATGCCTATGGTCAGCTCCGCCACCGCGTTGGCATTCTGGCCGGGCGTGTTCTCCACAATGACCTTTCGGGCCTTGGCCGTTGCGCAGTCGACGTTGTCGTACCCGGCACCCGCCCTCACCACCAGCTTGAGTTTCTTGCCCGCTTCAAGCACTTCCTTTGTTACCTTGTCACTTCGGATGACCACGGCGGCCGCGTCCGAAACGGCCGAGAGGAAATCTTTGGGGTCGGTATATTTCTCCAGAACCACGGGTTCGAGCCCGGCCTCCTGGAACATTTTGACCATGCTGTTCCTCGCCGATTCGGCAAAGGGTTTTTCTGTAGCGATTAGGACCTTGTCTGCCATGGACACCCTCCAATTCACGATTTTGGCGGCATCATATACGATGATTTTGAACGATTCAACAGAAGAAATGGCGTCAGGCACAGGGCGCAAGGCTCGAGGTGCATGGAGAAATGAAATACCGGTTGACAGGGCATATCCCTTCCTATACTCCATAAAAACCGCGTATTCGCATGAACCGGTGGTTTATTGATCGGCACGGTGGCCGACGCTACGAGACATTTTTTCGGCAAACTGTTCCGGGCGTCAAAATAATTCAGAGGAGATAGCCGCGATGGAAAAGGGAGCAAGAAGGGTGGACGGTTTTCATTTTCTTCCTCCGGGCCTTGCAGCCTGGCTCCGGACCTTCATTCCGAAGGAGGAGTTCTCGGGTCCGATCCCGTGGACTCCCCTTGTCAAACCGTTGGAAAAGGCAACATTGGCACTTGTGACAAGTGCGGGGATCAGTCTGAAGTCCGACCGGCCCTTTGACATGGAACGGGAGAAACGAGAGGCTACATGGGGTGATCCGACCTACAGGGCCCTGCCGAGGGAAACCACCGAAAAAGACATTCAGGTCCATCATCTCCACATCAACCTAAAGCCCATCCTCCAAGACATAAACGTGATTTTGCCCCTCACGCGCATGGCCGAGTTCGAGAAGGAGGGCATTATCGGGCGGCTGGCTCCCACAGCCTACTCCTTTTACGGGTACCAATGGAAGGGCACGGAATTCCTCAACATGGCGATAGAGCCCATGTCGAGGACCATGAAGGAGGAGGGAGTCGATGCCGTGTTCCTGACCCCTGCCTGACCCTTCTGCTGCCGGTCCGTGGGACTGGCTGCAAGATTTCTCGAAGAGGCAGGCTTTTCCACCGTCGTTCTCACGCCCACCCACGAATTTCACAAGGCCGTGGGAATCCCCCGGCAGGCGGCCATCGAGTATCCCTATGGCAGACCTGTGGGGCAGGCCGGGGATCGCCAGGGCCAGCGGCAGGTCCTTCTGGCGAGCCTCGAAGTCCTCGAAAAGGCCCGGAAGCCGGGGGAAACCTGGCACCTCCCCTTTGTCTGGCCGGAGGAGCCCAAGAAGACGGACTGGCAGCCGCCCGAGATGAGCCCCATTATCAAGGCCCACCTCGACGAGATAAAGCAGGCCCGAAAAAAAGAAGTTTATCTCACACAGAGAACACATGGAACACAGGGGTTTTTTTGTAAAGCATAACCCTTTGAGGTTCTTTGGGTAAGATTCTTGATTTCGCGTTTTCGTCATCAAAATGGCTTTTCTGCGCGGCCTCTACTGGTCTCTAGCGAAGCTGGCGTGATGCATAAACTGTTCTCATCCATTATTTGATTTGAGCGTTCGGTTTCGGCCGATGGCCCGCATTTTGGTGAAGGTGTGAAGTTTTCCGATTTCAAGAAATTCAGGTGGCTCGATGCCTTACTCATGGCGGTCTTGCCGGCCGTTGCCGCGCTGGTGCTCAAGGGCCTCCTCTATTCGTGCCGGGTCGTCAAGGTTGAGGGCATGGAAAGGCACGATGACGCGATCCGCCGTTCCGGAGGCGGGGCAGTTTATGCCACCTGGCACCAGAGGATGTCTTATTTCTTTTACTTCGGCGGGGCCCGCCGCATCACGGTCATGATCAGCCGGAGCAGGGACGGCGAATACGTGGCAAGGCTTGCTTCACGGCTCGGGTTCCATTCCGTGCGGGGTTCCTCTTCCAGAGGCGGCACCACGGCGGTGAGAGAACTTGCGAGAAGGATTCGGGACGGAGAACCTGCCGGGATGCTGGCCGACGGGCCCCAGGGACCGGCAAGGGTTGCCAAGATGGGCACGGTGTTGCTCGCCCGGGAAGGGCATGTTCCCGTGATTCCGGTCCTCTGGGGAGCGGACAGATGCTGGACCTTCAACTCCTGGGACCGCTATCTTGTTCCGAAGCCTTTTGCGAGAATCGCTCTTTACGCCGGCGAACCTCTCTGGATTCCAAAGGCTGCCAAGGGGGAAGAACTGGAAAAATACCGACGGCTTCTGGAAGACGGGATGAACGAGGGCACACGATGGTGCGACGAGCAGTTCGGCACAGAAAGGCCCTGGCGGAAGGTTACGAAAGAGGGCGAGCCTGAAACCGGCTCCGTCGACAACATGGACAGGTCCGTCTGAATTTTCTCCTCAAGCCGGCGATCCGCATTGCGAAGGACCGCCACCCCGTCAGGTCATCCCCGGCTTTACTCACCAGACCCGATGATTATGTTATCCTTAGCAAAAAAGAGGTTTGAAGGTGAGTATTCAATGAGCAAGAACAAGACCGATTTTCCTGAAATCATGCCTCTGTTGCCTGTCAGGGAGGCAGTTCTTTTTCCGAACATGATCGTACCCATTCTGGTCAAGACTTCGAAGTACCTTCCCATGATCAGGGAGGCCGCGAAGGAATCCAGGATCATTACCGTCGTCATGGTGGGTGAAGACGAGAAGGCTGAGGAGGTCGTCTTACGCCGCGTCGGGACGGCAGCCTCGGTTGCCAAGGTTTCCAAGGGGGATGAAGGAACAGTAGTGGTAGTGCAGGGTCTGGCAAGGGTCGCCGTCACGGAAATCGCATCCTCCGACCCCTTCTACACGGTGAAAGCTCAGAAGCTCGAGGTCATGGAAAAAAAGGGAAAGAGAGTCGAGGCCCTCAGAAGCAACCTTGTCAAGCTGTTCAAAGAATTGGTGACTCTCTCTCCCTACCTGCCTGATGAGACCGTAAATGTGATCAAACACATTTCGGATCCGGGCAGCCTTGCAGACATCACCTCCACCTACCTGAATATCGACGAGGTGAAGAAACAGCGGATCCTGGATTGTCTCGACGTGGAACGGCGGCTCGAAATCCTGACTCTGTTTCTGAACGAGGAGCTGGAGCTGAGCCGGATGGGCGAGAAGATCCAGACCCAGGTGCAGAAGGGAATCGACAAGACGCAGCGCGAGTACTATCTCAGGGAGCAGCTCAAGGTCATCCAAAAAGAGCTAGGAGTAGAGGAGGAAGTCCCTTCCGAAATTCAGGAACTCAAACAAAAGATGGAGACAAAGCGGCTGTCCGAGGCTGCATACAAGGTGGCGAGCAAAGAGATCGACAAGCTCGCCAAGATGAGTCCATCCTCTTCGGAGTACACGGTCTGCGCGAACTATTTGGACTGGCTTCTTGACCTGCCCTGGTCTGAAAGCACCAAAGACAGGCTCGACACAAGAAAGGCCCAAAAGGTTTTGAACGCCCATCACTACAACCTGGAGAAGGTTAAGAAGCGAATTCTGGAGTACCTTGCCGTCCGAAAGCTCAATCCTGAGCACAAAGGCTCTATCCTGTGTTTCGTCGGACCTCCCGGCACGGGCAAGACCAGTCTGGGCCGTTCCATTGCCGAGGCCATGGGGCGGAAGTTCGTACGCATCTCTCTGGGCGGCGTGCGCGACGAAGCGGAAATTCGAGGACACCGCCGCACCTATGTTGGAGCGCTGCCTGGGCGAATCATCCACGGGCTCCGAAAGGCAGGATCCAACAACCCCATTTTCATGCTGGACGAAATCGACAAGGTAGGGAATGACTTCCGAGGAGATCCGGCTTCCGCTCTTCTCGAGGTGCTTGATCCGGAACAGAACTTCTCTTTCTCCGATCACTACCTGGAGGTGGAGTTCGATCTGTCCAAAGTGATGTTCATTACCACGGCGAACCAGTTCGACACCATCCCCGAACCCTTGCTCGACCGGATGGAGGTCTTGGAACTTCCGGGATACACGGAGGAGGAAAAGGTGCGGATCGCCACCCGATTCCTGGTACCCAGGCAAATCAAAGAACACGGCCTGGACCCGAGGAGCATCTCCATCAAGCCGGGCGCTATAAAGCAAATTATCAGGGGATACACCCGCGAGGCAGGGGTGAGAAACCTGGAGCGGAAGATCGCGGCTGTCTGCCGGGGCATTGCGAGAAAGGTCGCCGAGGGTCAGGAAGTCCGATTCATCGTGAAAGGATCTCAAGTCCGGGAGTTCCTCGGCCTACCCAAGTTTGCTTTCGATGTGGAGGAAAGGACCTCCGTGCCTGGAGTGGCCACAGGAATGGCTTGGACTCCTGCGGGAGGAGATGTTCTTTTTGTTGAGGCCACAATGATGCCCGGCCAGAAGTCGCTGGTGCTGACGGGACAACTGGGCGAAGTCATGAAGGAGTCGGCTCAGGCGGCTCTCAGCTACTTGAGGTCAAAGGCCAAGAGCCTGGGAATATCCGAGGACTTTTTCAGCAAGCACGACCTTCACATCCATGTGCCTGCAGGCGCGATTCCAAAGGACGGCCCGTCGGCGGGGGTTACCATGCTCACGGCGCTCGCCTCCTTGCTGACCTGCAGGCCTATCCGTGCGGATGTGGCCATGACAGGGGAGGTTACGCTGAGAGGAACGGTTCTTCCGGTGGGAGGAATCAAAGAAAAGGTCCTGGCGGCGAGTCGGACGGGGATCAAACATGTGATTCTCCCCGAGGGAAACAAGAACGACCTGGAAGAGATCCCAAAAAACATCCGGCAAAAGCTGGACATTCATCTTGTAAAGAAAATGGAAGAAGTCCTTCAATTCGCCCTCGACAAACCTGTGGGCTCCGCGTGCAACTAGCACGGAATCCGCAGCAGTTCGTTTTCCTTTGAATGGCGCCGAATCGCGAAAGACGCCTGTTTTGTGAAAATGGGTGAAATTCGCCCCCACCGACTACCTGCAACGATCAACGAACATTGCCGTGTATTGACCTTGACACAAAAAATCAAATTATGATACAATTTTATACAATTATACTAACATAATAAGCGAAAGCACATCTTTCCCCCTATTCACAAAGATTAGAGGGCGGCATGCCGATGTTCGCTTGATGAAACTAGAGGGGCGACGGACTTGAAAACGCACCATTCGATTGAGATGGGAGGGAACTTGAATTACGTCTTCGACAGGGAACAGCTCACAGCCATCGAGAACATCCTCGAGAAGGATTTGATGGACCTCGGGGTGCATTCCGTGTTCCTCATCGACATGGCAGGAAACATAGTTGCGAGCAAAGAAAGCGATCATGGGAAGCACGACATCTACTCTCTGGCGGCTTTGGCGGCAGGCAATTTCGGAGCCGTCAGCACCATGGCAAAACTGATCGGTGAAGAGGAATTTTCTATCCTCTTTCACCGGGGCAAGAAGGAAAGCATCCATTTCAGCAAAGTGGCGGGCGACTTCCTCATCATCATAATATTCGGCAAGGAGCTTTCCTTGGGGTTTCTCAGACTTAAGGTTGCTGAGATCACGGAAAAGATAGCAGCGATCCTGGAACGCTGATTTCTCTTTTTTCATTTGTTGAGAAAGATCGTACCGTTTGAGGTTTTTCGGCATGGCCATCATCAATATGAAGAAAGGGGAGATTCAGGCGAAGATCGTCTATTACGGCCCGGGTAGAGGGGGAAAAACAACCAACCTGGAATACATCTACAACAGGTTCAGAGCCAGGATCAAGACAGAGATGGTTACGATCAAAACCCACGGGGACAGAACGCTCTTTTTTGATTTCCTCCCCATCGAGATAGGGAAAATCAAGGGCTTTAATATCCGCATCCAGCTCTACACGGTGCCGGGACAGGTGAAGTACGATGCAACCAGAAAGCTCGTTCTAAGAGGGGTGGACGGCATCGTGTTCGTTGCAGACTCCCTGGCGGTGAGGCGCAAGGAAAACGTTCTCTCGTTAAAGAACCTGTCGGACAACCTGGCCCCTCACAAGAAAAGCCTGTCCGACCTGCCTGTTGTGCTTCAGTACAACAAGAGAGATCTCGCAGAAGAGGGGATTCCCCTGCTGCCCAAAGATGTCCTGGAAAAAGACCTCAATCATGAACTGAAGGCCCCTTCTTTTGAGGCGAGCGCGCTAAAAGGACCGAACGTGGTGCAAACCATGAAAAAAATCATCGTCATGACAATTGATTCCCTCCAAAGGGAGCTCGCGTAGGAGGTAAGAGGGTGGCTGAAGATTTCAAATCCGAAATCGAAAACCGGCTGGAGGACCTTTTCCAGGAAGACGAGGAATCCGCAGAGTCCGTGGACAGGTTTGGGGGAGTTGGGGATCACCCGCTCAAGGCCTTGAAAGCCATGGTTCTTTCCGTTGAATGGGAGATTACCGACAGTTCCATGGAAAGCCTTATCAAAGAACTCAACTCTCTTCAAGACTTCTACGGGGAAGACAGGATCATACTCTCTTTCCTCCGGCTTCTCGGCTCTATTTCGACCTATATCAAGGTCCGAAAAGGCAAGTCCCATCCGAACGCCATGGGTCTTCTGACCTCGATCTACGAAGGCCTGGAGAAGGTCGCCCTGTCGGAAGGGATGAATCGACAAGAAAGAGAAAAAATCCTCCTCCAGGAAGTGGAAAAATTCAAGAAACTGAAGGCGGATATCATCCGCCGCAAGAAAGAGGAGAAAATGGGCGAACTCGACGGCCCGGAGACGGAAAGAGCAGCCCCTGATCCGGCGGAAATGTCCTCTCATGAGCTTTTCGCCTATGCTTTGGAAGAGATCAAAGAAGTCATCAGGGCCGAGTTCAGGGCACTACGCGCCGAGATCAAGCTCTGGAGAGAATCGCGGTAGACCGACGCGAAGCAGGGTGCTTTCCCGGACACAGTGCTTGACGCTTTTTTTCTGAAGATGCCCGTCCGTGTTCAAAAAGGAGGAGATGGAGAATGGGCGAGGGCAAACATACCGACCTTAAAGCAGGGGACATTTCCACTTTAGTGTTCAGGCGCGTGGTGCGGCAGGACGCAGGACAGATATCATTTGATCCCCAGATGCTGGCCACCTTCATGGAACTCGACGGTAAAAAGAGTCTGACCGACGTGGCCAGGAACACAGGACAGAAGATGAGTTCCATCAGGGAAGCGGTCGGCAAACTGCTCGAGCTCAAACTCATCGAACCGGTGACGGGTGCAGTCTCCGTCCTGGACGGTGAATTCGTCGGTCGCCTCCGGAAGGAGCTTTCGCTTGCCATAGGCCCGCTGGCGGAAATCGTCGCCGAGGATGCCGCCGGCGATCTGGGACATGATATTTCCCGGTTTCCCTGTCAGAGAGCCGCGGAACTGGTGGAACTGGTCGGGAGAGAGATCAAGCGGGAGGACAAACGGGTAACCTTCATGGAGAACATGGTCGCCATGATCAGGAAGAAGGGATACTAGATCGACGTGAAGTGTCATCATTTGGACAGGGCGGGAAGCCTGCCTTGAGATTTTTGATGAACTTTATCGGGGGAAAAAACGATGATCGTGATTTGCGAGGAGTGCGGAAAAAAGTATCAGATTGACCCTTCAAGATTAGGCGCGTCAGGTGCCAAAGCCAAATGCAAGGCGTGCGGCAGCGTCATGCACATTTCCAGGCCGGAAGTCGAGCCTGTCGAGAGGCGGCCTTCAGTGACGCCCGTCGAACAGCCCCCTCCTCCTCGCAAAGAGGAGGAGACGGCACCCAAGCCCGCGGCGAAAGAGACTTTACCCACGGAACCCGCAGCCGTGGCGAACAAGAGGAGAGGTATTGGTCTCAGGTCCAAGATATTTCTCCTCTTCTTCGTGCTTCCCATCCTGCTGATCATCGGCGCCGGAGCGCTCTACATTCAACAACTGGGGAGCCTCTCGTCTCTCATCACCAGTGAAAGCAAGCAAATGGTCACCCGGCTCGGAGAGCAGATCATCGCAGAAAAAGCCAAGTCCGCAGCCGAGCAGATAAGGCTCTACCTCTTGAGCCATCCCAACCTCAAAAAAGAAGAGTTCAACAATGACGAAGAGTTCTGCCGAATTGCCGTCCAGAAAGTGGGGCTCACGGGGTACACCGCCCTCCATGGCGTGCCGGACAAGGAAGGTGTGTGGAGAAACTGGGCACATACGAATCCGAAGATAGTCGGTCTCGACATGAGCACCCTGAAAGGGCCGATGGGGTCCAATTTCCCGGGATTCTGGAAAGTCTTCAGCTCCGGGAAAGACGGAAGGGAGTCGAGCGGGTATTACACGTGGCAGGAAAAAGACGGGAGTTTCAGGGACAAGTATATGGTTTGCTCTCCCATCAGGGGCACACCGTACTATGTTGCGGCTACGACCTATCTCGACGAGTTCACCAAGCCTGTGAGTGAAATGGAAGAGAAGGCCAGGGCAATCAGCAAAAGGACCCGCAACACCGTATTCGGAATCCTCGGCGGCACCCTCATTCTCATCGGATTCATCGTAGCTTATTACGGTCAGCGGCTGACGAGCAAGATCAAGGCCTTGACGCGGGTGGCAGAGAGAATCAGCGTGGGTGAAATGGATGAGGAAATTCAGATCGACTCCAAAGACGAGATCGGGGATCTCGCGGAATCCATAAGCCGCATGCAGGAGAGCATACGTCTCTCGATTGAGAGGTTACGGCGCAGGAGATAGGAAAAGGCAGGGAGCAGTAGGGGGTAGGCGGAAGTGTTTGAAAAGAGGGAATTCCCGCTTGTGTGGGGATAACAAGAAAGGGCGGTTTCCTACTTTTACCGTGAAAATCCCCCCTCGCCTCCCCTTTTTCAAAGGGGATCGAGGGAGATTTTCATGCGCAGGGGTGAACGGAGCGCGGTCATGAGCGTTTTACGAATGCATCATACTTGAATGAGCAAAGAGGGTGAAGATGATTGTTTTTCCGAGAGAAGATCCGGTCGTAGAGAATCTGAACAGCTATTACCTGGAGCCGTCGAGACTGCTCGAACACTACCAGGGGCAACTCGATTCGGGTGTTATTCATTTCAAGTCGGCGGTTTCGGAAGGGGCGGTTTTCTTTGACAAGGACGGGCTCCTGGAAGGCATCTGCGAGAGCGGAGGAGAAAATCTTTTTGGAAAAGAGGCCGTTGAACGCCTCGTCAATTCCGTGCATGCGCATAACTACACGGTAGGCGTGTATCAGATCCCGGCCGAAGAAATCTACTTCTGGACAAGCCTTCTCGGGGCAAAAAGGGTTTATGAGGGTCTCAGTACGGAGTTCACGGATCTCCAGGGGCTTATCCGAAA
>Ga0068714_10004662_pt1 | contig 15159 bp, 13 predicted proteins | sample MTBNYHSulfiMetaG_FD_62988 | JGI IMG/M metagenome (GOLD analysis project Ga0068714, IMG submission 62988) | Enrichment culture microbial communities from rom New York Harbor, USA that are MTBE-degrading - MTBE-NYH (New York Harbor Sulfidogenic)... | ecosystem: Environmental > Aquatic > Marine >... | reverse complement strand
CGACGCCCAGGGCAACGTGGGGGTGGTGGCGGCCGGCTTCGACGGGGGGACCATGGGGGCCACCCTGGGGACGGTGGTCAGCCAGGGGCTCAAGTACATCGTCCCGGTGGGGCTGGAGAAGATGGTCCCCTCGGTGGACCAGGCCCTGGCCGCGGTGGGGGCCAAGCGGCTGGACTACAGCATGGGGGCCGACTTCGGGATCTTCAAGATCCCCAACGCGGTGGTGGTCACCGAGATCCGGGCCCTGGAGGTCCTGGCCGGGGTCAAGGCCACCCACGTGGCCTCGGGCGGGATCGGGGAGGCGGCCGGGGCCGTCCTGCTGATCGTCGAGGGGGACCGGGACCGGGTCAAAAAGGCCATCGAGCTCGTTGAGTCCATCAAGGGGGAGCCGGTCCTGCCCGGGTTCAAGGGGACCTGTGAGAGCTGCCGCTACGCCTGCGTCTTTGCAGGGAAGAAGGAGGGGGAGCTGCCCGGCTGGCTCAGGCGCTGAGAGGGGAGGACTTTTGGGGGGGAACCGAAACCCGAGGGAAAAGGAGGTTTGAGCCAAAAGATAGCCGGGCCTGGTCCAGGAACGGGCCCTTTCGTCGGCGGCTTGCCGCCGCTTGGAACACGAAAGGGAGAGGACTATGAAAAAGCTGTTGTTTCTTGGGCTGACGGCCTTGGCCGGAGTGCTTCTTTTAACCCCCGTCCCGGCCAAAGCGGCCGATTTCCCCTCCAAGGACATCACCCTGGTCTGCCCCTGGTCGGCCGGGGGCGGGACCGACACCGTGGCCAGGGCCCTGGTCAAGAACGCCAAAAAGCACCTGGGGGTCAACGTCAACGTGGTCAACAAGACCGGCGGCGGCGGGGTGGTGGGTCAGACCGCCGTGGCCCAGGCCAAGCCGGACGGGTACACGGTCGGGCTCCTGGCCGACCCCAACCACTCCTACATGCTCCAGGGTAAGACCAAGTTCGGCTTCTACCAGGGCCTGGACCCCGTGTGCATGGTCAACTGGTCCCTGACCGCCTGCTCCATCAGGGCCGACGACGAGCGGTTCAAGGATTTCAAGGCCTTTATCGCCCACGCCAAGAAGAACCCCGGCCAGATGACCTGCGCCATCTCCGGCCCGGGCGGGCCCTGGCACCTGACCATGGCCTCCTTTGCCGTCAAGTACGGCCTGGAGTTCATCTGGGTCCCCTTCGGCGGGGCGGCCAAGAGCCGGACGGCCATGATCGGCGGTCACACCGACTTCACCGTGACCGGGATCGACGAGATGCTGCCCTTCTACCAGTCCAAGCAGGCCAACATCATTGCCTACTTTTCCGAGGAGAGGGCGGCCGCCTTCCCCGACGTGCCCACGGCCAAGGAGCTGGGGATGCCCCACGTGGGCGGAACCTTCCGCCTGATCACCCTCCCGGCCGGCGTCCCGGCCGATAAGAAGGCCACGCTCCTGGAAGGGTTCAGGAAGTGCTTCAACGACCCCGAGTTCGTGGCCCTCATGGAGAAGCTGGGCCTGGTCCCCTTGTGGAAGGAGGGGGACGACCTCAAGGCGGTCATCGAGCAAAGCGCCCAGGACATGCAGGTCGGCCTGAAGGCCATCGGCCTGATCAAGTAAGACTTGCCGGCGGGGCCTTTTTCAGGCCCCGCCGCCTAAGATCTTCGACCCGGCCAACGGCCCGGGGAGGTCAGGGCCGCGAGGCCGGAAGGAGACAAGGGACCATGAAAAAAGCGGACCTTTTCGTCGGCCTGCTGATCCTCTTCCTATCGACCATGATGTTCGTCCTGACCCAGAGGTTCGTCGGTCAGGCCTACACCGGCTACGGCCCGGACCGTTTCCCCCGCTTCCTGGCCCTGGTCTGGGGGATCCTGGGCCTGAGCCTGATCGTCAACGCCCTTCGGGGCCGGTTCATCGAGGAGGAGATGAGGATCACCGCCTACGGGCTGAAGCGGATCGGGGTGGTTCTGGCCATCACCATCGCCGTCCTCATCTCCATGCAGTGGCTGGGCTTCCTTCTGGCCTCGGTGGTCTACATCTTCTTGATCATGTCCTACCTGGGGGAAAGAGGCTGGCTGGGCCGGTCGGCGGCCTCCCTGGGTATCTCCCTGGGGGTCTACCTGATCTTCCGCTACGTGATGGTCGTCCCCCTGCCCGAATGCTGCTTCCTGAGCTTCATTTGAGGATGGTCAGATGGACTTAGGCGCTCTGCTCCAAGGCTTTATCACTGTTTTTCAACCCTACAACTTCCTCCTTTCGATCTTTGCCGTGGCCGCCGGGATCCTGGTGGGGGCCCTGCCCGGCCTGACCGCGACCATGGCCTGCGCCCTCCTGGTGCCGGTCACCTTCGGCCTGGAGACGGTCCCGGCCTTTGTTCTTCTCCTGGGGATCTACTGCGGGGCCATCTACGGCGGCTCCATCGCCGGGATCCTGATCAACATCCCCGGCACGCCCTCGGCCGCGGCGACCATGATGGACGGGTTCGCCATGGCCCGCAAGGGGGAGGCCGGCAAGGCCTTGGGCATGGCCTGCATCGCCTCGGCCTCGGCCGGGCTGATCTCGGCCCTGTTCATGACCTTCGCCTCGCCCCAGATCGCCCGGGTGGCTCTCAAGTTCGGTCCGCCGGAGTACTTCGGGATCGCCTGCTTCGCCCTGAGCGTCCTGATCATGGTCTCCGGCAAGTCCCTGGTCAAGGGGCTCATCGCGGCCGTCTTCGGGCTGGCCCTGACCACGGTGGGGATGGACCCCAACACCGGCATGGACCGCTTCACCTTCGGCTCCTCGGACCTCTTGGGAGGGATAACCCTCCTTCCGGCCATCATCGGCATGTTCGCCTACACCCAGATCTTCGAGGACGTGGACAAGCCCCAGGTCCAAACCTACCAGGCGGCCAAGGTGGGCCGGATCCTGCCCACGGCCAAGGAGCTCAAGAGGGTGGCCCCGGTGATCCTCAAGTCCTCCTTTATCGGCAGCTTTCTGGGGGCCATCCCCGGCATCGGCGGCGAGACCGGCTGCTTCGTGGCCCTGGGCGAGGCCAAGCGCTCCTCCAAGCGGCCGGAGAGGTTCGGAACCGGGATCCTGGAGGGGGTGGCCGCCCCCGAGGCGGGCAACAACGGCACCACCGGGGGGGCCATGATCCCCATGCTCTCCCTGGGCATCCCCGGCGACGCGGTCACCGCGGTCATGCTGGGGGGGCTGATGCTCCACGGCCTGACCCCGGGGCCGCTCCTTTTCAAGGCCCATCTGGACGTGGTCTACCCCATCTTCGCGGCCATGATCCTGGCCAACATCATCATGGGGATCATGGGCCTGGTCCTCTCCAAGCACTACGCCCGAATCATCAACATCAAGAAGACCTTCCTCATTCCGGCCATCCTGGTCCTGTCGATCATCGGCTCCTTTGCCATCCGCTTCTCCTTCTTCGACGTGGGCCTGGCCCTGGCCTTCGGGGTCATCGGCTACTTCATGCGCTACTACGGCTACCCCCTCTCGCCGGTCATGATCGCCCTCATCCTGGGGCCCATCGCCGAGCAGAACTTCTGCCGTTCGCTGATGATCTCCAAGGGCGGCTACGATATCTTCTTCAAGAGCGCCATCTGCGACGCCTTCCTCCTCCTGGCCGCGGCCTCGCTGGCCTTCGCCCTCTACCAGCGGCGAAAGGCCCTCCGGGCCGGGCCGGAGGAAGGATCGGGGGAGCAGGATTGAACCGGGGTCCGGGGCCGGGGAGGCTCGCCTCCCGGCCCCGGCTTAACGCCAGGGATCAAACTCAAGGAGAATGCGATGAGACTAGTCAGGTTCGAGGAGAAGGGCCGGGTCGGGTACGGCTCTCTCAAGGGGGACGTGGTTTTCGACCTGGAGGGGTCCATCTTCGAGCAACCCAGGGAGACCGGACCGGGACGGCCCCTGACCCAGGTGTCCCTCCTCCATCCGGTCCAGCCCTCCAAGGTGGTCTGCGTGGGCCAGAACTACCTGGGCCACATCAAGGAGCTGGGGGTCAAGGTCCCCCAGGAGCCGGTCATCTTCCTCAAGCCCCCCTCCTGCCTCATCGGCCCCGGTCAGGAGATCGCCTACCCCCCCCGGGCCACCCGGGTGGACTATGAGGGCGAGCTGGCCGTGGTGGTCAAGGCGGAGATCAAGGAGCTGCCCCCCGGGGAGGTCTTGGGCCGGATCCTGGGCTGCTCCTGCTTCAACGACGTCACCGAGCGGGATCTGGCGGCCAGGGACCCCTTTTTCCTGACCCTGGCCAAGGCCTTCGACACCTTCGGCTGCTTCGGCCCCTGGATCGAGACCGGCCTCGACCCCAACCGCCTCCACCTGACCACCCGCCTCAACGGCCGGACGGTCCAGGAGGACAACACCCAAAGCTGCGTCTTCAAGGTGGAGGAGGTCGTGAGCTACGTCAGCCGGTTCATGACCCTCCTCCCCGGGGACGTGGTCATCACCGGGACCCCCAAGGGGATCGGGCCGATGAAGCCCGGGGACCAGGTCGAGGTGGAGATCGAGGGGATCGGGAGCCTGAAGAACACGGTGATCGGGGGCTAGTCCTCCGACCCGCAAGGGACCAAAAAGTAGAGGTCCGCTGGAGAAGGGAGGGATCATGACCGCCGGGTGGAAGGACGACCGGGAGCTTTTCGAGCTGGCCCAAAAGGAGCTCTTCACCGCCGTGGTGGGGGACATCCTGGACCAGATGGGCCTCCTCCACCAGTTCCTGCCTCCCCGGATCAAGCCTCTGGAGAGGGGGATGAGAGCAATCGGCCGGGCCATGACCGTGCTGGAGGCGGACTACTTCCAGGAAAGGGGCCCGGCCGACCGCAACCCCCTCTCGGCCAGGTCCTTCGGTCTCCTCTTCGAGGCCCTGGACGATCTCAAGCCCCAGGAGGTCTATGTCTGCGCCGGGGGCTCGCCCCGCTACGCCCTCTGGGGCGGGCTGATGACCACCCGGGCCCTTTGGCTCAAGGCGGCCGGGGCGGTGATGGACGGCTTTGCCCGGGACACCCTGGAGATCCTGGAGCTGGGCTTCCCCACCTTCGCCCACGGCTCCTTTGCCCAGGACCAGGGCCCCCGGGGCAAGGTGGTCGACTGGCGGGTCCCCATCGAGATCGAGGCCGTCCGGATCAACCCGGGGGACATCGTCTTCGGGGACCTGGACGGGGTCCTGGTGATCCCCCGGGAGGCCGAGGAAGAGGCCTTCCGCCGGGCCCTGGAGAAGGCCAGGGGGGAGAGGAAGGTGGCCCAGGCCATCCGGGGCGGGATGGGCGCGGCCGAGGCCTGGAATAAGTTCGGGATCATGTGAACCTTGACGGAGACCTCAAAGGAGCGGCCGATGAAGCTGGCCAGGGTGGAGATAGAGGGCCGGGCCCGCTGGGGGGTGGTCCAAGGGGAGCGCCTCCGGCTGGCCCAGGGGAACCCCTGGGAGGGGCTGGAGCCGGGCCAAGAGACGGTGGATCTGGCCGGGGCCAGGTTTCTGCCCCCGGCGGTGCCTTCCAAGATCGTCTGCGTGGCCCACAACTACCGGGGCTTGATCGAGCAGATCGGGGAGCCGGTACCGGAGGAGCCGCTCATCTTTCTCAAGCCCCCCTCCTGCCTCATCGGCCACGGGGAGGCCATCGTCCGGCCGGCCTGGGCCGAGCGGGTCATCTTCGAGGGCGAGCTGGCCGTGGTCATGGGGGCCCGGGCCAGGAACGTCCCCCCGGCCGAGGCCCTGGACAAGGTCCTGGGCTACACCTGCTTCAACGACGTGACCGAGCGGGCCATGATCGAGAGGGACCGGTTCGCCCTCTGCCCGGCCAAGGGGATCGACACCTTCGGCCCCTGCGGGCCCTTCCTGGTCCAGGGGATCGACCCCAACGATCTTTACTTAAGGACCTGGCTCAACGGCCGGCTGGTCCAGGAGGACCACACCGGGACCTGTCTTTTCCCGGTGGAGCGGCTGATCTCCTTCATCTCCTCATCGATGACCCTCCTCCCGGGGGACATCGTCTCCACCGGGACCCCCCAGGGGGTCGAAGCCCTTATGCCCGGGGACCTGGTGGAGGTGGAGATCCGGGGGCTGGGCCGGCTCTCCAACCCGGTCGTGGATTCGGCCGAAAGCGACATTAACGGTTAACAGACTGGAAGGAGAAAGATCATGTTTCGCAAGAACAAGCTCAAGCGGGACCTGGCCGCGGGCAAGGTGGCCTGCGGGATGGCGGTCATGAGCCGCTCCCCCTTGATCGTGGAGATGCTGGGCTACACCGGCTTCGACTGGCTGTTCATCGACACCGAGCACGTCCCCATCGGGAGCGACCTTAGGCTGGAGGGGATGATCCGGGCGGCCGAGGTCTCGGGCACGGCCCCCCTGGTCCGGGTCAAGGAGAACCGGGAGCAGTACATCCGCAACGCCCTGGAGGCCGGGGCCGCGGGGGTGGTGGTCCCCCACGTGGCCACCAGGGAGGACGCCGAAAGGGCCGCCTCCTACGCCCGCTTCCCCCCCCAGGGGATCAGGGGGGCCGACCCCACCGTCCGCTCGGCCAGGTACAGGGCCGGGGACTTCAACTGGGATGAGTTCATCCGGACCTCCAACCAGGAGGCCATGGTCATCCCCCTCTTGGAGGACAAGGAGTTCCTGGACAACCTGGACGACATCCTGGACGTGGAGGGGATCGACGCCGTGTCCTTCGGCCCCACCGATTACGCCCTCTCCCTGGGCCTCAACCTCCTCTACGACTTCCAGCATCCCCAGATCGTGGAGGCCTTCCAGGCGGTGGTGGAAGGGGCCAAGAAGAGGAACCTGCCGGTGCTCTCCGCGGTCAACCCCTGCACCGTGGAGCAGTCCCGGAAGCTGACCGAGATGGGGGTCAAGCTCCAGCTCTTCGGGACCGACATCGCCTTCATCGCCACCAGCCTCAACGGCCTGATGAAGGAGGTGGTCGAGGCCTGCCGGTAGCCCGGTCCGACCTTGGGTAGCGAGGGAGGAAAAAACGATGGACCGGTCAGGCCGGGAGGCCGGACCGGTCCAAGAGGGGGGGCGGCCATGAGCCGGAAGGCCGACAGCCGAAAAAAGCGCGACGCGGTCTCCCTGGGCGAGACCATGCTCCTCTTCCAGGCCGAGGAGTACGGGGCTCTCCGCCACAACGAGCGGTTCAGGAAGTTCATCGGCGGGACCGAGTCCAACACCATGATGGCCCTGGCCCGGCTGGGCTTTGCCGCGAGCTGGATCGGCCGCCTGGGGGCCGACGAGTTCGGCTGCAACATCCGGGACTTCATCCGGGGCCAGGGGGTGGACACCTCGCGGGTGGTCTTTGACCGGGAAGCCCCCACCGGGGTCTTCTTCGTGGAGAAGAACGCCAACGACGAGACCAGGTCCCTCTACTACCGGGCCGGCTCGGCGGCCGGGCGGATGAATTTCAAGGACCTGGACCTGGACTTCATCGCCGGCCACCGGATCCTCCACCTGACCGGGATCACCCCGGTCTTGAGCCCCGCCTGCGCCGAGCTCGCGGCCAGGCTGGTCCCCGAGGCCAAGGCCCGGGGGATGATCGTCAGCCTGGACCCCAACCTGAGGCTGACCATGGCCCCGGCCGAGCGGTTCCGGGAGGCGATCCGGCCCCTTCTCGGCCTGGTGGACATCTTCCTTCCCGGGGAGAGGGAGCTCCTTCTCCTGGCCGGGGCCCGCGAGCTGGAGGAGGCCATCGGTTGGGTTCAGAAGGCCGGCCCGGCCCGGCTGGCGATCAAGCTGGGGGCCCGGGGGAGCCTCCTGGTCAAGGGCCGGGAGCGGATCCTCGAGCCGCCCTTCCCGGTCAAGAGGATCGTCTCCTCCATGGCCGCCGGCGACGCCTTCAACGCCGGCGTCCTGGCCGCGGAGCTCAAGGGCTGGCCGGAGAGGGATGGTCTCAAGCTGGGCAACTGCCTGGGGGCCCTGGTCAGCCTGGCCTGGGGTCCCTACGAGGGTCTGCCCGACTGGGAGACGGTCACCGCCTACCTGGGCGGGGAGGGAGTGGTGGAGAGGTAGCCCGAATATTTCATGAAGACCGCCAAAAGGAAAGAAAATATTGAGCTAATTTAATTGGTTACGACGGCTTTGGAGTGGTTTTGGGTAGTGACAGTTTGTACCCGAGGCGTGAGAGAAAAATTTGGCGGCCTTCACCCTCTGGGCGAGCCGATTTGGCCGCATCTGCTGCGTTCCGGGACGCTCGCAATAGGGTGACTATGGCTTTGCGTCCCGCGCCTTGCATCTGCGGCCAACTCAACTCGTGAAATATCCGGAAGGGTCATCGGAGCGGCTCGGCCGAGCCACCGCCTGAGACCAGAACGGGCCCGCCTCCCAGGAGGCGGGCCCGGGTTGTATCCGGTTTCGGTTTAACCTGCTCTCAGACGGACCTGATCTCCTGGCGCATGAAGGTCAGGTAGGAGACCCCGAAGCAGATCACGGTCAGGGCCAGGAGGGTGGTCAGGTAGGGGACCACCACCAGGATCGACTGGTCCAGGGGCAGCGGGTTCTGGAACCGCTGCATGGAGATCTGCTCCAGGCGGCCCATCATCACCAGCCCCTTGGTGGTCTTCCGGAAGGGGTCCAGAATGGTGGAGGTGGCCTCGGAGTAGAGGACCACCGGCGAGATCAGGTTGGCCGCCCGGGAGATCCGGTCATGGGCCATGACCTGCTCCACGTCCTGGGGGTTGTCCACCGGGGCCACGGTGTTGGCCACCAGGCCGGAGGTGAAGCTGATGAAGAAGGAGAAGAAGATCCAGAGGGCCACCGCGGCCAGGGCCGAGGTGGCGATGGAGCGGAGGATGATGGAGAAGAGGATGGCCAGCCCCAGCCAGAAGGAGACGTAGGCCACCGAGACCACGAAGTAGACCACCAGCCGGGCTATCTCCTCGGCCCCGGGCACCACCCCCACGATCAGGAGCCCCAGCCCCGAGATCATCAGCAGGAGGCTTAAGAGGATGACGGAAACGGTCACCACCCCGGCCAGGAACTTGCCGTTGATGACCGCGTCGCGGAAGATGGGCTGGGAGATCAGCTTGGACAGGGTCCCCGCGTTCCGCTCCCGGTTGACCGCGTCGAAGCCCATGATCAGACCGATCAGGGGGCCGAAGAAGGCGATGAACTGGGCCAGGGAGAAGAGCTGCCCCTGGGAGGTGAAGAGGTAGAGAAAGACGTACTTGGGCTTGGCCATCCCGGCCAGGTTGGAATGTAATGAGGCCCCGACCATGTAGGTCGTGACCAGGGCGACCATGGCGATGAGGCAGAAGAGGATCAGGAACCTGGTCGAGGAGAAGTGGTCGGCCAGCTCCTTGCGAAAGATGGTCAGCATGGCTCAACCCTCCTGGAAGTATCGCATGTAGATCTCCTCCAAGGTGGCCTCCTCCCGGCCCTGGCCGAGCTTGAGGGCCAGCTCCTTGATGGGGCCCTGGTCCACCAGCCGGCCCTGGCGCATGATCCCCACCCGGTCGCAGATCCGCTGGACCTGGTGAAGGAGGTGGGAGGAGAGGAGGACGGTTATCCCCGTGTTCTTGGCCAGGGAGACGATGAGGTCCAGCATCCGGTTGATGCCGTCCGGGTCCAGGCCCAGGGTGGGCTCGTCCAGGAAGATCAGCTTGGGGTCCTTGATCAGCAGCTCGGCGATCCCCAGCCGCTGCCTCATCCCCCGGGAGTAGGCCCCGGTCAGCTTCTCCCTCTCCCCGTCCAGGCCGACCTGGACCAGGGCCGCCTCGACCCTCTCCCGGGCCACCTCCTGGGTGAGGTTGTTGAGCCGGGCCACGAAGGAGAGGTTCTCCTGGGCGGTCATGTCGTGGTAAAAGCCGACGTTCTCGGGCAGGTAGCCGACCCGGGACTTGACCTGCAAGGGCTCCCGGACCGGGTCGAAGCCCAGGACCCGGGCCGAGCCCGAGGAGGGCTCGGTCAGGCCCAGGAGCATCAGGAGGGTGGTGGTCTTGCCCGCCCCGTTGGGGCCCAGGAAGCCGAAGATCTCGCCTTCCTCGACCCTGAAGCTGAGGTCGTCCACCGCCTTCTGGCGGCCGTAGGCCTTGGTCAGGCCCTCTGTCTCAATGACCGCTGCCATCTCAACGCCTGCCTAGGAACTTGAAGGTGAAGGCCAGCCCGATGATCACCAGGAGGATGATGGCCACCCCGATCCAGCCCCAGGCCGAGGAGGCCTTGACCGTGACCCTGAACTCCACGTCGTCGCTGGATTTCTCCCCCTGGGCGTTGACCGCCACCGAGTAGTCCCCCACCAGGGCGTCCTCGGAGGGGATGATCTTGACCTCCACCTGCTTGAACTCGCCGGCCTTGATCTCGCCCACCTTCTCCGGCGAGAACTCCACCTTCCAGTTCTCCGGCTTGAAGGAGACGAAGCTGATCTGGCGCTGGGGGGCCGAGCCCTCGTTGCGGACGTAGAGGGAGATGACCGCCTCCTGGCCAGGTTGGGTGGCCGTGGAAAGGAGCCCCGTGGCGGTCCCGGCCTTGATCTTGTAGGTCCCGGTCAAGGCCACCATCAGGTCCACCTCGGCCTTGGCCGAGCCGGCCTGGACCTTGACCTTGAAGGGGTACTCGCCGGCCTGGGCCTGGGGCGGCGGGCTGACCTCGACCCCCACCGACTTGGACTGGTTGGCCTTGATCTGGAGGGAGGAGATCTGCTTCTGCTCGTAGGCCGGCTTGAAGCTGACCTCCCAGCTCTCGGGCATGACCGCCGAGAGATTGAAGAGGGCGTCCTCGTCGGAGTCGTTGTTGACGTCCAGGCTGAACTCGAACTTGGCGTCGGAGGGACCCTTGAGGACCGGGTAGGAGGTGGTCAGCTTGATGCCCTCGGCGGCCTTCTCCTTGGCCACCACCTCCACGGTCAGGTCGGTCTCCTGGGTGAAGGCCCCGTCCCTGGTCCGGGCCTCGACCTTGAACTTGTAGGTCCCCGGCGGAAGCCGGTCCTTGTCGGCCTCGGGCTCGGCGCTGAAGGTCATGGTCTGGTCATCGCCCTCGCCCAGAAAGACGCCGCTGACCACCTTGCCGTAGCCCTTGATCTCGGCCTTCCAGCCCTCCGGTTTCTCCGTCACCGCCAGGAGGATGGTCTCGTCGCTGCGACCGACGTTCTTGACCTTGAGGTCCACCCGGACCTTGTCGTCCACCCCCAGGGTCACCCCGGGGTAAACCATGGCCGCCACAAAACCCCGCTCCGGCTTTTCCCTCTTCTCTTCGGCCAGGGCGGGCCCGAGGGCCGTGAACACCGCCAGGATGACAACCATGAAGCCGATAAAAGCCGAACGCTTGGTCATCTGCGTCTTCTCCTCGTCTGATGATTAGGTCTTGATCCCAAACCCAACGGGCGTAAAGGCCGCCTGGTTTTCCACGACATGTCCTAGTCATTCCGAGCCACTTTGTCAAGGGTCGACAAAAACTCGGGCCGGAGACCCGATCGATTCCGCCAGGCGTTGACCCGGGCGGCCCGGGGGTCTATCTTGAGGCGGATGCGACCGGCCGGCCGGAGGCAATTCCCCGTCCCGGCGGGCCAAAGGACCTGATTTTCGCCCGGCGCAGTGACCGCCGGTTTTTCATCGACCCCCGGGCGGACCGACCCCGGGCCCAAGCCCGGGCCGCTTCGCCGCTGGCCAAGCACCAGGAGCCGAGCCATGAACCAGAGCCCTCTCCCCTACCCGCCCCGGTTGAAGCTGGCCCTGACCCCGACCCCCTTGGAGCCCCTGGGCCGGGTGAGCCGGAAGCTGGGGCCGGAGATCCTCCTCAAGCGGGACGACCTGACCGGGGCCGAGGTCTCGGGGAACAAGATCCGGAAGCTGGAGTTCCTTCTGGCCGAGGCTTTAGACCAGGGGGCCCGGACGGTCATCACCTGCGGCGGGGCCCAGTCCAACCACGCCCGGGCCACGACCGCGGCCTGCGCCCGGCTGGGGCTGGGCTGCCGGCTGATCTTAAGGGTCCCCGACCCCGGCGATCCGCCGCCGCCTTCGGCCAACATCCTCCTGGACCGGCTCCTGGGGGCGGAGATCGTCTGGATCTCCCCGGCCGAGTATGACGACCGGGCCGGGATCATGGCCCGGGAGGCCGAGGCCCTGGCCCGGGAGGGCAAAAAGGCCTACCTCATCCCCGAGGGCGGCTCCACCCCCCTGGGGGCCTGGGGCTATATCCGGGCCGTGGAGGAGCTGGCCGGCGACCTGGCCGAGCTGCCCGGGGGGACGAGTCAGCCCCTGACCATCGTCGCCGCCACCGGCTCCGGGGGGACCCTGGCGGGCTTGAGCCTGGGGGTCAAGCTCCTGGGCCTCCCGGCCCGGGTGGTGGGGATCAACGTGGCCGCCGACAGGGACTATTATTTGGCCGAGGTGGGCCGGATCTGCTCCGGGGCGGCCCGGACCTACGATCTCGGGGTGGAGATAGTCCCTGGCCGGGACTTCGAGATCCTGGACGGCTACGTGGGCCTGGGCTACGCCGTCTCCAAGACGGAGGAGCTGGCCCTGATCCGCGACCTGGCCAGGGTGGAGGGGGTCATCCTGGATCCGGTCTACACCGGGAAGGCCTTCTTCGGGCTCAGGGCGGAGCTGAAAAAGAACCCGGAGGCCTTCGGGCAGAGGATCGTCTTCTTCCACACCGGCGGCCTGACCGGGCTTTTCCCCAAGGCCGGCCAGCTCAGAGAGATACTCTAGACCATCAACCGGTTCAGCGAAGCCGGAGGGGGCGGCTCCCCCCGGCCCGCCTTTTTTACGCCCCCGGCCAAAGGGCGGGCAGGAGAACCCAGCCTTGAATCAGACCGAAAAGCGGATCATGGTGGTCACCTGCTTCGGGCATTTCCTCAGCCACTTCAACGTCCTGGTCTTTCCGGCCGTCCTCCTGCCCCTGGTGGACCGGCTGGGGCTGGAGATGGCCCGGGTTCTGGGGATGTCCTTTTTCATGTACCTCCTCTTCGGGGTGACCGCCCTGCCCTGGGGCTTCATCGGCGACCGGTTCGGAATCAAGCGGCTGATGCTCCTCTACTTCCTGGGCGCGGGCGGGGCCGGCCTGGGGGCCGGGTTCTTCCTCGACTCGCCGCCCCTGCTCACCGCCTGCCTGGCCGGAATCGGGCTCTTCAGCGGGATCTACCACCCCATCGGCCTGGGCCTGATCTCCAAGGGGGTCAGGCGGGTGGCCATGGGGATGGGGATCAACGGCATCTTCGGCAACCTGGGGCTGGCCACGGCCCCCCTGGCGGCCGGGGTGGTCAACTGGCTGGCCGGGCCTCAGGCCGTCTTCTGGTTCCTGGGAGGGCTCAACCTGGCCGGGGCGGCCCTGATGTCCTTCCTGGAGGTGGTCGAACCGGAGGAGGCGGAGTTAAAGGCCCGGGCCGGGGGGAACGGGGAGGACCGGAGGTTGATCAGGGCCTTCTTCATCCTCATCAGCGCCACCATGATCGCCGGCTTCACCTACCGGGGGGCCTCGGTCATCCTGCCCACCTTCCTGGAGCTCAAGGGAAGGGGGGTCTTCGAGGCCCTGGCCGGCCTCATCCCCGGCCGGCTCTCCCCCAACCTGGTGGCCACCCTCCAGATGTCCCTGATCTACCTCTCGGGCATGCTGGGCCAGTACCTCGGGGGCCGGGTGGGGGAGAGGTTCAACCCGCCCTGGGCCTACCTGGTCTATAACCTCCTGGCCCTGCCGCCGATCTTCCTCCTGGGCTTCTTCACCGACCTGCCCATGATCCTCCTGGTCCTGGGCTACATGTTCATTACCCTGGGGATGCAGCCGGTGGAGAACACCCTCATCGCCCGGCTGACCCCCCGCCGCTTCCACCACGCCGCCTACGGGGCCAAGTTCACCCTGACCTTCGGGGTGGGCTCCCTCTCGGTCAAGGCGGTGGGGGCCATCCAGGCCGGCCAAGGGATCGAGGCGGTCTTTCCCTTCCTGGGGCTGGTGACCCTGGGGCTGGTGGCCATGGCCGGGCTGGTGGTCTGGCAGACCAGGGGGCTGGACCTGAGCCGGTGACCATCGGTTCCCCGGTCTTGACCGCCCGCCCGGCTCCGGCATCGCCTTGAACCAACAACCGGCGCCGGCCGGGACCGGACGCCTTCCTCTCCGGGGCCGTGCCCCGCTACGTCACCTTGAGGTCCCCGGACTGGAGCTTCGAGCCCGAGGAGCTGGCCGCGGTGGAGGAGAGGTTGAGGCGGGAGCTGGCCTAGGGATCCTCTTTTTGTTCCCTCCGGCCCGACCGGCCGGCTTAAGACTGGCAGCCTCAGGTTCCGCCCGGCTGGCCGGACGGCCCGGCCGGGGTCTCTTCCGGCTGGTGGTCGTCGTGATCATGGCCCCGGCCGGTCAGGCGGGTCTTCAACCCGGCCCAGACCGGCTTGACCGAGAGGGCCAGGAGGGCAAAGGCCCCGCCCAGCTTGGCCCACCAGGGGATGACCTCGGTCGCCTGGCCGACCATGGCCTGGGCCGAGAGCCCCCAGGCGGCGTAGACCTGGTCCAGGGCCAGCCCGGCGGCCACGGCCGTGACGGCCACGGCGGCCAGGTAGATCACCGTCGCCCGCCGGCCCAGGAGCTTCCAGAGCACGGTCAGGGAGGCCAGGTTGGTGGCCGGTCCGGCCAGGAGAAAGACCAGGGCCGTTCCCGGGCTGACCCCCTTGAGGATCAGGGCCGCGGCGATGGGGGTGGAGGCGGTGGCGCAGACGTACATCGGCACCGCCACCACCAGCATCAACAGCATCGGTCCCAGCCCGCCGCCCAGGTGGCGGGAGATCAGCTCCTGGGGCAGGAAGACGGTGATCGCCCCGGCCAGGAGGAGGCCCGCCAGGAACCAGCCGGCCAGGTCGGCCCACAGCTCGCCGAAGGAGTAGCCCAGCCCGGCCTTGAGCTTGCTCAGAAAGCCGTGGTGGCTGGCGTGGTCCTCGGGGGGGCAGTCCACCCCGTCGCAGCAGCCGTCCACCGGGCAGGAGAGGTCCGGCTTCAGCCGGCTCTCCTCCGGCCGGGCCAGGAGGTTCTCGGTCAGCCCGGCCACGGCCGCGGCGGCGAAGCCGGCCGCCGGCCGGGCCAGGGTCAAAACCGGGTCCAGGAGGGCGTAGCTGATGGCGATGGAGTCCACCCCGGACTCGGGGGTGGAGATTAAAAAGGCGGTGGTGGCCCCGGTGTTGGCCCCCTGCTTCTTCAGGGAGGCCGCGGCCGGCAGGACCCCGCAGGAGCACAGGGGGATGGGGATGCCCAAAAGGGCGGCCTTGAAAACCGAGCTGAACCTTCCCCGGC
>Ga0068714_10004661_pt1 | contig 15159 bp, 12 predicted proteins | sample MTBNYHSulfiMetaG_FD_62988 | JGI IMG/M metagenome (GOLD analysis project Ga0068714, IMG submission 62988) | Enrichment culture microbial communities from rom New York Harbor, USA that are MTBE-degrading - MTBE-NYH (New York Harbor Sulfidogenic)... | ecosystem: Environmental > Aquatic > Marine >... | reverse complement strand
TCCGTTGCCTTCTGGAAAGATGCCTTGGCAATCTTATAACCCGCTTCTGCATTATCCAGGGTTTCCTTGGGGATAATTCCTCTTCCGAAGAGTGGCTCCATTCGCTCATAATGAGCCTGCTTATTCTCCAGATCGGACTTGGCCTGAAAAAGGACCGCTTCTGCTTCTCTGATTTCCTCCGGCCTCGACCCAGCCAACAATTTGCTCAATTTGGCTTTCGCCGAATTTAATACGGCCCTCGCCAATTCGAAACGGTGGCGGAGATCTTCGTCCTCTAATCTCGCCAGAATCTTCCCTTGCTCGACCCAATCCCCCTCCTGAACCGTGAGGCTGACAATTCTTCCGGAAATCTTGAACCCCATCCCCACCTCTGTGGTCTCGATATTTCCAGAAACCTTGATAAAGTCATTCTCCTCCTTTTTATCTCGTGTGAAGAAATAATAGAGAAGACCGGCGATGACCATAGCAATGATGACAATCAATAAAATCCGCCTCATCCTGCCACCTATCCTTAAACTTCAAGTAGAACATTATAGATTCTATTTAATTCACTGTCAAAACTTTTCATGATCGATTCCCTTCATTGATGCTGAATTTCTTTATAGTCCGCGAGGGATGCTGGAAAAATAACTCATGACTGTATCCTTTACTTGCTTCTTCACCCTGAGAGAACCCACTTGAATTTTCTGATCGTTACAAGTAAGATAATTTTGAAATGTTAAGATTCAATGACATCCTTGAAAGGCTGACTTCGTATAATCCCAATGCCGATATGGACCTCCTCAGAAAGGCTTACGTCTTTTCTGCCAAAGTTCATTTGGGACAGGTCCGCCTTTCTGGAGAGGCCTATCTGAATCACCCCTTGGAAGTTGCAGGAATTTTAACTCAACTGAAACTCGATGTTGCCAGTGTAGCGACCGGATTCCTCCATGACACGGTGGAGGACACCCTGGCCACCCGTAAAGAGATCCAGGAAAACTTCGGGGACGAAATCGCCCAGATGGTGGACGGTTTGACCAAGATCAGCCAGATCTCACTGCGTTCCTCCGAAGAGCACCAGGCGGAAAATTTCCGCAAGATGATTCTTGCGATGGTCAAGGACATTCGGGTCATCCTGATCAAACTCGCTGACCGCCTTCACAATATGCGAACCCTCAAATATCACACTCCTGAAAAACAACTGGAGATCGCCCAGGAAACCCTCGACATCTATGCTCCATTAGCTCATCGGCTCGGAATTGACTGGATCAAATCGGAATTGGAAAACCTGGCTTTCCAACATATCCATCCGGAACTATACGAAGAGGTCCGGCGGAAGATCGCAAAAAAGGAGAAGGAAAGAGAGCGCTATATTGATGAAGTGAAACGAATCTTGATGAAGAAACTTTATGAAAATCGAATCGAAGGGGAGGTGACCGGACGTTTAAAACAGACTTATAGCATCTACTTAAAAATGAAAGACCAAAACATCGATTTTGATCAAGTCTATGACATTACCGCTTTCCGGGTGGTCGTTCATTCCATGAAAGAGTGTTACGACGTACTGGGCATCATCCACTCTCTCTGGAAACCCATCCCGGGAAAATTCAAGGATTATATCGGCCTCCCCAAGGAAAATATGTACCAATCCCTCCATACCGCTGTCATCGGGCCTTATGGGGAACGTATCGAGATCCAGATTCGAACCTATGAAATGCATCGGATTGCAGAGGAAGGCATCGCTGCCCATTGGAAATACAAAGAAGGAAAGATTTTGGAAGAGGCCGATGATAAACGTTTCACCTGGCTGAGGCAGCTCCTGGAATGGCAACGAGATTTAAAAGATGATCGAGAATTTATCGAGAGTGTAAAGGTAGACCTCTTCCCCAACGAGGTCTACATCTTCACCCCCAAGGGAGAGGTTAAACAGTTCCCCGTCGGTTCAACCCCTATCGATTTTGCCTACAGCATTCATTCCGATATCGGAAATCATTGTGTGGGAGCAAGGGTGAACGGGAAGATCGTCCCTTTAAAATATGAATTTAGAAGCGGGGATACGGCGGAGATCATGACCTCTCCCAATCAGAAACCCAGCAAGGACTGGCTTAAATTCGTCAAAACCTCACGTGCTAAGACGAAAATCCGCCAATGGTTCACGGCAGAAGAAAGAGAAAAATCCATCATCCTCGGGAAAGAGATCTTGGACAAAGAACTTCGAAAATTTGACCTCCAGCAGGCCAAATTAACTAAGTCAGGCGACTTGGCCAGGGTGGCGGGGGATTTTGGCTTCCAGGGGGTTGAAGATCTCATCGCAGCGGTCGGTTATGGAAAGTTAACGGTCAATCAAATTATTGGAAAGATTCTTCCTCAGGAGAAGTTGGAGCAACAAAAAGAAGAACTCAAGGAAGGGCGCTTCAAACACCTCATCCAGAAAATCACCCGCAGCCCCAAAGATGCCCTCCTCATCAAGGGGATTGACAATGTCATGGTGCGCTATGCCGGGTGCTGCAATCCTGTCCCCGGCGATAAGGTGGTTGGATTCATCACTCGGGGCAGAGGGGTAACAATTCATACCGTTGATTGTCAGAATGCGATGGACGATGATCCTCATCGCAAGGTCGAGGTGGAATGGGATTCGACCAAGGAATACAGTTATCCAGTGCGAATTCGCATCTATTCTGATGACAAGAAAGGATTGCTGGCTGAAATCAGCCATTCCCTCTCCTCCCACGAGGCCAATATCAAGAATGCCAGGGTGGATACGGCAGAAGATAAGAGAGCCATCAGCACCTTTGAGATTGAAATTCGTGATTTAAACCACCTCAACAAAGTGATCAGGGGTCTTGGAAAGATTAAGGGGGTCCATCGAGTAGAAAGAATGAGAGTGGAAACTCAGGCTGAATCTTAATGGATTGCATAGCAGAGAGCGCAATAAGTTTTAACACTATGCTCTATGCCCTCTGCTCTCTGCTGATTAATTTAGGCGGCTTTAGTGATAAACCCTGAGCGAAGGCATCGGGAGCAGACCTTCATTCGAATAGTTCTTCCTTCTTTGGAGGTCTTTACCTTATGGAGGTTGGGATACCACACTCTACGGGTTTTATTATTGGCATGACTTACATTATGGCCAAAAACCGGCCCTTTTCCACAGACGTCACAAACTTTTGCCATAATCTAACCTCAAAATTAAATTGAAATCATATTAACCCACTTTGTTAGAAAATGCAAGAAAGGTTTAAAAGACGAAGGAGGAATCCCTTTGTCACATGAGATTTTGGAGATTTGGCGGGGATGCTGGAAAAACTTTATCGTGCCGCCTCTCAATGGACTCTACCGAGATGAAACAGCTCTTACAAGGCTGAGCGAGGCCGCAATGATTGTTACCCATAACTTTCGAAACGTGCACTTGATAAAGTTTTGAAAGCATTCCTGCCGGATCGACTTTTTGGCACCTTGTAACTGAGAGGTTACAAGAAGTCAGCCGTGCTCGCTGATTAATTGACCGATTGATAATAAACGACTTCTCTTCTTTCTACAGGAAATCTCAAGAAGATAAAGGTCTTGGTCCTCCTTTCATCTGTTTCAATTCTCATCATTCCACGATTTCGCTGAACGACCTCTTTTACAAAACGGAGGATGAGACCCAAGGGTTCTTCTTTTCGATGCGCTGGAGTCTCCATTCCCTGCTCCATTTGCTTTCGGTCAATTACAAAAACGACCGATATCTCAATATATCGGCCATCCTTCTTGAAAAAATCTGGCGCCTCATCTACTTCCTTTTCAATAATAAAGGACCTTGTGGAAAGACCCATGCTCCCATGAGAAGGTATTGAATCAATAGCATATTGGAGAACAGAGCTTACGATATATCTCAACTGTTCATCGGGGACGATGGTTTCGGGAAGCTCTTTTTCATATTTCTTAAATAACTTGATTCCTTTCTCTTCCAATTTAGACTGGTGTTTTCCCAATACCTCTTCGATAAAATGATGAACGGTGTCTGTCTTCCGAATAGGGGTATTGAGTTTTACATAATTGACAAGACCATTTAGCACCATGTCCATCTTTTCAATATCCCCGGTCACTGCCCTATAAAAATACTCTCCAAATTCCCTATCGTTAAATTTACCGCGAGAAATCTGTGTAAAACCTTTGATGGAGTTGAGAGTTTTTTTAATTTGGTCGATTAATTCAATAAAAAAGGAGGACAGGAAGGGTGCACTTTGCTCATTGGACAGAAAATCTATTTTAGATTTAATGGACTCCATCCCGTCAATACTTGATGAGGAAGTGAAAAATCTCCTCTCATTTTCCAGATCAAATATATTGCCTTCCATTTCAATCACCACCCTTTTCTTAATGGAATTAAATTAAATGCCAAAATTTTCTGTCATTATATAAAGAATTTAATAAAAACTCAATATTAAAAATATTCAATGAAGACATAACTCCTCAAAATATAAGTCATTTTTTAACCTTATTTGACATCAGTTGACGTGATTTTACTTTAACTGCCATAATTTAACATTTTAATAATATTAAAGAATTATTTTTTTTTAGAAGTATTTTTTATAGATGAAGAGAAAATGGTGGGTCTATTCTTTAAAAGCGGTCATGGGCTCTAAAATCAAATCTCCCTTTTCGAACCGCTCGATGGAAAGAGAGGAGATGTCGATGGTATTGGCTTTACCATCTAAAATCAATTCGGCAATCACTTTACCCACAGCAGGGCTATGTTGAAATCCATGTCCGCTGAAACCATTGGCCAGAATGAATCCATCTACCTCAGGGATCTTTCCGAGGATGGCATGATGATCTGGAGAGATTTCGTAAAGCCCTGCCCATCCCCTGGCAATACGAGCTTTTTCAAGAACTGGAACACGGTACATCGCATTCTCCGAAGCCTCGGCCATTGCTTGGTAATCAATATTGAGATTAAAACTCGGTTCCGGGTCTAAAGGCCCGGAAAGGAGCAATCCATCCACTTCCTGACGGAAATACCATCCCCGGTAAAAATCAATGGTCAATGGAATTGGATGGTCGCTGAGAGGGAATGAGGCAGTAATGAAGATCTGCCTTCTTAACGGTTTGACAGGAATTTTAACTGCTACCATATTTCCTACGGATGCCGCATAAGGCCCTCCTGCGTTGACAACCACGGGAGCAGAAACCTCTTCATCCCTCGTTTTAACACCACGAATTTTGCCCTTCGCGAGTGAGATTCCTGTTACCTCTGCCCCTTCATAGATTTTCACACCCACTCTCTTTGCAGCAGTGGCAAATCCGGAAAGGACTTCACTGGGACCTGCATATCCATCCCAGGGGCAGAATGTTCCTCCCTGGATATCGTCCATTCTCAGATAGGGCCAGCGCACCCTGATTTCGTCAGGATTTAAGAGCTCTACAGGAATATTAAATTTTTTTTGAAGGCTTACATTCTTCTTAAAGACCTCCATCTCCGATTCCGTTGTTGCCAGAAAGAGATATCCGATTCTTTTAAATTCTGGATTGACTCCGAATTCCTCTTCGAATCGCTCAAACGTCTTCAATGATTCAAGTGAGAAACGAATGTTGATTTCCGTTGAAAATTGGGTTCGAATCCCTCCCACACAACGGCTGGTTGACCCTTCTCCTACCTGTCCTTTCTCAAAGAGAACGATCCTCCCTGCCTTCTTGGTGGCAAGATGATAGGCAATGCTAACGCCAATGACTCCACCTCCGATGATGACCACCTCTGCCGTTTTTTCCATATTGAAATTAGCTCGGGATAGAGTACGATAAGCTTATCGAGTAACTTCGACAGAACTTTTAACTCCTTTTCTTCCTTTTGACCATCCGCAATAAAAAAAGCATCTCCTCATTTTTCATTCCATAGGAGCATGCCAAATAGATTCCGAGACCAATCACAATTCCAATAAGAAGAAGCGAAATCTTCGCCCCTACATTCCCTGTTGTTGACCAAGTTCCCGAGGAACAAATTAAAAATGCGACGAGCCCCATTGGAAGGCTGCACCCAAAGATTCGCAAGAGGGATTTAATATTCTTTTCAATATCCACCCCCCCTAATTTTGAACCTAATTTTTTAGAAAGGAGAATGAGGTTCAAAGTTGATGAAAGGCTGGTTGCTAAGGCCAGGCCTGCATGTTTTAAAGGAATGATAAAGATTGCATTGAAAATGATATTGGCTACTAAACAGATCAGGGCAATTCTAAGAGGGGTCCAAGTGTCCTGGAGAGAATAAAAGGCGGGGACGATGGTCCTCGACCCTGCGATGGCCCATAGTCCAATTGAATAGAACAGGAGGGCGAATGCTGTCTTCTCAGTGGCCGAGGTATCAAAGAATCCTCTTTGAAAGAGGAGGTTGACAATAGGAGTTTTCAAGGCAATCAGCCCCACCATGGCTGGAATGCTGATGAAGGAGACCAGACGAAAAGCAAAAGAAAGCGTCTCCTTTAATTCTTCCATCTTTCCCTGAGCAGCGAGTCCTGAAAGACTTGGAAGAGAGGCCATTCCAATAGCAATAGCAAAAATCCCCAGTGGAAATTCCATTAATCGGTCTGCAAAGAAAAGATAGGAAACACTTCCACTCGGAAGGAAAGAAGCAAAGATGGTGTCAACAAAAATGTTGAGTTGATAGACAGCTGTTCCGATCATGCCCGGAACCATGAGTAGGCCAATACGTTTGATCGCTGGATGTCGGAAATTGAAATTGAGTCGGAAGGTAATTCGTTTCTTCCTTAAGAAAGGAATCTGAAATAAAAACTGAAACACCCCTCCAGCCAGAACTCCCAGGGCAAGTGTCATCACCGGTATTCTAAACGTTTGATAAAAGAGAAAGACTGAGACGATGATAGAGATATTGAGGAAAATCGGAGCAATGGCAGGTGCGAAGAAATACCGGTGTGAATTCAGAATCCCCATGCAGAGGGCAAAAAGGCCCATAAAGAAAAGGTAGGGGAAGATGATCTGGTTAAGGGTCACGGTCAGTTGGAATTTCTCCGGAATCTGAATAAACCCCGGGGCGATGATCTGAATTAAAATGGGTGAAAAGAAAATTCCAAGAAGGGTCAGAATCAATAAAATAACTCCGGCAATGGTGAAGGCGATGTGGGTGACCTCTCGAGTTTCTTCTTCTGACCGCTGGGTGAGGTATTCCGTATAGACAGGGATAAATGAGATGGTCATCGATCCTTCGCCTACCAATCGTCTCCACAGGTTAGGAATACGAAAGGCAACGAAAAAAGCATCCGCCACCATCCCTGCTCCAAAGAAATGGGCGATGACCATATCCCTGAAAAAGCCAAGAATGCGGCTGAGAAGAGTTCCCATCCCTATGGTGGTAGCGGCTTTAGTGATTTTATGGTTTTCGGACATCTCTTTTTAAGTTTCTTTTAAGGTCTTGACACAAGCTATCCCAAAATGTTAGAAAAATCAATGATATCAATTGAAAATTTTAGAATTTAGGGATTGAGGAATTAAGGAATTTTGGAATTCGTAATTCCTCAATTCTATAAAAAAGGAGGATTAATTTTGGCAATCCATTTATCGGCTATTAAAAGGACAAGGCAAAATGAGAAAAGGAGGGTTCGAAACCTCCAAATCAAATCAACTGTAAAGTCTTCTGTAAAAAAGGTGAGAACAGCCATTGCAAAGAAGGATGTCGAAGGAGCCCGAAAGGCTTTGTTGAAGACAATCCCTCTCATCCAGAAGGCCTACTCCAAGAATGTCTTCCATAAGAATACCTCTGCAAGAAAAATCTCCCGGCTGACCCGGGAAGTCAACGCCTTATCGGCAGAGCGCACAGCGCAGAGCGCATAGCGAATTCACTGAGGCCGGCAGAGGTCAATCACCAGCTTTTTGGCGACTAAATCATTCGTTAGTCCAAGATACCTACTTTTAAAGATTTGCAATCCTTTTGCCGCTTCCTTTGCTCAAGCAAATCTCCAACAATGCCCTTTCCAGTAAATGAGCTGGTGGCACACTTGTGGTTTTTGTCTTTAAATCAGTTTCAGCAAGTAACTTAATAAACTGATACAACTCATTTTTAGTAAAATTTTCTGAATTCTTTAGTAATTTCAACAGAGCATCGGGTGGTAGTTTATAAATGTTGTTAGGACTTTTTTTGAATCCAGGTCCTTCCTCCTTTTCTTTTTCTTTTCTCATCTTCAGAATAATGGGGAAATAAATATATTTTTTGAATGCCCCCTCATCCATTTTGGGATTCCATTTACTCTTTAATTCACTTTCTATCATCTCTTTTGCCACAATCAAGTGCCATATCTCCTTGGCAATACTTTGTAAAAGAACTAAATAAAACTCTCCCTGTCCCAACAGCTCACTTAAATAAAGCATGGCATGCTCAAGATCTCTTCGACCAAGAGCTTCTTGGAGGTCAAAGATGGAATCTTCTTTAGTTCTTCCAACAGTTTCTTCAATATCTTTAACTTCAACTCTTTTTCTATCCTGTACAGAAAGAATGACCTTTTCCAATTCGTTCAAGAATATTCCCATATTATAGCCGGTCTTATTCGCAAGAGTTTCAAAAGCCCCCTTACCAAATTCCTTATCACTTTTCTTCAATAACTCAGTAGCTTTTTGGAATAAGGATTTTCTTTCCTCCCGTTCGATATCAGCAGAATCTCTTCTCATTCTTTGAATCGAAAAATCAATGACAACTCCTATATCATTTATAGTTTTATAAAGTTTTTTCCTTTTATCCACATACTCAGTTATTAAAATCAAAACATTATTTTGTGGAACCCCCTTACTTCCCTCGCCTATCTTAATAGTATTATTTAGTCGATCAGAGTTGTCCTCGTAAGGAATCGGCTTAAGGTTTTGCGTAAGACATTCTTCTGCGACTCTATTTAGCCATGTTTGACCTTTTTGGTCTAAATTGAAATCTTTTATTTCAGACCATCTCTTATCATCTATCTCATCAACCCCTTTAATTTTCAGAAAACCAAGTATAATTCTAAACAATCTGACCGCTTCATTGATATCGTTACCTTCAAATCGCTCCATGCTTTTTTCTATTATCTTTTCAACCATGAATTTTGAATAGAAGATTTTAGTATCCTTTACCACGATGACCTTCCTTGAACCAAACATTGCATAGGTATTTAATGACTGGATTATCTTACCCCAATCCTCTTCATCACCTTCTATGGTTTCTAAGCTTATCTCCCTATCCTTCGCGGGTAAAATAGCTTCTATTAAATTTTGGCAAGCCTCTTTAATGATATAATTTTCATCTCCACAGATCAGATAGACTGGAAACACCGTGTCAGTTTTAATATCTTCCAACACTTTGCTCAATCCGAGGTTAGATTTCAGTTCCATAAAATTATTCTTTCTTTTGATTTTTGAACTCAATCGTCTCTTTTTCTATTTCAGGATAGAGATGATCAATCTCTTTTTGAATTTCTAAAGTCTTGCTCAATGCAGTAACAACCTTGCAGTAGTGTTTGATATCATCTAATGATAATATCCGACCTTTACGATCTTTCAGCCATTTGTCACAAACTTGATAACCACCGATTTGATATCTCCAGATTTTTTCTTGAACTCCTTCAAAATATTGGTCCTTGTTTATCAGAACTTTGCTTTCGTTATAGGTTACCTTTTCAACCTTGTTCTCCCCTTTGCCATGAAACCGTGAAATTGGTGAATCAAGTTCTGGTGATTTAAGCAGGTGCATATCAATAAGCCTGTTACCATATTCAGACATTTTCTTGAATAGGTTATAATCACTTGTAAACGGAACTCTCGGAAAGTCTATCTTCAGAAACTCTGCATATATTTTCCTGTATATTTCAGAATAAAAAACAGCATAGACATAATGGAAAAGTTCTTCAGAGGAAGGAGTCTTCTTAAAAGTTTTTGATAATTCATCTATGACTTCAGCAGATAAGTTAGGTTTTTTCGCTTCATAATCTACCTCCTGTTCAAACAGGCTTAATGTAGAGCCAAATGATCTCCTCTTTTTAGACTTGTCATTATCTTGATAACGGTAAAGAGGGAAATAGTTACCTGTTCCAAACTTACCACCAACATCGATGAAATTATAATTGACAATATTATTTGAGACAAACGCATGGCGGAAACGCTCTATTACTTGCCTTGAAACCATAAGACCAAGGTTTCCTTCTTCGAAGAAATTGCGCATTATCTCTTTGCTAGCGCCACCTCTACCTATTTCTATTAAGTTGGGTTGATAATAAATCCATCTGATATCAAAAGGACGATAGCTAAATTTATAAAATTGACCTTGCCAGTTTTCATTGTTACGAACTTTCTCTCTTTCACGAGTAGTGTTCCAGTAATTACCATTTTTCAAATAATAGGTTTTATTAAACAAGTCATCATCCAACTTAGTTTCCCTCATAGTTTGAATTCTTCTTGCTAAGGCTCGTTTGTCGAAATCTGTAAGAAAATGGTCACGATTGGTCTTTACTCCGCTGCCGTACTTTCCGAATATTTCGGATAGCTTTACAAATTTATTGTACTTAACCTGAAAGGAGAAATCTTTCTCTACAAAAAAGTAATAAGGATCTGAAGGCTTTAATTCTTTCCACTTTTTCGTTTCAATGTCGCCCTCATTCAAATAGGTGTATTTGGTTTCCCTTAGTCCGTATACATCCTGATAAAATATCCTACAGCCTTTTCCTTTTGCCTCTTTCTTGATGGACAAGAAAATGGATACACCCTGTTGAATGTCAAACACATTTTCATCCTTGCTTCCGTCAGGGGATCTTTCACCAATACGACTATTACCGTGAAGGTTTAGGATGTAAATTGTGTCAAAACTTTTAAACAATTTTTTTCTCATACCTCTGTGAATTAGCCCCGATAAATATGAATTATTTGTTATCATTCCAATGATGCCTTTACCCTCATGGTCAATTTTCCAATGTGCAAATCGGATAAACTTTATATAGTCATCTGACAAAGGTTGAATGTTCCTTTCATCTCGCACATCATCTTTGTAGGCACTCATCTCCTTCTCAATGAAGTCTGACTTATTGACAGAACTTACTGAATACGGTGGATTACCCAATATCACCAATATAGTTTGTTCTTTTTTAACCTTTCCTGCCAAATGGCTTTCTTCGGATAGGGAAGCCATCCCTGGTAATTCTGTCTGTGCAAGTTCCTCCATCTCAAGGGTATTGGTAAGGTATAGTTTAACCCTGTCATCTTTCTGCAACCTGTATCCTAATTCCTCCAAAAGGAAAGACATCTTTAAATGACCTACTGCATAAGGGGCCATCATCAATTCGAATGCGTAAAAGTTTTTCAGAATATGGTCTTTTATGAAATCCTCTTTACCTCCCTCTCAATATTTTGACACGAATTCGTCAACAGCAAGTTTAGCCGTCTGTGCCAAAAATGTAAGCGTTCCAGCAGCGGGGTCTAAGACTGTGACATTTCCGTCTGCGAAACCATCCGGTTTCCTAAATTGCTCTTTCAAGATACTGTGCAATGACCGGACGATATAAGAAACCACCGGTTCAGGCGTGTAATATACGCCCCTCATCTCCCTTGTCTTGGGATCATATTCAGACAGGAAGGTTTCATAGAAATGAATGATAGGGTCTTTGCCTTTACCCTCATGGAAATATTGATGCAACAGCTTGTTTGCGTCCGTAACAGATAGGACTTCCGATATATCATCAATAATCCATTCCATCTGCCGAGGGAGTGAACCTAATGAAATAAACTGAAAGACATCTTTCAGTATACCGATTGTCCGAGGGATGTTGTCATAGGCAAGTTTTCGGTTAAATCCATTTTCGGAACGTGTCCTTGCTGCAAACAGTCCATAGGTGATGGTCTGCGCATAAAGGTCTGAAAATTCATTCTCTGTAAGACTGCTGATTAGGTAATCCTTGAAAGCCTTATAGAAGCCCCTGATAAAACCCTTGTCTGTCTTTTCTTCTTCCCTCAGTTCCTGTGCTATAACTTCATCCTTCAGAAAGCGTGTCCTTTTGGCAAGCTCTATTGCAAGGGTCTTTGCATCGTAGACTTTTGGCAAAGAGAAGGAAAAGAATCTCTCAAGTAATTTCAAAAAATCGGATTCGTTTTCGGCCAGGGGAATAGTTTTGAGTTTATGCAAAATAAAAGGTTTGGCCACGGAAACTTTATCTATTAACGTTCCATTTCGGTAAAGTCTAAATTCAAAAAAGTTTGTTAATATTAAATTAGGGAAGATATGAAGATATCTTTTTAACTGGTCGGTTGTTTCAATTTGGTCTAAATATCTAACAGTGGGATCTTTGGCTTCAATATAACCGGCAATGTGTTGTTTTCCATCCCATACCCTAAAGTCAGGATTCCCGGCTTCTGTTTTTTTGGGGAGAGTTGTAATATGAAACTTCTTTTTTTCTATAGAATCTCCATAAGTCTTTAAAAGATCTTCTAAGGTCGAGTAATAGCTGACTTCTGTGGCATCCCCCCTCTTGTTAACCTCGTATATCTTTTTGAAATAGGGCTTCAATATTTCTTGGAACATTGCTAACCTATATTGAGTTATTTTCTCCAAAGATCCTATGAAATGTGGTTACCCATTCTTGCCAGACTTCTTCAAAACCAGGAACATCTTGCATCAGTGGTCCTAAGTGACTTCTCCATACCCCCTTGTTCCACTCTCTTAGATTTTCTGAGATAAGACCTTTCTTTTCAGGATCAATCTGTCGGACTCGGCATTTTTGGTTGAAAATATCTCTTAGTCTACTTGACTGAAATTGCTCTCTTGACTTGCAGAGAATAAACCATAGATCGAACAGATCTCTGGGGCGAGGCCATTTATTCTGTTGTTGAAGAAGTGCGCGCATCTTTTCGGTTATAATTTCTTCTTTGCTATAAGCACTGATCACGAAATTTGATAGATCTGGGTATCTTGGTTTAATAGAACAGGCCACCCTCTCTGTCAAAATCGGCTCATCAAATGTCAAATGGATCTTTACATAAGGTAACTTCTTTTTATGCAGACCCCCTCTATTATACTCCATGGGAATCTCCACCTGAAAGTCACCTCCACCGCTTTGATGAGGTTTGACATTCATAAAAATACCCGAAGTCCCTTGTATCCAGGCTGCAACTTGGTCAAACAATACCAAGATATCATCTAAGCCTGTTTCTCTAGGCTCACAACTGAAATCCAAATCTTCGGAGAAACGGTATCCTGGATAATAACAATGTCTCAAACAAGTACCCCCTTTGAAGGCCCATCTATTGGGAACAAAATCTGGTTGTGACAAACCGTATAAGACCCAAAGGATGACGTAATCCTTTTCTATCTGATCAAATCGAATTCCTTCTAATGCGGCGATACGGTGGAGTTCTGATGCTTTAATCACAGATTTATCTCTGTATTGATCAACAATCCCCAAGCTCGGTAATATTTCCCTCTTTTTGGTAGTGTTGGGTCCAGTGGTGAAAATCCATTTGCAAGCGAAGTGGCCTTGTGAAGGAGTTCAGGTTTCCCAAGTCTAAAAACCTCCATTAGGAATCCCAAACGTTTAGCAGCGGCAGAATTTCCTATTTTAGCAGCATACTCAATAAGCTTAGATTCATCTAAATCTGTCCATGCTCTGGTAAGTGCCTTGGCAATTTCACCTACGCCACCCACATATTTAGGAAGATCCAGCCCGTCTATAATTGTTTTCTCTTTATCAGTGATCCAGAACGGATTCTCTCCTATCCAGTCTTGAACGATTCCAAAATACTTTTGGGGGCGAAGGGAAACAATTTTGAATGTGTATCCCAAAGCCTCTTTGGAAGGATGCCGGATAGGATGATTGGTGGCAACAAAAACTGTACGGGGAAGCTGTTCTGTCATACCATAATGGTTTAGGGCAGACCAATAGGCGACAGCAGATGGCGAAACGAGTTCCATAGCTACAAGGAATTCATGTAGTTGGGGAATACGTTCTTCTCCTGAAGACAGAGGAATTACTGTAAATTTACCCCGTTTAATCCGTTGAATCCAACCTTTGTGTTGTAGCCGTTCTAAAAATTGACGTGTAGGATCATCTGCTTTGTGCCCTAAAACTTGTCGAGCTTCTTCGATAGAGAATGTGAGCCGGGTTCCCATTTTTGCGAGGAACCGTGCCTCTGTTCTCCCTAAAGGGCTTCTTGTTATATTTTGAGAGACTTTTGTCACCTGTGGAGCCTACTTTCCGCTCACAGAGTATAAAATATAGGGTTGTATGTCAAACAAAATATGCGGTTGATTCATAAATATAATTTCGGACGATATAACATGGATCGTTGGGAAATTTATTCATTAGTTCCTCCTCTACGACTTCCTTCATAGAGGTCATACTCTAACAGTCTGCATTCGATTGGACCGTTATAAAAAAGAATTCTTCTTTTTGTCCTTAATCCTACTCTCTTGGCCAGGTCGAGATTCCCGGTAAATAGGTACCCCTTGTACCCCTTGCATTTCTTTTTGAAAAAATCGCCAACCCTTTTATAAATCTCCTTTAACTCGCCCGCCTCGCCTAATCGCTCACCATATTCCGGATTCAGGACCACCGCTCCTTCTCCGTTTGGGATGGGTGTCTCTGAAAAATCACAGATTCCAAACTCGATGAAACGATCTACCCCTGCCGTCATCGCGTTCTTCTTTGCCGCCTCAATAGCCTGCTGACTGATATCCGTGGCAATGATCCTTCCATCTAACCTATCCTTTGCTTCCGCTCTTATTTTCCTGCGAAGAACTTTCCAGGAGGGTTCATCAAATCCTTTTAGGTACATAAAGCCAAAATTACTTCTCAATAAACCGGGAGCCCTCCCAAGAGCAATCAATGCCGCTTCTATGGCAAGTGTCCCGCTACCGCACATGGGATTGATAAAGTTTCCGCTTCCATTCCAGCCGGTTGATAGGACAGTAGCTGCCGCAAGGGTTTCCTGCATGGGTGCCTTGAGAGGAATCATTCTATATCCCCTTCTGGAGAGAGGTTCCCCTGAGGTATCGAGAAAAACCTGACCAGTGTTGCCTCTCCAGTAAAGATGAACGACCATCTTATTTCTTTCGGACCCCGTATCAGGCCTGCGCCCCCGCCTTTCTTTTATCCTATCAACAATAGCATCCTTGCATTTCACATTCGCAAATCTCGAATCATTAATGGTCGGGTTAAAAACAGAGGAGGTGACAGAGAAATAACTATTTTC
>Ga0068714_10004660_pt1 | contig 15163 bp, 10 predicted proteins | sample MTBNYHSulfiMetaG_FD_62988 | JGI IMG/M metagenome (GOLD analysis project Ga0068714, IMG submission 62988) | Enrichment culture microbial communities from rom New York Harbor, USA that are MTBE-degrading - MTBE-NYH (New York Harbor Sulfidogenic)... | ecosystem: Environmental > Aquatic > Marine >... | reverse complement strand
CTTGAGCGGGATCTTCACCAAGCCCCTGGCCACCCAGGCCCTGGCCGCCCTGGCCGCGAAGAAGAACATCAAGCTGACCACCCTCTTCGACATCGCCAAGGTCAACGCCAAGGACAAGACCATCGAGTCCTTCCAGGGGGCCAAGGTGGACTACGACGTTCTGGTCTCCATCCCCCCCCACTTCGGGGCCAAGTTCCTGGAGGAGTCCGAGGTCAGCGACCCCACCGGGTTCATGGAGACGGACAAGCAGACCCTCAAGTCCAAGAAGTTCGACCGGATCTACATCCTCGGCGACGCCACCGACGTCCCCACTTCCAAGGCCGGGGCGGTGGCCCATTACGAGTCGGACATCCTGGTGGAGAACATCCTCCGGGAGATCGACGGCCATCAGCCCAAGCCGGTCTTCGACGGCCACGCCACCTGCTTCATCGTCTCCGGCTACGAGAAGGCGGTCCTGATCGACTTCAACTACGACATCGAGCCCCTCCCGGGGATGTACCCCTTCCCCGGGGTGGGGCCGATGACCCTCCTGGGAGAGAGCCACGCCAACTACTGGGGCAAGATGATGTTCAAGTGGGTCTACTGGAACATGATGATGAAGGGCCTCGACCTGCCCCTGGAGCCGCAGATGACCATGGCCGGCAAGCTTCGCCAGGCGGCCGCCTGAGGGAGAGGGGGGAGCCATGACCAACGAGCAAGCCATCCTAGAACAATCCATCCTAGACCGCCTGGACCGTCTCGAGGCCCGGTTGGGGCCCATGTGCGACTCGGCCCGGGACCTCCAGGAGCTCAAGGAGGACATCCTGCCCCTGCTCAACGGCACGGTTCAGCTCCTGATCCGGGAGCTGGGCCAGGTGGAGTCGGGCTTCAGGCTGGACGACCTCTTCCGGCTGTTCATCAAGGCCCTGCGCAACGTCAAGAACCTGACCTTCGCCCTGGAGCAGATGGAGAACCTGATCGACTTCGTCCAGACCATCGAGCCGCTCCTCAAGTCCAGCGTCCCCCAGCTGATCCAGTACCTGGATGAGCTGGAGCGGAACGGGGTCCTGAGGATCATCCAGGCCGGGCTGGGGGTCCGCTCCAAGATCGCCTCGGCCTACTCGGCCGAGGACATCGACCAGATCGGGGACGGGATGGTGGTCCTCATCGGGCTGGCCAAACGGTTGAGCGAGCCCAAGGCCAGGGAGCTGCTGGACAAGCTGGCCGCGCTGCCCGCTGGCCTGGACCTCTCCCAGGCCAAGGGGGTGGGCCCCATGGGCCTCCTCTCGGCGGCCGGGAAGAGCGAGGTCAGGGAAGGCCTGGGGGTGGTGATGGAGCTGACCAAGGCCCTGGGGAAGCTGAAGAATTAATAAGGAGGGCGGAGATGGCCAAGAAGATCATGGTCGTGGACGACGACCGCCACATCGTCAACTATCTGGTGACCCTTTTCAGCGACAACGGTTATGAGACCTGCTCCGCCTCCAACGGGGCCGAGGCCCTGGAGGTGGTTCAGAAGGAGAGGCCCGACCTGATCACCCTGGATCTGGAGATGCCCGAGGACGCCGGGCCCAAGTTCTACCGCAACCTGACCCGGCTCGACGACCTCAAGGAGACCCCGGTGATCGTGGTCAGCGGGCTGTCCGGTCCCCACCGGGCCATCAAGAAGGCGGCCGCGGTGGTCAGCAAGCCCTTTGACCCCGAGCAGGTGGTGGCCACAGTGGGCCGGGTCCTGGCCGGCGGCTGCTGAGGGGAGATCGGCGGAAGCGGCCGGGTCTCCCCGGGCCTCCGGGTCAAGGCCGGGCCAGGCCGGAAGCGCTCCGGGGACCGGGCTATCAACCCCGGGGGGAGAGCGGGGCGGAAAGGGCCGGGAAGCGGAGGCCCGGCTCCCGGGGTGATCATCGGAGCCCCGGGCTGGTCCGGAGCCGCCCCCCATGGTCGTCCGGGGCCCCGCCGCCTTCCAGAGGGAAGGTATCTCCGGCAACCGGGTTAATATCTTCAGGGAGGTCTCCGAGGATGAGCCGGGACCGGTCCAAGACCAAGGCGGCCCTGATTGAGGAGCTCAACCGGGAGAGGGAGAAGACCGCCAGACTGATGCGGCTCCTGGCCCCCCCGCCCCTGGACCCCGGCCCGGGGCCGGACCAGGGGGAGGCTGGTCCGGACAACTTGGGCCGGCACAGCCAGATGGTCTTCGACAGCATCAGCGACGCGGTCTCCATCATCGGGGCCCGGGACTTCAGGATCATCGACGCCAACCGGGCCTTTCTGGAGCAGTACGGGCTCAGCCGGGGGGACGTCCTGGGAGCCACCTGCCACGAGATCACCCACCACCGGGCCCAGCCCTGCGTCCCCCCCCTGGACCCCTGCCCCCTCTTTCAGACGGTTCATGAGGGCGCCCCGGCCACGGTGGAGCACTGCCACTTCGAGCGGGGGGGGGAGAAGGTCTTTGTGGAGATCACCACCTTTCCCATGTTCGACCGGGAGGGACGGGTCCAGAGCGTGGTCCACATCTCCCGGGACATCACCGAAAGGAAAAAGGCCGAGGAGGAACGCCAGAGGCTGATCGGAGAGCTGGAGCTGGCCCAGGCCGAGCTCAAGCAGCTCTTTGACGAGGTCCCCTGCTTCATCTCGGTCCAGGACCGGGAGCTCAACCTGACCGCGGTCAACCGGCTCTTCGAGGAGCATTTCGGGCTGGCCCAGGGCTGCCGCTGCTTTCAGAGCTACAAGCAGCGAAACGAGCCCTGCCTCTCCTGCCCGGTCCAGGAGACCTTTGAGGACGGGCTGTCCCACTGCTCCGAGGAGATAGTGACCACCAAGAGCGGGGAGCAGCTCCACGTCCTGGTCCGGACCGCCCCCATCCGCGACGCCAAGGGGGAGATCACCAGGGTCATGGAGATGTCCACCGACATCACCGAGATCAGGGCCCTCCAGGACCGGCTCTCCTCCCTGGGCCTGATGATCGGCTCCATGTCCCACGGGGTCAAGGGCCTCCTGACCGGCCTGGACGGGGGGATGTACCAGCTCGACACCGGGCACAAGAAAGGCGACCAGGCCCGGATCCGGGAAGGCCTGGAGGTGGTCAAGCTGATGGTCAAAAGGATCCGGACCATGGTCCTGGACATCCTCTACTACGCCAAGGAGCGGGACCTGGACTGGGAGCTGGCCGACGCCCGGGAGTTCTGCCAGGAGCTGGCCTCCATCATCGAGCCCAAGGCCCGGACCCAGGGGGTCGGGCTGGTCCGGCGCTTCGAGGAGGGGGCCGGCGACCTGGAGATGGACGTGGGGGTGGTCCGCTCGGCCATGCTCAACATCCTGGAGAACGCCCTGGACGCCTGCTTGGAGAACCCCTCCCAGCCCGAGCCCAGGATCATCTTCGGCTTGGGCCGGAGGGGCGATGAGCTGCTCTTCGAGATCGCCGACAACGGGACCGGGATCGACGCCGAGACCAGGAACAACATGTTCACCCTCTTCTTCTCCTCCAAGGGCTCCAAGGGCACCGGCCTGGGCCTGTTCATCGCCCACGAGATCATCACCCAGCACGGGGGCCGGATCGAGGTGGACTCCGAGCCGGGTCAGGGGACCCGGTTCCGGATCACCCTCCCCCGCCGGCTGCCGGAGCCCATCAAGGCCTCCTCCGCCGGACGGATGGAGGTCAGGTCGCTCAAGACCTGCCGGCAGGCCGGTTGACCCCGGGGAAAGGAGGAGATTGACTTGACCGGCCCGCCCTGAACAGAAGACAGAACCGATCCCCGCCTCCTCGCTCCGGTCTGACCGCCCTTCCCCGGGCCGTCCCCGCGACCGCCGGCCCTGGTTGCGGCCCGGCGGATTGCCCGCTACATTATCCCAAGCCAACAGTCTCAATGGATCGGAGATCCGCGCGGGTCGGCCTTGGACGAGCTCAGCTTCGTAGACATCCAGTGTGATCAGGAACGGATCGCCCGCCTGGCCGGGTTCATCGACCAGGCCGCCCTGCTCCACCGCGCCCCCCCCTCCCGCTACGAGGCCGGCCACGTCTTCGACCTGGCCATCACCGGGGTCTGCCCGGCCCTTCCCGGACGGGTCAGGCTGGAGGTGGAAAGGTTCGTCGGGGCCGGGTTCGCCGGCCAGGCCTACAAGACCAGGCTGATCGGGCTCACCCTGGACCAGGGTCCCATCCCCGGGCTGGAGGAGGGGCTGACCTACGCCGTCAAGATCATCGTCCCCCCCTCAAGGTTCTCCCGCCTCTTCAGGAACACCATCTACTGGCTGGCCTTTCAGGGACCCTTCGCCGCCCAGGTCAACCCGGCCGCGGCCAGGACCGGGGTCCTGTGGCAGAAGCTCCTCCGGAGGGGGGCCCAGCTCAGGTTCAAGGACCCGGGGGCGGCGGTGGACACCTACGCCACCTTCTTCGAGCCGGGCCTGCGCAGCTTCGGCGAGATCAACGAGTGGATCCCGGGCCGCAACTGGAGGCTGGAAAAGGACGACGAACTCTTCGGGCGGCCCTCCCGCGACCCCCGCCAAGGGGGGGGATCGCAGGAGTACCTGGCCAAGAAACGGTTCATGGCCGGGCTGGTGGACCTCTTCCACGAGATGGGGGCCCCGGAGCTGGCCCGGCAGTACGAGTGGTGGTCGGGCAAGAGCCAGCCCAACGTTCTCAAGCGCCTGGACCGCAACGGCGGGCCGGCCGACGGCCTGACCGCCGTGGACTTCCGGGCCGGGCTGGCCCTCCTCCCCTTTCTGCCCCTGAGCCCGGTCGATCTCCGGCTGATCCTGGAGGGGTTCAAGCGGCGGGCTTTCGTCCAGTTCGACCGGGGGGATCTCAAGAAGCTGGAGGGATACGTCCAGGAGCGGGCCGACGAGTTCGCCGATCTGCGGCCGGCCCTGGAGGAGCTCAAAAGGGTCGACCCCGACTACCGCTCCTCCCAGCCGGACCTGACCCGCCACCGGACCAGGGTCCTTTTCGACCGGGACTTGAGGACCAGGATCAGGTCCGAGTTGGTCCAGGGCTGGAAGGTCCTGGGCCTGGCCGACGAGGCCAAGGCCCAAAGGCTCCTCCTCTCGACCCGGGCCTTCTGGCTCTTTTACCTGGCCGGCCTGATCCCTTTCCTGGGCCGGCCCCTGCGCCGGGGGTGGGGCGACCGGGTTTATGGCCGTCACCTGAAAAAGCTCCTCACCCACCGGGCCTATCTGAAGAAGGCGGTTCTGGCCTTCCAGGCCGAGGGGCTGATCCAATGGCACCTGACCGGGCACCTGGGCCCGGCCGGAATGGACTTCTACCACCGCCACCCCGCCCTCTTCGGCCTGATCAGGCTCTTCCCCGGGGTCCTTCCCCTGCCGGCCAAGGCGATGAGGTTCCTGGTGGACTGGGGTTACTCCCGGGAGCTCCTAAAGGAGCTCCTCAGCCATCCGATCAGGTTCTACCACGACCACCACTACCGCCACGAGTGCCTCCGCTGCAACATCGACGAGGGGTTCGAGGAGGGACTGATAACCGAGGAGGAGAGGGAGCTTCTCGAGGCCCAGTACCGCGACCCGGCCATCAAAAGCTACCTCAAGGGAACCTACCTCCATCTGGCCACGGCGCCGGTCACCCCCTTGACCTACCTCGCCCTGTCGGCCTACTCCGCCTGGCAGTCAGGGGCCGACCTGGGGCAGAGCCTGACCACGGGCCTGGCCACCTTCGGGTTGTTCAATCTTGTCCCGGTCTCGCCCGGCTCCCTGGTCCGCGGCGGTTACGTCCTCTATCTGATGATCAAGGACCGCAGCTTTAAGAAGTACCGGGTCGCGGCTGCCCTGGCCTTCTGGCGCTATATCAGCTACTTCAGCTTCCCCATCCAGCTGGCCGCCCGGTTCCCCCTGCTGACCCGCTTCACCCTCAGCCGGTGGGCCACCCGGTGGGCGGGCCACGTTCCCATCTTCGGCGAGCGGGGGGCCCTCCTCCAGCACTGGGCCTTCGACCTGGTCGCCAACCTGCCCCTGACCCTGGCCCGTCTGGTCCGCCGCTTCCGGCCCCCAAGGAAGACCGGAGCCGATGGCCAAAGGTCCGGTTAGGGTGTATGTTAGCGGGAAAAGATCAGGCTTCCGGCCCAGGCCGCCCCGGCCCCGGACTCCATCCGGCGGGCGGCTCCGGGACCTCGGGCCGGGGCGGAAAGGGGACCAACCCGCCCCGAGGAGCGGGGTCTCGCCCCGGACTCAGGCCTCTCAGCCCACGGCAAGCGGCGGGGAATGAGTCCCCTCAAGAGGGTTCAAGCTCCCGATCCTTCGGCGGGTAGGGATAAGAGAAGAGCAGTATGGAGGAAGATTTCATGATCCGGCGAGTATCCAAGATCTTGCTGGCGGGGGTCCTGGGGCTGGCTCTGGCCTTGGTCTCATCCCCCGCCCCGGCCCAGGAGAGGACCCTCATCGACCTCCCCACGGCCATCAAGAAGGCCCTGGAGGTCAGCCCCGAGGTCCGGGAGGCCAGGGCCAAGGTCCTTTTCGCCCAGGCCCAAAGGGACGAGGCCCTGGGCAACCGCTGGCTCCAGGTACAGGTCAACACCATCTTCAGCGCGGTTCCCCGGGCCAGGGGGGATCAGATCTACTCGCCGGATACATCCACCAGTTTATCCGGTCTCGGCCCCTTCCTGAGAACCGACCTCCTGGGTATCCAGCCCCTCGAGACCTTCGGCAAGCTGACCGAGTACATCAAGGCGGCCCGGAAGGGGATCGAGGTCGAGGAGGCCGGCCTGGAACTCAAGGCCGACGAGGTCATCCTCAAGGTCAAGGAGATCTACTACGGCCTCCAGCTGGCCCTGGACTCCCAGGAGCTGGTGGGGGAGGCCCACGGCCTGGTTCAGGAGGCCCTGGAGAAGATCGAGAAACGGCTCAAGCTGGAGGACAGCTCAGCCACCCAGATGGACCTCTACAAGCTCCAGTCGGCCCTGGGGATGGTGGAGGGGCTCAAGTCCGAGGCCGACAAGGGGGTCTCTCTGGCCCAAGCGGCCCTCTACACCGTCTGCGGGCTGGACGACCCGGCCCCCTTCCCGGCCCAGAAGCACCTCGAGCAGGTGGAGATGAAGCTGGACGATCTGGTGGCCTACCAGGACTCGGCCTCGGCCAAGCGGCCGGAGATGAAGCAGCTCAAGGCCGGGCTGGAGGCCTTGGACTCCCTGGTCAACGCGGCCAGGGCGGCCAGGTATCCGACCATCTACCTGGCCGGCTTCTTCAGGGCGGCCACGGCCCCCAACCGGACCGACATCAAGAACCCGTTCATCGACGACGACTTCAACACGGTCACCGGCGGGGCGGCCTTGGGGCTGATGTGGGAGCTCAACTTCGGCATCCACAAGGCCAAGATCGAGCAGGCCAAGGCCGAGCAGCTCAAGCTCAAGGCCAAGGAGGCCTTCGCCCAGATGTACCTCCCCCTGGAGGTGACCCAAGCCTACCTGGAGGTCAAGGCCGCCCAGGAGCAGATAGAGGCCACCCGTAAGTCCTACAAGGCCGCCCGGCGCTGGTTCCTGGCCGCCTCCTCCAACTTCGACCTGGGGCTGGTGGAGTCCAAGGAGGTCAACGACGCCGTCCTCCAGTACGCCAACCAGCGGGCCGAGTACTTCAAGGCCATCCACAAGCACAACCTCGGCTGGGCCAAGCTGCTCAAGGTGGCCGGGTTGACCGAAAAGGAGAATCAGCAATGAAAAGACTGACCGCGGCGGCCGTCCTGGGCCTGGTTCTGACCTTCGGACTCCTGGCCGGAGCCGGCCCCGTCCGGGCCCAGCAGGGCCCCATGGCCGAGCTCAAGACCACGGCCGACAAGATCCTGGCCATCATCGTCGACGAGTCCATCTCCGGCCCCGGGGCGATGAAGAAGAAGCTGGACATGGCCTGGAAGATCATCCAGGACTACTTCGCCGACGAGGAGATGAGCCGGCGGACCATGGCCAAGCACTGGCAGCCCCTTAAGCCCGAGCAGAAGAAGGAGTTCATCTACCTCTACAGCGAGCTCCTGCGGCGGTCCTACGTCAGCAAGCTGGAGCTCTTCGAGGGCCAGGAGATCTCCTACGAAAAGGAGCGGCTGGAGGGCGATTTCGCCAAGGTCGAGACCAGCCTCAAGTACCACGGCGAGAGAATCCCCCTGGGCTACAGCCTGATCAAGATGGACGGCAAGTGGAAGATCTACGACATGGTCATCGACGGGGTCAGCCTGATCGCCAACTACCGCCGCCAGTTCAACAAGATCATCATCAAGGAGGGTTACGAGGGGCTGGTCAACAGGCTCAAGAACAAGCTGGCCGAGGAGAAGGCCCTGGAAAGCTCCTAACCCCACTAAAACCCGTCTTTTTCCGTCATCCCGCAGGCGGGTCCGGCCAAGCCGGACCGCCTGCCTAACTTCCCGCCCTCTCCGGTCCGCCTGGCCCGGCGGTCGATTCCCGGGCCGGGAGAGCCTCCTTTCCTCTATAATGGGTCCCCGTGAGGGCTGTCATGCCTTCGGGGTCCTCCTCCGAATCGGTTCTGTCCGCCTTCGCCCGAGAGCGGCTCCCGGGGATCGGTGGTGAAGGTCATGGCCCGCGATCAGGACACGGAAAAGCTCCACCAGCGGATCAGGAGGCTGGAGTCCACCCGGACCGAGCTGGAGGAGACCCGCCAGCGGCTGGCCGCGGAGAGGAAGTTCTCGGAGAGCATCGTCGCCAGCCTGCCGGGCCTCTTTTTCATGGTCGACGAGGAGGGCCTCTACCACCGCTGGAACAAGAACCTGGAGAGCCTCCTGGGCTACTCGGCCGAGGAGATAATGCTCCGCGACTGCCGCGACTTCGTCCCCCCCGAGGACCGGGAGCGGATCATCGAGGCCGTGGGGGTGGCCTTGAGGGAGGGGCATTTCACCCTGAAGTACAACAACCAGACCAAGGACGGCCGGCCCATCCCCTTCTTCGCCCAGGGGGTCGGGGTGGAGATCGACGGCCGCCGCTACGTCATCGGGGTGGAGCTGGACCTGACCGAGCTTAAGGAGGCCGAGCGGGCCTTGAGGGAGAGCGAGGAGCACCTCCGCTCCCTGATGGAGACGGCCACCAACTTCGCCGTCTACCGGCTGGCCTTTGAGGAGGGCGACCCCAACCGGGCCCGGGTGGTCTTTGTCAGCCCCTCGATCATGGATCTCTTGGGGGTCAGGGAGCCCAAGGACCTGGACACCTGGTTCGAGAGCATCCATCCGGAGGACGCCGAGCGGATCATGGCGTCCCATTTCTCCCTGCCCCGGCCGGAGAGGTCGGACCAGACCATGCGGGTCTTTCATTCCCGGTTGGGTGAATGGCGGTGGATCCAGTTCCTCTCCACCAGCATCATCGACTCGGAAGGCCTGCTGCGATTCTCCAACGGGATCATCTTCGACGTCACCGACCGGATCAGGGCGGCCCAAAGCCTGAAACGCAAGGAGGAGGAGCTCAAGCGCCAGGCCGACAAGCTGGCCCGGCTCAACACCGCCCTCCAGGTTTTGGTGGAGCACCGGGAGCAGGAGATCAAGGAGACCGAGTCGAGCGTTCTCAACACCCTGCAGCGGCTGGTCAGGCCCTACCTCCGGGATCTGGACAAGACCCGCCTCGACGACGAGCAGCGGACCTATCTGGAGATCATCGGCTCCAACCTGGAGAAGATCACCTCCCCCCTGACCAGGAAGCTGGCCACCTGGCAGCGCCTCCTCTCCCCGGCCGAGCTGAGGGTCGCCGACCTGATCAGAAACGGGATCCGGACCAAGGAGATCGCCCAGTTGGCCGGCGTCTCGGACAACGCGGTCGCCTTTCACCGGAAAAACATCAGGCGCAAGCTGGGCTTGGCCAACCGGAAGATCAACCTGGCCGCCTACCTCCAGTCCCTGGATAATGAGTAATGAATTGATTTCACCAAGTTATTCGGTCTTTTGGTAGTCATCTCCTACCAATTACCTGCTGATTAAATATCATCCACTCCCTACTCGGCTGTGGCATGATGGAACCGTTCGTTTTTCTCCTTTGGGTTTACCCAAGCCCTTGGCCGGCAACCCGACCGAGTCGACGGAATCGGGACGGTCCCAGGGCGGTCGTTTTTTAAATCCCCAAAACCTTAAAACCCAACCATCTCCCGCCACCGGGGAGCTTGTTTGAGGGGAGGATATAAGCCCGGATGTTTCATGAGCCTTTCAGGCCAGGGGGCCGGATCCGGGAGTCGGCTCCCGGAGTGGACCGGGTCATCAAAAATCCGGGTTGAGAAGGAGGTGCCATGCCAGCGCCCAGCGCCGAGGAGCGGTCCCTGAGCTTAAGGGTCAACGGCCGGACCCACGTCCTGTCCGGGGTGGACGGGACCGAGACCCTGGCCCAGGTCCTGAAGAACAGGCTGGGCCTGACCGGGCTCAAGGTCGCCTGCGACCAGGGGGCCTGCGGGGCCTGCACGGTCATCATGGACGGCCTGGCCGTGCTGTCGTGCCTGACCCTGGCCGTGGAGGCCCAGGGGGCGGAGATCCTGACCATCGAGGGCCTGTCGCCCGACGACCCGGTGGTCAGGGCCTTCGCCGGCCAGTGCGAGCCCGGCTATGGCACGGCCATGCAGTGCGGCTACTGCACCCCCGGCTTTGTCATGACCGCCAAGGCCTTTCTCCTGGCCAACCCCAAGCCCACCATGGAGGAGATCAAGGAGAACCTCTCCGGCAACCTCTGTCGCTGCGGCTGCTACCCGGCCATCGCCCAGGCCGTGCTCCGGGCCTCGGGCCAGAAGGCCGGGGAGGAGTGACCATGAAGCAGGCCTTCACCCCCCGGGAAAAAAGAAGGTACGTCGGGGCCTACCGGCCCAAGATCGATGGGCCGGCCAAGGCCGCCGGACGGGCCGAGTACCTGGACGACCTGGCCCTGGCCATCCGCTTCCCGGGTTTGCTCCAGGCCAAGGTCCTCCGGAGCCCCTACGCCCACTGCCGGATCAGACGCATCGACACCAAAAAGGCCGAGGCCCTGCCCGGGGTCCGGGCGGTGATCACCTTTGAGGACCCCGAGGCGGCCGCCTTCAAGCCCACCACCTGCGCCTGGACCGGGGTGGACACGGTCCCCTACGACCGGATGTACTGGCCCACCTACCGGGACAAGCGGGTCTTCGGGCCCTACTGCACCTGGGCCGGGGACGAGGCCGGGGTGGTCGTGGCCGCCGAGACCGAGGCCATCGCCGAGGAGGCCCTGAAGCTGCTGGAGGTGGACTGGGAGGTTCTGGACCACGTTTTGGACCCCCAGGAGGCCCTGGCCCCGGAGGCTCCCCGGATCAACCCGGAGATGAACTTCGGCAGCAACGTCATCCCCCCCGAGGACCTCTGCGGCCCGGAAAGGTGGTTCGACCGGGGGGACGTGGACCAGGCCCTGGCCGAGGCGGAGGTGAAGGTGGAGGTGACCTCCCATTACCCCAACACCGACCACGGCTGCCTGGACTCCATGGGCTGCCTCATCCACTGGACCGAGGACAAGCTCACCTGCTGGTCAAACTCCTACCAGGGCGACCAGCTCAGGGTCCATCTGGCGACCATGCTCGACCTGCCCCTGCACAGGGTCAGGGTCATCATCCCCTACCTGGGCGGGTCCATGGGCCGCTGGAACGTGGGCGACCAGCTCTTCTTCCTGTTCACCGCCCTGCTTTCCAGGAGGACCGGCCGGCCGGTCAGGTTCAAGCACACCCGGCGGGAGGACTTCCACGACACCCGGTCGGCCATTCAGTGGCGGGCCAGGCTGGGGGCGGACCGGGAGGGGACCATCGGCGCGGCCCACTTCATCGGCCTGGCCGACGCCGGCGGCTACACCGAGCACACCGTGGCCGCCCTCAAGTTCATGACCGGCTTCGAGATCTCCGAGTGCATGCTGGCCCCCATCAAGAACCTGCGCTTCGAGGGGAAGACGGTCTACACCAACAAGATCCCCGGCGGCTGCATGAGGGGCATCGGCAACAACCAGTTCAACCTCTGCCTCATGCTGGCCGTGGACGAGCTGGCCGAGAAGCTGGGGATGGACCCCATCGACCTGGTCCTGAAGAACTTCGGCCACGAGTGGGGCCAGAGGCCCGACCCCAGCCTCAAGGCCCTCCTGGAGGAGGGGGCCAAAAGAATCGGCTGGCAGGACCGCCACCCGGCCGGGGCGGGCCCGGTCCACGAGGGGACCAGGCGCCGGGGCCTGGGCTTCTCCTTCCACATGAGCTGGCACACTGCCTGGCAGGAGATCCCCCGGGGACGGGTCCAGCTCCGGGTCCGCCTCAACCCCGACGGGACGGTGATCCTGGACGCGCCCATGGTCGAGACCGGGGTGGGCTCCAACTCCTGCGCCGTCTTCGCCTGCGCCGAGGCCTTCGACTTCCTTGACCTCAGGCCGGAGGATATCGCCTGGGTGGAGCAGGTGGACACCGAGACCGGCCTCAAGGACATGGTCCAGACCGACAGCGCCGTCTCCTATCTCCACGCCGAGCTGATGGGCGAGGCGGCGGCCCAGATCAAGGCCCAGATCCTGGAGCGGGCCGAGCCGGTTCTGGAGGCCCCCTCGGCCGATCTGGAGGTAAAGGAGGGCCGGGTCCTGGTCCGGGCCGAGCCGGAGAGATCCATCTCCGTCCGGGACCTCCTCTGGCGGGGGGACATGACCCCCCTCATCGGCACGGTCAACCGGCTCCCCCCCCAGGAGGTGACCGGGGTGCCCTTTGCGGCCACCTTTGTCGAGGTGGAGGTGGACTCAAGCACCGGCCGGGTCGAGGTCACCAGGATCGTCCAGCTCAACGACTGCGGCACGGTCATGTTCGCCTCCGGGGTGGAGGCCCAGCAGACCGGCGGCCAGTGCATCGGCCTGGGGGAGGCCATCTACGAGGAGATCGTCTACGACCAGAGGACCGGGGTGCCGCTGAACTTCAACTGGATCGACTACAAGATCCCGACCATGGCCGACTTCCCGGAGATCGAGCCGGTGCCCCTGGAGGTCTGGCGGGGGGCCGGGGATTACGGCCCCTGCGGGATCGGGGAGGTGGTCACCACCAACACCCCCCGGGCCGTGGCCAACGCGGTCTACAACGCGGTGGGGGTCCGGGTGGACGACCCGCCCCTCACCCCCCAGAAGGTGCTCAAGGCCCTCAGGGAAAAGGGAGGTGCCCAGTGAGACCGTTCAGGCACCTCACCGCCTCATCCGTGGAGGAGGTCGTCTCCCTCCTGGGCCGGCACGGCCCCTCGGCCAGGACCGTGGCCGGCGGAACCGACCTCCTGGGCGGGCTCAAGGACGAGATCCATCCCGGACCGCCCTCGGTTTTGATCGACCTGAAAAAAATCCAGGGGCTGGACAAGATCGAGCCCGACCGGCAGGGGCTGACCATCGGGGCCCTGGTCCGGATCTCCACCCTGGTCCAGGACCCCCTCATCAATAAGGACTACGGCCTCCTGGCCCGGGCCGCCGGAGCCGTGGCCTCGCCCCAGCTCCGCAACATGGGCACCCTGGGCGGCAACCTCTGCCAGGAGCCGCGCTGCTGGTACTACCGCTACCCGGACAACTTCTTCCCCTGCCTCCGCAAGGGCGGCCCCTCCTGCCCGGCCCTGATCGGCGAGAACCGCTACCACTCCGTCTTCGGGGCGGCCAAGGTGGGGACCACCCCCTGCACCCAGGCCTGCCCGGCCTCGGTGGACATCCCGGCCTACCTGGAGGAGCTAAGGGTCGGGGATTGGGACTCGGCGGCCCGGATCCTCCTTTTCACCAACCCCATGCCGGCCGTCACCGGCCGGGTCTGCCCCCACTTCTGCCAGGAGGGCTGCAACCGGGCCGACCTGGACTCCCCGGTCTCCATCCGCTCCGTGGAGCGCCGGCTGGGCGACTACATCCTCGACCACCCCGAACGCTTCTACCTCCCGCCGGAGCGGGAGAGCGGCCGCTCCGCGGCCGTGGTCGGGGCCGGTCCGGCCGGCCTGGCCGCGGCCTTCTTCCTCCGCCGGGCCGGGCACAGGGTCACGGTCTTCGACCGGCTGGCCCGGCCGGGAGGGATGCTGACCCACGCCATCCCGGCCTACCGGCTTCCGCCCCGGGTGGTGGAACGGCTGGCCCGGGCCCTGGAGGGCATGGGGATCGGGTTCTCTTTGGGGCGGGAGATCGACCGGAAAGGGCTTTCGGCTCTACAGGAAAGCTACGAGGCGGTCTTCGTCGCCCCCGGGGCCTGGGGCCGGCCCGGCATAGACATCGAGGGCGAGGACCTGGCCCGGCCCGGGCTGGACTTCCTGACCCAAGTCAGCCGGGGAGAAAGGCCCCTGGTCGGCCCCCGGGTGGCGGTCATCGGCGGGGGCAACGTGGCCGTGGACGTGGGCTTGACGGCCAAACGGCTAGGAGCGGACCAGGTGACCCTGGTCTGCCTGGAGAGCCGGGAGCAGATGCCGGCCCATGCCTGGGAGGTGGCCCAGGCCGAGGAGGAGGGCCTGACCCTCCTCCCCTCCTGGGGCCCGGCCCGGATAATCGAGGGTCAGGGGAGGCTTACCCTGGACCTGGTCCGCTGCACGGCCGTCTTCGACCAGGAAGGCCGCTTCTGCCCGGCCTACGACCAGGCCGAGACCCACCGGCTGGAGGCCGAGACGGTCTTTCTGGCCGTGGGCCAGCGGGTCGAGCCGGGCTTCCTGGACCCCGGCCTGCTGGGCAGGCGGGGCCTGGTCCAGGTGGACGCCCTCACCCAGGCCGCCGGGAGCGAAGGGCTTTGGGCCGGCGGGGACGCGGTCACCGGGGCGGCCTCGGTCATCGCCGCCGTGGCCTCGGGCCGGCGGGCCGCGGCCGCCCTCAACGCCCGCTGGGGCTTGGCCCCGGAGGCGGCCGGAAGACCCGGCCGGGCCTTGCGCTTCAGCCCCGGGGCCCTTAGAGGAAGCCCGGCCGCGGCGGAGAAGATCCTTCCCCCCGGCCAAAGGACCCTCACCGGAGAGGACGCGGCGGCCGTCTCCCCGGCGGAGTCCCTGGAAGAGGCCGGACGGTGCTTCAACTGCGGCTGCGTGGCCGTCAGCCCGGCCGACCTTCCCCCGGCCCTGATCGCCCTGGGAGCCCTGGTCCTGACCTCCCAGCGGGAGATCCAGGCCGAGGAGTTCTTCTGCGCCGTGAAGCAGGGCTCGACCGTCCTGGGCCCGGACGAGATCGTCACCGGGGTCAGGCTGCCCCCTCCCAGGCCGGGACTCGGGTGGGGCTTTGAAAAGTTCCGGACCAGGAAGGCGATCGACTTTCCCATCGCCTCCGTGGCCGCGACC
>Ga0068714_10004659_pt1 | contig 15165 bp, 14 predicted proteins | sample MTBNYHSulfiMetaG_FD_62988 | JGI IMG/M metagenome (GOLD analysis project Ga0068714, IMG submission 62988) | Enrichment culture microbial communities from rom New York Harbor, USA that are MTBE-degrading - MTBE-NYH (New York Harbor Sulfidogenic)... | ecosystem: Environmental > Aquatic > Marine >... | reverse complement strand
ACGAAACATATGGTGCTTATTTGATCCCGGAAAGGTAAGGTATACATCGGCCCCTCAGCTACAATTAACCTTTAACTTCAACTAGTTATAACCGGACACCAGTGAAATCTGGATACGAACGTCTGCGACAAATAATGACATGATGTGTCTGGAGGTCGAAGATAATGCCACAGGTATACCAGAAGATTTTATGGTTAAGATTTTTGATCCTTTTTTCACCACCAAAGAAGTAGGACAAGGCACAGGGTTGGGCCTGACCATAAGCAGCTCGATCATATCCGACCTAAACGGAAGCATAGATGTTCATAATAATGAGAAGGGAGGAGCCACCTTCACCATTGTCATTCCAGGCATGGAGGACAGCAATGAATATTCTTCTAGTGGATGATGAACGCGATGTTCGAACAAGCCTGTCAAGGTTTCTGAAAAAGTTAGGTTATACCGTAGGCTGCGCAAGAGACGGTTCCGACGGTATCAATAAATTTCATCTGAACAGTTATGATCTAATTATAACGGACATACGAATGCCAAACCTGGATGGAATTGAATTCTTGCGCCACATAAAGCAAATTGAACAATCCCCGGTAGAGGTCATCATTGTGACGGGGCATGGGGACATGGATAACGCTGTGAAGTCGCTCAAGTACGGCGCGTACGACTACTTCATGAAACCCATAGACGTCAGGGAGCTGGCCGGCGCAGTCAAAAGATGCGCCGAACGTCGCCTCGATACCGGCTTGATCCCTCGACAGAATGGTTCCGAAGCCGTTTCCAACGATACGACGGGGCCATCGAAGGAGGGAAACGGCTCTTCGGCAATTCAGGAGGAGGGCAGGAGGAAACCAGAGGTTTACTCCGATGCCATGCGAAAGGTCATCGATCTCGCCGACGAGCATAGTCGACATCGATCGATATCCATCCTTATAGAGGGTGAGACGGGCACCGGAAAAGAACTCGTTGCCCGTCACATCCATCATCCCCGGGAAGACGGCGCCGCTAAACCCTTTGTAGCCATCAACTGCGCCGCCCTGCCGGAGAATTTGTTCGAAGCCGAACTTTTCGGCCATGAAAAAGGAGCCTACACCGGAGCCAGCGCCACGGGAAAAGTGGGGAAACTGGAGATCGCGGAGGGCGGGACCATCTTTCTCGACGAAATCGGAGAACTGCCGCTGAACCTTCAGGTCAAATTACTCAGAGTTATCGAAGAAAAAAAGTTATTCCGCATCGGTGGCATTAGAGAAGTTCCGATAGATGTCCGGATTATCTCCGCAACCAATCGAAATCTCAGCGAAGAAATGAGAGCGGGACGATTCAGGTCGGATCTCTTTTACAGATTGAATATGGCAACCATTTCCATTCCTCCGCTGCGAGAGCGGACGACCGACATATTGCCTTTAGCCATCAAATTTTTACAGCAGGCTTCAAGCAGGAGCGGCAAGATTTTTGAGGGATTCACTTCGGCAGCCGAACACTTCTTAATCCGCTATCCCTGGCCGGGAAATATACGTCAGCTCAAAAACGCCATGCTGGGATTGGATCTTCGGGGATTCGGCACGGTTGTTGATGTGCACGACTTATCATTCATAGAGAAGATGTCCTATCCCACTGCCGTCTCGATTTCTAAAAAGCCTGTCCTTGGAGACGATGAATTTGAATTGCCGTCTAATTGGTTACAACTGGAAGAATTGAACAAGAACATCATAAAACGAGCCTTGCATAAGAACTGCGGAAACGTGACGCGCACGGCCCAGTATTTAGGGATCTCACGTAGGGTGCTGCAAGGACGTTTGAAGAGAATGGGAGTATCCTGACGGTTTTGACTGAAATATACAATCTTGTTGAAAAGTAAAAATCCGTGCACGAGATCGTGCACCCTGCCCCGTTTCGTGCACCATTTCGTGCAGCCTCTTTTTTAAAAAAATCTTTTAATTCGCAAGTACCTGGTATCCCCCGCCTTTTCCCATCGACCAGATTTGGTATGCTTATTGCTTAGCCCTTCTTAGGATTGATTTTCAAAAACGACCTATAGAGCGTGTATAGAAAGAAGCTGGCAATCGATCACGCCTGGAATGTGTCATATTCTATTTGGATTCGAATAAAGAATTCAAGAAACCCGAACGAAAGCAGTCTGATAAATCAGACACTTGAGTACGTGCGATTTTTCACTATATTAGAAAACTTAGTGTTACAAATTTCATAGTTCCCAAAACATTAATTTTTATAATCGCTGACTTTAACTTGAATAATGCTGGGAAGCTTATTAGAAAGGAGGGATTGGGATAAGTAATTTTTACTGAAATGAGTAAACAAAAGTTAATACTAAAATATGTTAAAAAAAATTGATTCACAGGAGGACCAGTTTATGTCATCCCCATCTTGTATTTACTGGCTTCAAATGGATGAAGTCAGATCCGACCACCTTTCCGCATACGGATATGAACGAAAACAAAAATACATGGATATGGTGGCTGAAGACGGCGTTATTTTCGATCCGTGTATCACCGCAAGTTCATACACTGGAATTGTTACCATCAGCATGCACAGTGCTATGGCGCCTTACCACTCCGGTGTACGGGATCCCTTTCACTACTCTACTACACCCTTAATGCAAGAATACCTTCAGCAGGCCGGCTGGAAAACCATGGGCTGTATGAGTCAATCATTTGCCGGTTCCATGGTGGGCATGAACAAAGGTTTTGACAAGTTCATAGAACCTACCGACCCGAGAGCTCCGGATGCCTGGGGCGACGGAAAGGAACACTGGGAACACCTCGGAGTCCCTGCTGATACATTCTGGCATTCCAAGCCTGTGGGCAAATGGTATGTGGATGACAATATGGCCTTTCTCGATGGAGTCGGGAATGATCGGTTTTATCTGTACAACCAGTTTTATGAGACACACTTCGGCTCCGAAAGCTACCTTCTGCGAACAGGTCGCATCAAAGAAGGAGTAATGCCGGAAAACGCTTATTATGACGCGAAGATCAAATTGGCTGATGAAGAAGTTCTGGGTAAGGTCATCGAGAAGCTGAAAGCCATGGGAAGATACGATGACGCCGTCATTATTATCTGTGCCGATCATGGTACCAATCTGAGGGAAACGGCATGGCCTCTCGGAGACTACATTCTCGAGTGCGTGGGGTTCGAGGATGTGTCGCACGAACATTCCGGTCTGTATGACAAGGACCTGAAGGTACCGTTCATCATCAAATCGCCCAACATTCCCAAAAGCGTCAGAGGCACAACCATCAAGGGACAGGTAAGGACCATTGACATGGTTCCGACGGTGCTGGACCTGATCGGTTTCCCTGAAGACGCAATCAAAGTGCCGTTTGATGGAGAAAGTCTGGTTCCGTGCATGGAAGCAAAGAAAGGTCACGGTAAGCGTGCTTACGCCGAGACTCTATGGGCGCCATACGGCATGGGCGCCAGGCAGATGCTCAGGGAAGAGAATTGGAAATACATCCGATTTCTCTCTTCCATGCAGGAGGAGTTTTATGATCTGCACAAAGATCCGCTGGAACAGGTCAATCTTATCGAGAAAATGATCGGCCATGCACCTAAGTACCTGCAGCAAATACGAGAAGATGCGAACGATTTCACCCGTGAAGAGCCCAAAGGTCTGCAGCGGCCTGAAATACCCGAAGAGGAAAAAAAGATCATTCAAGAGAGGTTGAGAGAGCTGGGATATCTGCGCGATTAACGCCAATGATTGCGGCGACAGATCGAAAACGATAAGATGTGTCGCCGCAGTTTGGAGTAAAGCGGTTCGCATATGCATCGAAGATTTTGCCTACTGCATTCATGCGCTAATCCTTAACCAGAGAAGGAGGTAAGCGGACATGGCGGATCAAACAGGCACCAAAGGCCTGACTCGAAGAGAATTCATGAAAACGGCAGGCATAGGGGCTGCAGCGATTGCTGCAGGCGTTCTGCCTCAGTGGCATCCCGACATGGCCTATGGACAGCAAGCCAAAGGCGAGGCGGTCTTTATCAACGCGGCCGTTCGGCCCGACTGGACTCAAGGCTGGTCAGGAATGATCATCGAGGAGAAGGAATTGTGGAAGAAATACCTTCCCAAGGGCAGCAAGGTTACCTTTACCCATCCCATCCAGGGCGGGATCGTAACCAACGAAATGCTGGCGAACAAATCCCATATCGGATACGTGGGGGACACGCCCGGCATCGTGGCTACCTACAAGAAAAAGGTGGCCGACATCCGGCAGGTGGCCATTATCGGAAGTTCGCCGAACGGCTACCACTGTAACCAGATTATCGTCCGGTCGGATGCTCCGGAATTCAAAGACTACAAAGAAGGAATGCAATGGCTCAACGGTAAAGTTTGCGCCGTGCCCAAGGGCAGCTGTACGGACCGTTTCTTCAGGGAAGTTTTGAAAAAAGAAGGCGTAAACCCCGCGCAGTACCTCAATCAGCCCATCGAGGTAATTACCACCAACATGCGTGTACGAAAAATCGACGCCGGCGCAACCTGGGAACCCAACTCATCGATATTACACATCGGGAATGACATCGGCCGAGTGATTGCAACGGGTAAGCCCTGGAACGATATCGATTCAGGTATCATGTTGATGCGCAAAGACTTCATCGACGAGCATCGAGAAGCGGCAATAGGCTGGCTCAAGGCCGAGATCGAAGCGGAAATGTGGTACACGGATCCCAAGAACCGTATGGAATCCATTGAAATTGCCATGAAATACATTTCCGGTTTTGACAAGAAAACCCTTTGGTTTTCAATGATGGGGGAAATCCCCGGTATGGGCAAGGTCAGGGACACGAAGCCACTCCTCTTCAACGAGGACATCCGGAAACTGCTCGGCAAAGTGAATGAGTTTCTATACGAACTCAAAATCATCAGCGCCAAGGACTGGTACGATGCCGTTCCTGACGCCATACAGGAAGATCTGGCTAAGGAGGCATTGGAGCAGATGGGCATTAAGCAATTGCCCCTTGCCGTGGTTGAAGCCGTGCCGATCGAGAACTATCCGGGTTAAGAATCCTACAGAGGAGGGCTCTGCACTGGAATCAGGGTCCCCCTCGCATTTTAATTCACGGGTGAATTATGGCGGGAATAGAACAAAATATGACGGCTAAACCCCAGCAGGATTTATGTGTGGGAGTCAAGATCCCTCTCGGGTACAGACTCAAGAAGCGTTTGACGGAACCCAGATTCTATTTGATGCTGTTTGGCGTCTTAACCTTTTTTTTCATCTACTATGCCCTCGTGGATTTGTTCAAGGTGCCTCGCTTCAGGCTCATGCCGAGCTTGGTGGATGCAGGAAGAGAATGGTTCAGCAAAGACCCTGTCTATGGGATTTCATTCTATTCGGACATATACTATTGGCACATATGGGCAAGTGTAAGACGGGTCGCCATTGCTTTCCTTATGGCGCTTGCGCTTGGTGTTCCACTGGGTTTAATGATGGGATGGAGTCGAAGGTTTTACGACTATACGTTCCCCATTTTGGAGATGCTTCGCCCCATACCCATTCTTGCCTGGGTCCCTCTGGCTATCCTGATGTGGCCCACTCCCGAGCAGTCCATGATCTTCTTGACCGCATTGGCGGCGTTTTTTGCAACGGTGCTGAATTCGCTTTTAGGGGTGGAATCCATAGATCGAGATTACTTCAGAGCCGCGCATTGTCTGGGGGCTTCGGAATGGGACTTGTTTAAGGATGTCATTATTCCCGGAGCCATGCCCTATGTCTTTACAGGCCTGCAAATCGCCATGGGCGCCTGCTGGTTTTCTCTGGTCGCCGCTGAAATTGTATCTGGAGAACACGGTCTGGGATACCTTATCTGGGAGTCCTACTATCTGGTACAATTCCCGGTGATTATCATCGGCATGGTGACGTTAGGGTTTGTTGGGTGGTCGTGTAGCTCCATCATTCGTGTTGTAGGCTACAAATTGATGGATTGGAAGGTTCGCAGTGAAGGAAGAGGATAAAACCTCTCTGGGTAGAGTTCGCATCCTCACTGTTGACTATCTGGGAGGAGGCATTGCTTGGCCCGTTGTCCAGTCGGTTTTCAAATGATGATGGCGGATCTTAATCAAAAGTTTGAATTTTTGAATACCTCTCCCCATAACGTGTTTTCAAGCGGATCGATATTTCGGAGCAGGAAATCGCGGAAAGCTCTCCGCCCTGCGGCGGTTGTCTCGAACAAGATTCGATCGCAGGACTCAGCGTTGGTTTCCGCACCTTATATATATGCTCAAAACAGATGCTAAAGACCTTTTCAACCATGAATAAACTTTTTCTTCATTCGGCCTCCCACTCCGAGTTCAAAGGGAGGAGTCCATCAAGTTTACCCGGATAAATGAGCAGTCTCCGGGGCCTTTGCCATATGGAAAAGGTTTGTTAAGTAACTAAAAGAGGTGGGATATGGCTCAAGGAGCTAAAGCAGAGGTTGGGGCTCTTTCTATCCGAAACGCAGATAAGGTTTACGATCCGGAGGGTGTAAACGTTCATGCCGTGATGGATTTTTCCATGGAGATCAAAGCCGGTGATTTTTTTGCCATTGTCGGCCCCTCCGGTTGCGGGAAAACCACACTGCTTAATGCCATTGCGGGTTTTGACGACCTTACCGGCGGGGAAATCCGATTGGACGGAGAAGTGATAGCCGCACCAGGGGTGGCGCCTTTTCCTGATTCCGAGCGCATTGTTGTTTTTCAGCACGGCGCCTTGTTCCCCTGGAAAACAGTAATCGATAATATTGCCTACGGTCCGATTACACAGAATACCATGAACAAGAAAGAAGCTCATGCACAGGCAAAACAACTGCTGAGTAAAATCGGCTTGTTGGGATGCGAACACCGGTATCCCGGGGAGATATCCTCGGGGATGAGACGGCGCGTGGAGATCGTAAGGGCCATGATCTGTGATCCCAAGCTGCTGCTTTTGGATGAACCTTTCAGGGCCATGGATGCCCTTACCAAGAGCGTCATGCACGAACACCTCCTGAAGCTCTACGACGATCAACCCAAAACCATATTTTTCATCACTCATGACTTGGAAGAATCCATTTACCTGGCGGATAAGGTAATTGTTATGACTTCCAGGCCGGGAACGGTCAAAGTAGTTGTCGATGTCGATCTCCCAAGACCTCGCGATTTTCGTATGCTCGCAACGGACCATTTCATAGAGCTCAAACAGCAGGCCATTGACGCGGTCCATGAGGAAGCCAGGAAGGCCTTCGAAGCCGGGGAGCGTGAATTGGCGTGAGAGGCCGTTCATCTTTTTCCTTATAACCGGATTAAGCTTGAGAGGACTGGAATATGGAAATTGAAGCCGGAAGCAAAACCCTTCCTGCTCGAATGAAGAAAATATACAATGTTCATGCTTTCCGAGCGATGTTTGCCATAGTGGGTTTTTTTATCTTGTGGGAAGTACTCTGTAAATTGAAATTCCCGGTGTTCAGAAACATCCCCCCGGTCGAAGAAGTTATCATGGGACTGTGGGACGTGATTTTCCTACCCAAATACTGGGCTAGCTGGCCTGCCAGCTTTTTCAGAATTATAAGTGGATTCCTGCTTGCTCAGCTTGTGGGAGTACCTTTGGGTTTGGCCATGGCTGTAAATAGATATGCTAAGGATACCGTTTTTCCGATCATAGAAATTTTGCGCCCCATCCCTCCGGTCGGCTGGATTCCGGTGGCCATCATTTTCTGGCCTACCCGTGAAATGAGCGTCATTTTTGTTGCCTTTTTAGGGGCCTTCTGGATTGTCATTGTGAACGTACTCGGAGGCGCGGCAGCCATAGATCTTCGTTTGAGGCGCGCTGCGCTTTCCTTGGGAGCGTCTCGCAGAGACATCTTTTGGAAGATCATCCTTCCCGCAACTTTGCCCTCTATCTTTACCGGTATGGTTGTAGGAATGGGTATTACATGGGAAATGGTGGTTGCTGCCGAGATGATCGCCGGGAGAACCGGGCTCGGATATATGCTCTGGGAGTTCTACCTGACATACAAATTGGGGGCGTTGATCGTCTGTATGATCAGCATCGGCATAGCCGGTTACATTTCTTCCGGGCTAGTTCGCCTGGCAGGTCGAAAGCTGATGCCCTGGCGCAGGCAGTTTTGAAAACATCTCGGGCACATTTTCCGTTTACACTTTCTTTTTTCGAAGAGAAACAGCAGGAAAACAGCCTACTAGGGAGCTGTAAAAGATGAATGGTAAACCAGGACACATTGCTTTCGAGAATGTTACCGTACAGTTTGGTGAAGAAATTGCACCATTCGTTGTATTGGAGGATTGCAACTTTGAAATAGAAAGCGGCAAATTCAACATCCTTGTGGGAACCTCCGGATGTGGTAAGACCACACTCATCAATGTAGTTGCAGGCTACGAGAAGCCCTCCAGCGGCAGAGTGAAAATGGACGGGAAAGTAATTACAGGACCTGGAAGGGACCGGCTCGTGGTCTTTCAGGAGACGGCGTTGTTTTCCTGGATGACCGTTATGCAAAACGTGCTTTTCGGGCCTGTGGCGCAGAATCTCGACAAAAAAGAAGCGAAAGGAAAGGCATGGGACCTGCTTCGCAGGGTCGGATTGCAGGATTTCGCGGATAAATATCCCACGCAGCTTTCGGGTGGCATGCAGCGCAGGGCTGAGCTCGCTCGCGCGCTCATCAATAATCCCAAAATCATGTTAATGGATGAGCCTTTTCGGGGACTTGACGCCATGACGCGGGAACTAATGCAGGAATATAGCTCCAGACTCTTTGAGGAACTGGGCATTACGCAACTGTTTGTGACGTCGGAGCTCGAAGAGGCGATTTTTCTGGGAGATCGGATTTACATTCTGAGCGCCCGTCCAGCCAAAGTCGTCAAAGTAATCGATGTAAATCTCCCTCGCCCCAGAGACTATTCTATGCTCGCGAGTAAAGAATACGCCCACGTGAAATTCGAAGCGCTCGAGATCCTCTATGAGGAAGCGAAGAAGAGCTTCGAGGCGGGTGGTATGGATGGTGCGGATCTGATCGAGGCCTTTGATAAACGGAAAGATCAATTGAAGTAGTTCCCTACCCAACGGGGTCCTCTCTCGTGAAGCAGCGACTCTGCTTTTTCGGTTAGAAAATGCTAATTCAGATCGCCCTTTATCAGATCGCCCTTTATTGGTTGGCAAGGCTTCTACGCCCTGGTGCGCGAAGGCCCCTTATAGAATATTTAAGGAGTGAATGGGAATGGAAGGTCCCGTCGGAATCGTACATTTCCTGGTTGTTGTGACGGCCGTAATGGGCGGCGCTTTTGCGCTGTTTGGCATGTTTGCGACATATAAACAACTTTTCTCTAAGAAGAGCATCAACAAGGTCTATTATACGTCCTATGCTCTCATGGCGCTCAGCATGTTTTTATGGGTCTTACGTGGTCTTATAGGTCCCGAATAGCTGAGTACTAGATTAGATGAAGTTGTGATTTCGAAGTTTTTTCTCGTACGGAGGTAAATATGAAGAACGTGATCTTAATCACCATTGACTGCTGTAGGCAGGATGTCTTCAAGTGCTACGGAAGTCAATTCGAACTTACGCCATTCATGGATTCGCTTGAAAATAAGTGCACTACCTTCACCAAGGCACATTCAGTGGGTCCTTATACAAAAGCGGCTTTCCCCGGTCTGCTGGCTTCCTCATACAGTATGGAATACGGGTGGAAGGATAACTGCGCAAAGGAATGGGTCCTTGTTTCAGAAGTCCTCAGCAAGAATGATATCGCAACCGCCGGTTTCCATTCAAATCCTTATCTCAGTGGGTATTTCGGCTGGAATAGAGGTTGGTTTGTCTTCATGGATTCAATGAAGGACAAGGTTACACCGGAATATCCGTACCTCAAGGGCGATATTATAAATAAGAGAGTGGAAAAATGGATAAAATTCCACGCGGGAAGCAGCAACTATAAACCCTTTTTCCTTTGGGTACACTATATGGACATTCATGAGCCGTATGTTCCTAAGCAGGAGTTCCTGGATGCTGATGATCCTTCTTTACAGCTGAATGAAGAACAGATGTTCGATCTTTACAAGAACGTCCTTTTGAAACGGGACACGTCCAATCCCGAAACCGTCCTTTTATTGAAGAAGCTTTATCAGGCTCACGCGAAGGAGACGGACAGGTATGTGGAACAGCTTTTTGGAATTCTGCGAGAATTGGAGCTGCAAGACGATACAGTCGTGATAATCACCTCGGATCATGGCGACGAGTTCGGTGAACACGGCAGTCTATCGCATGACAGCACCATGTATTCAGAACTGGTGCACGTACCACTGATGGTCTACGAGCCCGATAGAGAGGGATCCAATATTTGCAGTTCACTCGTCAGCACCGTTGATGTTCCGCCGACCATAGCCAAACTTTTTGGCGTCAACCCGTCCGAGAATTGGAAAGGACAGCCATTACTGCCGGTTGAAGAATATCGCATCGGAGGAGTTTTCGGTGAGGCGCCTGAGAAGAAAGGAGACAAGCCCCCGGAGACGATACAGGAAGTCCACTATTACAGGGAAGGCGATCTGAAAATGATCTACCATGAGAAGAAGGACTCTTGGGAATTGTACGATATTGCCAAAGATCCAGGCGAATCCAGAAATATCGTTGCCGATTCCGGAGACGCGGAACGGATGAAAGAGCAGATCCTGCCAAGATTCCAACGATCTAATCGATAAAGATTCAGTAGAACTAGTCATAGGATGTAGATAAACAACAGGAGACATTAACAGGAGACATTAAGATGACGGTAATGAAAGAAATCAGTGAGAAGAGAAAAAGACAGTGCGCAAAATTTGTGGAGTTGTCAAAAAAGGTAGTCAGAGACGCTTTTGATAAGTTCGGTCCGGAGGGTATCGGTATAACCTGGACGGGCGGCAAGGACAGCGGCCTCACGCTATGGATCATTAAAATGGTTTGTGAAGAGGCGAAAATCCCCATTCCCAGAACCATGATCATCGGAGAAGGTGACGAGTTTGAGGAGATCGAAACGTTTGTCGGCAAAATGACCAAAGAGTGGAATGTTCCTCTGGAATGGCGCCGCAACGAAGATGTGCTGAAAGCCGCAAATCATACGCTTAATGCTCCCGTTAAAGTCGAACAACTGAATGAGCGGAACCAGGCTGAGCTGATGCGAATCGGATTCATGGAAGACGAGTTCCCCTTTGAAGCGGAGTCTTATGCGGGAAATCACTTGATGAAAACCGTAGTATTCAACCAGTGGCTCGAGGAATACAATTTGAAAGCAGCTGTCCAGGGTCTGCGCTGGGATGAACACGTTTCGCGGTTTGACGACGAGTACTTCGAATTCAAAGAAGCGGGTCACCTTATCCCTGAACATACACGCATCCGGCCTATCCTGCACTTTACCGAGAAAGATCTCTGGGATTCCTACGCCGCCTTCGGCATTCCCTATTGTGTGCTCTATGAGCAGGGCTACCGCTCTTTGGGTGCAAAAACAACCACTTCTAAGGAATCGGATATACCCGCATGGGAACAGGACCTTGAGAATACGGAAGAGAGAGCCCTGAGACGCCAAGACAAAGAGGAAGCCATGTCTCGGCTGCGCATGCTGGGGTACATGTAGTAGGAATTTAAGCTATTTATGGAGGTACGGATGAACGGATTGGGACGTATAACAACAACGCTGTTTTTGCTGATGACTATCCTGCTCTTGCTGAAGTTAGAAGTCCCAATCCATGCCTGCTGTGACGCCGATCCAAAATCGGAAATTTTCGCACAATCACCGAACAGAAAATATGCGGCACTCATTACGCCTCGTTATTATGTCCGGTCAATTCGCGATTTTACCTTGGATATCTACCAGGACAACGCTGTTCTTACTTCTTTTCAACAGCGCAGTACCAAGACAAATTACAAATCCGTATGGCAAACGAATTTTTATGAGCCCGGTAGTGATTTTATAAATCTAGTAGTCACGGACAATGGACATGTACTGGTAATTTTGGATTCTTATACTTTTTCGCCGGATAGTAACGCTCTGCAGCTGTATAATCCAAAAGGCGAAAACGTACTGTCCTATCCAAAATCGATTTTACTTAGTTATCTCGAAGTTCCCGGAAATCTAAATCTTTCAGACCTCTCTGCAAATCCATCCCATAACAGGATTGATTTCCATTATGAAGACAATTTTCTCTTTGGGATCAACTGTGAGGATGGAGAAATTATTACAGGTCAGAGTCCCTGAATCAGGGGCTCTGACCTCTCAATGATCCATCCTCTTTCCCCAAAGAACCATTCTGGAAAAGACTGTCGGGAGGAACTGCTGATTTCTTTGGCGCAGCCAAACAAAAGAAGGCAACAGCTCCCAAAATCGCGGCAAGGACACAGAGAAAACCAATGGTGTAAGTTCCTGTAATATCATGAAGATAACCAACCAGCCAAGAACCGAAACCCGATCCAAAACCGCCGAAAACCGAAATGACGCCCATGATCTTCCCTGTATGCGTTCCGGGAAAGAGATCTGCCACAATCGTTGGGTACATTCCCGCTCCAACCCCCAGCCCCAGGCCTGTCAATACTACATAAAGAGGCAGAATCCAGCTTCGGTCCCGGTTCAAAATAAGCAGGAAAGCAACTCCTAGTGCAGCCGAAGCCATAAAGATCGTGTAGGCCGGCTTTCTTCCAATTTTGTCCGAGAAGATCCCGCAGGCAACGCGCCCGACGATGCTGAAAATTCCGGTAAAACCTACAACCCAGGCAACATAATTCGGGGCGAAGCCCCGTCCAACGATTAACGCCATAGCATGTAAAGCAATGGTAAAGGTGGCCAGGGGATTTAAAAAAAGTCCGAAGCAGACCATCCAGAAGCTGCGTTGTCCCATCGCTTCCTTCAGTGTCCAGTCCCTTTGGAAGCCCATTTCGGGGCCTCCGATAATAGCCCTCGATCCATTCATGTCAAAAGCATCGCCATCCGCGACCCCTGAATCCGTCCGCCTTGCGCGTTGAAAAACGGCATTCAGCGGCACGCCTATGAACACGACTATGAGCGCTATTCCCCAGAAGGCGCCCCTCCACCCTACCCAATCAATTAAAGTTTGCGCCAGAGGCACAAAGATTAAAATACTTATACCCATTCCAGAAGTTACGATCCCAATCGCCATTCCACGATTGCGGACGAACCAATTGGCAATGATCATGGTGCTCGGCACCCATCCTCCTAAGCAAGCACCCAGTCCGGTGACCACGCCGAAGAAGAAATACAGTTGAGGCGCGGACGATACCGAGCCGCAACCTCCGAGACCGAGACCCATTAAACAAAACCCGGCAGGGATGACGACGCGAGGGCCATAGCGGTCCAGCAAGGGGCCGGCAACTACCGCACCCGCGAACATGACGAACATGAAAAGTGAGAAAATCCCCGAAAGATACGCACGGTTCAAACCGTACTCCGACAGAAGAGCTACAAAAATAGGAGAAAAGGCATGCATTACACCGTAGGTCATCGTTATATTAGACAAACAGATGGGAAGCAGAAACCATCCGTAAAACGCGCCCTTTTTCACTGAATGACCACTTGATCGAGCGACCGTTTCAGAATCACCCTCGGATGAACTTTTACCGTGAGGTTGTTCTTCATGACTGGATGGGTGGCCGGCATATTCTTTGGATGTCATCTTAATCTCGCCGAAGTGAGCAGCTTCCGTTTGTTTATCGGAGGTTTGGGCACGCAGTAGCAGGCCGAATCTTACGGCGAGCGGTATCCCCTTAAGATCTCACCCAATCTTTCGCCTATCAACGAAGCTTTTTCTTGGGCCACGGCGTCATTTTCGAAGCAATAGAAATGGTCGGGTGTAATTTGAGCAGCCACGCCGTACATCATAGTGAAATTACTGTAGTCACAAGTTTCACCGAAGCCGCACGACAGACAGGGAGGATTCCCGTTCACATTTAATGAACCAACAACATCCATTTTCATCCAGTGAAAGAAGGAGCATAGATATTGTTCCACAACACCGGCGTCCCGAAATCCACCCGCCACGGCGACACCCAACTTCCCTTTTGTCAGCATCCTATTATGCTTCAATGGGTACATTCTCTCCGTGAATAACTTTGTAAGAGAATTTAAAGAGAAAAACGTTGGAAATCCGCCGATGATTAGTGCTTTAGCATTTACTACTTTCTCTAACAGCGCATTCATATCATCCTGCTGAACGCAACGGTTTGTGCTCACGCATTTCAAGCAGGCCATACATGGTTTTATTGCGAGGGAGCTTAAACGTATTAGATCTCCTTCTCTCCCCGACGAATGTATGATGTGTCCTATCGTTCGCTCTATAGTTCCATGCTTGATGGGTGAACCACTGACTGCCAGTATCTCTGTCACTTATGGCTATCCTTTCCGTCGCTTACGAATTGTCTCCGTAGAGTAAATTCGATTGTGTGAAATTGTCAGAGTGAAAAAACGGCGCTTTTTCTTCAAAAAAGAGTTGACCAAGACATTCCAAAGAAAAGGAGAAGGTCTGGTAAAAATGAAAATAGTATATCAGAAACCATAAAGTTGATCAACAAGGTCCGGCAGAAGGCGGAGGATCTTCTCGAGTTGGTCCAAGTCTTTGGGAAAGCATTGGACAATATCTCTCCGGCCTCATGGAAACGGCTCCGGCCGATTTACATGCACATTGAAAGAGATTGACGAAGTCGCCGTACATATTTCATGAGACAGAAAGCTCGCATACAGGACCCCGGACGTTTCCCCGCATCAAGCAATATAAAGGCGTCCTTCGTAAGAATCTGCGCCGCATTTCCGCCCGCGTGAGTACGCATATCCTCTCCGCAATATCCGCAAGGTTCACTGGCGTGAACATTTCGCCGATACGGTCGGCAAAGCGGGCACGGTGGATCAATACCCAAGAGCCAACACCTCATCCATTAGGAGAAATCATCCAGGAGTTGCGCGGCCGGCATGTTAAACTTTTGAAGATCTGGAAGAGTCAAAAACATATAATGATGCTTCCACTCGGACTGTGAATCCAACCTTTACCTTATATGAGCATAGTGACCGTACAGGCAAAGTATAGTACCGCATGTCATACCTAACCGAATTATATTGTGGACGTTATCATCCGAGGATATATACCTGAAACGGGTAAGAGAGCAGGTAAGAGATATATACGAAGGATAATTGAGGGTTCTTAAGCCGGCCTGAACGGT
>Ga0068714_10004658_pt1 | contig 15165 bp, 16 predicted proteins | sample MTBNYHSulfiMetaG_FD_62988 | JGI IMG/M metagenome (GOLD analysis project Ga0068714, IMG submission 62988) | Enrichment culture microbial communities from rom New York Harbor, USA that are MTBE-degrading - MTBE-NYH (New York Harbor Sulfidogenic)... | ecosystem: Environmental > Aquatic > Marine >... | reverse complement strand
ACCTGGGCAAGTGGGTGGTCCTCTGCTTCTACCCGGGTGACTTCACCTTCGTGTGACCGACCGAGATCTCGGCGGTCGCCGAGAAGTACGACGAGTTCCAGTCGCTGGGCGTCGAGGTGCTGTCGGCCAGCGTCGACTCGCAGTTCGTCCACAAGATCTGGGACGAGGAGGAGCTCGCCAAGATGATCGAGGCCGGCGGCGTGCCCTTCCCCATGATCGCCGACGCGGCGGGGCGTGTGGGCCAGGCCTACGGGGTCTACGACGACCAGGCCGGCGTCAACGTCCGCGGCCGCTTCATCATCGACCCGGACGGCGTGATCCAGGCCATGGAGGTGCTCACTCCGCCCGTGGGCCGCAAGGTGACCGAGACCCTGCGGCAGATCCGTGCCTACCAGCGCGTACGCGAGACGAAGGGGGCCGAGGTGATGCCCTCCGGCTGGGAGCCCGGCAAGAAGGTGCTGAAGCCGGGTCCCGAGCTCGTCGGGCACGTGTGGGAGGTCTGGGACCCGAAGAAGGACGAGTGACCCGGAGCGCTCGCTCCGCGTAGAGCTCGACAGGACGCCGACGCCGGGCCGACCTTCGTCGGCCCGGCGTCGGCGTTTTACGGGACCGTGCCCGTCGGCGTCTTGCGGGGCCAGGGGACATCGGCGTCTTACGGGACCGGGCGCGTCGGCGCGCGCCGCGTGCACGTGACGTCTCGGCGCCGCGGGCGCGGGCACGGCGGCAGCGGTTCGTCGTCGGCGACGAAGCCCGCCGGCGGCACGTCGATGCACGATGCCGGGTCGCAGCAGGTGTGGCAGGAGCGCCGGATCGCCCGGTAGCCGAGCAGCGAGATGCCGGGCGAGACGTAGCCGTCTTCGACCGGCTCGTCGTGCAGCAGGTCGGTGCTCAGGTACTTCTTGTTGTCGTCGGCGAAGACCGTGGCGACGACGGCGCCGGGGCCCAGCCGCTCCTGCACCAGCACGGCGCCGAGGAGGTTGGCGCCGGACGAGATGCCGACGCCGAGGCCGAGCTCGCTGGCGAGGCGCTGCGCCATCAGGATCGCGTCGCCGTCGGCGACCAGCACCGGCTCGTCGAGGTAGTCGAGGTCGACGATCGGCGGGATGAACTCGTCGCATACGCCCTGGATGCGGTGCCGGCCGCCGGGGCCGCCGGCGAGTATGGCGGAGCTGGCCGGCTCGACCGGGTGCAGGCGGCAGTCGGGGCGCTTCGTGCGCAGGTAGCGCCCGACGCCCATGATCGTGCCGCCGGTGCCGACGCCGGCCACGAAGGCGTCGGGCTCGACGAAGGCGGCCTGCAGCTGCCACCAGATCTCCGGCCCGGTCGCCGTCGTGTGGGCGTCGCAGTTGTCCTGGTTCGAGAACTGGCGCGGCAGGAAGGCGTCGCCCAGCCGCGCAGCCGTCTCCTCGGCCCGGCTGATGCTGCACTGGAAGCCGCCCTCTTCGACGCTGACGAGCGCGATCTCGGCACCGAAGCTGCCGATCAGCGCGCGCCGCTCGAGGCTCATCCAGTCGGGCATGAAGATGGTCACCGGGTGGCCCAGCGAGCGGCCGATGGCGGCGAACGAGATGCCCGTGTTGCCTGAGGTCGCCTCGATGATCGGCGCCCCGGGCCGCAGCGCGCCGCTGGCGTAGGCGCGACGCAGCATGTGCAGCGTCATGCGATCCTTGATGCTGCCCGTGAGGTTGAGGTGCTCGGCCTTGGCGTAGACGGTGCGCTCGGCGCCGTTCACCGCGAGACGGATCTCGAGCAGCGGCGTGTTGCCGACGAGGCAGGAGATGCCCTCGAGCCGGCGGGCGGCTTCGGTATCTCGTGCGGTGGCGCTCATGTCTCGGCTCCTTGCGGCTTCATCGCGCGACCCCCCCTGCCCTCGCCGCGAGACCCCTGCGGGGTCGCTCCGTGCCCGCTCGCTGGGGGAAAAGAGCATAGCAGACGTCAGATGCCGCCGGCTGGCGGGGCGGCGGCGAGCAGGCCGCCTCACCACCCCGTCCGCGGTGTCCCGTGGCCCTCAGTCCAGCGCAGCCGTGAGCTGCATCCGCAGATCGGCGATCCACGCCACGCCGGCCGCCGCGACGCGCCGCATCAGGCGCAGGCCCAGCTGAGGATCGCGCTGGGCGATCTCGTCGAGCACGCTCGCCGGCACCTCGACGAGCGCCGTCTCGTACAGGCAGCGCGCCGTCGCCACGTAGCGTCCGGGCTCGGAGAGTGACGTCCAGCCGAACGGCTCCGCCGGGCCGCGGTCGAACACCTTGATCTCGTGCCCGTTGGGCAGCTCGACCATGAGGCCTACGCGCCCCGTCTCCACGACGTAGAGGCTGCGCGCCTCCTCGCCGTCCCCGAACACCACCTCGCCGGGATCGTAGAACCGCTCCGTGGACCGGGACGTGATCTCGGCGAGCACGGCGCCGTCGAATCCCCGGAAGAACTCGCAGCGGCTGAGTACGTCTCCGGCGAGCCCCGCCTCGAGCTCCGCCACCACACACCCCCTTGCTCGCGTTGTGCTCCCGCCGGCTACTTACCCGTCGACGGCGCGGGGACGCGGCGGTCGCCGTCACGCCGCGCGGGCGCGCGCGGAGGGCCCGGGCAGGGGAAGACGCCGACCCGGGGCCGCGTCGGGCGACTACTGACCCGGGGCCGCGTCGGGCGACGCCAGCAGCTCCCCGACCTCGCGCGCCATCTGCTCCTGCCAGCCGGCGCGCGCGGGCGGCATCAGGTGGTAGAGGTCGGCGAAGTCGTCGTCGCGCAGCTCGAGGCTGCGCTCGACGTGGAGGTACGGTACGTCGAGCTCCGCGGCGACGCGCTCGACCGCGGCGCGGTACTCGGGCAGCACGCCGGCCCAGTCGCCGGCGGCGAAGGTGTTGAGCGGCTGGTCGAAGAGGACGGGCTCGAAGCCCCTCTCCCGCGCCAGCCGCACGAGCTCGGCGAGCACCTCGAGGTTGTACTCGTGGTTCGCGGCGTAGAGGGTGCGGTTGTCGCGCCACACCCTCTCCAGAGTCAGGCGCTTCGCCAGGGGCGAGGCGGCCGTCGCGTCGGGGCCGTAGTAGTGCGGGTCGTAGCGCAGTGCCACCCCGGGCGGGGGCCCGGTCCTCACCCGTTGCTGCACGTAGCCCGAGATGAAGTCGAAGGCGCCGGGCAGGCCGCCCATCCACGGCGCCTTCATGCCGTACAGCCCCGGCGCCAGCTCTGCGAGCCGCGTGCTCCGCAGCAGCAGAGGTCGCGAGGCAAGCAGGCCGGCGTCGACCTCCGCCGCGGTGTTGAAGCGCATCGGGGCGAGGCCGATGAGCAGCAGCGCCTCGCCCTCCGGCAGGTTGTCGACGATGACCAGGTTCTGGGCCAGCGACTGCGCGTGGTTCGCCAGGTTCACCGCGGTGACCGGCGTGCCGGCGTGACGCTCGATCTGCGCGGCGAACGAACGCCCCCCGACGACCGCCTCCATGGCTCCGGAGCCGCCGAAGATGTACACCGCCCGACCCTCCGGCGGGTCCTCCTTGAGCCGGTTCACCTTGTAGGCGACGTGGACGTAGTCGTCGTGGGTGATGCGCAGCAGGCGGCCCTCGGCGACCCCCGTCATGCCCCCGCCGAAGAAGAAGTGCTGCACGCCGAGCACGGCCAGCAGGCACAACCCGGCGGCGGCGAGCAGCACGAGCGGGCTCCGCTGCAGGAAGCCGCGACGGAACGACCGCCAGCGCGTGGCGGGCTGTGCCGGCTTGTCGTCCACTTGTCTCACCTTGAGTGACCGGACCCGATCGTCGCAGTGTCGTCCATAGCGCGCGCACCACCTATGGTAGTGCCAGAGGCCGCGGCGGCGTGAGCGCGGGGCCGCGTCGACGGCGCAGGCCGCGGCGGGGGCGACGACGGCGATGGCGGCAGCGGGGGGCGACGACGGCGCAGGTCGCAGTGGGACTCGTCGACGGCGATGGCCGGGCGGGGTGGAGGGCGCGGGTGGCCGGGCGGGGTGGAGGGCGCGGGTGGCCGGGCTGTCGACGGGGCGCTCGCCAGACTGCGTCGCGGCGGCGCGCGCGGCCCGTGGATCAGCGGGGCGGCGGGTCCGCCGACTCCGCCCGCACCCGGGCCGCGCGGGCGCGAGGCGGACCCCGCCGGCCCGGTGGCTACTCCAACTCGGCGGCCACGGTGATCGGCACGTTGCCCTTCAGGGCCTGCGAGACGGGGCAGCCGTCCTTCGCCGCCGCGGCCGCGGCGGCGAACTCGGTCGCGTCGATGCCCTCGACCTCGCCTCTCACCTCCAGCGCCATCGCGGCGATCTTGAACCCGTCGTCGATCGGGGCGAAGGTGCACGTCGCCGCCGTCGTGAGCCGTGTCGGCGGTCTCCCCGCCTCCGTCAGACCATGGGCCAGCGCCATGGAGAAGCAGGTCGCGTGAGCCGCGGCGATGAGCTCCTCCGGGCTGGTCTTGCCCTCCGAGCGTGCGGTGCGCGAGGCCCAGGTCGCGGGTAGCGTACCCCCCTGTCCGCTGCTCTCGAGCGTGACGGTCCCCGACCCCTGGGCCAGGTCCCCCTCCCAGACCGCGCGGGCGCGGCGTTCTGCATCGGCCATGACGGCCCCCTTTCGACTGCGGCGATATGACCTAGAGCGACGCGAGCCGCTCCCCGAGGATCTGGACGTGACGCATCTCCTCACGGATGATCTCCTCGACCTGCTCCCGGCCCAGGCTCTCCGGCACGAGGTCTTTCATCCCGAGGTAGAAGAGGATGGAGTCCTTCTCCGCGGCCAGCGCGGTCGCGAAGATGCCCTGAAGACCCGTGGCGTCGACGTCCTTGTCGAAGAAGACCTTGGTGTTCACCAGCGCCGCAAGATAGAGGGTCGCCTCGTCGTCCGGGTCGAAAGTCGCGCCGCCGCGGTCCGCCTTCGAGAGCGCGGCCCTCATGGCGGCGAACGTCTGCAGGTGGTCGTCCTCCATGGCGGCGAAGGTGAGCAGGAGATCCTTGGCCGCCGCGTCGTCGACCTGCCCGGCCGCCGTGCGGTAGAACCGGGCGCCGTTCTGCTCGAGCTGTTCGGCCATGGCGAAGACCTCATCGGCGTTGAACGCGAGACTCATCTCGATGCACTCCTCTGCGAGGGGACCGGGGCGACGATGCTCTTGGATGCCGCGGCCGAGGTCGCGGGCGAACGCGCCGGGGCACTGCCCGGTGGCGTGCGGTGGTCAAGTCGTTCGGACTGTGTCACCGCCGCCTGCCGCGGCGACGGCGCAGCAGCAGTACCGCGCCGGCGACGGACGCGACCGCCCCGGCGACGACGGGGCCGACGACACGGGCCTTGCGGCCGGCGTCCGCGGCGCGCTGCAGGGCGGCGTCGACGGCCTCGTCGAGCTCGCCGCGCAGAGCCTCGAAGGAGCCCTGCAGCGCGGCGCGCTCGCGCTCGAGGTCGGCGCGGATCGCGGCGGCCGGGCGCTCGGGGGCCTTCTCCTTGGCGGAGGCGCTCGCGGCCGTCTTCGGGCCGGCACCGGGGGCGTCGCCCACCAGGGTGCGCGGGGTGGTGTCCGCTTGGGTGCCCGAGACATCCGTCATGACTCCCTCGCTTCGTCGTCGGAGGGCGGCTCGGAAGGTGACGCCGGAGGCGCTTCGCCCGCCGCGGCCAAAGGCTCGGACGGCGCCGCGGACGACGCAGACGGCGGCTCCCACGACGCCGTCGACGACGGTGCGGCCGGCCCGGCGCGCCAGTCAGGCCGCGGAGGCGCCGCTGCCGGGCCGTGCGGCTCCTTGCCGGTGCGCGGCATCGTCCTTACGGACGCGACCTTGGCGCGTACGCCGGCCTTGGTCTGGCGCAGGTTGGCCTTGACCAGGTCGGCCGTCTTGCGCGCCTCGGCGACGGCCGTCTCGGGCACCGGCGTCTTGGCCTTCTCGATCTGGCTGCGGCCCACGGCCACCATGACGGCGATGATCAGCACGATCACCAGTGTGACCAGCAGCAGTGCGAGCCAGAGCGGGAGGACGATCGCCAGAGCGACGGCGATGGTGGCGAGGGCGAAGCCGACGGCGTAGAGCGCGAGCACCGCGGCGCCGACGAAGAGGCCGACGGCCGCGCCGAACCTGCGCCCCTTCGCCTTGAGCTCGCCGGTCAGCAGCTCGAGGTTGAGCTGCACGAGACGTTGCCCGCGCTCGCGGATGTCGGTGACTGACGAGACCATGCGGTCACGCAGGTTCATGGGTCCACCTCATGTACTACGACTGGCGGTCCGCGACCGGGAGGCAGCTCCCGCGCCCCGCCGAGAACCGGTTCCTCGCGAGCCTACCCGCAGCCCGAAGGCGGACAAACCATCGACCCGCCCGGGTCGTCACGAGCCGGTCGGGCGCGCGCCGAGCTCGCGATCGGCGGCCGGGGTGGCGATCAGGCGACAAGGACGATCTTGCCGAGCTTGCCGCCGACGGCGCGGCGATGGCAGGCGAAGCCGGAGTCGCGGAGTGAGCACCTGTCGGTCGGCGGCACGCGCAGGCGTCTCGCCCCATGGAGGCCCTCCACCATGAGGACGGGGTCGCCGGCCGCGCGCCGGCGACCCCGTACGTGCCCGGGCCCGGTCTACGGCTGCAGGTGATGCAGCTCGAGACCGACGGCGGACCAGATCTTGAAGCCCTTCCAGATCTCGGCCGGGTAGTCCGGGTCGCTGTACTCGTTGCTGTCGTCCGAGCTCACGATCAGGTCGAGGTAGCTCCCGTAGTCTTCGCCCTTCAGGTGGATGCCGAGGAACGCCGTGAGGAAGTGCTGGTTGACGTTGTTCGTGCGCGTGTTGTCGAGCGCCGGCTCCTGGTAGTGCACGTACTCGCGCCAGCGCGTGAAGGTGATCGGCGGCGCCGGGTTCACCGGCACCTCGTGGTCGCCGGAGAGGTGCAGGAGCATGTACCGGTCGGCGTTGACCGCGTTCTCGAAGATGTACTTGACACCGCTGTAGGGCGCCGTCTGGTCGCGGTCCCCGACCACGAAGAGCGCCGGGACCTTGAGCCCCGCCAGCCCGGCCGCGTCCCAGACGCCGTAGGCGCCGCCCCACGGCGCCAGAGGGACGACCGCCTTGACGCGCGGGTCCAGCAGGGCCTCGTACTCCGCCGTGCCCGCCTGGAAGATGCTCAGCGCGCCGCCCGGCGCGCCCCAGTACACGGTGCCGGCGGTGATGCCGGCGCCGGCGGCGATGAGCGCCCCGTAGCCGCCCATCGAGTAGCCGATCAGCCCGGTCCGCTCCGCATCGACCATGCCGGCGAGGAAGCTCCCCGACCCTGCCTCCCCAAGCTCGCCCATGGTCTTGAGCACGAAGTTGATGTCGAGCGCACGGTTCAGCATCGTGCTGGCGAAGAGGGTCGCATCGGCGTGCGTGGAGTCGGTGTGCGAGATCGCGACGACCACGTAGCCCTTGGAGGCCAGGTTCTCGGTCAGGTTGGTGAGCAGCACGTCCGAGCCCGGGTAGCCGTGCGAGACGATCAGCAGCGGGTAGGGGGCCGGACTGAGGTCGGGCCGGGCCCCTCGCAGGGCGCGCCCGGGGAACTCGAACGGGATGACCGGCCTGTCGGGGTCGTCGGGCCCGCTGCCGAGCGTGTCGGAGTAGGTGGTCAGCTCGGGCGACTTGCCGGGGATCAGAGCCGGATACCACACCTGCACCGGCAGTGGCCGGTCGTAGCGCGGGTCCGTGTTCGTTGCGCTGTACTCGAGGATGTTGAGTTGGTCGGGGTTGACGAGCGTCCAGCGCCGGACCCCCACGCGGAAGGGGCCGCGGTAGGCGAGCTCCGGGGCGTCCGGGCGGGGGTCGCCGGGCATCGGGGCGCCGAGGGACGGGAAGTCCGTCGTACCGGGCGGCGAGTACGTCCCCGGTCGCTCACGGGACGCGGCGAGCGCCTCGCCGGTGAGCAGCGAGCCGGCGGCGGTCGCCGAGAGTCCGAGGAGCGCCCCGCCGGCGAGGAGCTGGCGGCGGGTGATCTCGTGATGCAGGGCGTCCCCCGCGGCGTCGGGCCCGTGGTCGCCGGTGTCTCCGTCGTGCGGCATCTGCGTCCTCCTCCTGCTCGTCGGTCTCACCGCGGTGTGACCGTTGTCGCGTTCCTGCCGCCTATGGCGCCGGCAGCCGCTCTCAGGACGAAGCCTATGCGCGCGACGGCGGCGCGCCAACGGCGCTTCGCCGGTCGACGAGGTGCAGAGGCGGTAGAGCGCCGAAGCGCGGCGGCACGACGTGCGCTGCCGCACGTCGAGAGAGCGACGGCCGAGGGGGCGTCGGGGCCGGACGGCCGGTCCCATGACTCGTGTGGAGTCGACAGATGGGTCCACGCAGCCTGGCCCGCGCGCCGCGGCGCCACGCGGGCCACAGCCGTCGTCACGGCGCGCGATGCCCTAGTGGTGATGGATCGCCCGGGGCGGTCCCTGGCGCCTCTCTTCAGCCGGTCCGCGGCCGCGGCGGAGGCTGTCGACCGCGTAAGCGACGACGTGCGCCAGCAGGCCGATGCCCCAGGGGACGGTGACCCAGTAGGCGTACTCGAGCCCGCCCCCGCTCGCGATGTCCTGCACCCAGAGCAGCGTGTTCACGAGCACGAAGACGGCGAGGTGCGTCATCAGGCCGGCGAACTCGCTCTGCAACCCGTGCTCGCGTGGGTGGCGCAGGTCCCAGACCACGAGTACCACCGTGACGACCAGCAGGGCCACGCCGTTGATGAGCAGGCCGTACCCCCACCCGGAGGCGATCTCGCTCACGCGCCACGTCAGGTCGCCGCCGATGCCGAGGTACTGGTCCTCTCCCGCGAACAGGATGAACAGGCCGAGGAAGGCGGCGATGCCGCCGACGATCCCCAGCATCCACTCCGTGACTCTCGTCATCGCTACCTCCCCGTCGAGAGTCCCCTCGTGAGGCGACTACCCCGCAGGGAGGCGAGGAAACCGATGGGCCGGCGGAGATGCAGCGTCAGGGTGTGACGGCACCGGCGAGAGGGGCCATATCGTCGGTCGGCGGTGACCCCGCCGGCCGGGTGGTCATGCCGTCGGCCGGGCGGTCATGCCGTCGGCCCGGCGGGCCGTGTGTCGCCGACGCGGCCCCCCGAGACCCGGTAGAGCAGGTAGTCCCAGGTGTTGCCCAGCAGGTTGCCGACGCGGATCATGCGTAGCGTGAGCTCGATGGCGCCTGTCTTCGTCTCCCCATACGTCTCGAGGACCCGCTGCCGCGCCTCCGGGTCCGGCTTGGCGTCGGCCTCGGCCCAGTGCCGCGCGTAGACGAGGGCGACGGCCTGATCGGGCGGAGACCCCGCCGCTTCGCCCCGCGCCACAGCGGCGATGTCGTCCTCGCTGAGCCCTGCCTTGAGCGCCGCGCGGGCGTGCGCGTACGAGCAGTAGCGGCAGCCGTTCACCTCGGTGACGGCGAGCATCAGACGCTCGCGAAAGGCGGCGTCGATCGCCTCGCCGCGCATCAGGGTGCGGAGGCGCCGCCACTCGCGCCCGACGCGCCACATGTCGCGCAGCGCGTCGGACGGGCGGTGATAGCGGCGTCTCGAGAACGGTCTCATCTGCCGGAGCAGGCTACCATGACGGCGGGACCTGCCCGGTCGGAGTGCTCGATGTGAGACTGCCCCTCCGGCGTCCGATCGGCTGTCCGTCCTCTATCCAGCTCGGACCGCGGTCCGTATCGCGCCGCGAAGACGCCGCCAGCTCAGGCTCTCCGAGGAGAGCAGCGTGCCGGCGCTGAAGACCCGCGCGCCGAGCAGCACGAAGAGGTACGCGGTGAGCGCGAGTCCGGCGAGCGCGACGACGGGCTGCCACAGCGGCACGTCACCGGCCGCGAGCCTCGTCGTCATCGCCACCGGCGCCGAGAGCGGGAAGAGGCTCAGGGCCAGGGCCAGCGCCCCATCCGAGTCGTCAACGAGCACGTAGTTGAACCAGAGCGGCAGCAGGAGGGGCAGCAGGACGACGAACATGAACTGAGCCCCCTCACGCTGGCTGGGCACGAGCGTCCCGAGCGCGGCCAGGATGCTGCCGTAGGCGACGTAGCCCAGCAGCAGGAAGGCGAGGAGCCAGACGAGGAACGAGGGCGAGAGCCCGAGCGCCCCGAGATCGACGGCGCCCACCACCTCGGACACCACGAACAGGCCGCCGCCGACCCACACGGCGATCTGCACGAGGGCGACGCCCCCGAGACCGGCGACCTTGCCGAGCATCAGCTGACGAGGGCGGACGGTCACGAGCAGCACCTCGGCGGTGCGGTTCTCCTTCTCTCGAGTGACGCTCTGCAGCAGGTAGCCGCCGCTCGTCGTGATCACGAAGAAGAGCACGAACAGCACCGCGAAGGGTACGAGCTCGGCGCCGCCGGACCCGCCGCCGCCTTCCGCGGCGTCGGCGGGCGCGCCCTCGCCGCCGAGCGCGGTGACCTTCAGCTCAGGCATCGGCTCCACCAGCGCCGCGGCCGCCGCGGCATCGCCGGTGAGCGCGTAACCCAGCACGTACTGCATGAGCGGACCGCCGCTGTCGGGCGCGAGCGGACTGAACTCGCTCTCGACCAGCGTCAGCTCGCCGCTCTCGACGTAGTCCGCGGAGATCACGTAGAAGCCCGCGACCTCGCCGCGGCCGAGGGCGGCTTCGGCCTCTTCGACGGTGGCGAAGGAGGGCAGCGCCGCAGCCGGTACGCCGGGGGGCAACTCGCGGACCACGCCCGCCTCATCCACGTACCCGCGCGGCGCGCCGGACGGCGCGAGCGCCTCCTCGAGCGACGGCGCGCCCGTATCGCCGGCGAGCGTGGTGCCCAAGCTGAGGGCGAGGATCAGGACCGGGAAGAGGAGCGTCGTGAGCCAGAACGAGCGCTTGCCGACGGCGCTCCTGAACTCGAAGAGGGCGATGCGTCGGGTCATCCTGAAGCCCCCCGTCGTCGTGTGCGCAGGGTCCGCCACGACGCTGCGAGCGAGAGTCGCTGACCGTAGCGCAGCATGCCGGCGCGGAAGATGCGCGGCGCCGCCCACACGAACGCCGCGCCGGTCGCCGCCAGCAGCACCCAGGCGAGCGCCAGCTGCCAGGCAGGGACCGTCGTCGCCGACCAGCGTAGGAGCACGGTGAGGAACGACGTCGTCGGAAAGAGCGTCAGAGCGACTGCCAGCGGCCCGTTCGGGTCGGCGAAGATGAACGTCATGAAGAAAAGTGGGACGAAGAAGAGGATGTTGACGAGCCCCACCACCTGCTGGCTCTGGCGGTACTCGGGGAAGGCGGCGCCGAGGCAGATCATGATCGCCGCGAGCAGCAGGTAGGCGGGCACGAAGAAGGCGAGCACGACGCCGAGCAGCGACCAGGGCACGGAGAGCTGCGCCAGCGGCTCGACGTAGCGCGCCGCGATGACGACGGCCGCGGCCAGTCCCAGACCCCAGACGGCGAGCTGGGTCGCAGCGATGCCGACGATGCCCAGCGTCTTGCCGGCGATGAGCTGGAACGGCGAGACGGAGGTGGTGAGGATCTCGACCGTCCGGTTCTCCTTCTCGTCGCTGACCGCCTGCAGCAGGTACCCAGCCGACGACACGGCGGCGATGGTGAAGAGGATGCCGGCCGCGAACGGCACGAGGAAGGAGAGGAACGCGGACTCGGCGGCGATCTCGCGCGAGCTGTCGGCGGCGCGCACGGTCACACTCGGCCTCTGCACCAGCCGATCCGCCACGGCCGGCGGGTGGCGCGCCGCGAGTCCTGCCTCGAGGAACGCCGCGAACGCCGACTCGGCGCCGGCGGACAGGTCGCCCTCGAGCGTGAACGCGCGCAGCGACCTGTCCTCGGGGTAGTCGGCCGGCACGACGAACAGCGCGTCGACCCGGCCGCGCTCGAGCGCGGCGCGCCCCGCCTCGACCGAGTCGAAGGGCCTGAACTCGGTCGCCCTCGCGGCGTCGTCGCGGACCGCGGCGGCGACGGCGGGGCCGAGGAGCCCGGAGGCATCGACGTAGCCGACGGGGAGCTCGTCCCCGCCGCGCGCGACGAGCACCCCCACCGCGACGACGAGGACGACGAGCAGCGGCACGCCGAGGATCGCGAGCAGCAGGCTCTTCCGCCTGATGAAGCGGAGGTACTCGTAGCGGGCCACGCACAGGAGCTTGGCCACGTCAGCTCACCTCGTCGCCCGCCGGGCCACCGGCGGCGGCGCCGGTCGGCCCACCTGAGGGCGAGCCGCGGCCCGCCGGCTCACGCTCGGGCCTGCCCGACCCGCCCGTGACGACGGCGACGAAGATGTCCTCGAGCGACGCCTCGGCGACCTCGAAGCGCTCGACGGTGACGTCGTCGCGGCAGGCGAGCTCGCGGAGGACGGCCTGGGGGTCGGCGTCCCCCTGCAGGGCGAGGTGCCAGCCCCCGTCCCGACGGCGCGCCTCGACGACACCGGCGAGGCCCTCGAACGACCCCTCGCCCTCGACGACCACGGCGTGCCCGGCGAAGCGGCGGCGGATGTCCTCGACCCCGCCGTAGAGCACGACCTCCCCCCTGTGGATCAGCGCGATGCGGCTGCAGAGCGCCTCCACCTGGTACATCTGGTGCGTCGACATGATGATGGTGCGCCCCGCCGCGCGCTGCTCGGCGAAGATGTCCTTGACGAGGCGCGTGTTCACGGGGTCGAGCCCGGAGAAGGGCTCGTCCACGACGAGGAGGTCCGGCTCGTGGAGCAGTGTCGCGATCAGCTGCGCCTTCTGCTGCATGCCCTTGGAGAGCTCCTGGACCTTCTTCTCGCGTTGTGCCGCGAGGTCGAGCCGCTCGAGCCAGCCCTGCAGACGCTCCCGCGCGACCGCCGCGTCCATGCCCTTCAGCGTCGCCAGGTACACGAGCACGGTCTCGAGCTTCGCGTCGGTGTAGAGGCCGCGGTCCTCCGGCAGGTAGCCGATGCGGTCCTTGCGTTCGTCGGTCAGCGCCCCGCCGAGCACCTCGATCGCGCCGGCGTCGGGGCGGAAGATGTCGAGCACCATGCGCAGCGTGGTCGTCTTGCCCGACCCGTTGGGACCGAGCAGGCCGAAGATCTCGCCCGGGTAGACCTCGAACGAGACGTCCTTCACCGCCTGCACGTCGCCGAAGCTCTTGCGCAGGCCGGTGACCGCCACGGTCGGCGTCGGGTCGCTCAAGACAGCCTCCTCTCCCTCGGCTCCGCGCGAGAACGGATGCGACGCACCTCTCTCGCACCGCGGCGTGCCCTGTCGCACGCCGTGGCCCCTCACCGACCGGTAGGCGCCCACGGGCGCACTCGCAAAGCGCGAGCCTGTCCGCCAGGACGCGGGAGGGTCCGTCGTCGATTATCCCTCACCCGGGGTGAGGCCGCTGCCCGACAGCAGCCGGGGCCGCGCGCCGTTGACAGCGCGACGTCGCCGGTGTGAGGTGATCCGCAGACCGGAGTGCTGCCGCGACGACGGGTCCGTCGCGGCAGCACCGAAGACCTGCCAGGCGAGGAGGTCGAAGATGAGCCGCATGCGGATCGTGATCGAGGAGGCCGGCGTCGAGCTGACGGCCGAACTGAACGACTCGGCGACGGCCGCGCAGATCTGGGACGCGCTGCCGCTCGAGAGCGCCGCCCAGACCTGGGGCGCCGAGGTGTACTTCTCGGTCCCCGTGAGTGCCGGCGGCGAGGACCCGCAGGCCACCGTCGCCCCGGGCACGGTCGGCTACTGGCCGCCGGGCGAGGCGGTCTGCCTGTTCTTCGGCCAGCAGCCCGTGAGCCCCGTGAACCCCGTCGGGACGCTGGAGGGCGACCCGACGGCGCTCGAGGCAGTCAGTGACGGGTGCATCGTGCGCCTCGAGCGCCTCCGCTAGCGACACGATCGGCTCCGGCGCGAGCCGGCCGGGAGGCGAGAGTTGACGCCCGGCCTCGACGTGCCTACACTGCGGAGTTAGTTAGCGTTAGTTCACTTCAATTAGCCCGGCCGCCGAGCCGGGCGACGCACGCGAGGCGCGAGTGACCCCCCGCACGACCCGACAGGACGAGATCATCCACGAGGCTCTCGCCCTCGTCGCCGAGCACGGCATCGAGGGCCTGACCTACCGCAACCTCTCCGAGCGCTTCGGCATCAGCGTGCCCGCCTTCTACCGCCATTTCGCCAGCAAGGCCGACATCCTGCTGGGCATCATCGAGTATCTTCAGGAGGTCAGCGTCGGCGTCTTCGAGAGCGCTGAGGCGAGCGGGGTCGACGCCCTCGACAGGCTGCGGCTCGTGCTGACCGGGTACGCGCAGCGGTTCGCCGAGGACGGCGGCCTCGCGGCCGTGCTCTTCGCCGACGAGATCGGAGGCACCGACCGCGCCCTGCAGGAGCGCGTCCTGCTGCACATGGAGGAGAACCGGGAGCGGCTCACGGCCCTGCTCGCCGAGGGGGCCGCGGCAGGCCTCGTGCGCTCCGACGTACCGGCCAAGCGATGGGCGTTCGTCGTCATGGGCTCGCTCCGCCTCGAGGTCGCCCGCTGGCGGCTCGGCGGGCGCTCCACCGATCTCGTCGAAGCGGTCGCGCTGCTCTGGGCGGACCTGGAAGTGATCCTCGGCCCGCCGCAGGTCAAGCGGCGAGACGCCTGAGCAGAAGGAGCGCCGCGTGCCCGAGAACCTGTGGATCGTCAGCGTCGTCGCGTTCCTCCACGACCTCTTCACCGTGGTGTGGATCGGGGGCATGATCACGCTCGCCTTCGGGATGGTCCCCGCCATCCGGGCGAGCCTCGGTATGGGGCCCCAGGCGCATCAGATCGTCAACGCCTTCCAGAGCCGGTTCCGGTGGGTCGCGTACGCCTGCATCGCCGGCCTGGTGGTGACCGGCATCCTCCTCTCGCGCAGGAGCCCCGAGTTCCAGTCCTGGTTCGCGTGGGCAGATACGTACTCGGTGCTGCTGTCGCTCAAGCACCTCCTGCTGATCGTCATGGTGGTGGTCGTGCTCGCCCGCTCCGTGCTCATGGCGCAGAACGCCCCCAAGGGTGTGCCGGCCCTCCCGCGGCCGGGAGCCGCAGCCGGGCGGGCGGGCGCGCGTCGCCATGCTCCTCCTCTTCAGCAACATCGTCCTGGGTGTCGCGGTCCTCTTTCTCAGTGCCGCCACGGCGACATTGGGCGCCGGGTGACGGTCGTCCGGGCCGAGACAACGACGTTCACCGCACAGCGCACGACAGGTCAAAGAAGCCAGGAAAGGAAGACTATGTACTGCTTTCAGTGTCAGGAGACGGCGAAGAACACCGCCTGCACCGTCAAGGGCGTGTGCGGCAAGCCGGAGGAGACATCCAA
>Ga0068714_10004656_pt1 | contig 15170 bp, 18 predicted proteins | sample MTBNYHSulfiMetaG_FD_62988 | JGI IMG/M metagenome (GOLD analysis project Ga0068714, IMG submission 62988) | Enrichment culture microbial communities from rom New York Harbor, USA that are MTBE-degrading - MTBE-NYH (New York Harbor Sulfidogenic)... | ecosystem: Environmental > Aquatic > Marine >... | reverse complement strand
CGCTCAAGCGCTTTTAAGGTGTTGTCCATCATTCGGGTGATCCTCCCCACGGTTTCCGAACCTTGTGTGTCCTTTTCCCTGCTAGAAAATCCATAAAGCCATTTTATTCCTTGACATGGCCGGGCGATCTGGTACGAAAAACCTGCCTCCCGACAGGAGTGATCCGATTTTACGGGAAAGACCTCTCAGCCTATGAAAAGCGGCAAGTCCCGTCATGTGCCCCTCAAGCCCGGCGAATCCGTCGATGCTTTCATGGAGGGCCGTCTCCAACTGATCCAATCGGCCAGGGGGTATCGTTTTTCCGCGGACTCTATTTTGCTTTCCCGGTTCGTGACAACCCGAAAGGGCGATTGGGTCGTGGATCTGGGTGCAGGATGCGGCGTCATCGGATTGATGTTGCTTCTTGAAAAACCCATCGGCCGGGTTGTTTGTCTTGAGATTCAGGCCGCCCTTGCGGATCAAGCCCGCAGAAATGCGGCACTCAACGGGTTCAGGGAGAAGATGAGCGTGATCCTTGGCGATATCAGGCATCCGCCTCTTTCTCCATCGATTGCGCATTTGGTGGTCTGCAACCCCCCCTATCGCCCGGCCCGAAGCGGAAGAATCAATCCTGATCCCGAAAGAGCCATCGCCAGACACGAGATCCTGGCTTCTCTCAACGATCTTCTGAGTGCGGCCCTCAGGCTTATGAAGCCCAAGGGCCGGATCGCCATGGTGTATCCGGCTGCGCGCCTCGCAGACCTGATGGTAAGGTTGCGAAGCTTCGGGCTTGAGCCCAAGAGAATGAGGATGCTTCATCCCGAGCCGCAAGAGGAGGCCAAGCTGGTTTTCATCGAGGCGGCACGGGGAGCCGGAGGAGGTTTGAAGATCCTTTCTCCTCTGGTGGGTCAAGGGGATTGCTCTATCTCGATCTCAACCTGAATTCTATCTTCTCCACCGCTTTTCTGCCCAGTCGATCATTCAGCTTATTCCTCAGGCTCTCCTCCATGAAAGAGAGCTCCTGGAGCCAGATGGGATCAGAAACCTTGACCCGGAGTCGTCGGTCTTTGACCCAAAGAGGCTGAGCGTTTCGCGCAACGGCCTCCCCCACCACGTTATCCCATACACGCCAGATCAGGCCGTCTTCGGGGTTGAAAGGAAGATCGGCGCTCCCGAGCAGCTCGCTCAGAATGTCTTTTAGGGGGGTAAGGGTCGTTTTTTTTACCATGGCTCAAATAGGGCTTTGTGCCGCAAGGCACGGGCGCTGCGCCCGATACTTCTTGACGGGTGTGGTTTTTGCGCCTATGTTAGCAAATATAGAAATTTATGCACAGGTGATTTTTATGGCATGGGATTGGGATAAACTCCAACAACAGAGAAGAGCGGCAGGGGGAGGGCCTCCTCCTCAGGTGAACGAGGTCATCAATAAGATCAAGAATGTGAAGGGCAAATTCCCGGGAGTCGGGCTGATCATCTTGGCCCTCATCCTTCTTTACCTGGGCTCCTCCGCGTTCTACACGGTGGGGGTTGACGAGGTCGGCATTGTGCAGCGTTTCGGGGCTTATCACAGGACCACGCCTCCGGGACTCAATTTCAAACTTCCCAGCGGAATCGAGAAGGCCACCAAGGTCAAGGTGAGGTTCGTTTTTAAGGAAGAGTTCGGTTTTCGAACCCTCAAGGCGGACGTGCGATCTCGGTTCGCCACAGGGGACGCGTATCTCAGCGAATCCCTGATGCTCACCGGAGATCTCAACGTGGCTGTGGTGCCCTGGATCGTGCAATACCGAATCCGAGACCCCTATGCCTTTCTCTTCAAGGTGAAGGACCCCCGGGGCACGCTGCGGGACCTGTCGGAGGCGACCATGCGATTGGTGGTCGGCGACCGCAGCATCAACGAGATCATCAGCAAAAGGGAGGAGTTTGCGGCCCAGGCTCAAGAGATGCTGCAAAAGGAATTGGACCTGGCCGAGACCGGTATCAGCGTCAGCACCATTGAAATGAAGAGGACGAACGTGCCCGAAGCTGTGCAGCCCTCCTTCAACGAGGTGAACCAGGCGGTTCAGGAAAAAGAAAAGATGATCTATCAGGCCCGCGAGGAGTACAACAAGCGCATCCCTCAGGCCAGAGGCGCTGCGGAAAAGACGATCCGGGAGGCGGAAGGGTATGCCCTTCAACGGGTCAACAGGGCCCAAGGCGATGCTTCGCGATTCCTGGCCCTCTACGAGGAATATGCCAAGGCTGAAGATATCACCAGGAGGCGCCTGTATCTGGAGGCGATTCGAGAGATTCTGCCGAAAATGGGAGAAAAGTACATTGTGGACGCAGAGCAGAGGAACCTTCTCCCTCTCCTGAATCTCGGAGGACCTAAAGGAGGACAGCCGTGAAGTCGAAAGGGTTGATCGTTGTTCTTGCGATCATCGTGATTGCAGTATTCAGTGCGGCCTATGTGGTGGATGAAACCGAACAGGTGGTCATTACCCAGTTCGGCAGGGCCGTGGGGGACGCTAAAACAGAGCCGGGCCTTTACTTCAAAATCCCCTTGATTCAGCAGGCCAACTACTTTCCCAAGAATCTTCAGGCCTGGGACGGGGATCCCGGACAGATTCCCACCCTGGACAAAACCTTTATCGTGGTGGATTCCTTTGCCCGGTGGAAGATCGTGGACCCTCTCAAGTTTTTTGAGACCGTGAATAATATGGCCGGGGCCTTGGGCCGCCTTGACGACATCATTGATTCGTCGGTGCGGAATTTCGTGACCTCTTACTCCCTTATCGAAACCGTGAGGATGACCAACCGCGAACTCGATGTCACCGAGGTCGGTGTAGACCTGGTGAAGGATACGAGCCCGCTGGGCGAGGTGACCTTCGGGAGAAGCAATATCACCCAGGGCATTCTTGAGCAGGCCCGGCCCAAGCTTCTCGATTTCGGCATCGAACTGGTGGATGTGAAATTCAAACTTCTCAATTACGTGGAGGAAGTTCAGAAAACGGTCTATGCCAGAATGATCGCAGAGCGCAAGCAGATTGCCGAGAAGTTTCGGTCCGAAGGAAAGGGGGAGGCCAGGAAAATAGAGGGTGACATGGAAAAGGACCTGAAAGAGATTGAATCCGGAGCTTACAAAAGAGCCCAAGAAATTAAGGGCAAGGCGGATGCCGAAGCCACCCTCATCTACGCTCAGTCTCTGGGAAAAGACCCTGAATTTTACTCCTTTATCCAGACCCTCGAGATCTATAAAGACACCATGGACAAGACGACGTCTCTAGTGCTTTCCACGGACTCGGAGTTGCTGAGGTTTTTCAAGGGGTATGAGGTGAAGCAAGAAAGCAAGAAAATTGTTGCAGGAGTTGAGTGATGGTCAGAACGGAGATCCAGCTTTTTCTTGAAAACGTGCCGGGTGAACTGGGAAAACTGGCGACTCTCCTGGGGGAGAGGGGCGTCAACATCGACGCCATGACGATCCAGGACGCTTCCGCCTATGTCAAGGAGCTTTTCAAGGCACGAGGCAAATCCCTCAAAAGAATCGCTCCGGCAGCCTCCTACGGCTCAATGCAAAAAGATTCGGCTGACTTCGCCCTCATTCGCATCCTGGTGGACCACACGGACAAGGCTATTGATCTGCTTTCCAAGGCGGGATATCTCTTCGATATCATGCCGGTGATCGCGCTGGAAATCGACAACAAGCCGGGCATGCTGGCTCAGATGGCCAAGCAGTTCGGAGAGGAGGGCATCAACATCCATTATGTGTATGGATCGGCTATGCCCGGAGGACAGAAATCCCTCTTCGTCTTCTGTCCTGAAGACATTGAAATGGCAGCTCGAATTTTCAAAGACTAAGGGGCTGATGAAAAACACCCGCAACCTATGATCCTTTCACCCCCTACCTTTCACCTTTCGGCATTTCTTATCAGCTTTGAGGGCTGTCCGGCCGGCTCCATGTCGATCAGCCGGAGCTGAAGCCTTTCACGGCCCTGCCACGGATCGATTTCAGGCGTGAAGATGAAGTTGATGGGCCTATCCAGGGCGCACGGATTTCCTGCCAGCCCGAAGCCGATAGCCTCCAAGATGTTTCCGTTCTGTCGGACCTTCATTTTGAGGTGTTTTCCCCCTACAACCTTCGAGTCCACTACATCGCAGGGTCCCGCATAAAACAGGGGCTCCGGATTGCCGGGACCAAAGGGGGAAAAGGGCAGCAACCGGCGGGTTGATTGCAGATCGATTTTGTGAAGGGACATCTCGGCATCCACGTCGATAGCATGATAGAGGTCCTCCTCCTTGAACTCCTTCTGTGCGAGATCTTCCAGTTCCGATGCGAACGCTTCGACTCCGGAGGCCTTCAGGGCCAGCCCGGCCGCATGTTCATGGCCGCCGTAGCGTTCCAAGAGGTGCGCCAGGGTTGTCAGTGCCCTGTAAAGGTTGAATCCGGGAATGCTCCTCCCCGAGCCGGCAGCCGTGCCGTCGTCGATGTTCAGGACCAATGCTGGGCGGTGGTACCGATCCGTGAGGCGCGAGGCAACAATTCCCAAGACCCCCCGGTGCCACCCCTTTCCGGCCACCACCAGCGTTTTGCGGCGCTTCAGATTTAAATCGGAAAGAAGGGTGGTTTCGATTTCCTCCAGGATCTTTTGCTCGACAAGGCGGCGCTCGGTGTTCATGATTTCCAGTCTTCCAACAAGCTCTTTGGCAAAGGCCGGTTTTTGGGTGGTGAGGGCCATGACGCCTATTTCCGCTTCTCCCATTCTTCCGGAGGCGTTGAGTCTGGGCGCCATTCGGTAAGCGAGGTCGGTTGCGGAGATGGCTTCTGCACGGAGTTCGGCCGCTTCTGCAAGAGCCCGGATGCCCGGCCACCGGGAGCGGCGGATCTTTTCTAATCCCCCCTTGACGAGAATGCGGTTTTGGTCCACCAGAGGAACCATATCGGCAACGGTGCCGAGAGCGACCAGATCGAGGTATTCCCGCAGGTCGGGTTCTGATGTGTGCCGGAAAGAGCCCTTTTCCCGCAACGCAGCCCGCAACGCAACAGCCAAAAAGAAGGCAACTCCCACGCCGGCCAGGTATTTGAAGGGAAACGTGGAACCGGGGCGGTGAGGATTGACCACCGGGCAGCGCGGGGTGAAATCCTCCGGCACCTGGTGATGGTCGGTGACCACGACCTTAAGCCCCAGGGCGCGGGCCAGGGCGATCTGATCCTGGTCGCTTGTGCCGCAATCCACGGTGATCACCACGCCCGGTCCCTTGGCTGCGATCTTTTTCAAAGCCCCGTCATGGAGACCGTAACCCTCTAAGAGACGGTCGGGGATGTAGGAAGATGTGGAGGCACCAAGATCGGAAAAGAAATTGTACAGGAGGGCTGTGGCCGTAAATCCGTCGGCGTCAAAATCCCCATAGATGGTGATGGTTTCACGGTTCTGCAAAGCCTTTAGGATGATGGCCACCGCTTCGTCCATGTCTTTCAGGGTCATGGGGTCGCTCAGGTCGGCCAGCTTCGGGGAAAGAAAGGACGACAGGGCTTGACGGTCAAGGATCCCGCGGTTTGCCAGAACTTGAGCTTCTAACAAGGAAAGATCTGCGGCGCGGGCCAGTTCCGGAGCCGCAGGAGAGGCGGGTTTGAGTTTCCAGAACGTCTTCATGCGATTCCCTCGATTCGCATGGAGATCATTCTTTCCACTTTTTCAATGTCCCGGGGCGTGTCGATTTCAATGGAATCGTAGCGGGTCTCCACGACCTTGATTCTGTAACCGTTTTCCAGGGCGCGCAACTGCTCCAGCTTTTCAGCTACCTCGAGCTTTCCCGGGTGGATGCGCATAAATGCTTTAAGGAAGCTGAGACGATAGGCATAGAAGCCCAGATGTTTAAAAAAAACCTGATCCGGGCCGGCATCCCGATAATAGGGGATGGGAGAGCGAGAAAAAAAGAGAGCCCATTCGTTTCTGTCCGTCACGACTTTAACGATGTTCGGATCAGCGATTTCCTCCCTGTTCCTGATGCGGTACTCCAAGGTGCTCATCGCAAAAGCCGTCCCTTCTTCCCTAAAGGGCCTAATGAGATCCTCAACGGAGGAGGGTTCGAAGAGAGGCTGATCGCCCTGAATATTGAGGATCAAATCGTCGTCTTCAAGCGCCACTTTGATCGCGGCTTCAGCGACCCGATCCGATCCCGAGTGATGCTCCTTTGCGGTCATGACGGCCCTGCCGCCGAAATCTTGCACCTCGCGCAAGATTCGCTCATCATCGGTGGCTACAAAGACGTCTTCAATTCCGCGGCAGGAACAGGCTTGCTCATAGACCCACCGGATCATCGGCTTTCCGGCAATGGGGGCAAGAGGTTTTCCCGGAAAGCGGGTGGATTCATATCGTGCGGGAATAAAGGCGGTGATGCGCATAGGTCCAGTCGGTCGTTTTGATCAGTGTCAGGGTTCCATGTAGGTCGCGCAAGCTGTTTCCGATTCCCAGGCCGTCACCTTGCTGACCTTTACGGCCCCATCGTTGAGCTCTCGGCTGAGGGATTCATAAATATAACGGGCAATGTTTTCAGAAGAAGGATTGACCGCACTGAAGGGCTTCAGGTCATTGAGGAAAGTGTGATCCAATTCGTCCAGAAGCTTTGCGGCGGCCTCTTTGACCCGTTTGAAGTCGATGAGAAGGCCGTTCGGCCCGAGGTTCTGACCGGTCACGTGCACTTCGATTTTCCAGTTGTGGCCGTGGAGCTTTTCGCATCCCCCTTCATATTCCCGCAATTGGTGCGCTGCAGCCATGTGGGTGAGGACCTTGAGTTCGAACAAGGGACGGGCTCCCTACTTCTCACGATGAGGTTCTGTGTAAGGATTGCCGCACTCGCTGCACCTGCCGTCGACAATGATGCCGGTGCAGTTGCCGTCCGGGCACAGGGTGCGATCATCCAGCTCAAGAGATTCTTCCTGTTCCATCTCTTCCTGGGGTTTCTCGGCCAGAGAAGCGCCGCAATCCATGCAGTAACGACTGTCGTCAGGGACATGGGCGCCGCAGGCAGGACATGGCTTTCCTAGGATTTCCTTGTGACAATGGGGACATTCCATGATGGCATCAACTCTTCTTGGATGTTTTTACCTGAAATGGAGTAATCTCCTGTTTCACCCTCGTGCTTTTGCACTTGGGGCACCTGATTTTCGCTTTTTCGTACTCTGAGATGGACAAAATGAGAGTGAACCTGCCACTGCATTTTTCGCACTTGAATTCATAGGTCGGCATGGCTTTCCCTCCGTATTCAACATGAGTATCCAAACATCATAGACTCTTTGATTTTTTTGTCAACCATTACCTGACCTGAGCGGTTCAAGGTTCAGGGGTTCCAGCATGACCAGGGTCGCAAACCTCCCTGTCGCTCCTTCCCCGCGATAAGAGAAAAACAGATCGGTACGGCAACGGGTGCAGATCCCCGCAATTTCAATCCTGTCTTTTTTCAGCCCTGCTTCAAGGAGCTGCACGCGGCTGAGTTCCCAGAGGTCAAAGTGGTTTCGTCGCACCATAAAGCGCCTGAAGTGCTCGGGGAACAAGGCCCTATAGGAAGTAAATTCAGCGCAGCAGGGACCAAGGGACGGACCGATGGCGGCCCTCATTTCTGCAGGAGAACATCCCAAAGAGGATTGCATCCGCTCGACCACCTTGGCCGGCAAGTTGGCGGTGTTTCCTCTCCAACCGCAATGGATGACGGCGATGGCTTTTTTCACCGGCTCAACAAGAATGACCGCCTGGCAGTCGGCCTGCTTGACCATTAGGGCGACTCCTGTAAGGTTTGTCACCATGGCATCTGCTGAAGGAGCGTTGTTTTGTGCGTTCCCATGGTATCCATGAGTCGGCATGTGAATATGGTCGCCGTGAACCTGGTTCATCTCCTGCAGGTTTGGCGCTTCAAAGGCCTGCTGAATCCGCTGAAGGTTCAGTGCAACATGATCTGATTTGTCTCCCACAGCGGAGCTTACGTTGAGACTCTCGTAGGGAGGCCCGCTGCTCCCCCCACGTCGTGTGTAAACGGCGTGCCTCAGCCCGTTGATTTGTGAAAGGCCGGGAAACTGAAGAAAAGGGATTTCTATGGGCGGCATGGAGGGATTTTGAGCTGACGGGACGAGGGCGCTCCTTATCAACATTGGGAAAGAAAGGGTTTGACCTCCGATGGGGGAAGGATGGATCCGGGAAAGAGATTTCATAGTCCTTGGTCGTGCATCCTTCTTCGAATTCGCACCGGTCTGTCTTGAACGCCCCGAGAGCAGGTAGATTCCGTCACGACACAGACCGCATTGCTTACCGCTGCTTCCTTCCGGACCTGACGGGGTTCGCAACCGCCTGTCACGCAAGGTCCACCTTTTCATCAGGAGCGGCCGGGGGCAGAGCCGGATCGGAACTCTCAACAAGGACTTTCAACCCCGCATGAGCGGATTTCGGGTTACAGGGCACCGCTAGCTCCCCGCCTAGCACGACCAAGGTTGAAACTTAGATATCCACCCGGTCCTTGAGCTCTTTACCGACCTTGAAGAACGGGAGTTTTTTTGAAGATACGTTGATGATATCGCCGGTTTTCGGATTTCTGCCTTGATAGCCATCGTACTTCTTGACCTTGAAGCTACCAAAGCCTCTAATCTCAACCCTTTCGCCTCTGATCAAGGCGTTTTCCATGTCACTGAAAACCGTGTTGACCACCTCCTCGGCTTTCTTAAGGGCAAGATTTTCAGACTTAGCAAGGGTTTCTATCAACTGAGACTTGTTCATGGGCCTTGTCTCCCGGAATAAATGGTTTTGCGTGAAGACCGCCGATGGAAATTACAATAGCCTGGAACATAATAAATCCGATGTCTTAAGTCAAGCCTTAAAGTGCAGGACCATTCCGGGAAGGGGAAGATTATAAGTAGACGGTGGATTTGGGGGAAACCAAGGTGCTTGAAATTTCCAAGAATTTGATATAAAAAGCGGCGTTATGCAATCCCCGCAGCGCACCGGGGAAGGGGACGATGGCGGCTCTGCTCAATGGCCTGCAAAAAACAAAAGGCAAAGATGAAAACCATCATCACGATCGACGGCCCGGCGGGCTCCGGAAAAAGCACGGTGAGCCGTCTTCTCGCAAAGGATCTGGGTTATCTGTATCTCGATACGGGAGCGATGTACCGTGCCGCAGCGCTTCAGTCGGCCCGGGAAGGGGTGGATCCGGCAAACAAGGGGGCCTTGCAGAGGCTTTGCAGCAGCCTGGATCTTGAGTTTCGCCTGGAAGGCGGTGAGAATCGCCTCTATCTTGGAGAAGAAGACATCTCTCAAGCGATTAGAAGCGCTGAAATGGACTGGCTTTCATCAACCCTATCCGCTCTTAGAGAGGTCCGGGAGGCCATGACGGATCTCCAGAGAACGCTGGGGAACAGAGGACGGGTCGTGGCCGAAGGAAGGGATATGGGGACCGTCGTTTTCCCGATGGCCCGGTTTAAATTCTTTATAACGGCTGATCTCAAGGTCAGAGCGCAACGCAGATACCGGGAGAGAATTACGCGGGGAGAGCCGGTCAGCCTGGAAAGCGTGCAAAGAGACCTGATCAAGAGAGATGCGCAGGACATGAACCGGCTCCTTTCCCCCCTGCGCCCCGCAGAGGATGCCGTAACCATTGACACCTCTCGTCTTGATCCCGGTCAGGTCGTGGACATGATGCTCGAGAAGATCAGACAGGGATAGTCTGAAGCCAAACAGGTATGAGTAAAAAGTTGAATTCCGGAGCAGCTTTTGCTAATAGATTGGTATTGTTCAAAAGCGTTGGCATGGACCCTACTTCGTTTTTAGCGCCCAGGTTCCGGCCATGACCGTTCTCTCAAGGGGATATCTATACAGCTCGGAGGCGGTGGCCAAGAATTCGAGGTCTAACCAATTCATGGGAGATTCCTAGAGGTTTAGGGGCGCAGACCCCGAATTCTCAGCCACATCGGAAACCGGTGGGATTTTTTATGAGATATCCCCTTTCGAAAAAGCTCATGGCCTCCACCCGCGAGGTGAAGTCGTGTTTTTTCGCCATGCAAACACTTCTGAGCGGTTGATCGATACCGATAAATTAAGGCTTGGATTCTGGTCAAAGGGCAGGGAGGAGAAAACAACAAGGGGGGGTTAAAGGTTGATGGACAAACAATCAGACAAAACAGAAAACCATGCAATGCTTAACCAGAGAGGCCCACAAGACACGTTCAAAGGGGAAAAGGCCGAGACCGGGGGAGGGGGAAAAGAAGGCAAAAACTTCATGGAACTCTACGAAGAGAGTTTAAAGACGATCCAGGAAGGCAACCTGGTCCGTGGTGAAATTGTGCATGTGAATAAGGAGTTTGTGCTCATTGATATCGGCTATAAATCCGAGGGACAGATCCCGATCGGGGAATTCATTGACGGTGAAGGCAAGATGACGGCCAGGGTCGGCGACAAAGTAGATGTTCTTCTGGAAAGAAGAGAAGATGACGAAGGCATCATCATCCTATCCAAAGAAAAGGCCGCCAAGATAAAGATATGGGATGAAATCAAAGAAATCTACGAAAAGGGGGACTCCATCAAGGGCAAGATTGTGGCCAGGGTCAAGGGGGGTATGTCCGTGGATATCGGCCTCCCTGCCTTTTTGCCGGGGTCTCAAATCAACCTCAAGCCCATTAAGGACTTTGATTCTTATATCGGAACGGTTCACGAATTCAAAATTCTCAAATACAACAAACGGCGGTCGAACATTGTTCTATCCAGAAGAGCGATCCTCGAGGCGGAACGGATTTCTATGAGGGAGAAGACGCTTGATCACCTGAAGGTGGGCGCGATCATGGATGGAACCGTAAAAAACATCACGGAGTACGGGCTTTTTGTAGACCTCGGGGGGATTGACGGCCTTCTCCACATCACAGACATGTCCTGGGGCCGCGTGGGGCACCCCTCCGAACTTTACAAAATGGGCGATTCCATCACCGTCAAAGTTTTGAACTATGATGAGCAGATGGGAAGGGTGTCGCTGGGTTTGAAACAGCTCAAGGCGGATCCGTGGCTGCAGGCCCATGAGAAATACTGCGTGGGTACGCGCGTGAAGGGCCGGGTGGTCAGTCTTGCGGATTATGGCGCTTTTGTGGAGGTTGAAGAAGGGATCGAGGGACTCATCCATGTGTCGGAAATGTCCTGGACGAGGAAGATCCGGCACCCCTCCCAGGTGGTCAAGGCGGGGGCGGAGGTGGAGGTCCTGGTCATGAATATCGACACCGCCAATAAACGGATTTCTCTGGGCCTCAAGCAGACCCAGGTGAACCCGTGGGACCTTATCGAAGAGCGATACCCGGTGGGCACGACCATTGAGGGCAGGATCAAGAATATTACGGACTTCGGGATTTTCATCGGCATCGATGAAGGCATCGACGGCCTTGTGCACATTTCCGACATCTCGTGGACGAAAAGAATCAAGCACCCATCCGAGCTCTACAAAAAGGGGCAGGTGGTGCAGGCGGTGGTGCTCAACATCGACAAAGAGAGTGAACGGTTCTCCCTTGGGATCAAACAGCTTACGCAGGATCCCTGGGACGAGGTGCCTTTTAAATACAAACCCGGCACTCGGGTCACAGGAACGGTTACGAACATCACGGATTTCGGAATATTCCTTGAACTCGAAGAGGGAATCGAAGGCCTGATTCACGTCTCTGAACTGTCGAAAGAAAAAGGGGGCAACCCCCTGAGCCGGTTCAATGTGGATGATGTGATTCAGGCAAAGGTGATTAATGTCTCCCGGGGGGACAAGAAAATCGGGCTTTCCATCAAGCGATTGGAGGAGACCGAAGAAAGAGAAATCTACAAGAGCTACCTTGAAGGGAGAAACGGGGCCACCTCCAATCTGGGAGAGATTCTGAAGAAGGAAATGATGGGCCGGGACTCCCAAGCCCCCTCTGAAGATCAGGCGGCTGGGGAATCCGTCGCTATTCAGCCCGCAGAGGAAGAGCCGGTGGACGATTAAACGATGAAAGGGAAGCAACATCCTGTGTTGGCGGTCGTGGTCATCCTCGGCATCGCCCTGCTCCTTTTGGGTGCGGGGATGAGCGCGATTTTTGCTCTTGCGGGCCGCGCCGGCGGTTTGTCCTTCAAAGACAAGATCGGCGTTATCCCCATTGAAGGCGCCATCAGCAAATCCGAAACCGTGGTCTCCCAGTTGGTGGAATTCAAGAAAGATCGGAGGATTAAGGCGATCATCCTGAGGGTCAATTCACCGGGGGGCGGCGTGGCGCCTTCCCAGGAGATTTACCGCGAAATCCTGAAAACCAGAGAGAAGAAAAAAATCATTGCCTCCATGGGAAGCATTGCTGCATCGGGAGGTTACTACATCTCATCCGCAGCAGACAGGATTGTCGCCAGCCCCGGCACCCTGACAGGCAGTATCGGGGTGCTCATGGAGTTCATCCGCTTCCAGGAATTGATGGAGAAAATCGGCGTGGACGTCGAAGTTCTCAAAAGCGGAGAATTCAAGGACATCGGTTCCCCTCACCGGAAATTAACGGACCAGGACAAAGAAATGATCCGGACCCTGATACTCGAAATTCAGAACCAGTTTGTGGAGGCTGTGGCTCAGGGTCGAAATCTCTCCATGGAGCAGGTGCGCGAGATTGCAGACGGCCGAATCCTTTCAGGTTCTCAGGGCCTGGAACTGGGGCTTGTGGATCAGCTCGGGAACTTCCAGGATGCCGTGGACCTCGCAGGATCTCTGGCCGGCATTAAGGGTGAACCCACCCTGGTCTACCCGAAAAGAGCAAAGGTCAGGCTTTGGGACCTATTGGCCGGGGAGGCATCCGGGGCTCTTTATCGGGCCCTGAGGGACGCCCTGGGCGTGCAAATCGATTACCGGTGGGACGGTCTTCGAAATTAGTTAAGAACTGTTGCAGGTTTTCCGGGATGCGGGAGGGGCGGCATCAGCGAAAGAGGCTCACCTCCCCTTTCCCCTCGCGAATGACCACCGGGGTATCTTCTATGAGGGAGATGACACTGGAGGGATCCGGATAAACAACCCCGCCATCGACAACCAAAGCGAGTTGGGGAGCATAGTTTTCCTCAATGGCATAGGGATCGTCGTATCCTGCGCTGGTGCTGATGATGGGGCGACCGAGTGTCTTGACCATGGCAAGACAAATCCTATTGTCCGGAACGCGAATACCGATGGTTCTTCTTTTGGTGAGCATGATTTTGGGGACCAGTTGTGTCGCTTCCAGGATAAAGGTGTAAGGGCCGGGCAGGCACCTTTTCATGGTTTTGTAGGCATAGTTGGAAACCTGAGCATATCGACTGATCTCCTTGAGACTGTCACAGAGGATGGAGAAGGGTTGCTTCAGGGGTCGATTCTTCAGCTTGTGGATGAGCTGAATCCCCTTCTTGTTCATGAGGTCGCAACCGATCCCATAAAAGGTGTCGGTGGGGTAGGCAATCACACCGCCCTGTTCCAGGGTGTTGCAGACCTTCTGGATCAGTCGTTTTTGCGGGTTGTCGGGATTGATTGAAATGACCATCGTGAATTCATCTTCCATGAATCAGGATCGTTTGTCAATACCCCTTGCGTCTTTGGTAAACAACCACCATCAAATCTGCGTCGGAAGATTTCAGTGGGTATGGAGAGAATAGGGCTGAAAGCAAGAATTTCATGGGAGGAACAGGTATTGCGATGGCAGTAGGAATGGTCTTTGCGTGTCTTTTCGGCCTGGCTCTCGGGAGCTTTCTTAATGTTGTGATCTATCGTCTCCCTCTGAAACAATCGATCGTCTACCCCCCTTCGACCTGTCCCCACTGCAAAGAACGAATCAGGGTCTATGACAATCTACCCCTGATCAGTTACCTTCTTCTCCTGGGCCGGTGCAGGCAGTGCCGTCACCCCATCTCCCCCCAGTATCCCCTGGTGGAAGCCGTCACCGGCATCTTCAGCCTGGCTTTGTTTCTCAAGTTGGGCGCGAGCTTGGAATACGTGTTTTTCCTGCTTTTCGGCGCCGCGCTCATGGCCATCGCTTTCATCGATCTTCACCATAAGATCATTCCCGATGCGCTGTCCCTTCCGGGCATCGTGGCAGGGTTTGCCTTTTCCCTGATTCCGTCCTCGCCCCTGTCATGGATGGATTCCCTGATCGGGATCATCGGGGGGGGCGGTTTTCTGCTCCTTGTGGGGATCGCTTTTGAGAAGATAACGAGCCGTGAAGGCATGGGCATGGGAGATGTGAAGATGCTCGCCATGATCGGCGCCTGGATGGGATGGAGGTCCCTTCTTTTCATCATTCTCCTCTCTTCCCTGGCAGGAAGTCTCATCGGCGGCGCCATGCTTGTGCTGAGCCGCCAGGGGGCCAGGGCCAGGATTCCCTTCGGTCCTTTCCTCGCTCTCGGCACGCTGTTCTATTTGTTTTTCGGAAACGAACTCCTGCAGTGGTACTTCCGGTTGGGATCCCTGGGAGGCGGGTCTTGAAAATTCCTGTGCACAGCTTAAGAACCGGAATCCTGGCCCAACTGACTTTCCTGATCCTTGCCGCCATGCTTCTCATCAACGTGGTCATGATCAAGCTTGTGGAACGAGACCTGATCCGAACCAGATTCCAGGCAGGACAGCTTCTTGGGGCGGCCGTCGAAGAGATGATCGGGCAGCATCTTTCCGGCCCGGCGAAAAAGCTCCCGGATTTGGCCGGGGATTCCCGATTCAGAGCCGGTCTGCTTCGCCTGCTCGGAGAAGGGGACTACACTCACATCGTGATTGTCAATCGGGAGGGTGAAAAGCTGGTGGCCGCGGGATTTTCCGAAGATCAGGAAGGCTATGCGCTATCCGGCGCAAGGGAGTCTGCAGCCACGGGAATGGGTTCCCATCATTTCAGCGGGACCGTGTGGGGGGTCATCTGGCTGAACAAAAGGGATCTGTGGATCTCATCGCCCTTGTCCTTTGAGGGGCGGCTTCAGGGTGGCATGACCCTGTCCTGTTCTCTTGTTCCCCTCTACGAGACGCTGCGCAACTCCCAGAAGGTCATCCTTCTCTACATCTTTCTGGACACCCTCGTCCTGGTGATGGTGGGCCTGGTGCTTCTTTCGAGAATCGTCGTCAAGCCCATCCATCAACTTCTCCGTCTGACGGCCGGTTACAAGGAAGGAGACGAAGTGCCCGCTGTGGCGGGAGGTTCCGGGAACGAGATCGGGGAGCTTACCCGATCACTCCACAACATGCTCAGGCGA
>Ga0068714_10004653_pt1 | contig 15176 bp, 9 predicted proteins | sample MTBNYHSulfiMetaG_FD_62988 | JGI IMG/M metagenome (GOLD analysis project Ga0068714, IMG submission 62988) | Enrichment culture microbial communities from rom New York Harbor, USA that are MTBE-degrading - MTBE-NYH (New York Harbor Sulfidogenic)... | ecosystem: Environmental > Aquatic > Marine >... | reverse complement strand
ACAATTTCTGCTTCTTTTTCATGATTTTTTGCATTTAATACGTAATGTTTCAATCCGGCGCGGGTAAGATGTTTGCTCAATAATTCCGACTTCTCGATTGATATTGTTCCAATCAATACTGGTCTTTGCGCTTTATTTAGTTCTCTAACTTCTTGAATTACCGCTTTTATTTTTTCCTGTTCGGTTTTATAGATCAAATCATTATAATCTTTACGGATCATGGGCATGTTAGTCGGTACAACAACAACATCTAAGTCATATATTTTTTTGAATTCAGCAGCTTCCGTATCCGCAGTTCCAGTCATGCCGGCCAGTTTATTATACATCCGAAAGTGATTTTGAAATGTTATAGAAGCCAAGGTCTGGTTCTCCCGTTCGATTTTAACTTTTTCTTTGGCTTCTAATGCCTGATGCAGTCCATCGCTATAGCGTCGTCCTGGCATTACTCGTCCTGTAAATTCATCAACGATAATGACCTGTCCGTCTTTGACCAGGTAATCTACATCCCGTTTAAATAAAGTATGCGCCTTAAGAGCCTGATTGACATGATGAACAATTTCTATATTACGCGGTTCATATAGATTTTGAACATTTAAATATCCTTCAACGTGCGATACTCCCTCTTCTGTTAAAACCACGGTACGACTTTTTTCATCAATTGTATAATCTTGATCTTTCTTCAATTTTGGAATGATCTGGTTAATTTTATAATATTTATCGGTTGATTCTTCCGAGGGACCGGAAATAATCAAAGGTGTTCTGGCCTCATCAATCAGAATGCTGTCCACTTCGTCCACAATGGCATAATGGAATTCACGCTGGACATAATCATCCAAACTGAATTTCATGTTATCCCTCAAATAATCAAAGCCAAATTCATTATTAGTCCCATACGTAATATCTTTATGATAAGCGTTTCTTCTTTCGTCATCATCCAAGCCATGAATAATAACTCCAACACTCAAACCTAAAAATCTATAAACCGGTCCCATCCATTGGGCATCTCTTTTAGCCAGGTAATCGTTGACAGTAACGACGTGGCATCCTTTTTCTTCCAAGGCATTAAGATAAAGAGGCATGGTAGCAGCCAATGTTTTACCTTCGCCTGTTTTCATTTCAGCTATTTTGCCCTCATGTAAAACAATGCCTCCAATTACCTGTACATCAAATGGACGCATCAAAAGAGTCCGCCGGGCAGCTTCTCTGGCGACAGCGAATGCTTCCGTCAGGATGTCGTCGAGGGTAAAACCATTTTTTAGTTTTTCCTTAAAATAGGGAGTTTTTGCGCGCAATTCCTCATCGCTCAAAGACATCATGTTCTTTTCATAGCTATTGATTTCATTTAAAAGAACAGACAACCTCTTAAGTTCCCTATCGTTTTTTGTTCCAACTATTTTTTTTAGAATATTATTCAGCATTATACACCTTAAAAAAAAACCGGTAATGCTACCGGTGAATTAAACAGCCTTTAAATTATTGAAGCTTTCCCCGGAGGTACAACTTCTCATTCAAACTAATATTTTTTCGTGCATTCTACCTTCATTTATAATCAAAATCATAATATTATTTCAAATATTTTCTTGGATTAACCGGAATTTTGTTGACGTAAACAGCATAATGCAGATGTGGACCGGTACTGCGCCCCGTATCGCCAACATAGCCTATTAAATCACCTCTTTTCACTCTCGTTCCCTTTGTGGCCGCTATCTTGTATAAATGAGCGTAAGCTGTGCACATATTGTGTCCATGGTCGATTTTAATTATTTTACCGTCAGCAGCGCTATATCCTACTTCGGTGATTAAACCATCAGCCGGAGCGACGATTTCTTTACCCAACCTGGTCGCAATATCAATACCGGTGTGAAATTCAAGGCCGGAATTGAAAGGAGATTCCCTCATGCCAAATTCTGAAGTTACCCAGCCTTTAACCGGCCAGATAGAAGGTGTAGCAGCGAACAGTGAGTTCTGTTCACGTAAAAAAATCATCAATTCATTGAAACTTCTCTCACGTATATCAGCATCCTCATTTAGCTTGGCCAGTCCTTTATGCATTCCCGTAATCAATTTTTCCTGGTCTTGATTAAGTAATTCTTTTATTCTTGCATCATCCCTACTGGAGCCACCTATTCCTAAAAGGATTTTTTTATCTCTACCAGTTTGATAACTGGCTAAGATTCGAAGTTTTTTATCAAACTGTTTTAGCTCCTCCATCCGGTCGGTAAATGAATCAAGCTTGAAGGCCAGATCATGAATTTGCTTAAGTTGATCTGCTGTTTGATTTCTTAACCTGGCCAGCTCTATTTTATCTCTTTTAATGCTGGCATAATCGTAAATTACATATAATGTTAAAAGAACAGCCAGAACCGAACCAATGAACAATCCTCTGATTAGAGCTGTGGAAATAGATATTTTTTTAACTGCACTCTTCCGCCGCGGAATGATCATTAATGTAAAGAAATTATCTGACATCATTCTCTCCCCAGAAGATTGACAAATCTTTAAATTAAAGAAAAACTTGTTTGACTTTTAACATAAATTAAATCAATAAGTCAAGGAATACTTAGCCTTATGAAATTATGCTACGGTAATGGTCATTAACGGGTCTCCTACTTCCACTTTGTCACCAGGCGACACAAAAAGTTCACTAACTCTACCGCTGACATCTGAAACAACATTCGTCAACATTTTCATCGCTTCTAAGACAATAAGCAGATCCCCGACAGAAACTTTGTCTCCTTCGACAACAGAAATAGCGTTAACAGTTCCGACCATTTGGGATCGCACATCGCCTGCCTTGGCTAAATCATTAAGTTCTTTAATCGAAATGGAAACCTTCTTTTTTAACTGATCACCGGATCCTTTTTTCCCGCTATCTTCAAGCTCCATTTCTGTATAAACTGGTTCCGGATGATGATCCACATTAAAATAAGTCACAGCGTCGCCTGTTTTAGTTTTTCGCTGCGGGCCAATTTCAATTATATGCAGTTTGCCGTATGCATCTTCAATCTCAAATTTCTCTCCTAAACTAAAGCCGCCTTTTTTGAACCATATTTTAGGAGGCAAAACCCAGGTTTTCCCGAATTTTTCTTCAAATTTAAAGAAGTTGACGGCATCATTAGGGTGCTGAAGATATAAAACAAGTTCATCCTCAGTTACAGATCTCCCCAAGCGATGTTCCAGTACCTTTTTTTCTACATCTAGATCAATATTCTCGATCTTTTGGTAACAATAATTACAATCAACGTAATCCTTCCAGTCCGATCCAAACACTGCCCTATAAATTTCTTCCGACGGTTTGTAAAATGGAAGTTCTCCGTATCTACCCAGCATTAGATTTTTTAAATCATCGCTGGCATCTTTATAACGTACGCCTTTTAAAGTATTATTAACGGCAGTCGTCCAAAGGATCTGCGAACCGGGAGTTACACTCCACCAGTTGCCTAATTCCACCTGTACACGCGGTAATTCCTTTTGCAGAATCTCCGGCATTCTGTTTAGAAAATCGCCTTTTACAGCCTGTTCAAAGCTGGATCCGGTAGCTCCTCCAGGGAGTTTATGAACCTGAGCCGTTGGATCAAATCCAAAGAACTGCGATTCGAAGTCCCGATAAAATTCTCTTTCGGGGCGTAAAATGTTGGAAGCGGCAATGACGGCATCTCTATTTAAACCTGCCGCTTTATAGCCATATTCATCAAGTGTATCGACAACTGTGATAATTGGTGGTGGACCAAAAAATCCGGTAAAAGCATGATCGGAAGCATCAACTATTTTGGCTCCGTTAACGACAGCCTCTATTATTCTTCCGACATCATTGCCATCAGTGTTATGACCATGATAATGAATGAGCAGTCCCGGATATTTTTGCAAAATCGCCTGAACTAATCTGCCGATACGGCGAGGTGTTCCCAAACCGCCATGGTTCTTAATACTTAGAACTATATCTTCGCCAGTCACCTCCAGGATTTCACCAACTTTTTGGACATAATAATCATCGGTATGTTCCGGTCCTGTAGAAAAACAAATTGCCGGTTCCAGAATGCATCCTGCTTTTTTAACTTCTTCAAAAACGGCAACCATATTAGGAATATGATTCAAAAAGTCAAACACGCGCCAGACATGGACATAGCGGGCAAATGTTTTTACCGTTAACCGTATTACATTTTCCGGATATGGCCGGTAACCAAAGAGATTAATTCCGCGGCAGAGATTCTGGAATAAAGTGTCCGGCATGTTTTCCGCTAATATCTGCAATTTTTCCAGCGGATTAATTTGTTTGCGCAACATATCGACGTGCACGGATGCCCCTCCCGAAATTTCGAGGGAAAAGAAACCGGAATCATTGCGCTCTTTGGCTACCAGAAGCTGCGTATGAGGCATAATTCTGTTTTTGAAATCAGATTGAGAGAGATCTCGTTCCGTATTCGTTACATAATAGCCATCTGTTTTTTTAATTTTATCAATTATGTATTTTGCCCCTTTTTCTTTCAGTTCACGAGGGGTAACCCGTGCATCGAGCATCTTATTTTTAGTTTTCATCATATATCGTTCAAACCTGCTTTCGTTAAAAAATCAATAAGCGTATGGATTCATTTTTCGGGCATGAATCTCAGCTATCAATCTTGTTAGTTTGGCCACTTCTCTTTCCTGCTCCGGATAGTTAAATATTTCTTCATGAGTTTCCAAATAACCGGTATCAAACTTTCCTGCTATAAAATCAGGCTCATCACAAATGGCTAAATAAAATGGAATAGTTGTTTTAGGACCGACAATCAAGAAATTATTTAAAGAACGCTTCAATCTTTGAATTGTTTGTTCCCAGTCGTAGCCGCGGACCGTCATTTTAACCATTAATGAATCGTAATCGGTCGGAATGCGGTAACCCTGATAAACAACACCGTCCAAACGCACTCCCGGGCCGCCCGGGGATTGATATACTTCCAGTGTTTTCCCTCCTTCGGGCATAAAATTATTTTTCGGATCTTCAGCGTTAATCCTTACCTGAATAGCTTTACCCATCATATGAACACGATTAGCAGCAATATCGAGGGCATCACCTTCGGCGATTTTAATTTGCTGCCGTACAATATCAATACCTGTCAGTTCTTCGGTTACGGTATGTTCGACTTGAAGCCTCGTATTCATTTCCATAAACCAAAATTCGTTGGTTTTAGAATCGACAAGAAATTCAACTGTTCCGGCATTTATGTATCCGGCCGCACGCGCCCCCCGAATGGCAGCATCATACATTGCCCCCAGAACATCAGCGGGTAGATCGGCCGGGGCAATTTCCAGCAGCTTTTGATGGCGTCGTTGAATGGAACAGTCGCGTGAACCCAAATGGATAATATTACCATGATGATCGGCAAGAATTTGGATTTCGATATGTCGCGGTGATTCAATGCACTTTTCAAGGTAAATGCGGTCATCATTAAAAGCGGTTAATGTCTCCATTCTGACTAAAGGTAATTGTATTTTCAGTTCTTCTTCATTTTTGATTTTTCGAATACCTCTGCCCCCACCTCCTGATGATGCTTTGAGCATGACCGGATACCCATATTTATCAGCAAAAGATGTTGCCTGTTTCAGACCTTCGTCGCCTGGAGCAAGATCTTCTGTCCCCGGTACCGTCAATACTCTTGCGTTTTCCATAATTTTGCGAGCGACAACCTTATTACCCATGTCGCGGATTATCTGCGGCGGCGGCCCAATAAAAATAATTCCTGCTTTTTCGCAAGCTGCAGAAAAATCCGCATTTTCGGATAGAAAGCCGTAACCGGGATGAATGGCATCAGCGCCGCTTTTACGCGCCGCCCATAGTATTTTTTCTATATCCAGATATTCTTTGCGCGGCCGATCGCCGATCATAATGGCATCGTCAGCCAATCTGATGAAATGCGATTCCGAATCAGCTTTTTCATAAACAGCAATGGCCTTTAAACCAAGTTCTTTTACTGTCCTTCCTATACGTAAAGCAATCTCGCCTCTGTTGGCTATCAACACTTTATTTATTTTTTTGAGTTTTACAGGCATTATTACCTTCCTTACTTTTAAAATATTAAACACCGGAAACATTATTCATCTTTACATGCAGATATGCAGTGCCGGGCGTATAATGCAAAATAAATCAGAATGACAACGACTGAGAACAGCATGGGATTATATGCGAGAGGCTGTTTCCAGTTTCTCGTAATTATTGTTTAGCTTTATACTTTTAAGAAATTTAAGTGTCAACTATTTTTATTATCATGATTTTTCGATAAATCAAATTTCCGCCACATTGTAAAAAAAGGGCTGAATGGTGAAAATCAGGTTTTATCGGGGCTGCTTCTTTTGAAAAGGATATTTTCATCAAAAAGTGTTAACATTTGCAAACATGAAATATAGTGATGACAGCACGTGTCGTTTCCGAATTACCCCGAAGGCGGATTGACCCGGGAATCTTTTTTAAACATGAATATTTTTACATCCAGGAAAAGCCTGTTTTTCTGTTGCCGAGCCTTATGAAAAAATCATTATTTTCTTATCGCTGGCTAATATTTATAATTTGCTCGCTGATGTATATCATGTCCCATTTCTGGCGGGTATCCACGGCGGTCATCGCCGGTGATCTGAGCATTGATTTGGGCCTTTCTCCGGAATTGCTGGGTATGCTGGGTGGGGCTTTTTTCTATAGCTTCGGCCTCGCCCAACTGCCCATGGGCCCGTTATTCGATCGCTTCGGTCCCCGTGTTGTCATCAGTCTACTCGGTCTTTTGGGAGCGGCAAGTGCCATATTATTTTCTTTTGCCGACAATGCTTTCTTAGCCATAGCGGCAAGGGCCGGAATCGGTGTCGGTATGGCAGCCGTCCTGATGGGTTCCTATAAAATATTTACCACCTGGTTTTCACCCCAGGAGTTTGCTACACTGGCCGGAATCCTGATCTCGGTCGGAAATCTAGGAGCTATTACCGCCACGACTCCCTTGGCCCATTTAAGCGATCTGTTTGGTTGGCGTACGGCCTTTATCGGGATGGCATCAATAACTTTGCTCATTGCTATCGTCATTTATCTGGTTGTACGCGACCATCCACCGTCCAAAGACTGCCTATCGCTACCCACTTCTCTTTCTGAAACCAATATTTTCTCCGGGTTAGTTCAGGTTTTCCGCAGTAGCCGCTTTTGGTGCCTCGCACCACTTGCTTTTGCATCTTATGGAACATTGATAACCGTACAGGGTTTATGGGGTGGACCATACCTTATGGATACCTATGCGATGAGCAAGGCCGAAGCCAGCAGCGTTCTATTGACTATTCCGATCGGGATCATTTGTTTTTCTCCTTTTTGGGGGCGCTGGTCTGACAGGCTGCAGCAGCGCAAATTTCCCGTTTTGCTGGGACAAACGGCGATGCTGATCGTCATCACCAGTTTGGCCATGAACCTGCAACTGCCGTATTGGGGACTTCTGCTGCAATTCTTGCTCTTAGGTGCCACAAATACCAGCAATTTAATTTTGTATGCCCAGGTGAAAGAAACATTTCCTCTGGCTATCGCCGGAACAGCTCTTACAGCACTAAATTTTTTCCTCGTGATGGGTGCGGCGGTGATCCAGCACATCATTGGACTTATCATGGAGAACTGGCAGCCATCCATAACAGGGATTTTGCCGGTTATTGCCTATCAATGGGGATTCGGCGTTTCTGCCGTCCTGCTGGCATTGGCATTACTGATCTATCTCAGAAGTTACGATACCAAATCTTAAAGGTTTTGTCTTGAATTATGCAGATGGCCTTTGCCTCCAAGAGGTTAATGTTATTAAATACGCAAGGAGTGTTAAATTAAAACTAATCAGATATCACATATAGTTCCGGTGTTGAATAGCTTCGATGTTTCCGATCGCACCTTCTGAAATCTGCGCCGCATTGGCTTCGTCTGTATCCAGATGCATATCCATCCGATAGTTGGGATGAACTCGAACCAAAACATCGCCGAAGATGAGTTCCCGCACCCCTTTTACTTTTACCATGACTACATCTTTATCCCGCAGCCCCATAGCCAGAGCCTCTTTAGGCGACATGTGGATGTGACGTTTGGCGCAGATAACTCCTTTTAGTAGTTTAACTGTTCCAGCTTCCCCTTCGATTGTTATCCCGGGCGTTCCTTCCAGATCCCCTGAATCACGAATCGGTGCATCGATTCCCAGTTTGAACTGTTCGGTGCGTGAAATTTCAACCTGCGATTCTTTTCGAATAGGGCCCAAGATCCTTACTTTTTCAACTCTTCCTTTGGGCCCTATAAGGTTTACCGTTTCTACCGCTGCAAATTGGCCCGGCTGGCTCAATTCCGAGCGCGGTGTCATTTTGCGGCCCGCACCAAACAGCATTTCGAAATCCCCTTGACTGAGATGCACATGACGAGCCGAAGTGGAAAGAGGAATCTGTCCCGATTTTAGTTTATCGACAGCTTCACGTGCAACGGTTCTACCCAAAGCATGAAGAGTTTCCCGGGCAATCATTTTTTCTTCATCTGCCGGAACTATAAGGATGCGCACTTTTGTGCCCGGTTCTGAAATGTCAACAATATTACCTCGCTGCGTCTTTGTTTTTCTGTTGATCTCATCAAAAATGGAAATACCGAAACTATCCAATCCCTGGCAGATTCTCGAGCGGATTTCAGCCGAATTTTCACCGATTCCGCCTGTAAATACCAGAACATCAGCGCCGCCCAAGGCTGCAAGATAGGCGCCGATATATTTTTTTGCCCGATAACAGAAGGTACTGACGGCTTTCTTTGATCTGAAATCGTCCGCTTCCGCTGCAGCCAGAAGCGTTCTCATATCATTGCTCTTGCCGCTGATTCCCAGCAGACCGCTTTTTTTGTTCAGTATCCGATCAGTCTCATCCACCGTCATGCCCCGCTGCCGCATCATATGCAAAATGGCCCCCGGATCTATATCTCCGCCTCTTGTTCCCATTATCAGACCTTCCAGAGGTGTCATCCCCATACTGCAGTCAATACTCTGGCCGTGGTCGATAGCGCAGATCGATGCGCCGCTTCCCAAATGACAGGAAATTATTTTCAATTCTCCGAATGGTCTTCTGAGAAAGGTTGCCGCGGAAAGAGCGACAAACTTGTGATTTGTCCCATGAAAACCATACCGGCGGATCTGCTCTTCTTCACATATTTCATAAGGCAGTGCATATGTATAAGCGGTTTCCGGCATGCCCAAATGAAAAGAAGTATCAAAAACGGCCACTTGCAAAGCAGAAGGGATAAGTTGCTGCATCAATTTGATACCTTCCAAGTTATAGGGATTATGAAGAGGAGCAAGAGCGGAAAGGCTTTTAATTGCGTCAATAATATTGCCGTCAATCTGGACTGAATTTGGGAACCTTACGCCGCCATGAACAATTCGATGCCCGATGGCTTTGATCTCCTGCAAATCACTTAAACCGGAAACTTCCATGTCCTGTAAAGTGGTAATCATAATACGAAGGGCTTGCTCAATATCCATCACCTCTTTTGTTGCTTCTTCGTTTTTTTTCTGCCTTGTCCTATAGGAATGGGAGGAATCACCGGAACCGATTTTTTCAATGAGCCCCTCAACTAGCGGTGTTTTCTGGTCTGTATCGAAGAGAGTATATTTCAAAGAAGAACTGCCGCAGTTGACCGTTAAAACCTTTACCGTTTCGGAAACAGATGAAAAGTTCAAATCATAAGGATCATCGTTATTGCAAAGAGCGTCTTTTCGAAGTTGCTCCACCTCTTCTTTTTCATTCTGCAGCAGGCGTTTAGTCACCAGACGGGTAAATTTACCCAGTGTTTTAAAATTACCGGCCAAGATGCGGGAAATAGTTTCCCGTGGTATTTTCAGGAGTGAAACAGTATGAACGGCAACGACATCCATCTCGGACGGATCGCCGGTCATGATGGACATTTCGCCGAAGATCTGACCTCTTTCCAAAGTAGCGACAGCTTTTCTGCTACCGTCAGAACCGGTGAGAATCACTTCCACCTCGCCATCATAAACGATCCAGAGAAAACGGCTTATTTCTCCCCGCTTGATAATGGTAACGCCGCTCGAATATTCTAAAAATTGAGCATTTTCAATCAGAAGAATTACTTCGTCATTCTGAAGATCGGACAAGATTTCCATACTTTTCAAAAATTGAGAAAGATCCCTCATTCCAGACTCCTTTGCCTAATATAAAGTTTCCAAAATACGTTTTTTGCATAATTTATTCTATTATATTACAATAAATAACATTAAGACGAAAAAAAATTAGTTGGCCTGCTTTAGGTATAAGTAAGAATGAATATAAAACATTTCGGAGATTTTTGACAAAAGATTAACGGACTAATCAGAGGGGAGGTATAATATCGATGGCGGAAATACAGAGAGCTTCTCGCCAGGAACTGTTCGGCTGGGCAATGTTTGATTTTGCCAATTCCTCCTATACAACTGTCATCATTACTGTTGTTTTTTGCATAATATTCCCCAAACTTATTGTCGGAGACGGGCCGGAGTATCGTCTGGGCAACCTCCTCTGGAGTACCTCCCTCTCTATAAGCTATCTGATTGTCCTTCTTTCAGTTCCCCTCATCGGCGCCATTATGGATTACAGCGGTTCAAAAAAGAAATTTCTCGTCGGCAGCTGCCTAATCACCGTAATCGCTACCGCAGCTCTTTTTTTTGTCTCTCCCGGAGACATCATCATGGGGATGCTGCTGATTATTTTATCCAACATTGGCTTTTCCTACAGCGAATCTTTTATCTCCAGTTTTCTTCCGAGTCTTGGTCCGGCCTCAGATCTGGGCAAGATTTCCGGTTATGCCTGGGGTCTTGGCTATTTTGGCGGTCTTCTGTCGACGGCCATAGTAATTTTTGGGTTGGGCGCCAGCGTATACACGATAGAAAACTTTTCCAATTTGCGGTTGGTTGGCCCTGTTACGGGATTATTTTTTCTGGTTGCTGCGATTCCGACATTTTTATGGGTCAAGGAAAATTCCCTGCCCAGAGAGCTACCCCAGGGAGAGAATTATTTCACTATGGGGCTAAAGAGATTAAAAAAGACCTTTCTGGATATTCGGGATTACAAAGAGCTCATGATTCTTTTGGCGTCATTTTTTTTCGCTTATGCCGGTCTTTCTATCGTGATTTCTTTTGCTTTTATTTATGGAGATCAAATCATAAAATGGTCCGGTACGACGCAAATATTGATGTTTGTCATAACGCAGTTTACAGCAGCGGCAGGGGCATTTCTCTTCGGCATCATCCAGGATAAATGGAAAGCAAAGTATACATTTATCCTAACTCTCGTGCTTTGGATACTTGCCGTTACCTTGATTTATGCAGTAAGGCAGGTTACTGCTTTAACAAACAACCTGATGGATGTCTCCATCAAAGAGGAGCATGTTTTCCTTGTTATCGGTTCCATCGCCGGGCTGGGCTTGGGTTCAACCCAGTCTGCCTGCCGCGCCATGGTAGGTCTTTTCTCCCCGGATACAAAAGCTGGCGAATTTTTCGGCCTTTGGAGTTTTACCGGTCGGCTTTCTTCTATTCTGGGGCTTATGGGTTTAGGATTACTGCAAACAGTATTTGGCCTGCAAAAAGCAATCCTTGTCTGTTCTGTTTTTTTCTTCCTCGCCGCAATTATTGTCCTTTTCGTCGATGAAGAGAGAGGTAAGATGATCGCTCACGCCCACGCCGGTGAATAGAGCGCTTAGTTGTATAAGATTTTTAAACAGCGCAGGGAGAATGGCGGCCGGGCAGCAATTCCATCCTGTATTTGCGAATTGGAAGCTCATTTAAATTCATCTTTCTTTTCATTTCCTGTAAGGGCAACACCGGAATACCAAGATTCGTCACATTTTGAAGAAGCTCACGAAATTTACTGTTGAAAATTCCTCCTTCTACTTCGGCATGGACTGGTAAAACATGGGTGCCGCCTGTCTTTATTTCCTTAAATATGATCGATACCCCTTCTTGAGCATTTAATTCTTCAAAGCACGCCAGATCGGATGGTATTTCCAGTACATGGGCAATATCGAGGATGAACGGTGATTTAGCCCTTGTGCAGCTGACGTAATCAAATTTGTATTTTTTGATAATAGCCAATACACGGTCATCAATCAGCCAGGAGGGAGCGCCAAACGCCGCCGGCCGAAAACCGACAAGCTTTTCAAAGCCGGCAATGCCTTGACTAAACCAATCCTGAATCCATTTTTCAGGCTTGCTGATAAGTTCATCCTGCCATAAACGGTGATCCCAGGCATGGAATTGCAGCTCATGTCCTTCCTCGACGATCCGACGGACAAGATCAGGAAAAGACAAAGCAATCATTGGTGCCGGCAGTAAAGTGCCATAAAGTGGTGTTTTCCATCCATATAGACCTACTGCGTTTGTTCTAAACATTTTTTTTAAAAACAAGGGGTTTTTTATTAATTGCAGGATAGCCCGGCCTGATTTATCCGGACCGATACTTAAAAAAAAAGTTGCTTTCAGGTTAAATTCTCTTAACGTCTGTAAAAGACATGGCACTCCCCTTTTCATGCCCTCATGCGTATCAACATCTATTTTCAGACCAAGCATTCCGATGTTATGCATCTTTGTCGTTTTTATTTTCCTTCAGAAAAGAATTAATCGTCAGGCGCAGCGATTCTTCCAAACCGACTTGCGGTTCCCAGTTCAAGAGTTTGCGTGCTTTTTCAATGCATGGTTTTCGTGTATAAATATCTTGATAGCCCTTGCCATAGTATGTATCCGCTGAAATATCTATAATATCAGAGTATCTCTCGTCATTCTGATGTTCGGGATGCTGCTGAAACAGTTTTTTTAAAAGATAGGCTAATTCCTTAATGGAACACTCGTTAGCCGGATTGCCGATATTGATGATCTGATTTTTACAGACATCGTTCTTATTTTCCAGTATTTTCAACAGGGCGGAAATACCGTCATCGACATAAGTAAAACACCTCATCTGCCGCCCGCCGTCGACGAGTTTGATCGGCTTTTTCATAAACAATTCGGCGATAAACTGGGTGACAACGCGTGAACTGCCCTCTTTGGCGGCATAAAGTGAATCAAGATGCGGACCAATCCAGTTAAATGGCCGGAAAAGGGTAAATTCAAGGTGTCCTCTGCTGCCGTAAGCGTAAATCACACGATCCAAAAGCTGTTTGCAGCAGGAGTAAATCCACCGCTCTTTATTGATCGGCCCGACCACGAGAAAGCTTTCATCTTCTTTAAATTCCGGATCGTTGCAGGCGCCGTATACTTCGGAAGTAGAAGGAAAAACAACACGTCGATGATATTTTACACACTGTTTGATGATATTGACGTTCATTTCGAAATCAAGATGATAAACCCCTATCGGGTCTTCGACATAGAGTTTGGGCGTCGCAATAGCCACGAGCGGAATGACGACGTCACACTTTTTAATTTGATACTCTATCCACTCTTTATTGATAGCAATATCGCCTTCTAAAAAATGAAAATGCGGGTTATTTAAACTATGACCCAGGCGGTCAGAGCTTAAATCCATTCCATAGACCGTCCAGTCTTCTTTCTCTTTTAGAATTCTGTTCGTCAGATGATGACCGATAAAACCATTTACCCCTAAAATTAAAATATTCATTTCAGCTTTTTCACCCTTTTTTTTCTTAAATAATTAAATATTTGCTTACCGATAAATAGTTTTGCTGAAACTTCGATTTTTTCTAGTTTTAATGCACCTTTACCGGTTTGCACAAGAACATCTTTTCCATTCATTACTATAGAACCTGGAGATTTTCCATTGCTGCATTTAAGTGGTTGCGCCCACCATATAATAAATTTATCGTTATTATCCAATAAACCAAAAGCACCGGGATATGGCTCTGTTACTGCCCTAATCAGATTATAAATATCCAGCGCCGACTTTGTCCAATCAATGCGGCCGTCTTCCGGCTTTCTGCCGCCAAAATAACTACCTGCTTCCAAATTCTGTTTACGGCGCGGAATTGCACCTTTTTTCATGAGAGGCAATAATTCATTCAGGAGAATATTTGATGCATGGCACATTTTATCGTATAAAGTTTTCGCCGTATCCGCAAAATCAATTACAACCGCTTTTTGCCCGACAATATCGCCGGCATCCGGTTTGAAAGTCATATAATGCAGTGTAACGCCTGTTTTCTTTTCACCATGAATTAAGACCCAGTTTACCGGACAGCGACCGCGATAACGAGGCAAAAGGGAACCATGTAAATTAAATGCGCCTTGCGGCGGCAGCTCGATGATTTCACGGCAAATCATCTTCCGGTAATAAAAGGCAAATATTATATCCGGTTGCATCCGGGCAATTTTTTTAATCCAGTGCTGCGTATTGATTTCGTCCGGCTCATAGACGGGAATTTTATGTGTTTTCGCCCAATCTTTTACTGAGCCAAACCAGCAGTATTCATGAGGATCGTCTTTATGCGTGAAAATGGCTTTTATATCATAGTCATTTCGCAAAAGAGCTTCCACTCCGGCCAGTCCCATATTATGATAGGCAAATACAACTGTTTGCAAAAAATATTCTCCTAATGTTGACAATGATCAAGCGTTTACGGTTTAACGCTCCGAGGAGTAAATGTGCTCAATTACGTATTCCGGCCGTTTACGGACCTCCACATAGATGCGGCCGATATATTCTCCAATCACCCCGAGGGCAAAAAATTGCATTCCGACAAATACAAACAGAACGGCAAATAGCGTAAACACTCCTTCCGCCGCCCAGGCGGCACCATAAACAATGCGGGCAAAAGCCAGGACAGCGCCGAAACAGACGCCGAGAAATGACATCAAAATGCCGCCGTACATAATTAACTTAATCGGAAAGTCAGAAAAGGAAGCCACCAGATCAAATTGCAGATTGATTAATTTGCGCAGTGGATAGCTGGATTTGCCGGCAAATCTTTCTTCATGGCTTACATCTATTTCTGTGCTGCGTTTGCCGAAAATGGTCGCCAGAGCCGGGATAAAAGTTGCGTGTTCGTGGCATTGAACCATGCGTTCCACGACGGGCCGGCGGTATGCGCGCAGCATGCACCCCCAGTCGCGCATGAGTACGCCGGTAATCTTGCGCGCCAAAATGTTAATCAGCTTCGACGGTACGATGCGGAAAAATGAGTCGCGGCGGCTTTTTCGAATCGTGCCGACAATATCATAACTGTC
>Ga0068714_10004651_pt1 | contig 15178 bp, 7 predicted proteins | sample MTBNYHSulfiMetaG_FD_62988 | JGI IMG/M metagenome (GOLD analysis project Ga0068714, IMG submission 62988) | Enrichment culture microbial communities from rom New York Harbor, USA that are MTBE-degrading - MTBE-NYH (New York Harbor Sulfidogenic)... | ecosystem: Environmental > Aquatic > Marine >... | reverse complement strand
CAATTGCAGATGTTAATATAAATCTTGTAAGACCACAAAAATTGTATCTCATTTTACTTTAAAATAAAGGTTATGCCAACAACAAAAATTAAACTAAGAATTGCTCTGACATTAAGTTTGTCTCTCTTTTTTCTGGCATATACATCTGATGGACAAAATAGTAGTGAATTATCTGCCGGAACTACTCAAAAAATATTTATGGCCGGTGCTGCAACAAGCAATATTACCCCTTCTCTTGGGAATAACATCATAGGAGGATGGAACACTCCCCTTGCCTCTCATATTCACGATGAATTACATGCCCGTTGCCTTGTTCTTGACGACGGAGAAACTAAACTTGTATTTGTTGTTGCTGATAATTGCGTAATAAGCAGAGAGGTGTACGATGAAGCAAGAATGATTATTAATAAAGAGACAGGTATACCACAGGAGAATATTCTTATGTCTGCAGTGCATACCCACTCTGCAACAAGTGCCCTGGGAGGCAGTCCCTCGCTGATCGAGTGGAAACATGACTATCCCTTTAATGAATACCAGCAGTTTTTAATAAGACGATTTGCTGATGTTGCCAGAATAGCCATAAATAATCTTGAACCTGCCAGAATCGGATGGGGAACAGGCGCAGTCCCTGAGCATGTCTTTGTGAGACGATGGAAAATGAAACCGGGAACGCCAATGCCAAACCCGCATGGTGGTGCGGATAAAGTGGTAATGAATCCCGGTGTGGGTAATCCAAACCTGCTGGAGCCTGCCGGAATACCCGATCCGGAGGTGTCATTTATTTCAGTTCAATCGGCATCAGGAAGACCTCTTGCCCTTATGGCAAACTATTCCCTTCACTATGTAGGTGGGGTCCCTGCCGGCCATATATCTGCCGATTACTTTGCGATATTTGCAGACCGCATTCAGGAGCTGTTGAAAGCAGACAGACAGGATCCTCCTTTTGTGGGTATAATGACAAACGGCACATCAGGAGATGTCAATAATATAAATTTCAGGGGACCGGCTGAAAAGAATCCTCCTTACGCAAAAATGAAGAGGGTCGCAGAGGATGTTGCGCGGGAGGTTTTTCGTGCTCATAATAAAATTAAGTACTTTGACTGGGTACCATTAAAAGCTGTAGCAGAAGATCTTACACTTGAGGTACGTAAACCCGGCAGGGAGATGATTGATTATGCAAAAAACATCCTGGCAAAACCTGATGATGCAGAACAGTATCACCGGCTTGAAAAGATATATGCCGGATGGATGTTCGAAATGCTCGAATGGCCGGACGAAACAGATGTTCTTATTCAGGCATTCAGAATAGGAGATCTTGGCATAGCAGCTATTCCATTTGAAGTGTTTGCCGAAACAGGATTGGAGATAAAATCAAAGAGTCCGTTTGATAAAACTTTTACAATAGAACTGGCTAACGGATGGTACGGCTATCTGCCCACGCCGGATCAACATGAGCTGGGCGGCTATGAAACATGGCCTGGCTCAAACCGCGTAGAAATTGATGCATCAGTTAAAATTGTAAATAAAGTAATGTCACTTTTTAAGGAATTGAATGAAGTTGTCACGGCAAAATAGGGGAATTATTAATGCCTACAGTTTGTTGTTGCCTGATCCTGACAAAATTGTTTATATTCTGTGTTTTAATATTCAGCACAAAAACTTTAATTGATAATGATTTCAAAAAAATTTAAATTTTTACTTATGACAAAACAAAATGTTATTAATGCACTAAAATTAAATATAATAATAGTGCCCGCATGCATTTTATCAATGTTATTGATAAATGGCTGCCAAAACAGAATCTCAAAAGATGACGGATGGCAGGATATGTTCGACGGAAAAACCTTTAACGGATGGAAAATTATTAATCAGGACTGGAATAATCCTGATAGTAAACCCGACTTCTACATTGAGGATAATATGATTATATGTAATACAACGCTAAATACAGGCGGAAGCTACCTGGTAACCGAAAAGTCTTATGGCGACTTTATTCTTGAGCTTGATGTAAAAATAGACACATCGCTCAATTCAGGAATTCAATGTCGCAGTACCACCTGGGAAAAGGATACGGTTACTAATATTTTCAGCGGTGTACAGGTTGAAAGAAAATGGAGGGCAGGGTATGTCTGGGGATACCAGATAGAGGTAGATCCGTCTGAACGTGCCTGGTCCGGCGGACTTTATGAACCGGGCAACAGGGGATGGCTGGTTACCCTTGAAAATAATGAAACAGCCCAAAATGCTTTTAAACCAATGGACTGGAACCATTTTAAAGTTCGAATGGCGGGTGATACAATTCAAACGTGGGTCAATGGCATTCCAGTTGTAAATACAACTGACAGCATGTCTTCATCGGGTTTTATCGGACTTCAGTTTCACGGCGCAGGCAGGGAGTGGCAAAAAGATAAAAAATCAATGTGGAAAAACATAAGGATAAAAGAACTTTAATCCTGTAATTTCCACTATTAAATTCTATACACGTGAAACTCATCAGAAAATTCAAAATTATTGCAGCAATAATTTTTTTTGCTTTATTCAACAATAACCAGTTGGAGGCTTACAGCTCTGAACTGAATGGTTCCGGATCAGAAGTGATTTCAAGCTCAGCCTTATCTCTTGTAATTGACGGATACCTGAGTGATAAAATATGGCAAAATGCAGATCCGGTAATGTTAATACCGTTTGAACCCTGGGTACCTGAAGATCTTGCAGGAAATATTAATATGTTCATCACAGATGATTTTTTATGCCTGGGGTCATTTTGTCCTGAACCGGGTGGCAAGGTCATTGCCAAAGCAACAGGATATAATCCTTCATGGGCGAAGGACCTGCCCGACGGACCATCTCTGGAAGACAGGATACTCTTCAGAATATATTTTAACACTCCCGGTGGAAAAAGATCGGTACTCAACCTGGAAATCAATCCCTGGGGTGCATACAGGATTGAGCTGAATGGCAGTTTTGTTCCAAAATCAAAAATATTGATTGCTGCATCAATAACACTTGAGGGATGGAGAACCGAATCAGCTATTCCTTTAAGTGAACTTAATCTGAAAGATAATCAAATTGAAGTTGAGGTTCAACAGATCAGATCCATGCGCCCCCTTGCACCGGAATACAAGTGGATATTCCCCGGAAACAATATTGATAAAATAGTTCCGGTAACCGATTCAACTCAACAGAAATCTACTGCCGATTCTTCACAGACTAAGAAATTTCTGATTCCCGCACATGCTGAATTATCCGGTGTCGTCTTCAATCCGCCGCCCATTGGAAATAATGATCCCCCTTTGGAGGCAGGTTATGTTCAGAAAGTTCCGCCTTTGGAACTTTCATGGGATGATCCGTTCTGGACTGTAATCCCGGCCCTGGAATTTCCTCGTAACGAATCCTTACCGCGAAGGTCAAAATTCCCCACAGAGGTCAAATTTGTTCAGGATGGCAAAACTCTGGCCATGTTCTTCCGCTGTGTTGAAGATGAAAGACTTGATTGTAATGTTGGGGCAAAAGACAGTAATGTCGGGGGTGATGATCATGTTTTTATCTATTTTGCAACTTCAGGATCTTCTGTCATAGGAATACTGGCAAATCCGGCAGGGGCAATAAATGACTTCAAGGCTTCAGGATCAAACATGTCTGCCAATTCAGGAGCATGGAACGGAAATATAGAAAAACATTGCCTTAAAGTTGAGGGCGCCTGGCATATCAGACTTAATATTCCTCTGGATGAGGTTGCCGCTGGTCTTGATGAGACGGGCATTCCCTCTGAATTTAAAATTCTGACCGGACGCGTCCGGCAGTCACGTCCCGGAGAGCCCCGCGAAATAAGCTCCGTTCCGGTGTTGGGTAATCCCTGGTTAACAGCACCGGCACGATACAGAAAATTTATTTTAACTGATAAAAATCCGGCAGCAATAAATCATCAGACTCCTTCTTACAGGGATGAAAAATTATCCGGATTAGCAGCAGAATTATCAAAACTTGATTCTGATGTTTTATCACGTGATGAAAGAAGACATTACAATATTCCGGATATGCTTGAAAACAGCATCAGCAGCAGAATAAAATCCCTGGCCATGGAGGAGAAGGAGGAGTGGAAAATGGTCAATACCCTTGAGGATTGGGAAAAATACAGGGATAAAAGAGTTGATGCTCTGAAGGATGCTCTGGGAGACTTCACCGAAACAACTTCAGAGCTCAATTATCAGGTAACCGGCACATATAAAGGCGACGGATACAGGCTTCATAATATTGTATACCAAAGCAGTCCGGGAATCTTTATTACAGCCAGTCTTTTTCTTCCGGAAAATCCGCCTGAGAAAATGCCGGGAATAATTATCATTCCGGGGCATCATTATCCCCGGACTGAAGGAGAACTTCAGGATAACGGTATGATTTGGGCAAGATGCGGCTGTGCCGTGCTTATCATGGAGAAACTGGGAATGGGTGAGCGCATTGAAAATCTGCCATGGAACCGCCGGCCATACCAGTCAGAATATCTCATAAATATGCAACTTGATCTGATTGGCCAGAGCAGGTTTGGATGGATGACAAGGGATGTCATGAGAACGGTCGACCTCTTTTATGAACTCGGAAATATTGATACAGACAAGATAATACTTATCGGAGCAGTTACATGGGGCGGATCGCCGCCTGCGGCAGTCGCCGGACTTATAGATGACAGGATAGATGCAGTAATTCCGGTGGGTTTTGGCAGGTATCACTGGGAAAGCTGGGGAATCAGAAATCTTCTTGGACATAAAATAACTCCGTGGTTCATCTATAATGCCATAGCTCCCAGGAAGTTTATCTATGCTCATGAGTTTTGGTGGGAAGGTGAAGAGGGCCCTTCTTATCCCTCTGCATGGACACCTGCATGGCCGCGTTACAAAAAAGTATTCGGTCTCTATGGTGCTGAAGACAACTTAAGAACATCACAGGGCACGGGATTGCTAAGAATTTCTGAAACTGCAGGCGACTGCTACAACCTGGGACCGGTACAGCGCAAACCTATGTACCCTTTGTTAAATGAGTGGTTTGACATTCCTCTGCCTTCAGAGGAGGATCAGAATTTACCTATTGATTCAAAACTGAGCTTTACAAAAGCAAGATCAGACTACCCCTTAATAAAATATATGGAGTCGCAGAGAAGGCTGCCTTATTCAACTCTCCTAAGCATCACTCCTGAAGTCAATGCTAAACTGGAAAGGAGACAGATATGTGATGTTGCCAAAGAGACAGGACTGCAATTACTGGATAATTCACGAAAAATTCATGCCCAGTCTGATCCGGAGTCAAACAGGCAAAGATTATGCGATGACCTGTCAGAAGTACTGAAAGAGAAAGATGCTGCAATAAATCCTGAAGTTACTCCACTATGGTCGAAAAATTTGTCAGAAGCTACAGTTGAGGCACTAATAATAAGACCTGAACCTGATATCATAATTCCACTGTTAATAATTAAGCCCGGCAATCAGATAAATTCGTCATCACCTGGGGTTATTGCAATTGCTGAGGGAGGCAAAGACCGGTTTCTGAAAGAGAGAAGCAGTGACATAAAAAGGTTAACAGAAAACGGAATTACTGTATGCATCCCGGATGTCAGAGGAACCGGAGAGACTGCCCCGGATATGTACAACAGAATAAGTGGTATAGCAAATAAGGAACTTGAACTCGGAAATACCCTGACAGGATTGAGAGTGAAAGACCTCCGCGCTGTCATGAACTATATTAAAAGCAGAAGTGATATTGATTCTGACAAAATTGCCCTGTGGGGAGATTCCTTTGCTCCTGTTAACGAAGAGGAGATATGGGTCGACGAACTGGCACAATGGCCTTCATCTCCTCAAATCCAACATTATTCAAGCCCTCTGGGTGCTCATCTTGCATTGCTGACTGCCCTATATGATAAAGATGTCAGGGCGGTGGCAGTCAGGGGCGGACTGATTAGTTATATTTCACTGCTTGATGACAATTTTTCTTATGTTCCTTCAGATATGGTGGTGCCCGGTATACTAAAAGCAGGTGATATTGCTGATATTTGTGCCGGACTGGCTCCTGTCCCTCTGTTCGGAGAGAGATTTGTTGACGGAAGAAATTATCTTGCAGATTCAGAAAGACTGGACAGTGAAATGAGCATTGTAACTGATGCTTACAGGAAACAAGACCGTTTGCCGGATTTAAAGCTCAGAACGGAAGGCTCTGAATCAGACCTCATTTCCTGGCTGATTGACAAGCTGGTTAAGTGAGACAATGCAAAGGGATTTATGAATGCTGAATATCTGTTTAAGCCGGGAAATGCTGTAAAAAGATTATCCCGGTTGCCCTGAACCTGCATTGATTATTGCCAGATTCAGTGCTTTTTTTAATGTCAGGTTAATATTTTTATTTAATTTTCAGCCGTAATTCTAAAATCGGGATATTTTTAAATCTCACGGCGGGTTCTTTCTCGCTCCATTAAATGGAATATTGATTTTAAAGAGAAATATAATTTCAAAATTTTTTAACAGATGAAGGATTTATCAAGAAGAGATTTTTTAGTAAAAACAGGTGCCGGAGTTGCAGGCGTTGCTCTTGCAAATCCTATTCACTCGGTTTTGGCCAATTCAGCCGATCTGTCTAAACAGATAACAAGAGAAGGCCGTAAGGTAAGAGTTGCCCTTGTTGGTACAGGAGGCAGAGGAACTGCAACATGGGGATCACAGTTGATCCACCCGTATAAGGATTATGTTGAAATGGTAGGTTTGTGCGACATCAACAGAAAACGTCTGAAGGTTGCTCAGGAACTTATAAGGACTGATGCCCCGGTGTTCCATTCGAGCGAATTCGATAAAATGATCGAAACAACCAAACCTGACCTGGTAATAACCACTACACCTGACTGTTTCCATACTGAATATGCAATCAGAGCAATGGAGCTGGGTTGTGATGTACTTTCCGAAAAGCCTCTTGCAACTGAAGCGGAGCAGTGTCAGAGACTGATAGATGCAGAAGTAAAAACAGGCAGAACAGTATGGGTATTTTTTAATGCCCGCCATGGTGAAGACCATATGCAGGCTAAAATGTTACTCGACAGAAATGAGATCGGTAAGATCATCTCTGCAGAATTTCATGAATATCTGAATGTTGATCACGGTGCCTCGTATTTTCGCCGCTGGCACGGGAAGATAGAGTACTCAGGATCACTTCTTATTCATAAGGCCTCACATCACTTCGATGCTATTAACTGGCTGATGAATTCTGAACCTGTTGAGGTTTCAGCATTTGGTAAGGTTGCTTTTTACGGCAGCAACAATCCTTTCAGGGGTGAAAAGTGCAGAGGCTGCCAGTTCAGCGACAGATGTAAGTTCTACTGGGATATCACAACAAGCCGTAATTATACAAGACTGTATACAGACTGTGAAGATGAGGATAACTATTTCCGTGATGGTTGTGTCTGGGATCATGATATTACATCATATGACGCACAGACAGTCCAGGTACTTTATGATAACGGAGCGATTCTCAACTATTCACTGAATGCATATATGCCTTACGAAGGTCAGAGTATAGCTTTCAACGGAACTGAAGGCCGTATTGACATCCGCAATTATCACAGTCAGCCCTGGGAAATGCCGTATGATTCTGAAATCAGGATCACAAAGAGTTTCAAGGGTACTGAAGTTATAAAGATTGGAGGGAAAGAGGGCATTAATCTCACTACAGGGAAAGATGGACTGGAAGTATTTCGTGCACAGGGCGAAAGAGGTGGTCACGGCGGAGCTGACCCGCATGCCAAAGACTTGTTATTCGTGCCGGGTACACCCGATCCGTTGAACCAGATTGCAGGAAGCAGGGCAGGTATAATGTCATCACTCATAGGCGTTGCAGCAAGAAAATCGATCGAATCAGAAGGTAAACCTGTTAAGATTGCAGACCTTGTCAAGTTTCCTCATTCCTGGAAATGGTGGTAAACAAACTTTAAAACAAATTACTGTCTCAAAAATACCCCCGGTGTATTCCGGGGGTTATAAAACCTGAAAAATTTAAAACCATAATTAAATAATCAGGGTAACTTCCAGCTAAATTTTACCTGCAGTTCATAAAATCACTAAAAAATTAAATTTAATCATATTAAACAAGCATAATTAAAATATGCGGGTTCTCCCGTCTGGAATCGGGATAAACTATATGATACCTTTGAAAACCATTAATTTTTACCGTATGAAGTCACAACTATTAAAAACTATCAGAATAATTATCTTATTGATGTTTATTCAGGGATTATATCTCCCCTCTGTTTGTCAGGAAGAAAACCTTAATGTTTTTGACAGATGGATTGAATGGTCGAATGGGAATAATATGCTGATCCATCATCTCAACGACCAGGCTTTTGATCTGCTTGATAAAAGGGATAAGGAAATTGCAGGATTTACTACAAAAGCTGACTGGATCAACAGACAGACGGCAGTTAAACAAACGTTGACTGATATAGCAGGACCGTTTCCTGAGAAAACTCCTCTTAATGCCAAAATTACCGGCACTGTCAAAAAAGATGGTTATCGTATAGAAAAAATCATCTATGAATCGATGCCTGGATTCCATGTAACAGGGTGTCTTTATATTCCGGACGGATTAAAAGGAAAGAATCCGGCAATACTTAACGTGATAGGACATACAGATATTGCTTTCAGGGCTGAACTTTACCAGAAGATGATACTTCATCTGGTACAGAAGGGTTTTATTGTTTTCGCAATAGATCCGGTTAGTCAGGGAGAAAGAGTTCAATATTTTGACAGCGAAAAAGGTGCATCGGTAATTGGCGGAAGTACGACCGAACATAGCTATTTCGGTAACCAGTGCTTTCTGGCAGGAGTATCACCGGGAAGGTATTTTATCTGGGACGGAATAAGAGGGATCGATTATCTTGTTTCACGCAAGGAGGTTGATCCTGAAAGAATAGGAGTAACGGGAATTTCCGGAGGCGGAACCCAGACCGCTTATATTTCATCTCTCGATGAGAGAGTTAAGGCCTCAGCACCAACTTGTTATATTACAGGATTCAGACGTCTTCTGGAATCGCTCGGTCCCCAGGATGCAGAACAGAATCTTTACCATGCCGTAAAACGCGGAATTACTCATGCCGACTTCATTGTATCCAGAGCTCCCAAACCAACATTGATGGTTACAACAACGAGAGACTTCTTCAGTATCCAGGGAGCCCGTGAGACTTATGCTGAACTGAAAAATGTTTACAGGGCATTCGGTAAAGAGGAGGACATGCAAATGACTGAAGATGACGAGGGACATACATTGTCGCCTAAAAATAATCAAACAACAGTGGCCTTTTTCCAGAAATACCTTGATCTTCCGGGTAATCCGGTTGCCGGAGAGATTAAGATACTGCCTGTTGAAGATTTGCAGGTGACTGAGACCGGACAGTTAGCAACATCTGTGGAAGGTGAAACGGTATTCAGCATAAATAAGAAGGAGTCACAAAAACTGATAGACAAAATTAATACTTCAAGGAGCAGTGGTGATAAACACCTTGAAATTGTCAGACAGAAAGCAAAAGATCTTTCAGGTTACGTTGAGCCGGAAGAAGATGTTAAATCTGTGTTCCGCGGCAGATACCGCAGGGAAGGATATTCAATAGAGATGTATGCACTGCATGGCGAAGGAAATTATGTAATTCCGCTGCTGCTTTTCATTCCTGAAAAAGGGAATAATTTTCCAGGGGTGATCTATTTGCATCCGGAAAACAAAGCAGCAGATGCAGCTCCCGGCGGACAAATTGAAGAACTGGTAAAACAGGGATATCTTGTTGCTGCACCTGACCTCCCTGGAGTTGGCGAAGTGGCTGACCAGGGATCTCCTAATAAACCATTTCACTTGTCACTGCTGATTGGCCGCAGTCTTACAGGTGTACAGGCAGGTGATGTCGGCAGGATCGTCAACTTTTTAAAATCAAGACCTGATGTTACCCGGGATAAAATTACGGCTGTTGCAATTGACGACATGGGCCCTACCCTGCTGCATGCCGCAGCTCTGAACAGCTCAATAAAATCTGTATCAGTTGTTGGTTCGCTGATATCTTATAAATCAGTGGTCATGAACAGATTCTATGATACAAGTCTGCCGAAATATTTTGTTGCCGGAGTTTTAACGGCTTATGACCTGCCGGACCTTATTGCCTGCATCGCACCCCGGAAGGTTGCTGTTGCCGGACTTAAAGACCAGATGAAACAACCTGCATCAGAGAGTTTGATCATTGAGGAGCTTAAATTTCCCCGGTCAGTATATACAAACAAAAATATTGCTGATAATTTTAATATCTCCACAAAAGAGTATAAGATAAGTTCTCTTGTAAAGTGGAGCGTGAACTAAAATATCTATATCATGACAAAAAGAAGAGATTTTATCAAAAAGAGCGCAATAGGAACCACCGGAATAGCTATCGGCGGAATAGGATTCAGCGCTAAAACCTATGCCTCAATAATTGGAGCTAACGACCGTATCAATATCGGTTTTTTGGGATGCGGAGCCCGGAGCATGGGACATCAGAGAATGGTCAAAACTTCGGAAAAAGATAAAAATCTGGCAGTAGTTGCAGTTTGTGATATCTGGAAATTAAATAAGGAAAAGGCTGCTGCAAGTTGTAAAAAATTGTTTGGTGTTGATGTAAAGCAATTCAAATACTCCGAGGATATGCTTCAAATGCCTGAGCTGGATGGTGTTATGGTAGGTACTGGTGATTTTCAGCATGCAAAAATATTGGCAGAAATTGTTAAGGCAGGAAAGGACTGCTATTGTGAAAAGCCTATGGCCACAGATGTTGAGGATGCCAAACTGGCAAGAAGTGCTGTCCTCAAATCTAAACAGGTTGTACAGATGGGATCACAATGGGTGAGCGATCCGATTCAACTCAAAGTTCGTGAGATAATCCGCTCCGGCCGACTGGGACAAATTACAAAAATTGAACAGGTATGGAATGACAACAATCACCGGTGGCATGAGCCTGATGATCCTGATGTTGCAGCTATCCGTGAAGAAGATACCGACTGGAACAGATGGCTTCTGGGAAAACCATACGAACCGTTTGACCCCTGGAAATATTTTGAATTCAGGATATTCCGTGAATATTCAGGAGGAATAACATCTCAGTGGATGAGTCATGGTGCCGGCCTGGTACATTTCTATATGGATACAACCATTCCGGATACAATGGTTGCAAACGGAGGAATCTTCGGGTGGCCGGATATAAGACAGAATCCGGATACCTTCCAGGCTCTGGCAACTTATAACGACGATAAGTTTTTGTATTCCTATACATCAAATTATGCCAATAAGTTTGGAGATTATACCTGTATAAGAGGAAAAGACGGAACACTTTTTGCTCATGGCGGCGAAGGGAGTCCGCGCTGGTTCTTTATTCCTGAACATCAAGGACTGCCGGGGGGATTCGATTTTTATGAGGGCATGAAAGAGGCTGTTAAAAAAGGACAGGCTGAAATCGTAACAACCCAGGAATATAACAATGAACTGCCTCCTACAAACCTTAGCGACGACAGTAAATGGCACCTTGATAACTGGATCGACTGCATGAGAAACAGGGACATGATTCCTAACGGTCACATTCATACCGGTTTCTGGCACTCAATAGCAAGTATTATGGCGACAAGGGCATACAGGGAGGGGAAAAAACTATACTGGGATCCGACCCGGGAGGAGATAACTGATAAACCTGTTTTGAGATAATTGATATATTAGTCCCTCATTGTCGGGCATTATAGCCCCAAGAAAAATAACTTGAAAAATTAAGTTACATAAACGCGTTAACCTCCTATATTAATTTCAGTCTTATTTGAAAATTTCTTATTTTTCACACTGAAGATCTGAATTTCTCGGAAAGAAGGGACATTTTTAAAAATGTAACTGCCTTAATACGATTATGATGAATAGTATAACTCTGCAATGAAATAAAATAATTGTTATGAAACGAGCATGATTGCAAAATCACAACTGAATGCCTTAGCACATCAGTGCGAAGGTATACAAGGATATGATTAAAGCATGTGCGGGTTCTCCTGAATGAATTTGGCATAAACTATATGATACCTTTGAAAATAATTAATTTGAATCATATGAAACGAGCATGATTGTAAAATCACCCATGAGAATGATTAAAACATGTGCGAGTTACATATGATACCTTTGACAATCTTTAATTTTAATCATATGAAAATTACGCTGACTCTGAAAAAGACAGGTTACAGATATGAATTAGCTTTGTACCTCAGCATTTTAATAATCTTCCTGTTAAATGACGGTTGTACGAAACAACCGGATTCAGGCTCTCAAAATCCGGTTCAAAAGGAGGAGATAAGTCTTACAACTCCCGTATGGCTGAAAGAAGAACCACTGATCATAGCCGGAAACTGGGACTCGGCTCCTGTTTTCAGAAACCGTAAAGGAGGTAATCCTCTGTGGAGTGAATCTGAGTATAAAATTGCCCATTCCGAAGAGGCGGTGCAAAAACTGAAAGACCTGGGTGTAACCATGGCAATAATCCATTTTTATAAAGGGTTTGGCCTTGAAGCCGAGAAAGAACAGTTGGAAGACGCTAAAAAACTGGCAGATCTGTTGCATAAACACGGTATCAGGGTTGGTGTCTACATAGGAAGTACTGTTGCTTATGAGACCATGCTGGTGGAGAATCCCTCTGCCGAAGAGTGGCTGGCACCTGAGTATTTGGGAGAATTCCCGAGGTACAGCGGTACTCAGACTTTCAGAAGAAGTCCCTATTTTATGCATCCCGGATTTATAGAGTATATGAAGCGTGTAATCCGTATGGCTGTCGAGGATCTTAATGCAGATCTTATCCATTTTGATAATACTTCAGCCCGGGCCAGACGCTCAGTCATGCATCACCCTCTTGCAAAACAACATTTCAGGGAGTATCTGCAGACTAATTTTACTCCTGAAGAGAGAAAAGCCCGGCTTGGCTTCAGCGACGTATCTTATGTTGAACCTCCGGTTTACGAGCAGCCCATTGAGACCATTGATGATCCGATCTTTCAGATGTGGACCGACTTCCGTTGCCATCAGCTGGCACAATTTTACAGGGAGATGGCCATATTTATAAAAGGCCTGGATCCAAATGTGGCTGTAGAAAATAATCCGTCAGGACTCTCAGGAATAAACCTTGCCTGGCAAAGTGGCGTTGATCATGCCCGGCTTCTTCAGAATACTGATATTTTCTGGGACGAGGGAGGGAATGAAGCCAGGATGAGTGATGACGGGATACTGATCTCAAAAATACGGACATATAAAATGGGCCGCATAATGAATAATAAAATATTTACCTATACTTCCGACAGTAAACTGCAAATGGCTGAAGCAATGGCCTATAACAGACAATGTCTTGGAATGACAGGCGGAATGCTGGCAGGTTATGAGCTGACTGAAAAAAGGGATAAATATAAGTTTGATAATCCATATACATGGGGAGGAGAACTGGAAGGATTTGATATGACTCCTGATAAAGTTGATTATATTAAATTTTTTCATAAAAATTTTGATTACTATAAAGATATTGAGACTGTTTCTGATGTTGCAGTACTGCACTCTTTTGCTTCAATGGCATTCAACAGCGGACGGCCATTTCAAAGCACATATCTTGTTGAACAATCACTTATCCAGTCGCATATACCGTTTGATATAATTTTTGACCAGCACCTGAATGCTGAGTATCTTGCAAAATATAAAGTGCTTGTTCTCCCCGACCAGGAAGCGCTTAGTGATGAACAGCTTAAGGTGATCAGTGGTTTTGTGGAACAGGGGGGCGGACTGGTTGCAACAGAGCATACTTCACTCTACACTGAAACAAGACGGCGAAGAATTGACTTCGGACTAACTGAACTGTTCATGGTAGACCCGCCTTTGTGGCAGGCTCGGGCAGGTACTGAAAAGATACCGGACGTCATGACCGTAAGGAACTCTTACGGATCAGGAAGGGTGGTTTACATTCCGGAAGTTATTCCGGTCAGGCCTAAACCAGCTGCTTCCTCCATGAGCGCGGCATACTGGTACCTTCCGAAAAATCATGACGAAATAATATCTTCTGTAAAATGGGCTGCAGGATCAGATCTCTCAGTAAAACTGGATGCACCTGAAACAGTGACAATGGAACTTGTGCGTCAGCAATCTTCCGGCCTGACTATATTACACCTTATAAACTACAACATAAAATTACAGCCTGTTATAAATAATATCGGCGTTGAAATCATTATACCTGAAGAGAAGAAGGTAAAATCGGTACGACTGCTCTCCCCTGACAGGCAGGATGTGAATAGCCTCGATTTCACGATGAAAAAGAATTCTGTTGAATTTACAGTGCCTCTTTTGGAAACATACGATCTTGTTGTGATAGAAACAGAAATTTAAGTAATAAGGGAAAGTATTTACGGGAACGATATGGTTAAAATAAGAATATGCAAGAGTGAGGAACGAATGGCTTGTCTACCTGGCTGTTGTCAGGGAGGGTTCCATAAGTTCTTTAATTTTTAATTTGCTTATTTTAAACGAGACGGTAACGATCGTTAATATGAATTAAATATTATAACGACGAGTCCTTTCTCATACAATTAAATATCAAATTGATTTAAATGAGAAAAAATAAATTACAAAATTTTAAACAGATGAATACAACTTTTAAAATCAGAGGTCGCAAAAAAACAAACTTATGCTTAATATAATTATTATACTTACGGCACTGATTGGGTCCAATTTCAGCTTAACAGCCCAGGATGAGATACCACCCGATCAGGTTATAAATGTATTCCGGGGTGAGAATAATAACAACAGATGGATAAATTTCAGTGATTCACACAACTCCCTGTATAAATACTATGCCGGCAGGTCATATTCATTGCTCGGGCAACGGAATGAAGAGGTTGGTAAAATGGCCGGACAGCAAGACTGGGAAAGGCGGCAGGTTAAAATACGGGATGCCTTTAACAAAATAATAGGCCCTTTCCCTGAAAAAACTCCTCTTAATCCGCAGGTTGTGAGAGTAGTGCAAAAAGAAAAATTCAGGGTTGAGCATATAATCTTTGAATCACAGCCGGATTATTTTGTAACCTCATCACTCTTTATCCCAAATAATCTTAATGGAAAAACACCCGCTGTGGTTTAT
>Ga0068714_10004649_pt1 | contig 15184 bp, 14 predicted proteins | sample MTBNYHSulfiMetaG_FD_62988 | JGI IMG/M metagenome (GOLD analysis project Ga0068714, IMG submission 62988) | Enrichment culture microbial communities from rom New York Harbor, USA that are MTBE-degrading - MTBE-NYH (New York Harbor Sulfidogenic)... | ecosystem: Environmental > Aquatic > Marine >... | reverse complement strand
TCCGGGCCGGGATCTCTTTCAGGGTCACCGCAGGATCCAAAGGCTCGGGCAGGGTTTGCATGGTATACTTGGCCGGCATCAGGAAGCTGACGACCCACTTGTCGCCGGATCGCTCCTGGCCGACCGGAGCCGTCATCGCGATCTTCTCCGAGCGGGCTTCCTGCCCCACCGGAGCTGTCATGGCGATTGACTCCCTGGTGCGGTTCTCGCCAGAGATATACTTGTACAATCGCCCGAAGGCAATGTTGCCGGCCTCCCCGAAGTCGGACGCGACCACCGTCTCGGCGACAATGCAGGGCTCATAGAGCCGCAGCTCAAACCGTCCCTGCCTCTCCAGAACAGAGTACTTCGATTTCTCTATCCCCACAGTACCACACCCGCTCAAGAACATCGACAAACACACAACGATACGAAACACTGTTGTTGTACACCCGTCCACAATTCTGCGATTTGACCGCATGGCACCTCACCAGAATACCGGGTATAGCCCAATCACGACGATTTGGGAGGGCGAAACCCTTTGCCATGAACTACGGTCGCAGGGGTCCAGAGTTTGTCGATTCCCGTGATTTGGCAGGTGGCCAAACAGCGGGAACAGTCCATTCCGCCTCAAGAGAGGATTCACAGCGCCCCCGCGCGAACCGGATGGCAGTCTGCCGACTACGATGAATTGTGCCGGTGTCCTGGACTTCGCGTGGCCTCCGGGACACGGTGTTCTGATCCGCACGGCTATTGCCTGTAATTGGTGGGAGCTATGGCGAGTTTCTGAAATGTCGGAAGGTCCTCAGGTCAAACGCGCAACGGAACGACTGCACAGGCTCCTGGAGGGGCAGGTGCTCGCGGACTGTAAGACTGCCGGGGACGATTTGCAGGAATTCTCAGAGACCGCCAAAGGCTCGCGCGTACGACGCGTGTTCTGCAAGGGCAAGCACATCTTCATCGAGTTTGGCTCCGGGCGGTTCTTGCAGAATCACCTCTTGATGAGGGGGCGATGGCGGGTCGTCAAAGGGCGGCTGTTGCTGCTGCCGTCGGAGATGTGGCTGGCCCTGGAGGTCGGCAATACGACGGTCTGCAACGTCAACGGGCAGGTCCTACGGGTGCTCGATGCGGCCGGCCTACAGGACCAGTTAGACTCGCTGGGCCCTGATGTCATGTCACCCGATTGCCCTGTCGAGCAGATGGTCGAAGCGATCGGTGGGCGGAACGTCCCCGTTGGAGAGGTCCTGCTCGATCAGTCCGTGGTGAGCGGCATTGGCAACGTGGCCAAGAGCGAATCGCTTTTCCTGGCGGGCGTGCCTCCGATGGCTACGGCCTCGGAGCTCGATTCACGTCAACTCGTGCGTCTGGCCGAGTCCATCCGGCACGTCATGTGGGAAAGCTACGATGCAGGCGGACGCTGGACCCACCGAATCTACCGCCGGGCCGGGATGAAATGGCCGAGATGCGGAGGCCGAATCGCTATGATCCGCCAAGGCAAGCAAGGCAGGTCCACGTACTTGTGCCCGAGCTGTCAGAAACGGTAGCCAGTTCCGGCGACTTGGGGCCGACAGCGCACTTCGACTCCGGAAGGCACTCCATCGGCGTGGTGACTCAAGAATCTTGCGTACCCAAAGGTTTCTTTATGAACCGATCCACAAATTCCCCACTACACTACAGGAATACCAAGTAGCTGCGCGATCGCAATTGGCAACTCACTTTCCGGATAGTCGCTGACTCATGAAACCCTGGCAACTGATCCTGATCGGCTGGGCCGGTATGGCCCTCTTGATGCTCCTGTTCTACCTTGTCCAGCGAAGGACAAAGAACGCCGGCATCGTAGATTTCGTCTGGGCAGCGGGCGTCGGTGCGTTGGCGGTCTTTTATGCTGCCGGGGCCTCGGGCGCCCCCGAAAGGCGTTTTCTTCTGGCGGCGCTGGCGGGGGCCTGGAGCCTGCGGCTGGCGGCCTATCTGCTGCTGAACCGGGTCTGGGGCAAGCCGGAAGACGGCCGCTATCGGATGCTGCGACAGAACTGGGGCGACAGAGCTGCGACGCTCTTCCTGGTGTTCTTCCAGGTCCAGGCACTCTGGGCCGTCATGTTCTCCATTCCCTTTCTCCCCGTCGTCTACCGCGCGGACGCTCTGGTTCTAGCGGACTACCTGGCGATCTTAGTCTGGTTGGTTGCCGTCGGGGGTGAATCCCTGGCGGACTGGGAGTTGGCCCGCTTTCGGGCGGATCCGGCCACCAAGGGCCGGACCTGCCGGCGTGGGCTTTGGCGCTACAGCCGGCACCCGAACTACTTCTTCGAGTGGATTCACTGGTTCACATACGTCTGCCTGGCGTTCGGGTCCCGCTACTGGTGGGTGACTCTCATGGGACCTGTCGTCATGTTGCTGTTCCTGTACAAGGTGACCGGCATTCCGTACACGGAGAAGCGAGCCTTGGAGAGTCGCGGCGAGGACTACCGCCGATACCAGCAGACAACCAGTCCTTTCATCCCTTGGTTTCCGAAACGGGAGACGCCATGAAATGGCTCATTGACATGATGGAGCAGCGGCGAGTCCCCGATGTTCTTATCCGCGCGGGGATTCGGGCGTTAGATCGGCGACGTCTGCGAGCGGAGCGAAGAGGCAGTCCCGCTGAGCAGCTACAAGCAAAGATGGATCTGGTGCGCCGGTTGCGGGAGAGCCCGGTCGCAGTGGCCACCGACAAGGCCAACGAACAGCACTACGAGATGCCCCCCGAGTTTCTCCAGCAGGTGCTCGGCCCGCGTTTGAAGTACAGTTGCTGTTACTGGCCCCACGGTGTGGCCTCCCTGGCTGCGGCGGAAGAGGAGGCGCTGCGGCAGGTTTGCGAACGTGCCGGGATTGCCGACGGCATGGAGGTCCTCGACCTGGGTTGTGGCTGGGGGTCGTTCAGTCTGTGGACGGCCGAGCATTATCCGAGGTGCCGCATCCTGGGTGTGTCGAATTCCGCACCCCAGCGTCAGTTCATTCTGGACAGGGCCAAGGGCAGAGGTCTGGCGAATATCGAGGTCGTTACGGCCGACGCCAACGTCTTCGACACCGAACGGCGTTTCGACCGTGTCGTTTCCATCGAGATGTTCGAGCACATGCGCAACTACAGGACGCTGCTCGGTCGCATTGCCCGGTGGCTCAAAGCCGACGGCAAACTCTTCGTGCACATCTTCACCCATCGGGAGTACGCCTACTTCTTCGAAACAAAGGGCGAGGACGATTGGATGGGCAAGTACTTCTTCACGGGCGGGATCATGCCCTCCGATGATCTACTGCTCTATTTCCAGGACGACCTGGTCTTGCGCAACCACTGGCGTCTTGACGGGACCCACTATGAGAAGACCGCGGAGGCGTGGCTGCGGAACATGGATACGCGGCGATACAAGATCCTGCCCATCCTCACCGGGGTCTACGGTCCAGAGGAAGCGGCGCGCTGGTTCCAACGGTGGCGCATCTTCTTCATGGCCTGCGCGGAACTTTGGGGCTTCCGAGGCGGCAAGGAATGGTACGTCAGCCACTATCTGTTCGACAAACGGTGAGCCTTCAGGAGGAAATTGGGCCTCTCGGTCCTGGTTCAAACCAGGGCAGTAGTCGTGCAAAGAGCATCAAGATCGCCAGGCCAAGGGCCCATGCAACGCACAACATACCGACGTGGAATGCGAAAGGTTCGACGATCTGGATCGCTCCGAACCGCTGGCCGGCCAGATAGGCCGTTGGGCCGAAGACCCCTCCGAAAACGCCCGCGACAACAAGGTGTTGCTGGAGCCAACGCAGGGGCACGTCGACAATCAATCCGAAATTCGCCCAGAGCGCCAGCAGCCAGATCGTTGCGAACGGAGAGGGCATCACCCATCGAACGGGTTCATATACCCCGCAGGAAATCAACAACGAATCGAAGCAGAAGCCGAAAAGAGTGGATGCAAATACCAGCACGAGAATCCGGCGAGTCGAACGGTTGCCTCTCGTGACGATGTGCAGTACCAACAACCCGGCCACGACAAAGAGACCAGGCCCATGCCGGTGTTGGGCAGCGCCGACGATGCAGGCGAACCATCCAGCCGTCTGGCCGACAACATAGACGAGCGTTTTCAAGCTGTCCCCACCCCCGCTTCCGCGGTTGATTTGCCGGCCGCAGACGCCGCAGGTCCTGCCAGGCGATGCAGGGGCTTGGCCAACACCATTTGCACGTCGCCGATGTAGTGCTCTTCGAAAGCTCCTTCGCAATAGCTCAGGTAGAATTCCCACATCCGAATGAACGCGTCATCGAAGCCCTGGGCTCGGACATCGTCAAGCCGCGCAAGGAATGCCTGGCGCCACCGCCGGAGCGTCTCGGCGTAGTGGGGCGAGATGTCCTCCAGATGCACGGCCCGCAGATCGGTATTTCGAGTGGCCGCCTGACAAAGGGCTGTCACCGAAACCAGGCAACTGCCCGGGAATATGTAGCGCTTGATGAAATCGACCGTGCGAACGTGCTGGGCGTACTGCTGGTCCACAATCGTGATGGCCTGCAACGCCATGAGGCCGTCCGGCTTGAGGAGTCTGCTACAGCAATCGAGAAATCGACCGAGATATTGATGTCCCACGGCCTCGATCATTTCGATGCTGACCAGCTTGTCGTAGACGCCGTCCAGGTCGCGGTAGTCCTCGAAAAGGATGCGGACACGGTCGGTAAGGCCTGATTCCTCGACGCGTCTCGTGGCCCATTCGTACTGCTGCTGCGAGATGGTCGTGCCGGTGACTCGGCAGCCGTATTTGCGGGCGGCATGGACGGCGAAGCCGCCCCATCCGCAGCCGATTTCGATCACGTGATCAGCCGGACTCAGATGGAGCTTGCGGCAGATGCGGTCATGTTTCTCGATCGAGGCCTCCGCCAGCGTGGTGGAAGCGTTCTCGAAGATGCCGCAGGAATAGGTCATGGTCTCGTCGAGAAACAGCGAGTAGAAGTCGTTTCCGAGATCATAGTGCGCGCGGATGTTCGCCCGGCTGCCCGTCCGGGTATTGCGCCGCAGCCAATGGAACATACGCATCGCCGCCGCGGACAACCGGGCCAGGCCGCCTTCCATTTCGAACATCACCGACGCATTGCGCACGAGAATGCGAATGAGGCCGGCCAGATCGTCGCAGGACCAGTCGCCAACCATGTAGGATTCGGCCGCGCCGACACTGCCCCCAAGCGCCAGCGTGCCGTAGAAACGCGGGTCGTGCACCGTCACAGTAACCTCAGGTCCGCCCCCTGCATCATGAACCCCATAGGACCGTGTTTCAGTGCCCTCGACGATGGTGATTCCTCCCCAGGTCAGACCTTCGAGGCGTCGCAGAACCGCATTCCGCATCCAGCGGTCTGTCGCTCCCAGCCGAACGGGCGGCCGGAAACGTTCCGCGACGGGAGCAATCTTCTCATTCATGAGTTGCCTCCTCTGGGGCCTGTCGCTTCTTCGGGTGAACATAGAATGGCGCACCCTTGCGCCACAATCGCAGGGCCTGCCAGTGAATCTTGGCCACAACCTGGACCGTCATGAGTGGGTACCGCGCCAACAGCCGCGTCAAACCTCCACTGGTGATGGGCCTTCGCCGCAGGCTCAGAGTCGCATCGAAAACCTTGCCGTCCCCGACGTAGTCCTCCATATGGATCTGGATACGCTCACCCGGTTCGAGGAAACGCCAGTCATAGCCAACGTTCATGTCGATAAAGGGTGAGACATGAAAGGTCTTCGGGAACCGATAGCGTTTCCATGGCCGCTTGTGCTCATTCATCGTCTCGGGGAGAACATAGCAGTGCCGTTCATGCCAGGGTGTGTTGGTGATCTCCGCGACGATTGTCTCCACGCTCTGACCATCGGCGTCGTAGCAGTAGAAGAAGCTGACCGGATTGAAGCAGTGCCCGAAGTAGCGCAGATGCGTCAGCAGGCGAATCGGACCCGTCGGACGAGTCCCGGTTCGCTCCGCGACCAGCAGACGGACCGCCTCGTCAACAGAAACCGCCGGATCACCCAGATGGTCCTTCCGTCGGAGATAGGCCACGTTGAAATGCTTTGTCGACCAGAGCAAGTGCCCGCGAAATACCTCCTCCAATTCGGCGAGGTCCAGGTACATCATGAAGAGCCGGTAGACGAATTCGTTGCGGACCGGGGCGACGCGACGATGACGGACGGTCCCCTCATAGATCGCGCTATGCATCGTCAAGCCCCCTCCCGAAGTACCGACAGACGGCCAGGGCGCTGTTGACGCCGTCCTCATGGAAGCCGTTGCCCCAGTACGCGCCACAGTAATGCGTGCGGTTCACGCCGCTGATCTGACCATGGCGTCGCTGCGCGGCCAGCGCCCTTGGCGTATAGACCGGGTGCGAGTAGACCATTCGGCGCACGACCTTCTTCGGGTCAATATCGCCGAACGGGTTCAGAGTGACACAGAACGTGCAATCCGCGTCGAGACTTTGCAGAATATTCATGTCGTACGTCACCACGACCGCATCCTGGGTCGTTGGGCGAATTCGATAGTTCCAGCTCGCCCAGACCTTGCGACGCCTGGGCAGGATCGCCGAATCCGTGTGCAGGACCACCTGGTTCTCCTGATAGGGAATGGCGCCGAGAATCTCCCGTTCATCTTCAGTAGGGTCCGCCAGAAGGCGCAGAGCCTGATCACTGTGGGTGGCGACAATCACGTGGTCGAAGCGTGCAGCCGGAACACCAGCTACGTCAACCTCAACAGCCTCGGGTGCCCTGCGAATGGACCGGACGGGGCAGTTCAGTCGAATGCGCTCTTGAAATGGAGCCGTCAGCGCCTTGGCGTACTGACGTGATCCTCCTTGGACGACGAGCCATTGCGGTTGATCGCGGACATTCAAGAACCCGTGATTGGCAAAGAACCGAGCGAACATGCAGGCCGGCATGTTCTCGAACCGACGCGGCTCCGCCGACCAGATCGCCGCCCCCATCGGGACAATGAAGTACTCTTGGAACATCCGAGAGTATCCCTTCTGTCGCAGGTGCTCGCCGAGCATCACCGTTTCCGGCAATGCCGCCGTGTCGGACAGATGTCGTCGGAAAGTGAAGATCTCCCGGACCATGCGCCAGAACGCCGGTCGAATGATATTGCGACGCTGGGCGAAGAGCCGATCCAGCGAACTGGGGCAATACTCCAACCGGGTACGCTCGCACCGCACGCTGAAGCTCATGTTGCTGTTCTGCCATGAGACACCCAGTTTGCGTAGAAGGAGGAGGAAATTCGGATAGGTCCGTTCATTGAAAACAATAAAACCCGTGTCGACGGAATAGGTCGTTCCCTCGGCGGCCACATCCACCGTATGCGTGTGCCCTCCAATATAGTCGTCGGCTTCGAACACGGTGACGTCATGCGCGCCGTGCAGCAGGTACGCGGCGGTCATGCCCGAGATGCCCGATCCAATGATGGCGATGCGCATGCGGAACTTCCCCAAATGCTCCCTAAGCCGGTATCGACACCGGATCGCCAATGCGATTGCTGTCCCGTTTGCGAGGCGGCACGAGTGTCAGATCGTGAACGATGCCCAACCAGGAAAGAAGGACCAGCACGTAGTAGGTCACGTCGATCTCCCACCAGTAAAAGCCCTGGCGGGCCGAGACCGGATAGAAATGGTGGTTGTTGTGCCACCCTTCGCCGAACGTGATCAGTGCCAGAACCCAGTTGTTGCGGCTGTGATCAGGGGTATTGTATCGCCGCCGGCCGATCAGGTGATCCAGGGAGTTGATCGTGGCGGTGGCGTGGAAGAGAACGACCGTCGAGATGCAGAACCCCCACACCGCCATCTGTATCCCCGAGGTCCCGGCCGAGGGCACATACACTCGCAGGATCTCGCCCACCCCAAGCAGCAGAGCCAGCAGAGTCAACGGCGGAACGATACTGTAACGATTCAGCCAAACCAGTTCCGGGTACTTTGTCCACTCCTTAACCATCGTCTTATTCGCCGCGAAGTACCTGGGCGTCAGAATCCAAAGCAAATGGCTCCAGAGAAACCCCCTTTGGACAGGAGAATGGATATCCTCCGGCTGATCCGCATACCGGTGGTGGTGGCGATGGTGGCCGGCCCACCAGATCGGCCCACGCTGGGCACTCGTCGCCGCGATCACCGCGCCAAGGAACTGCCAGAACCGGGACGTGCGGTACGAACGATGAGAGAAGTACCGGTGGTAGACCCCCGTGATCGCCAGCATCCGCACGGCGTATAATCCGACGGCTGTACCGACCGCCACGGGGCTCCATCCCACCCATATGACCGCGAAACAGGCCACGTGAAGAGCCAGAAATGGGACTACCCGGACCCAGTCTACCCGGTTCGGATCGCGCTTGGCGAGCTGGTCCAGCCCCGCTTCGTCGTCGAACCAACGTAGAACGGACATCAGAAGGTGTCGTTTTTGTGGAACCTGCCGGATACTCATGTCTGGACTCTCGAGCGACATATCCAACCTGTTTGCCTGGTGCAGACCCGTGAACGGCGGAGGTCGGCCTCCCCACACAACAAAACCGTACCCTGGAAGACCGCAGCCTACGGATTCTCCGTACTGTCGAAGGCCTTTCCCGGTTCGGAGAATAACGTCCGGCGACTTCGCCCTGGCAACGGCGCGATCGCTGACTGATCGGCTGTCTGGTCCGCACCCGGCAGGCTTCGCACCGGCTGGCGCCGGCTTACCGACCCTTCAGTTGCAGTCTGGTCACCTCTTGAAATCGTTCCACCACAACGTAGCTTTCCACGCGAAAGTCCAGCACGGCACTAGTGGAAGACCAGGCAAAATCCACAAGCTGTGGGTGTTTGTCCAGGTAGATTCGAATCAGTCGGCTGTTCCTGGCCTTGCGCACTTCGCTGACCATTCCGACGGCGGTCGCCCCTATGGCCCGCCGCAGATCGCTCACTCGATTGGACCGATTGTCGATCAGGAGCGCGACTTTCGCATTGGCCACGAGGTTCGCATACTTTCTTGTGGGGCGAGGTGTGACAAAGACAATGTGGGCCAAGTCCTCCGTCGAGGCGAAGGCCACAAGGTTGGCGTACGGCTGCCGCTCTCCACAGGTGGACAGCACACCGAACTTCTCCGCCGTAAGGAGTGCAGCGAGTCTCTGTTTGATGTCGCGTTCCTTGGTCATTGCTGTCGTCCTTATCGCCCGTGAGGGCGAGGCCTCAACCAATATGCACTACGCCTTCACATGCCGCCCGCGGGCGCCGTCGCGTTCTGCCATGTCGGCGAGCCTCTTGAGCAGCCCCGCGAAAACCAAACGATGCATCGGGTAGAGAGTATACCAGTAGAGCAACCCGAAAACACCGCGCGGCGCGTAGAAGACCGTTTGGACCAGCCGTGTCAGCTCCTCGGTCACGGGCTTTGCCTCGAACTGCAGCCAGCCAGCTCCAGGCAACCTCATGTCGGCACGGAGGCGGAGCAGCCGCCCTGGCTCAGTCCTCTCCACGTGAAAGGAATCGATCGGATCCCCCGCCGCCGGCAACCTGCCCTCGGGGCGACCCCTCCGCATTCCCACCCCACCAACCAACTGATCCGCCCGGGCACGCAGCCGCCACGCCCAGCTCATGTACAACCAGCCTCGCGTACCGCCCAGGCTACAAAACGCCGCGTAGGCGGTTTCCGGCGCGGTCCGTACCGTCTTCTGCCATACTTCTACGATCATGCCTCGGTCGGTCAGCACCGTACGGGAGATATCCACTCCGACCGGTCGTTCGACAACAGCCGCCACATCGTCCTGAAAACTCTCGGGTGTCAGCTCGACCAGCGCACGGCCTACGGCTTGCTCATAGCCCATCGGGCGGATTTGGGGAAACAGGACTGCCGCATTGTCATTCCTGACGACAACCTCGCACCGCAGGCCCTCGATCAACGGACGGGCATACATAGCTGGCACAGGGGTAGTCCAATGCACCCAATGAGAGGACAACCTCGGCGTTAGGACGGGAACAGGCAACAGAACGCGCCGAAGCCTGCGGAGCCGTGCGTACCCCTTGATCATCTTGCCATACGTCAGGACGTCGGCCCCGCCGATCTCGATGGTCCGGCTCTCTCCGATCGGCAAGCCGAGGGCCGCCACCAGATAGGAGAGGACGTCATCGATCGCGATCGGCTGAATCCGTCGGAAAACCCACTGCGGGCAGATCATGACCGGGATGCGCTCGGTCAGGTAGCGAACCATCTCAAACGAGATGCTCCCGGCGCCGACGATCACCGCCGCCCGCAGCTCCGTGACGGGCACGCCGCCGCTCCGCAACGCCTGCCCGGTCTCCTGACGTGACTGCAGATGCTCCGACAGAGCTTCGCCGGGCTCGCCGAGTCCGCCCAGATAGATGATCCTCTGCACACCGACGGTCATGGCGACCCTGCCAAAGGAGCCCGCCAGTTCCACATCGCGACGGCCGAACTGGCGGCCGGCAGTCATACTGTGGATCAGGTAATAGGCGGTGTGGATGCCGGACAAGGCATCGTTGAGCTTGGATGTCTCGCAGGCGTCGCCCTCACGGATCTCCACCCGCCTGAACCACGGCTTGTGCTTCAATCGGTCGGCCTGTCGAACCAACACGCGAACCGAGTGTCCTTCGTCAAGCAGCCGGGCCACCAGTCGGCTGCCCACGTATCCGGTTGCGCCCGTCACCAGTATCCGTGTCGGTTGTGGCATGTGCAGAACCCAAGTTCATCCGAGAAGTGTGGCGAGGAAACGTTCGGCCGTTGCGATATGGGTTTTCAGTCGTCTCCGGTCCAGGCGGTCCACCTGGACAGCCATGACCCTCATCCGGGCGTTGGCGGCGAAGACGCGCTTGTGCTTGCTGACGAAGCGCCAGAACAAGCCGTCCCAGACGTCACACCAGTCGCCCTGTCCGAAATCGCTCATCTTGCGAATGTAGTTCGACGAACTGATGTAGGGCTTCGTCGTGATCCGACCGCCGTCCGCATACTGACTCATGCCGTACACGTTGGGCACCATCACCCAATCGTAGGCGTCGATGAACAACTCCATGAACCATCGATAGACCTCATCGGGGTGGATCTCGCACAGGAGCATGAAGTTCCCCAGCATCATGAGCCGCTCGATGTGGTGTGCGTAGGCGTTTCGGAGGACCCTATGGATGACTGTGTCGACGGGCTCGACACCAGTCGAACCGTCGTAGAACGACTTCGGGAGCGGATTGCTCAGGCCCCAGAAATTCTCATGCCGCTGTTGTTCGCCGATCGTCACATACACCCCTCTCATGAATTCTCGCCAACCGATCACCTGCCGCACGAAGCCCTCCAGACTGGCCAGTCCGACGTTGTGACGCTGCGAGTGCTCGACAACGTGGTTCACAACCTCATCGGGCCTGAGCAGACCCGTGTTGAGCAAGGGAGAAAGCAGCGAATGAAAGAGAAGTTCAGAGTCCTTTGAAATCGCGTCCTCATAAGGCCCGAAGGAAGCCAGCCGGTGTTCGACAAAGTCAGTGAGCCAGACCTGGGCACCGTCGTGCGTAGTGGGATAGAGCCAACCTTCGATATCGCCTGGGTTTTCCCGGAAGTGCTTCTCGACGTAGAGTCCAGCCTCCCGCCCATGCTTGCCCGTCGGCAGGCTCCGCAGGGAGGGAATACAGGCATCCTTCGGCAGACGCTGACGGTTCTCCGGGTCGAAGCTCCATTTCCCGCCGATGGGCTTGCCGTCCTCGACGAGAATCCCAAGTCGTTTTCTCTGTCGAACATAGAAACTTGACATCTGGCAGCGTTCCTGCGAGCCAAGCAGTCTCCCGATCTTCTCCTTGTCCATCAGGAACTGCGGCGTCTCCAGAATCGTCACGTCGATCCCGCTGGCAACTCGAAACGCCTCGATCTCGCGGACGATGGCGTCGTCGACAGGGTCCAGCATATGGAGCCGCTCGATCCTGCGATTCTTCAGACGGTCCACCAGCGACAGAAGCCTCGGACCCTGCCGGAAGTCCACATAATGCACGCGTAAACCACGTTCGCGCAACATCCGTTCGTACGCCTTCATGGACGCTCGGTGCAGGAGGAGCTTCTTCTTGTGATACCGATGGCGCAGGAAGAACTGTTCGTGTTCGAGCAGGTAGAACTCCGAGGCAACCGAAAAGAGAGGGCTCTCCGCAAACAACTGGTTCGGCAGGATGATCGCCCCAACGCCCAAGACTACACGACCTCCGGCGACGGAAGAGAAACGCCCTTGTCCAGTGATCCAGTCAGCCTAAACCTCAAACACAGACAGGCAACTTCCAATGACAAACCATTGTGAATCTCTGGCATCGGGCAGAATCCCCTACCACTTCGATGCGCGCGGTTGATTTCCTGAACGGCCCCTATATGACCTGTGTTCTCTGAAAGGGCCTGTTCACTCATCGAGACTCCCGATGAAGTGCTGCGCAACAGCCATTGATACATCACCATCGGCGACCTTGCGCAGAACATCCTGAATCATGGAACCACTACGAGCATCGGCAAAGCGGGACGACAACTCATCTGTGCCAATGCCCGCCGCAACGGCCTGCCCAAGCGACCGACCAATTGGCGTCAATTCAAATACCGCGATTCGCCCTCTGTGCCCGTAACCTCTGCATTTCCCGCACCCAACCGCTTCCTTTACAGTCTTTGGAATAGGCACTTCGTTGCGCGCAAAAAGCTCACGAGCTTCAGTGGTCAATTCAACATATCGAGCACACTCTGGGCACAGACGTGGAACCAGGTTCTGCTGAATAATGAGCCGCAACGCACCACCAATCATGTATCGGGGCACATCCATACTGTGCAGAGCATTAACAGCCATGAGGGGGCTCCGAGCATGAATCGTGGCCATCACCATCTGTCCGGACAATCCGGCTCGGGCGGCTGTAGTTGCCGATTGCCTATCACGAATCTCACCGATGACAATGACATCAGGGTCCATGCGCAGAATCACACGGAGTCCTTCGTACATGGCGAATCCGTGCTTCTCACTAACCTCCAATTGCCGGACCCGTGGCAGGCGGAACTCGACCGGATCCTCGATTGAGGTCACAATCAGATTCCTGAGTCTAAGCATGTTGGCCAGCGCATACAACGTCGTCGTCTTGCCGGAACCAGTACCACCGGCCACGAGAACCATACCGTAGGGTGCCTCGATGACGCGCTGCACAGTCTGTTGATCACTGGCTCTCATTCCGATGCTGCCCAGATCTCGCAGATTACTATGAGACGAAAGAAAGCGAAAATGAATGGCCTCGCGGTCGCTGACGGGAGCAATCGTCACGCGCACATCATGCTGGATCCCCCTGATTTCAAGAGAAAAGAAACCCTCCTGAGGAACAAATGACTTATCAATACTCACATTGATGAGCACTTTGACTTGGTTCAGCAACCGCTGACGCATAGATATGGGAATCGGTGTCTTCTCATGAATCAGACCATCCACACGATATCGCTCGTGTTTGCCCTCGTCATAGGGATCCACGTGAATATCCGTAGCCCTCTCTCTTATCGCTTCCGCCAGTATACCGACCAGCGGTTCAACAATTTCTTTCGCGCCCCCAAGTCTGGACCGCACCATGATCTCGTCTTGCTGGAAATCTGCCATAATCCCAGCCACACGGCCTTTTTCATGAACCCGCGAAATCTTGCGAAGGTCTCCCACGTCTGCCGGACATCGCCAGCATTACCTTGTACGCCCGATCTTTGTACAACAGACAACCCCGAACTCTGAGCTCACGTTCTACCTACACCGCTCTGCATCGTGCCTGTCGAATAGGAGCAATGTCAACAGCGTTCTGCATTTTTTGTGCGTCCTCGATATGCGCAAAATGATCCCTCAGTCGTCACGCCACGTACCCGACAGCAAGAGACCAACGCTTGCCGAGGCTTGCCTGCCATTCGTATACAACCGCCCCCAAGGAATCAGTTAAACCCTTGTGGTCTTGCCCCTGAAAATTGGTCCATGTGTTATGAGAGGTTTCCGGAAGATATTGGTAGCGTGCTGTATGTTTGAAGGGCAGAAGGGTCGGCTCAAGGCGGACCCGGCAGGTTCCTGCCTTCCCCTTTCTTTCGCCGCCCCATGGGCCTGACGGCCCTTCGGGTGAGGGCGGCGAAAGCGGATTACGGCAGGAACGAGCCCCAACCGTTCAGATGGGACAGCACCGGATTTGAGGAGACCTCTGGTATGAAGAAGAAGCACAACGGCACCCAGATCGTGGCCAAGCTCCGTCAGGCCGACCTTCTGATCGGCCAGGGCAAAACCGTCCCGGAAGTCTGTAAAGAGATCGAAGTCTCGGAGCAGACCTACTACCGTTGGCGGCAGAAGTACGGGGGCATGAGCCCGGAGATGGTCAAGGAACTGCGTGCGTTGCAGAAGGAGAACGCCCGTTTACGCAAGGTGGTCGCGGATCAGGCCATTGAAAACGCGATTCTCAAGGAAGTCGCCTCAAAAAACTGATGGGCCCAGCTTCTCGGCGTCAGGCCGTGGAAACGGTCATCGAGGAGCTGGGCGTTAGTGAGCGACAAGCGTGCAAGACCCTGGGGCAGCACCGCAGTACCCAGCGATACGCGTTGAAGATGCCCGAGAAAGATCGGCCGCTGACCGAAGCTATCCGTGAGCAGGCCAATAAGCGGAAACACCGCCGCTATGGCTATCGACGGATCACGGAGATCCTGTGTATCCTGGGCTGGCTGGTCAATCACAAGCGGGTCTATCGTATCTGGCGTCAGGGAGGCCTGCGTGTCCCTCAGAAGCGTGGCCAGAGGAAACGCTACAACGGCAATGGGCTCCATGCCTGCGACCGACATCCGGCCCAGTACAGGGACCACATTTGGAGCTATGACATCCTGGAAGACCGGCTGGAAAACGGCCGTAAGGTTCGCATCCTCAATGTGATTGACGAGTTCACGCGGGAATGCCTAGCTTCCGAGGTGGCCTTCAGCATTAAGCAACACGACGTGATCGAACTGTTACGCTATCTGTTTTTGGTCCGCGGCTGTCCGGCCTATCTGCGCAGCGACAATGGCTCGCAGTTCACGGCCGGGCGGGTCAAGCAATTCCTGGAGGACATGGGCGTGGACACCCTGTTCATTGAGCCCGGCAGCCCTTGGGAAAATGGCTACGCCGAGTCGTTCAACAGTCGGATGCGTGATGAACTGCTGGACGGCGAGTTGTTCTTACATCTGGATGAAACGAAATACGTGGTCGAGCGTTGGCGGATGGATTACAATCACTACCGGCC
>Ga0068714_10004648_pt1 | contig 15186 bp, 11 predicted proteins | sample MTBNYHSulfiMetaG_FD_62988 | JGI IMG/M metagenome (GOLD analysis project Ga0068714, IMG submission 62988) | Enrichment culture microbial communities from rom New York Harbor, USA that are MTBE-degrading - MTBE-NYH (New York Harbor Sulfidogenic)... | ecosystem: Environmental > Aquatic > Marine >... | reverse complement strand
TGCCCCGCCAGCCGATTACGTTTTGAGCAGACAGATTCTCATCCGGTTAAGAAACATGAATCTGCGGTCGTCGTGATTGACGGCCAGGATAACCTTGCTCTGGGCCGAGAGGATAAAGTTATCATTACCCGGGCAAACTCCTATTTTCAACTGGTACAAAATCCACGCCAGAGTCAATGGAATCTGCTCAACACCAAGTTAAATTGGGGAACTTTGCCCAATTACAGCCCGACGCGGACAAACCTCTCACCGCGACAAACGTAAAATAGTTTGAGGCAAAGCTATGGATACCATAAAAAACAAATTCGCCCAAAGGCGTCTGACCTGGTCGATGGCCGGGGGGTTGCTGATAATATTTTTTTTGTGGACTTGCCCAGCTAAGATTTTTGCCCAGCAGTATATCAACCAGAAAGGCCATTTATTGGATGCCAATCCTCGGCTCGGCTCGTTTGGCTGGAATACCCGTGCTCGGCTGGATAGTCTCGTTCCAAGGTCCGATCTTTACATAACGGGAAATGTAACTGGGGGCGGCAGTTTTCAAGGGCTGATTCCCTACCGCAGCCCACTGGAGTTTAGTGGTAATTTAGGCAGCGGCGACTTGAGCAATTTTCGTCGTGACAGCGTGGGAGCGGGCGACCTGTCACCTTCGGGTATCGTCTCACAGCGGCCTTTTGTGGATCAATCACGGGCCCTTACCGGCTCATGGGGCAATAAAATCGGATCATCTCCCCAGTTTTATACGCCGTCGTCTGTCACCCCGGTTGGGGCATTGTTGCGCACCAAACCGTACGGATTGACCAGCAGTGGCCTATCCGCCCGGCCGCTGGGCGGGTCTTATTCGATGAATGTTACCCCCGGCCCACTGCCGTTTGGCGCTGCCGCTCAGTCGCCGCAGACTGCGACTTCACCCATGGCACCCTGGCAACGAAGTTACAACTTGCCCAGGTCCACTTCCGCCACGAACCTTGATCGCTTATTACATCCACAAGCCAATCAGCCGGGGCAAACCCCGGAAGGTACGCCCGGTCAGTCGCCGCAGGAAGAAAATCCCTTGCCTCAGAGAACCTGGACCGAACCTTCGCAGTCTCTGCCCTCGCCGCAAGATACTCCTGACCTTCCCAGCCCGCTGCAAGAACTGGAAGAATTTGATGCCGATAAAACCGGTCAGCAACCTGAGGGCACTGCCGCCCCGACCCCTCAGGGAAAATCCGAAGGCGAATCTCAAGGGGGAAATTTAATCCCTGAGCTTACGCCCCGTTCTACCACCAAATTCAGCGAATCTCTGACTGGCGCCGCCCAACCATCCGGCTTCGTTCCCCAGGAAAAGGAATCGTCGGCTAGTTTTGCCGCCTTTCATCGCCGGCAGGCGGATTATTACATGGAGCAGGGCCGATACTATTTACAGCAGGGTAAATATTACTTCGCCGCCAATGCCTTCAGTAACGCCATCTTGTACGATCCCCAAAACGGCGGGGCTTATCTGGCCAAGTCACATGCCCTTTTTGCCGCGGGCGAGTTTATGAGTGCCGCTTATTTTCTTAACCAGGCTCTGACTTTATCGCCGGAGCTGGTGCCGCTGCAAACGGATCTTCAGCAGTTTTTCCCCGACCCGAAAAAATTCCAGGAACGGCTGGACGAGCTGGAAACCTGGCAAAAACGAACTCTTCAGCCGATGTTGAAATTCCTCCAGGGCTACGTCTTATATCAAATCGGCCAGGGACCCCTCGCCAAACAGGTCTTAACTGAATATCTGCAGGTTCAGCCGGACGCCGCCGTCGCCCAGCTTTTAATCAACCAGATCGACCTGGTCCAGCCGGAAAAATCTCCCGCCCCCACCGCCGAAATAGCGCCGGCAGAGGTAAAATAAATCGATGATAAACGAAAGGGGACCGGAAAATCCCATCCCCCAATCTGCCGATGAAATCCTCTGCCCCAGTTGCCCCCAGCAGCACCAGTGCCGCCAGGTGTGGTCAACTCCTTCGCGGGGCCCATTAAGTCCGGTGGGACTGCTATTGGCCAGCGTGCTGGCCTTTCTGGTGCCTATCGTTTCGGCAATTACCTTCATCGTTTTGGCCCAGTTTTTCTGGCAAACCCGGCAATTTGCCCAGGTTATTGCCGCCGTCGGCGGTTTAGCCTTCGGCGGGGCCTTAGCCTGGCTGTTAATGCCTTTCATCCGGAAACATTTTCATCATGCCCCCAACTGATAACAAAAAAATCGTCGTGGGTATCAGCGGCGCCAGCGGCGCTATCTACGCCCAGCGGCTGCTCGATCTACTGGACCAGCTCGAATACCAAAGCCATGTCATCGTTACCACCCCTGCCCGACTGATACTCGCCGGCGAGCTGGGCATAACCGAGCTTTCTCCCCTTTCCCTCTTAGCCCGGCAAAGCACCCGCCTTACCCTTCACGACAACGATAATCTATTCGACCCTCTCGCCAGCGGCTCTTTCACCTGGCGGGCGATGGTTATCTGTCCCTGTTCCAGTCACTGCCTCGCTTCGGTGGCTGCGGGACTGGCTGATACCCTGATTTTACGCACCGCCTACGTCGCCCTGAAGCAGCGTCGCCCGCTTATCATGGTGCATCGTGAGACGCCCTTAACCGCCATCGATCTGGAGAACATGCTGAAAATCACCCGTGCCGGCGGCATCATCTGCCCCGCCGCTCCCGCTTTTTACATGATGCCCAAGTCCATACCCGACCTGGCCGATTTTATGGTAGGCCGAATCCTGGACCTGCTCCATATCACCCACGATTTGCCGGTCCGCTGGCAGCCGTGAAACACCTGTCTCGTTCTTTATTTAACGGCAAGGCTGGAAAAAATATTCCCCATCCCGATTAATTAAATTGACGATTCCATTATCAGCCGTTAAAAAAGGCTTGCGTATCGGCGTAGAATGATGGATTTTTATATCGCTTTTCGTTTATTTATGAGGGAAATCCACTATGGCAACTCAGGAATGGTCTGATGAAATCACCGTAGTCGAGCTTGTTAATGATGCGGAATTGTCCGAGGACTTAAATGCCATAATTGAAAATGTGGACAAAACCCCCAAAGATGTCGTTGTCAATTTCGCTCAGGTTAAATTCCTCAATTCCTCGAATATCTCCCGGCTGCTCAAGTTGCGTAAGGTCGTGCTGGATAACAAACGCCGCCTGTGCTTATGCGCGATTCCGGTTCAGGTATGGGGAGTTTTCCTTTTGACCGGCCTGGATTCCATTTTTGAGGTCACCGAGGATACCGCCACCGCCCTGGCCAACCTGCAGATAAAAAACAATAGATAAACGCCGCCGTTTCTAACCCTGATAACGCTTACTCGTAATAAAAAGACCCGGTCACACCCTTTTGACCGGGTCCAAAGTTTGCAAGGGGAGGCGAGCCACATTTTACCCCTTGCGTACCTTTTTGCTTACCCGTAAGTTTCCTCTCTACGGATTTGCAATAACTTGCGTTAATCCTATAATCTATTGTCAAAAAATTATCTATTTTTCTTTCCTACTTTTATTTTAGACTGCCGCTATTAATAAGTCCAGCCGACGGGTTGTTTTTTATGGAACCAGCAAAGTTAAATAATTGTCATTTAGAGGCTTATCGCGATCATCCCCGCCGTTTTCAGGGCAACACTCTGGTCTATCCGGTGCTTTCCCGCCGCAGCGAGGGTATTAGTGTGGGTGTTAACCTCTCCCCCCACCAGCGCTGCAATTTTAATTGTATCTATTGCCAGGTCAATCGCAGCCGCTCCGCCCCGCCGAAAAACGCCTCACCCATCTGCCTTCGCATCCTGGAGGATGAGTTAACCCGAACACTGGAGAGTATCCTTTCGAGTGAAATCTATAAATATCCGCCGTTCCAGCTCCTGCCGGCTGATCTGCGTCGCCTTAACGACATAGCCTTAAGCGGCGACGGCGAACCCACTGCCGCCGAGGAGTTTCCCGCCGCCTGCCGCCTCGTCGCCCGCATCAAGGACCAGCTTGCCCTTAACGAAGTCGAGATCGTCCTGATTACCAATTCCACCCTGCTGCATCTGCCCGAAGTGCGGCAGGCCCTGAAAATCCTCGACGACCACCAGGGCCGCGTTTGGGCCAAGCTCGACGCCGGCACCGAGGAATATTACAAGCTGGTAAATGGCAGCGACATCCCCTTCAGCCGCATTCTCGATAATCTTCTGCTTACCGCCCGCGACCGGCCGATTCTGATCCAGACCTTATTTATGCGAATCGACCATCAGCGGACCAGCCCCGATGAGATTGCCGCTTACGCCGATCGCCTGGCGGAGATTATCAACTCCGGCGGAAAAATAACCGCCATTCAGCTTTACACCATCGCCCGCCCCCCCCGCGATCAGCGGGTCACCGCCCTCTCCAACCAGGAACTGGACCAGATCGCCGCCGAGATCACCGCCCGCCTCAGCATCCCCATCCGAAAATATTACACCTAATTGCTTAATCCGCCATATTTTTGTTGCTTTATAAGTGCTTATTACAAAATTACTTTCGTTTGCCGGCGGAAAATTTTTGCCCTATCTACGAAATATTTCGTTGACAAGTACGAAAATTGTCGTATATTTGAAAAGGTAACATTTTTTTACGAAAGGAAATCAAAATGTCCTCTAATGAATTACCCATGCCCACCGACCGGGAGCTGACCATTTTAAGTATCCTCTGGGCGATCGGCCCAGCTACCGTCCGCCAGGTCAACGACGCCATGAACCAGCTTCAGCCCACCGGCTACACCACCACCTTAAAACTGATGCAGATCATGACGGAGAAACGCCTCTTAGTCCGGGACGAATCCACCTTCAAACACGTTTATCAGCCGGCCATCAGCGAGGAGAAGACCCAGAAATTCCTGGTGGGCGACCTTTTGGAAAGAGCCTTTTCCGGCTCAGCGGAAAAATTAGTCATGCAGGCCCTGGCCGCCAGGAAAGTCTCACCCGCCGAGCTGGCCAAAATCAAAAAATTACTCAATGAATGGGAGGATGAAGTAAAATGAACTTTTTATCGAATCCCGCCGTTCGCAGCCTGATTCAGCCGATGGGCTGGATGCTGCTGCATTCTTTATGGCAGATGGCTGCGGTCGCTTTGGTCTTAGCCGTCGTGCTTCGGTTTTTGCGGAAATCCTCAGCCAATCTCCGCTATCTGCTGGCCTGCGGCTGCCTCTTTCTCATGGTCCTCATTCCCGCGGTAACCTTAAACTATCTGGAAACTGCCGCCCCGCCGTCGGCGGCAACACCCTTGCCGGAGAATGTCATTGTGCCGTCAACAACACCGATTCAATCCCCGCCGATTCTGCTCCAGCCCGCTGTCGAACCAACCCCAACGTCTGCGCCCGCTGCTACCGCCGTGGAATTGTCGTTGAAAGACAGGTTCATCGAAACTGTCGAACCCGTCCTTCCTTATCTGGCCGTCATCTGGCTGATGGGGGTATTTAGCCTTAGCCTTTGGCACCTGGGTGGCTGGTGCCAGTTGCAGAGACTGCGAAAAAGGATGATAAAACCGGTCAGCGAGCGTATCGAGCAACGCCTTAGCCGTTTATCCGCCGAGATGGGCATCAAAAAAGTTACTGCGATTATGGAATCCGCTTTGGTTGCCGTGCCCACGGTCATCGGCTGGTTAAAGCCCGTCATCCTGCTGCCGGCTAGCTGCCTTACGGGCCTGACCGGCGAGCAACTGGAGGCGCTCCTGGCCCACGAACTGGCCCACATTAAAAGATACGATTATCTGGTCAACATCCTGCAAACCATCGTCGAGATTCTCGGCTTTTATCACCCTGCCGTCTGGTGGGTCTCGCACCGCATTCGGCTGGAGCGGGAAAACTGCTGCGATGACCTGGCCGTGGGTATTTCCGGCGGCAGCCTTTCTTACGCCCGCGCCTTGACCACCTTAGCCGAGATTCACACCCGCCGCCCCGACCTGGCCCTGACCGCCGCCGGCGGCTCTTTATTCCACCGCATCCGCCGTCTCGCCGGCATTGAGCCTGCCCCCGGACCAAGACCCGGCTGGGCGCCTTCGATTATCGCCCTCCTTTTCATCCTGGCCTTGATAATTCCCGCTACTGTCGCCATGACCGGTAAGCCAAGTGAAGATTCCGAAAACACTGTTCGTCAAACGCCGCCGCCGGCATTTTCCCAGACCCTCCCCAACGGCTTAACCGTCGAATTGGTCGGTATCTGCACGCACCCCAGCGCCGGCAAAGAGTGGTGGCAGCCGGAGGGACACCCCTTGGGCTATGACATCAAAACCTTGGATATAAGCGGATATCAATCTGGCGACCCCGGATACGAATTCGTATTTCGTAAAACCGGCGATGCCTCGTTTAAGATCGAAAGCGTTAAAGGCTCGGACACCCACAGCGGCATCCAGGTTCTCCAGCCGGCCGGTCTTGCCGGCTTCCGTGTTCATATCAAAAGCAGTTACCAAAAAACCAATATCACCATATCTTCTCCGTCAGGGAGCTGGAATACAGTAGTTACCTCGACCGGCGGCGGTTCCTATTCAGGCAAAGTCGGTAATAAAACCATCGTGCTTGCCGCCGCGGAGCAGGCCGGCGACGACCTGATTATTTCTTCTTCGGATAATCTCGGCTATCAACTTGCCTCACGAATCATCGCGGTCGATTCCGAAGGAAAGGTCCATGAAGGAATTATGGGGACCGACACCGGCGTAAATAACATCCGTCAGCGTACGGTACGTTTTAAGCAACTGGCTTTTTCGCAGCTTGCCAAATTTGAGTTCCAGACCTGCCCCTACGAATACTGTACCTTCAAAAACGTCTCCCTCCGACCGGAGGCGAAAACCGATGTGCAACAAGCCCAAAGCTTCCATGATCACGCTGAGGAAATCTTTCATGCCTTTAAAATGACTACCGATCCCAATGAAAAATCCTCTAAAATGACCGAAGCCCTTAATCTCTATCGACGTGCCTATGAAACCGCGCCGTCCGACCCAAATCTCGCTCCTTGGGCTTTGAAGATGATGGGGCTTTGCTACGACCATCTGGGTGATGAGCAAGCCGCACTCGAAACTTACAAAAAAGCTATTGCATTATTTCCCGATCGCCAACCTGATACCTATTATTACCTCGGTACTACATATCAAAAGCTTGGCCAAACGAAAGAAGCCATCGCCGCCCTTAAAAAATGCCTCATCCTCTGTATCGATCGTAGCCCTGATGCTTTTCCCTATTCCCACGCCCGCAATTCTCTGATGAAGCTCGGTCTCAAACCCTGGGCAATTAACGAAATTACACATCCCTCCTACGCAGACCTCCCCAACGGCGTGTCGGTCGAATTGGTCGGCATCTGCGAGCACCCCAGCACCGGCAAACCGTGGTGGCGACCCGATGGAAAAGCAATTGAAGAGCAAGATCGGCCTTATGAAAAACCCGGATTCGTCGCCATAACATATCCGGAGAATAAGCTGTACGAGGTGGCGGTTAGAGTTGAACCCGCCTCTGTCGAGGACGTGGGACTAGTAAGTGCGCTGGTTAAAGGTACTTTTATCAAAATTAACAATACTTGGCGTGGCGCCCTCGATGTTAAAAATAACTCTGAAAAGGTTGATATAAAATTGGGAGTTGCCACCGGCCCCTGGCAGCCTGAGGCTTACAGCACGGCAAAATTTGGCAGAAGGCGTCCAAGATCACCGGGCTTTGCCTTCACAGAGATATATAATACTGACCAAGGTTATGCAGCGGTAACAGTTACCCATAAAAAAGATATGCTTCAAGAAAATTATCGCGTGATTGCGGCCGATCAAGAAAATAAAATTCATACAGCAGATTTTTATCAATCCGAAAAAATCGACGGCACGACCCAAACCACGGCGCATTTCAAAAAACTAAAAGCTAATCAAATTCATCATTTCGAATTTCAAACCCGACCCTATCAATGGGTAACCTTCAAAAACGTCTCCCTCCAGCCGAATTTCAAAACCGACGTGCAAATCAAAGTTGAAAAACCAGAAAAACAGAGGGAGGGTGAAGAAAAAGAAGTTGGCAGTAAACTCGAATTTCGCGTTATACCGGAGCAGAAAGGCCCTCTAACCGCCGAGCAAATAGAACAGTACAAGCAGGAATTATTGAAAACCGGCCCGCAGCCCGGTAAGGAAGGCAAACCGGAATATATCTGGTTGAAGGTCAGAGACGATTTTACGGTAAATAATCTGGTTATTCAGGAATACGCGGGCAGGCAATACCTGCTGGCCTCCAACCGCCCCTCGAAAATCATGCTCGCCGACGGTAGTTGGGGCTTGCAAAGGGTATCCGCTAATCATGACGAGTTTGGCGGCCCTGCCATCGACTTTGAATTCGACGAAAAAGCCAGCCCGCTTTTTTATAAACTTACCGCCGCCAATCTCAGTCGGCGTCTGGCGATCGTCATTAACGACGAGGTTATCTCAGTTCCCAGCATTAGATCCGCTGTCCGGGATCAGAGCCAGATTACCGGCAACTTCACCGAAGAGGAAGTAAACGAGTTGGTTAGCACCCTGCAAAAAGGCATGCCACCCGTGCAGCCGAGAGCGGAAGGACAGCAGCCCGGATTTAGCCCCGTGATTGAGATAACAGTAAACGACGTTGTGTCGGTAAGGAAAAATTCTCTTGTTGATTTTGATACAGGAAAACTCTTTTCTCTGCCGGAGAATTTTTTTGAGAACGATGAAACCCAAACAACCGTAGAAAAGATTAAAGAATGGTTCATTAAAAACGGGATAGACGTCAGCGGCGCAACTCAAGATACGGTTCAAGGACTTTCGTGCGAAGGCATGATAATCGCTCCGATGAACAACTATTACTGGGATAGCGTTCAGGCACAATTTTTGGCAACCTTTGATTTATGGGAACTGGGCAAGCCCGGCAGTCCTGCTTATATGACTGCCCAGGGCCGGCTGCCCGTTACCTATATCTTCAAAACGCGGGAAGGGGGCATCGGAATTTTGCAGATAATCGGCTTTAATGATGAGCCCAAAGGCGTCAATATCCGCTACAAAATGTTAAATAATTACAACGGATATAATCTCACTGGCCAGGTGGTGGGAGGAAATAACAAAGAAACATCTGTTGTTAATGACAAGGAGACACAAAGCCAGCTTTATCAGAAACAAGATTCTATTAAAGAGGCACTGATTTTCATTGGCACACCTGAAGACCGTATGAATATTGACCTTGTTCAAAAATATGGACAGTTGGCATCCCCGGAACAATTGTCAATACTCAACATTTTATTTACGGCTAATACGAACCACGATGTAAATATGGTTTTAGCTGTTCTCAGCGATGGAACCAAAAGAGAAATTAGCAATAAAAAGAATATGGCCTATACTCTCCTGAATAATATCAAAGATGGGTCATTTTTCCCGACCGATAACGAGAATGCCATTAAGTATTTTGCTGTATATCGTGAATTTACAGACGAAGACTACGATAGATTAAAAGATAAGGTAAGCTGGCCCGAAAAACCAAGCCATATCATTAGTGTTTTTCATATTAGCCGGCCAAGCTATATGCTTGTTGGCGCAGCTCTTTATGTGGCAAAGGATGGCCCTGATTATAAGCTTATTTGCCCTACAAGCTTGATGGAATCCGTTGAATCCTCCTCTTCCGGGACTGAAGGCAACGCACCCAAAGAATATGGTATCGTTAAGTTCATGCAGGATGATGAGGCATATACCAAATCAGTTGGCTGGAAATACCAGTGGGATATTGAGTTGAGTGAAGATGTCAGTGAAAATAATACATTCCAATTCATAAAATTAACCAGAGTTATATCAGGCAATACTGATCTTAAACCAGAGGTCGCTACCCAAACGCCAATTGACGAAAGTTTGATTGAAAAATATAAATATAAAGGATTGAAGTGCCGTGTTTATGTTGGAGATTCTGAGCCAAAGAATAATTACTATAACTATGGTCAAAAGCTTTCAGGTTGGTCATTCGGTTTTGGCATAGCCGCTTCTTTTGAGTCAAATACTATGTTTTTTCCTGGAGACAATATCATAAATATCAAAGCGAATTCACATGGCAACTTTATCGGTTCTGACCTGGAATTACTCTCATTTGAAACATCCGAAGGAAACATCAAATACGAACATAAACTTATTATGAGAAAAGATGCTTCACCCGAAGCTAAATCAGCAGCACGGATGAAACTTGAACAAACCGAACAACGTAAAATATCAGAGAAGAAACTTTACTATTTAAAGGAAATGCTCACTGCTTATGCCAACGACCATAACTCTGCATATCCTGACGGGCTCGATCAAATCAAACCCTATGACGATCAGGGACATTTGGAATGGTTACTTAAAAACATAGAATATCTCGGCAAAAGTGCATCCTTTACGGAAAAGTCACAAAAGGTATTGGCTTATGATAAGACTTTGCTTGAAAAAAACGGCAGCACGACAGTTCTATTCAACGATGGCCCCGTGCAATACTACAAACCCGACCGTCTTAAAAAACTAGGCATAACAACTAACCGCAAGGCTGCTGAACCAGTTGATGGGGAGGATTTATAACAACTGTTAGCAAAAAGCTGCTCTATCGGTAAAAGGCCAGGGCAAAGTAACCTTAAAGGCTGCCCTGGGCAATATCCGGATAAGATAATTGCCTCCGTTGTAAAAGGCATAACTTTCCGGTTACTTTCCCACCTTCTCACCTTCTCACTTTCTCACTTTCTTACTCTTCCTCTTTCACCTGTTCTACTGTTCTACTGTTCACCTGTTCTCGCGTAGCGCCGCCTTCTTACTTTCTTACTTTCTTACTTCTTCCCTTTCACACCCTTCACACCTTTCACACCTTTCACACTTTCTTTTACCTGTTCTCGCGTAGCGCCGCCTTCTTACTTTCTTACTTTCCCACTTTCTCACCTTCTCATTTTGGGTGTTGGCAGGTCCGGCAAAAAGTTGTGATTATCGGTACCAAACTCTGCTAAAGCTGTGAAAATCTGGCGAAATCGTGACAACTTCTGGCATGTTTTGTGAAGATATAGGGGTTTTTCCGCTGGTGACGAAGGTTTTTGATTTAATTTGTTAATTGAAATGCAGAAAATATTGACTTTACCCGGAAAAATGCCGTATATAATTTAATAGAAGCGTTTATTTCTCCTTTCGCGGCGCTTCAAACCGCCGTGTTGCATGTTAATATGCGACCGGCGGCATTTTTTTACCCTAATATTATACCGACCGGTCCGTATATATGGCGTAGTTTATCTATCTTAAACCCGTAACTTAACGTCTTATAACGATATAATTTGAAAAAACCACCTCGACAAAATGATTTATCCCATTATTACAACATTAGTTATCTGATATAACACTCCTCTAGTTCCAGTAGCCGTCTTTTTATCTCGACGCCGCCCTGTGAATATCCCACCAGCGACCCGTCAGCTCCGATGACCCGGTGGCAGGGGATGACTATGGGGGTGGGATTTCGCCGCATAATCATGCCCACCGCCCGCCCCGCCCCGCTGCTGCCGGCAAGTTGCGCCAGTCGGCCGTAGCTTAACGTCTTGCCCCACGGGATCTTAACGCAGCCGGCTAAAACCCTCCTGCCGAAAGCACCCGCCCAGGAGATGTCCACCGCCGCGTCAAAATCGACCGGCTTACCCTCGAAATAAGCAACTAAGGCCTTTTGAAGCCCCCGAAGAATATTATCATTTCTTTGCGCCGCGGGATACTCCCGCCGAATCGCTTTTATCGCAGATGATTTTTTTGCAACCGGAATCACCAGTCGAATCAACATCCCTTCCCGCACGCAAAACGCTATATAACCCCAGGCCGTTTCGACCAGAGCATAATGAATTTCATCCGTTGCATAGTCTGGTTTGGTAATCAGTTTAATAGCCATAAGCGTGAACATTATAACATAAATGAGAAGGAAATTAATATTTTCTGATGCGTAGCTGGTATTTGCGGGCGAAACGATTGACGAAGAAATACCGCAGGGCGTCAATAATATGGTCGTGGATGCCGTCTTTTTCGGGCAGCTCGGAATATACGCCGTTGGGTCCTTTGCTGTACCGCAGGGCGGCGAAGGACCGGATAAGATTCTCACAGCGATCGGCAATCACCAGCCGGCTCTCGCCGTAGGCGGGGGCCAGGAAGTTGCGAATCAGCTCGATGCCGTCGAGTATCCTGCTGCTGCGGCAGCGGGTGGGAATCCCCAAAGCCGCCAGCTCGCAGGTGACGGCGGTACCGGTTATTTCGTGCCGCTGTCGGCCGGCGGGATCGCAGTACGTCGCCTCCACCGGATAGGGGAAACGCTCTTTTATCAGCCGGGCGTGCTCCGCCAGGGTGGTGCGGCTCTTGAGATGCTCATCAATAACCAGGACCCGATCCGCCTTATCGACCTGGATAAACAAACAGGCCAGCGGATTGCTGAAACCAAAATCGATGGCGCGGTACAAGGGCAGATCACTGTTGTAATTTAACCGGCGGACGTGGCGGGCGGGTGAAAATTCGGGGAAGACCGCGTCTTCCCGGCTAGGCTCCCGGCAGAGCATCTCCGCCTTCCAGGCGGCGGCGCTGCTGCGTTGCTTCTGGGCGATAGCGTCGTCGATAGCGTAATAACCGTTGGCGGTGCGGGCCAGGCCTTGGCAATCCTCAGCCAGTGGACAACTTGAGCAACTGCGGTCGCGGCATTTTTCGATAACCTCCCACAGGCACCAGCGGAACAGCCGCATCGAGTTCTTCCCGGCGGAATTGATAATCTCGTGCATCAGGCCAAACGGCCGGTGCATCGTGGAAAAAACCTCCAATCGGCCGGGAATGTCACCCTTGCTCTGGGTAACGAACTGACAGCCCTGCCAGATATCGCGGTCGAAAAGCTCGACCTCATCGCAGCGGAGCCGCTGCACGTGATGGCCGCGTACGGACCGGTCCGACTGGGCCAGCACTTGCACCGCGGCGCCGCTGACGAATCGGCAGCCGGTTGCGGTTATCTTGCCGCTAAGGTGATGGGTAAAACCATGCTCCAGAGCGCTACGCAGGTATTCATACATTCGCCGCGACTGCTCCTGCGAGCCGCCCAGGATGCGGATCTGGCAGCCGGGCAGGAAAACGCCCTCCAGCAGCGACGCCACCGCACCCAACTGGGTCTTGCCGCCGCCGCGATTGGCCCAGACGATGCAGTCGTGACCGGCACCCTCCGCCGACCCCGCGGAATTATCCTTACCCGCCTTGCCCAGAAACGCGTAGGCCAGATAATCCAGGGGACTGTCGTGCCCTTCGCAAATCCGCTGGGCGGGGATCTTCAGGCCCAGAAACGCCTGGATATATGCGGCAAGCTGTCGCTTCGTACGGGGGCGAAACTGCCGCATCCGCTCCAGGAACCGCCATTTATCTTTTCCCGCTACCTTGATTAATTCTTCGCTCATTGCTGCTCCTCTTTCTGCTCTTCTTTCAGCTCAGTCGTCGTCGGCTGATGAAACCCCGCCGCCAGTTTAGCCAGCATCTGCTGGACCTCGTCGTCGGTTAAGTCCTTTAATTCCTGACTATTTTTGGATTCGGTGGCTGCATTAGGCGTCGCTGACTGGGCGAAGCACTTCTCGATCATATCCAGTGCCGCCCGGCGGGCGACGTCGGGTTTATCCGAGCCGATCAGCTCCGCCAGCCGCAGGGCCGCTATCGGGCCGAAGCGGGAGATGATGAACCGCGTCTGCCGCATCGTTTCCTCGCACAGCCGCAGCAGCTCCTGCTGAAATTCCTCACGCTGGAGCAACTTCTGCATTGCCCCGGGCGATACCCGGTGCTTGCGGCTAATCTGTTTTTCGTCGAGCTGGCCTTCGTAAACCGACTTTGCTATCGCCAATTGTCGTCTAGTCAGCATGATGATTTTCCTCCTGTCTTCGGCAAATGTTGACGAACGTCTCGGCGATTAAGGTTAGTTTCTCGCCGCGAGTTATTTCTTTTTTTAGTTTCGCCGCCAGGCGTCGGCCGGCGACGGCCAGGGCATTTTCGATAAGCTCTTTCTGGTCGGGGCTGACGAAAAAGTTCATCGCCTGCGGTAATTCGCTCAGCTCTTGCGGCGGGAGCACCTGCGGCGGGCGGGTCAACTTCAGGAGTTTTTCCATCTGCCGGCGTTTTTCCGGCAGGTGGGCCAGTAATTCTTTAGCGGAAAACCTCGCCGCTAATTGCTCCAGGAGCCTTCCCCGGCGGACGGGATTGTCCCGGCCCGCCAGACGGTTGAGGGTCGCCAGAAGCAGCAGGGCCTCTTCGTCGGAGACCTGCCAGACCACACAATTGACCGCGCTGTGGCCCAGTTCCTGGAGGACCCGCCGGCGGTGATGGCCATTGATAATCTCATAATAACCCGTCTGCCGCGGGTGGGGTCTGACCACCAGCGGCTCATAATAGCCGCTTTGACTGATATGGCGGCGAAGCTTACCGAGCGTGTGCTTGTCCATCACGTTGGCGTTAGCCGGATGGGCGAGGAGTTTGTCCAGGGGTAGCGTTTCAATCTGCATGGGTATTTGTTCCTCTCTGCCAAAAATAATAAACGGGATTGCTCAACAAATGCTCGACCACCGCCTGTACGAAGGGCAGCAAATTGTCGGGCTTTTGGCCCGGCTGCCAGAAATCCGCCGCGGCGGTGCGAAGGGCGATGCGATGAAAGGAGCGGCAAAAGCCGCGGATCTCGCGGGCGAGGAACCGCTGGTCCAGCCGGTCCCGGCTGATAATGGCCTTTAGCAGGCTCGCCGGATCGTACAGCGCCGCTTCGTCGATACCGGTGTGGCGGAAGGCCTCGAGCAGGCGGATGGACTTGGGTGATAAGGGGCCGTCGTAGCGGGTCATGCCCGCCTGTTCGAAGAAGGGATTAACCCGGCCCATGACTGCCATCGCCTCGACGAAGATAGTGCCGGCCCGCGGCAGGGTCTGCCGCACCAGCCGGCGGGCCAGGCCGATCCCGCGATACTGCGGGTGGATGACCACTCGGCTGATGCTGCGGATCTCCCGATTAATCATCTCCAAAGCCAGGTGCTTACTGCCCAGGCCGACGTAGCGGTTGTTCGTTACACGATTCCGCAGGGCGATATTAGGGATGGGCATGGCATAAATAATCACGCCGACGAGCTGCACCGTGTCCGCCGCCCGGCCGACTGGCCGGTTTTCACCGAATTTTTCAGCCAGTCGGCGGGCGATATCGTCGCGTCGGCGGAGGGCAAAAATCTTATCGACGCTGCCGGGAT
>Ga0068714_10004647_pt1 | contig 15186 bp, 16 predicted proteins | sample MTBNYHSulfiMetaG_FD_62988 | JGI IMG/M metagenome (GOLD analysis project Ga0068714, IMG submission 62988) | Enrichment culture microbial communities from rom New York Harbor, USA that are MTBE-degrading - MTBE-NYH (New York Harbor Sulfidogenic)... | ecosystem: Environmental > Aquatic > Marine >... | reverse complement strand
CGCTCTTTGCCACTACCATGATCCCCGAGGTGTCTTTGTCGAGCCGGTGCACAATGCCGGGCCTGAGTTCGCCTCCGATTCCGGACAGGTCCCTGCAGTGCTGCAGAAGGCCGTGGACGAGCGTCCCCGTGTAGTGTCCCGGAGCAGGGTGGATGACCAAGCCGGGAGGCTTGTTGAGAACGATAAGCGATGAATCCTCGTGAATGACACTGAATTCTACCCGTTCCGCTTCCAGGTGATAGGGTCGCGCAGGAGGGAGGGAAAGAGAGATGATATCGCCCGTCTTCAATCGATAACTTGGTTTTCCCGTGCGCTCGTTGACCTGAACGTGCCCGCTTCTGATGAGTTCTTGAACCCGGGAGCGTGTCAGATCCTCTGCACGGGAACAGAGGAACTGATCAAGGCGCTCTCCTCGATCATGGGCGCCGGCACGGAAAGTCTCTGTCCTCTCAAGCTCATGATTCACGGCGAGAGGTACACCCGTTCAAGAGAAGATCTTCTCCAGATCCCTTTCGATCTGCTCCTCCTTAACCTTTTTCGCAAGGGATATTTCCTTCACCAGCAAAGTCCTTGCCGTATCCAGCATTTTTCTTTCGCCGAAGGAGAGTTCCTTTTCCACTTTCAGAGTGAGAAGGTCCCTGTACACTTCTGCGACCTCGTAGACGGACCCTGTCTTTATTTTCTCCATGTACTCCCTGTAGCGCCGATTCCACGTTTGGTTGTCCGTCCCGGCTTTTCTTTTCTTGAGGATGGAATAGAGTTTGGGTACCTCTTTTTGCCCGATGATCTCTCTCAGGCCCACACTTCCGACGTTCTGCGTGGGAATCATGATTATCATATCGTTTTCGAGGATCCTCATGACGTAGAACTCGTGAGTGGACCCCGAGACCTTCTGGCTTTCTATCCGCTCGATCACGCCCACGCCGTGGGCGGGATACACTGCCAAATCACCGATCTTAAACATCGCTTTATACTCCCTCGTGCGGGTCTCCAGCCCGATCGTGAAACCTGCCAGGCCCGGTTTCAGACAGCTTCATTCTTCGAGACGGGTGTCCCGTCGAAAGAGGAAGCGGGCCGGTCGCTTCGCACAGAAAACCCACCCGAGCTCATTGCCGAGCTCAGGTGGGGCACAGCCTTTAGATTCTCAAGAACAGTCCGATGGTCGGCAAAACAGGCGCGATCACAAGGGAGACGACCGACATCAGCTTGATGAGGATGTTCATGGCCGGTCCGGAGGTATCCTTGAACGGATCGCCGACTGTGTCACCCACAACCGCCGCCTTGTGGTTCGCGGAACCTTTTCCGCCGAAGTTGCCTGCTTCGATGAACTTCTTAGCGTTGTCCCACGCGCCGCCCCCGTTCGCCATGAAGAGGGCCAGGAAAGCACCCATCACCGTAGCGCCCAGAAGCATGCCGCCCAGGGTCTGCTTGCCCAGGAGAAAACCTACCGCCACCGGAGCCAGCACGGCGATCAAGCCGGGAGCAACCATCTTTCTCAGCGCGGCCCCTGTCGCAATGGTCACGCATTTGGCGGGCTCCGGTTTGACCCCTTCCTTCCCTTCCAGCAGGCCGGGAATCTCCCTGAACTGTCGCCTGATCTCCTCGACGATGTGGAAAGCCGCTTCGCCGACGGACGTCATGGTAAGCGCCGCAGCGATCATCGGGATGATGCCGCCCACGAAGACGCCGATCACCACCATGGGATCGGTGATGTCGATGATCGACAACCCGGCCGCCTGGGTGAAGGCCACAAAAAGTGCAAGGGCCGTCAGTGCCGCGGAGCCGATTGCGAATCCTTTGCCGATGGCCGCCGTCGTGTTGCCGAGAGCATCCAGGCTGTCCGTGATCTTGCGTGTCTCGTGGCCGAGGCCGGCCATTTCCGAAATCCCGCCTGCGTTGTCGGCGATCGGCCCGTAGGCGTCAACCGTCATGGTGGCGCCCACCGTGGCCAGCATGCCCACGGCAGACAGACCGACACCGTAAATGCCGGCGAGCTTGTACCCGATAAATGTCGCCACGCAGATGCCGAGAATCGGCAAGTAGGTCGATCTCATGCCCACGGCCAGTCCGGCAATGACGACGGTAGCCGGTCCCGTAGCAGACTGGCTTGCAATGTGCTTAACCGGCGCGCCGGAGGTGTAATACTCTGCAAGAAGCCCGATGGCGATGCCGCAAAGGAGACCTGACACGATCGCCCAGAAAACCCCCCAGGGCATGGCAAGAGCGCTGACTATGATAGCGGTCAGTATGACGAACACGCCGGCTGCGACAAAAGTGGTGTATCTGAGGGCGCCTGCCGGGTTTCCCTTCTGAAAGATCTTGATGGAGAAAATGCCCAGGAAGGAGCTGAGAAGCCCTGCCATTACAAAAAGGATTGGGGCCGCCATGTATTTGAGCTTGATGGCCTCGGCGCTGAGGCCCTTCAACGCCGGGAATTTCTGGGTAAAAGCGGCGAGAGTTTCAGGAGTGCCGATAGTCAGGGTTGCGCCGATGGCGATGGTCGCGATGACCGAACCTACATAGGATTCGAAAATATCCGCTCCCATGCCGGCGATGTCGCCCACGTTGTCGCCCACGTTATCCGCGATGACGCCGGGGTTCCTGGGGTCGTCCTCGGGAATTCCGGCCTCCACCTTGCCCACCAGGTCGGCGCCCACGTCCGCAGCCTTGGTATAGATGCCGCCGCCCACGCGGGCAAATAGAGCGATGGAGCTGGCGCCCATGGCAAAACCGTTTATGTACTGGGCGGTTGTCGGACTTCCACCGAAAATCCAGAACCAGAAACCGAGGCCCAGGAGGCCGAGGCTCGCGACGGCAAGCCCCATCACGGAGCCCGAGAAGTATGAAACATTCAGGGCCATGGCCTGCCCGTGTTTGTTGGCCGCTTCGGCGGTTCTAGAGTTCCCTTTGGTCGCAGCGGTCATGCCTGAAAAACCGGCAACCATGGAGCACAGCGCACCGGTTAGGAAGGCGATCGCCGTGTTCCAGTGAATGCCGACCCCTACGAGCAGGAAGACCACTATGATGAAGAAGATCAGGACGGAGTATTCCTTTTTCAGGAACGCCATGGCGCCCTCATGAATCATGCCTTCCAGCTCCTGCATGAGCGGGGTGCCGTTTGGTTGCTTTTTGACATAACCGTAAATGAGATAAGCCACGATGAGACCGAATATCCCCAGGAAGGGGGCGATCCACGTTAATCCCTGCATTACCGTTGTCCCTCCTTGTATGCGAAATTTTGCCTGTTGATGAAATTCATGGCCGACACCACCCCTTGGCCGACGAACAACTCACACGCTTTGACAGCCCCTTCAACAACCTTGAGCACAACAGGTTCTTCGTCCCTGTAAAAAGGGCTCAAAACAAACTCATCCACATGTTCATTGTAGCGAGGACGGCCCACTCCTATCTTGACACGGTTGAACGCCCTGGTCCCCAGATGCTGAAAAACGGAAAGCACACCCTTGTGTCCTCCGCTGCCTCCGTTCTTCGCCACTTTGATTCTCCCCAAATCGAGGTCGATGTCGTCGTGCACAATCAGAATATTCTCAGCCTCGATCCGATAGTAGTCGGCACAAGCCCTGATCGACCTTCCGCTTTCATTCATGTATGTCTGGGGACAAAGGAGGATGATCTCCCGTTCCTGGACTCTCGCCCGGCCTCCCTTTGCCGAAAAAGCGCGGCTGCCTAGACGAACACCCAGGAGTTTGGCCCATTGTTGGATGACAATGGAGCCAATGTTGTGGCGTGTATTCTTATACCTGAGCCCGGGGTTGCCGAGCCCCGCAATCAAGAACACCTTCTGATCGCTCCGGTTCACCCCCTTTCTTTTTATCTTATTCCGCTGCCTCTGTTTCGCCCTCGGCCTTGGCTTCCACTTCTTCTCCCTCCGCTTCAGCCTTTTCGGCTGCCACCGCCGGTGCCGCGACTACCGCGACCGTTTCCTCTTCGTCTTCCAGCAGCCGGATTCCCTTGGGCAAGACGATGTCCTTCGCATGTACGGCGTCGCCGATGTCCAGCCCGGAAACATCCACATCCATGGATTCCACCATGTCCCCGGGCAGACAAGAAACCTGTATCTCGCGCTTGACATGCTGGAGTACGCCCCCCTTCTCGACGCCGGGAGGCGTGCCGACGAGGTGCAATGCTATGTTCAATGTCAATTCCTTGTCCATCGCGATTTCATAGAAATCGGCATGGTAGTAAACCGGTTTGATGGGATCGACCTGCAGTTCTTTCACCATGACCGAGTGAGTTTCCTCGCCTTTTTCCGATTCGATCCGCAACTGGAGAATGATGTTTTCACTGGTAGTGCTCTTGACGAGCCCTTGAAGATCGGAATAGTTCACCGACAACATCGTAGAGGCTGCGCGAGGACCGTAAAAAACGGCAGGAACCTGCTTGTCCCGCCTCAGTTTTCTGGCCGCTCCCTTGCCCTTGGTGTCCCGGACACGAGCGGATAAAGTCAATTGGGCCATTTATTTTATTCCCCCCTGCAAAATCTCATGTCGCCCTAACCCGGGCGACAGTCTGCAAAAACCTAAAATAATTCTTTATATCACAAATGCCGTCTTTTAGGAATCAAAAAAAACCGAGCCCCATAGGGGCGTCCTATAAAATCTGCGCACGCAGATTTTATCATTACACGAACAAGGTGCTGACAGAGTCGGAGTTGTAAATGCGCTTAATGGTTTCCCCCAGGAGATCGGCCACAGACAACACATTGAGTTTTGCACATTTTATGGCATCCGCCCTCAGAGGGATGGTGTTTGTGACCACGAGATGTTCGATGGGGGAGCTGTTGATTCTCTCGATCGCCGGCCCTGAGAGCACGGGGTGGGTGCAGCAGGCATAAATCGTGGAAGTTCCCCTGTCTATGAGTGCCCTGGCCGCTTCAGTGAGAGTCCCGGCAGTATCTACCATGTCATCCAGAATGACCGCCGTCTTTCCCTCGACTTCTCCGATGATATTCATCGCTTCAGACACATTAGGCTGATCCCTTCTCTTGTCGATAATCGCCAGAGAGGCTCCGAGGCGTTTTGCAAAAGCCCGTGCCCTTTCCACGCCTCCCGCATCCGGTGAAACGATGACCAGGTTGTCCTGGAAGTGAGTTCTCATGTAATTTAGCAGCAGCGGGGCTGCGAAAATGTTGTCCACGGGAATATCGAAGTACCCCTGGATCTGACCGGCGTGAAGGTCCATCGAAACGACCCTGTGTGCTCCGGCAACGGTAATAAGATCCGCAACGAGCTTCGCGCTGATGGGAACCCGAGGCTTCACCTTCCTGTCCTGCCTTCCATACCCGTAGTAGGGGATCACTGCGGTGATTCTTTTCGCAGAGGCTCGTTTCAACGCGTCGATGATGATGAGAAGCTGCATAAGATTGTCGTTCACGGGAGTGCAGGTCGATTGAAGGATAAATACGTCCATGCCCCGGATGTTTTCGTGGATTTCAATCTGTGTCTCACCGTCGCTGAAAGTCTTGGCCATCATTTTCCCGGGCGGAATGCCCAGGTACTCGCATACTTCTTCAGTCAGGCCCGGATTGGATGTACCGCCGAATAATCTCATGCTCTTGTCCTTTGGCTGGGGCGGGAGGATTCGAACCTCCGAATGCGGGCTCCAAAGGCCCGTGTCTTACCGCTTGACGACGCCCCAGTCGTTATTCGTTTCGACTAAACTTTCTACCCCTGGAGGGGCTCACGATAGGTTCCACCGATCCGTAAAGAAAAGGCATTGGTCAAAATCCGAATGTCGAAATCCGAAATCCGAATTCCTCAATCGCTCTTCCTTCGCTGTGGACCACGCATGGCAAAGGAATCAGATGTTTTTGGGGTTTTTGTCATTTGAATTTGTTTCGTATTTCGTGCTTCGGATTTCGTATTTATGCTTGTTTTTTACCACCCGCAATATGGTGGAGTCTCACTTAATGTTCAATGATCACCCATTTCCCGTTCCCACTTCCGCACCAAAAAAACATCTCCCAGTGGCTGGGAGAGGAAGTAGTTTCGGGCTGATTCCGCCTGCTGCAGCGATTCAAACACGCCGAAAACCGTGGGACCGCTTCCGGTCATGAGAGCCCCTTCAGCGCCCGAGATCATCAACAACTGCTTAATCTTTTCGATTACAGGAAATCTTGCGGAAGTTACCGACTCTAAATCATTCTCGAGAACCCGTGAGATTGACGCAGGTTTTCCCTTCAAAATTGATTTTATATGGTGATATTCATCCCTTGTCAACTTCTTTAATTGGAGATTTCCGTATACCCAGGCAGTCGATACCGGGATTCGTGGCGTCACAGTGACATACCAAAGTTCGGGCCATCCCGTCACCGGCTCCAGAATCTCTCCGATTCCTCTGGCCAAAGAAGGCTTGGAGACGAGGAAAAAGGGAACGTCGGCGCCCAGGGTCAGGGCCGTTTCGTGCATTTCTTGCGGCGAGAGCGGCTTTGAAAACAATTCATTCAACAGCAGGAGGACGCCGGCCGCATCGCTGCTGCCTCCTCCCATCCCTGCCGCCACCGGGATGCGTTTCTCAAGCCGGATTGCAACCCCTTCTTTCAGACCTGCTCTATCGAAAAAAGTCCGCGCCGCCTTCAGGGCCAGGTTGGTTTCGTCCTCGGGAACCTTCAGACCCCGGCACGAAAATTTAACGCCCTCAGGGATGTGTTCGATCTCCAGAAAATCAAAGAGGTCTACGGGAACCATGACGGAAACAAGTTCATGATACCCGTCAGCCCGGCGTCCGGTCACTTTCAGGCGCATGTTGAGCTTCGCAGGGGTCTTTGCTCTGTAGATTCCGCTTCTTCTAATTTTGTTCACGAATCGGACCCGCCGACGTCAGTAAGCACTAAGCAGTAGGCAGTAAGCAGAAAGAAACACTACCACGAACGCAATAACAAAGTAGCCATTGCATGGAGCGGAGCGACGCGGCAATCCCCTGAGATTGCCACGTTTCATGCGGTCGCTCTGAACGACGGCCGGAAAAGGAACGTTCGCCCTGAATCGCTCCGGCTTGGGCGTTGAGAACCAGCAGCCATTCTGGAAATCCATCGACTTGCTCTCTGACAGATACTGCCTACTCCTTACTGCTTACTCCCCACTTTTTCACTCCACCGCCTTCACGTATCGCCATCGCAGGTCCGTCAGAATGCTGTCCAGGGCCTTTTGCTCTTCCTCAGTCAGGTTGCCTTTGGTCTTTTCTTTAAGCATCGCGATGGTGTCGATGGTGTGCTTGGCAATGGGCAGGTCTTTCGATTTCCGACCTGTCTGAGGGTCCGCGATTTCTCCCAGATGGAGCAAAGCCGACGAACTGAGGCTGATCAGAAAATAGCTGAAGTTTACTTCGGGAAGCACGGTCCGCTGTTTCTCCTCTTTGCCGGTCGCTTCTTTGAACTTTGCCTTCCTTTCCTCTTTTTCCGATTTCTCTTCGCCGGTCTTTTCTTTCAGGTCTCCCTTTTCATCCAAAGATCTTCGATCCTTTATAACAAATCCTTTTTCCTCTTCTTCCATGGCCTCACTCCTTCATTTAGTCCAAGCCGATTACGGATGTCCCCTCCTTCACACGTGATGAAGCAGGCAATCATATATTATAGAACGCCGCTGTCTTCCCCTCCCCTGGTGGGAGGGGATTAAGGGGAGGGGGACCAATATTCCGATAACACTTGAATATTCAGCAGGATGGTACCACACAGAGGCTTCTTGTCAAGTTCGATGTTTGGGCCGTTTCAGACAGGATCACCTGGATTAACACGATTACTATCATTTTAAGGACTTGAATCTTGTCCATCCTGTTATCCTGTCAAGATAATCTTTTCCTTGAATGACCAGTTCCAGCGTCGATCTGTAATTTCCCTTTGGATATACAACTTCCCCTCAGTATACTGTGCCGGTTTTTTTGCGTAAACGCCTATGAGCGGGTTTCGGCTCCCCTGCGGATCACAATAGTCCCCTCTCCACCCCCCGGGGGGAGAGGGCAAGGCTGAGGGGAGGTATTTTCACGGTAAGGATAGCGAATCTTCATGAACCGTCCTAACCGATCGAGCAGAATTTACTACGGGTGGATCATAGTCGGCGTCGGTTTGGTTTCCATGACATTCTGGTTCGGCGTGCGCGCCAGCTTTTCAGTTTTTTACGTGCCGCTACTTGAAGAATTCCAATGGAATCGGGGCGAATCCGCCGGTGTCCAGTCGATTACCCTCCTTGCCTACACTGTTCTGGCTCCCATCGTAGGGGGACTCATCGACCGCTTCGGCCCTCGCCGAGTCATCGTTCCCGGCATCCTCGTTTTTTCCTTCGGGCTGGTCCTGAGTTCATATCTGGACTCGCTCTTCGAATTTTATGTCTTCTACGGCGTCGTCATGGGGTCGGGCATTACATGTGTCGGGATCGTGTCCTATGCCGCCGTCCTGGCCCACTGGTTCGAAAAGAAGAGAGGGCTTGCCAGCGGCATCGCACTATCCGGCATGGGCTTCGGAACATTCCTTTTCGTTCCTCTTTCCCAGTACCTGATCTCTTCTTATGGCTGGAGATTCACCTTCCTCGTTCAAGGCGCCCTCGCCCTGGCTGTTCTCCTGCCTCTCAATTTTCTCTGGCTTCGGCACAAGCCCCATGAACTAGGCCTTTTTCCCGACGGCAGGAATACTTCCCCTTTGGAAAAGGACGACATCGGGATACCTCGGAAAGAACAAGGGGGCATGCCCATAAAGCGGATTCTCCGTGCGCCCTCTTTCTGGTTCCTGCTCGCTTTCCCGTCTCTTGCCGTCGTTGGTATCTATGTTGTGCTGGTGCACAACGTCAGGTTCCTCATAGACAAGGGAGTCAGCCCCATGACGGCCGCCCTGATTTTCGCGGCGGCGGGGGGCATCTCCTCCTTTTTTCGTATCTTCTGGGGCCACGTTTCAGACAGGATCGGCCGTGAGAAGACTTACACGCTCGGTATGACAAGTATTTGCCTCGGCGCCCTGTCCCTCCTTTTTTTCGATATGATGCCTGACAAAGTGTTCGCCTTTTCTTTCATGATTTTTTTCGGAGTGGGCTGGGGCGTAACGGCTCCTATGTTCATGGCCGCGGCGGCCGATCTTTTCAAGGGTAAGGTTTTCGGCCTGGTGTACGGGCTGGTGGAAGGAATGATCGGGGTCGGAGCAGCCCTGGGAGCATGGGCTGGAGGGTTCATTTTCGATGTGACCGGCAGCTATCGGTCGGCTTTCGGCCTGGCTGTTCTCGTTTTCCTGTTTTCGTGTATTTTAATGTGGTTCGCCGCCCCGCGGAAGGCAGGAAAAGATGGTGAGTGAGAGATTTTCTGAAAAACACTGCGAGCAGCGTAACGTGGAAAACAGGACAACAACCCTGGCAAAGGATCTTCGCAAGAGATCTACTGATGCAGAAAGAAATCTCTGGAATAAATTGAGGGCCAAGCAGATCCAAGGGTTGAAATTTCGACGTCAGGAGCCTATCCGCCGCTATATCGTGGACTTTGTTTGTTATGAAAAACAGCTCATCATCGAAGTCGATGGCGGACAACACGCTTCTTCTACAGAAAAAGACCGGACTAGGACCGATTGGTTATCAAGTCAAGGTTTCAGCGTGATAAGGTTCTGGGATCACGAGGTATTGACCAATATTGAAGGGGTCTTGGATTCGATATTAGAATCTCTTTCACCCTCCCCTAACCCCTCCCATCAAGGGAGGGAGAAAGATTGACGGCTCCCATCACGGGAACGATAAAGATTGATATCTCTCATCACGGGAAGGAAAAGATTGATGGAGACTGTCACGAGACGGGAAAAAGCTTATCAGGACTCTGGATGTATCTTCAAGTATCCTGGCGTCATTGGGTTTCCCGAGGACTCCAAAGGATTTCCTCTCCCGGGGACGCCTGTGAACCCCAAGAATTCCCCTCCCCTCGTGGGAGCCCATACCCGGATTCCCCTCCCCTCGTGGGAGGGGTTAGGGGAGGGGTAAAGGAATCTTGAAACTGCTCACCCGACCTACTCGATAAACTTCGGCTGTCCCAGGACCATTTTCCCCTCGCGCTTCAGCGCGTCAATAAAAGCCTTCGGGTTCGTCTTCGTATCGTCATAAACTACTATCGCATTTTGTGCTACCGGATTGGGTTGAACGGATTTCACGCCTTCGATTCTCGAGATGGTAATCCTTACCACCGCAGCCGTGTCGTCTCAGACACATCCGGGCACCTTCAGTTCTACGGTCCTCTCCGCAGCCGTTGACGGGGACTGAAATCCTAAAATAACTACCGCCAGGGCCGCAAACGCAACCAGCGCTACCACACCACGTCTGAACATAAAATTTCCCTCCTTCTTCCAATTTCTACCATACCGGTAAGATAAATTCTAACGACGAACCGAAAAAAGTCCAGTTTATTTCCGCATCAAAGAAGATGAACTCGCAAGAAGTCTGAAAAACCCCGGTTTGTCATTGCGAGCGAAGCGCGGCAATCTCGGAACTGCCCGAATCGCCAAGAGATTGCCACGGCGCTTTGCGCCTCCCAATGACGGGCTGGGACTCTTACCGTGAAAATACGTGCCTTCGTTATGTTATAGTGCGTTAGAATCATCATCATGTCATTCCGGTGAAAACCGGAATCCAGATTCCCTGTTTTGACTTCGCCTGGATTCCCCGGTCAAGCCGGGGAATGACGGATTGCCCCATCATTTTCATGCGCGGGGGCGACCCGCGCCCGGTCATGACCATTTACGAGTTGATCAAAACACCAAGACGGATTTCATGTAATTTTAAGGAAACATAATCTTTGTGTCTTAGTGTCTTTGTGGCTGAGGTCCTCCTAATTATCTTCTTGACATTTCCTTTTCCACTTGATAAAACTGCCCCAATCTTTTTCCGCAGTAGGAAAAAGAATTTTTTCTTGAAAGAAAGGAGGTGATTGAACGGAACTGGATAAGTGAAAATAAATTCAAAGGTTTTTCGGCAATTGTTTCTAGACAGGAATTCACTTTTTGACCTTTCTTTAGGAGGAAAGAGTTATGAAGAAGTTGCTTGTTTTTGCAGTTGCAGTGATGGTGACTTTCGCTTTCGCGCTGCCTGCAACGGCCCAGGACAAAGCTGACTGGGCCTGGTACGGGCAGGTGAGGATGTGGACGTCCTGGGAATCAGCGGACGAAGAAACCCTTTTCGGAGGGTCCGGTGGAAGCCGGGCTCGCGGATGGAATGCCGGCGGCATTCTCCAGGATGACAGCGACCTGGATTGGAAGCTTCAGACCAACTCCCGCCTCGGCGCGAACGTCAAGTGGGGCAACATAGGCGGCCGCGTTGAATTCGGCAACAGTGGCGGTGCTTCAGGCAGCGACTTTGGCACTACCTATAGGCTGCTGTACGGTGACTGGAATTTCGGTCCGGGAACCCTTCGCGTCGGCAAGGATTACACACCTTATATGTTCCTGGTAAGCGGTTTGTGCGGACCGGGCGGCGGTGAGTGTAACGGGATCGGCTGGGGATCGATTTACCACGGCAGGAGAGCCCAACTCAAACTTATCATGGGCGGGTTGCAGGTCGCTCTCGTGGACCCGAACAGCACCTCTTCTGCAATTAATGCCGACACAACTGTAATAACTCCGGGTGCTCCCGGCGTCCTGCCGGTCGTAACCATTAACAACTTTGCAGCCCAAGACACCGATCAAACTCTGCCCACGATCGAGGCGAGCTACACCTTCAACCTGGGGCCGATCGGTCTTTACCTCGGCGGCTTGTACAGCACTTTCGATCAGGAAATTGCTGCCGCTGGCGGGACCAGGGACTGGAGCATTGATTCCTGGGCCTTCGCCGCTGGTGCGAGAAGTGCATTCGGTCCTTTCTACGTGAATGCGACTGCCCAGTTTGGCAACAACGTGGGCAATGTGGGTATGCCCACGAACCTGCTCGTGTCACGCATGGCTATCGATCCGGCAACCTTCAACGAAGAGGATTCCGATTACATGGCAGCCCAGTTGGTGGCCGGCTTTAAGTTGAGCCCAAGCTTCTCAGTGGAAGGCGGAGCCGTCTGGCAGAAGGGCGAGATCGATTCTCCTGTAGCGCTCGGCCCAACGGTTGAGCAGTCCACCTGGGTTTATTATGTCCAGGCCGTGTGGAGCCCTGCAAAGAACGTGTTCATCGTTCCCGAATTCGGTATAATCGACAACGGCGAGCTCGAAGTTTCTGGTCAGCCTGACATAGAGCTCGGCAAAATCACCTGGTTTGGAGTAAAGTGGCAGATCAACTTCTAACCTCGACCTTTTCCGGTTGAGGTTCCTCACGGACCCGGGGCATTCAGCCCCGGGTTTTTTTATGAAATCTGCTCGCAGATTTCATATAACGCGCCTTCGGCGCTTCTCTCCTGGCAAATGGGTTTGACTTTGCCCCTTCAGCTCTTTATGATGCCCAAGATTGATGAATTCGCAGACATAACGTAGAGTCGGCCACCGTGCCGACCCGAAAGAGCAGGAGCCCTGTCCGGGGACGGGACGATTCATCGCGACCAGGAGACTTGCCCGCCTCGGGTGTGGTCGCTCCTGCATTTTCAACAAAGTACGATGGACGGAACAGCATGACGAAATCAGCTCATACGCGCAAGATCGCTCTCATTTGTTTTCTTATTATTTTGATATCCTTACCTCTTTTTTCCCACGGCGCCGACAAGAAGGTGGCCGTTCTCCCTCTGGCATTGTATGCCGATCCGGGCAAAGCTTATCTGCGCCAGGGAATCAAGAGCATGCTTGTCTCCCGGCTTTCGGGGGAAGGGCTTCAGGTGCTCGTCGACCAACCGGTGGCTCCCTTTCTGAAGGGAGGAGAAACAGAAGGAATCACGTCACCTGACAGGGCCGCTGAACTGGGTGAACTGCTGAGGGCCGACTATGTCATCTTCGGGAGCGTAACCGGAACAGGCACAGGGTATAGCCTGGATCTCTCTATCCTTGACCGAACAAGGGATCAACCCCGGGTCACCAATGTATCGGAGGCGGTCACCGAGGACGAACTGATCTCCAGGATGGCCGACATCACTTATGATTTCAGGGCCATCATTGCAGGCATCGACATCCGCAGGGTGGAGACACCTGAGGCCGAGGCCGAAGAGGGAGGAAAAGGACTCTTCTTCAAGCGCACAGCTGAGTCATATGGGCTCAAACCCAAAGGCAGGATATCCGTCAAAATGGATGTCATGTCCATGGACGTGGGCGACCTCGACGGTGACGGGAAGGAAGAAGTGGTGGTACTGGGCAGGCAGGCCCTCAGCGTTTATGAGAGGACGGAGCAATCCCTTGCTCTCAAAGGAACCATGGAGCCCGCCACAAGCGAGGAGTTCCTCAAGGTCAGCGTTGCTGACATGGATAACGACGGCAAGGCCGAGATTTATCTGGTGAGTCTTTACGGTCAGCGGGCCCACACTGCGGTCTGGGAGTGGCCTGGCAAGTTCACAAAGAAGATTGACCGCCGGCCGGGCAATCTTCATGTGGCCGGGAATCATGCCGGGGGTCAGCCCATGCTGCTGTTCCAGGATTCCTCCATTACCAAGTTCTTCACCGGGAAGGTATTCATCATGGCGTATGAACAGGGGAAGCTGGTGAAGAAAGATCCACTTCCGGATCTCGAGGGCGCTCAATTTTATACCCTTTCTCTCTTTGACTTCGACCGCAACGGAACCCCTGATTTTGTCGGTCTTGGAGAGCCCCTTCTGACGGAGGAGTCCCTCATCCACGTGTGGGATATGCAAGGCACAGTCCTGGCAAAGGCGGACGAGCCGGTCGGCGGCACGAATAACGCAATACGGCACGGGCCGGCAAATCCCAATGATCTGCCGCCAAGAGTGCTTTTTAGCAGCAAGATAGTCGCCATGGATGTGGATAACGACGGCAAGAAAGAACTCCTGACCGCCTCGAACAGCGCCATGGTGAAGCGCATAGACTTCTGGCTGTATCTCGATGCAAACATGGTGGCATTTAAACCGGAGGGAGGGGCCCTGGTCCAGACTTACAAGAGCGGGAAAATCAAGAACTGCCTGACGGACATGCAGGTCCAGGGCGACAGGCTCTACGTAGCCGCCCAGGAAGGAAAGATAGCCACTTTCACCGAAGGGGCCGGAAGGATTATGTGGTTCGAGTAAAACAGTAGGCAGTAGGAAGTATGCAGTAGGCACCATTGTTCCTGAAGCGGTCTACCAGCTCTTTTTTCTGCTTACTGCTTACTCCCTACTGCCTACTGCCCCTTGAGTACCCCAAAATACTGCCCCCTTCGATCGATCTTGTCCCCCACCTTGGTTCCGCAGTAGGCGCACCGGTACTCGTACTTGTCACCCTCCGGCAGGATGAGCAGGAGGAATTTCCTGACCGGCACAGCCTGCCGGCATTTGGCGCAGTATAGCTCCACGGCCTCGAGCTGATCGAACTGGGCTTGCGTTTGCCTCTGAGGTCGGCTGCCTATGTCAAAGTCCATGGCCTAGTCCCCTGGATATGAAACTTTTTTTGTGGTATTCATCATCAAATTTCCCATCGAGCCCGCTATGAATGGACTTTCCCCTCCCCTTGTGGGAGGGGATAGATTTTTCGCACGATTCACGGGAATTATAATTCGCTGACGCGATGAAGGCAAGAATCTGAAGGAGGAAACCATGAAAATAAAACACATCGATCACATCGGCATTGCAGTTAAGACCATTGAGCAGGCGGGAAAATTCTACACGGATGTTCTGGGTCTCAAGATCATGGACATTGAGAACGTGGCTGATCAGAAAGTGAACGTGGCCTTTCTCCCCATCACAGACAGCGAGGTGGAGCTCCTGGAATCCACTCATGAAGACGGCCCTGTTGCAAAGTTCATCGAGGCCAGGGGAGAAGGCATCCAGCACATCGCCTTCCGTGTGGAAAACATCGAAGAGGCCCTGGTGGAGCTCAAGGCCAAAGGCGTTCGACTCATCGACCAGCAGCCGCGAATCGGGGCTGGAAAAGCCAAGATCGCTTTCATTCACCCGAAAGAGACCAACGGCGTGCTGGTGGAGCTGTGTGAAAGGGAGTGAGTCAGTAGGCAGTAAGGAGTAGGCAGAAAGAGAGCATGGCCAGCAACTAAGGAGTATTGGAGTGCTGGAGTGTCGGAGTAATGGAGTAGCGGAGCGTAAGAGAAATGGAAAAGGCGATCGGGCAATATGCTGCTTGATTGGTCAGGGTTTATCGCAGACAGTGTT
>Ga0068714_10004646_pt1 | contig 15186 bp, 12 predicted proteins | sample MTBNYHSulfiMetaG_FD_62988 | JGI IMG/M metagenome (GOLD analysis project Ga0068714, IMG submission 62988) | Enrichment culture microbial communities from rom New York Harbor, USA that are MTBE-degrading - MTBE-NYH (New York Harbor Sulfidogenic)... | ecosystem: Environmental > Aquatic > Marine >... | reverse complement strand
TCTGGTCAATGCATATTTTGCAGGAGATTTGAGTAAAATCTCTGATTGTTATACACAGCATGGCTCATTATTAGAAGAAGATTTAGAAGCCTATGCCCAGAATTTAGCTCAATGTATGACAGTAGATTAATTTTTAGAGTTTTTTATCAAAAAACATTCTGAATCAATATAAATGAACCAATCTCGCACCTGGAATAATATTCAAAGATACCGGGTGCGAGATTTCTGTACAAACTTTGAAAATCTTAATTAAAATGTTTCACTCCCAATAATTGTTAAGGAGATTTTTAATGAAAATAAACGCTTTTCAGGTTGAACGCTGGCTTAATCTCTATGAAAATAAGGCAAAATACGAATTAGCTGAAACTGATGCCGAAGCTTTTACACTAGAGGAATTAAATCATCTGGATCCAAAAGAAAATATATTACAGAATCTTTTGAAAATGAAACTGGGTTATGCACCCACTTCAGGAAGCGAGACATTAAAGACAATAATTGCAAATCGATATGGTTCTCATACTTCTTCAAAAAATATTCTTGTCACTACCGGTGCCATTGAAGCCGATTTCTTATTATCCAATGTGCTGGTTAATCAGGGCGATAAAGTAATTGTCCTCTGGCCTGCCTATCAGGCGCTTTATTCTACGGCAGAGGCTCGTGGCGCACAACTGGAATTCTGGAAATTATCACCTGAAAACAATTTCCAGCCTGATCTGAAAAAATTATCCACAATGATTGATAACAAAACCACACTACTCGTTTTAAACATTCCCAACAATCCAACCGGTGCTGTAATTAATGAACAACAATTAAAGACTATCTTGCAATGGGCTGAACAATATGACTTCTATGTGCTCTGTGATGAAGTATACCATGAACTGATCTTTCAACCTGGCATTGTACCTCCTTACGCCCGTTTTTTAAGCGAAAGGGCAATCAGCGTTGAAAGTATGTCCAAAGCATATGGTCTATCAGGCCTGCGACTGGGTTGGATTGCCGGACCGGAAGAAATTATTGATAAATGTTGGCAGTGGAAAGATTATACCTCAATAAGCAATTCTCCCATTAGTGAGTATCTGGCACAATTTGCTCTAACCCATTTTGAACAAATTTCTGAAAGAAATTATTTTATTATCCATAAAAATCGAGGAATACTGAAAGAATGGTTTAGGGAAAACAACAAATATTTTCACTATTTTCTCCCTGAGGCCGGGGTTCTGTGCTTCCCTAAACTGAAAAATATCCCTATCAGCTCGCAACAACTTGCCCTTGATCTCTTTAACAGTAAATCACTCCTGCTGGTTCCCGGAGAATGTTTTGATATGCCCGGACATCTCAGAATTGGTTTTGGCGGAGATACCCGAAAGTTAAAAAATAGTTTATCGGTTTTTGCCTCTTATCTGAAAGCAAATTTCTAATTATTCTAAAGATTATAAATACTGGGAAAGAATCAATCCATGAAACTTAAAGAGTTTATCAAAGCACAAGAAAGAGTTGCCGGCCTGGTTAATAAAACTGAACTGCGTGAATCCTGTTATCTTGGAGATATGATCCAAGGCCATGTATTTTTAAAATTAGAGAATCTACAAATCACCCATGCCTTCAAAATAAGAGGTGCGGTCAATAAACTAAGCCAGCTAAAGAAAGATCGTCAGGGAATTATCACGGCTTCCTCAGGTAATCATGGACAGGCTATTGCCAGGGCTTCTAAAGAATTAGGTTTATCAGCAAAAATAATCATCCCGGAAGGAACTCCTGAAAAGAAAAAAGAATTAATTCAAAAATATGGGGCAAACTTTATTGTTCACGGTAAAACAGTAGATCAGGCAGAAGCCTATGGCAGAATGGTAGCTGAAAGAGATGGCAAACAATATATATCTCCCTATAATGACCCGGATATTATTGCCGGACAGGGAACCATCGGGCTGGAGCTTACGGAACAATGTCCGGACTTACAATCTGTTCTAGTCCCGGTGGGAGGAGGAGGCCTTATTTCCGGTGTGGCAATTGCCATTAAAGAAAGGTATCCTGATATTCAAATTATTGGTATCCAGCCGGAAAATGATGCAGCTATGTACCACTCCATTAAAGTCGGTAGGATTTTATCCCCTGAAGAGTATCCTCATTCACCCACATTAGCAGACGGACTGGCAGGAGGAATTGAACAGAATTCTATTACCTTCCCCCTGGTACAAAAATATGTTGATCAGATTTTGCTGGTTAGGGAGCAGTCAATCAAAAAGGCAATCTACCTATTATGGGAAAAAGAAAAACTGATAGTAGAGGGAGCCGGTGCAGTAGGAATTGCTGCAATGATGGAAAATCCGGAACTATTCTTGAAACAAAAAATTGCAATTATCATTAGTGGCGGTAATATTGAGAAGCATTTATTTAATAAACTCATCCAACAAGTTTAAAAATCTTATAACTTAAACAAAATCTTGAGACCTTCCTTTTCCCGGGTTACACGAAAGGCTTCTTCCCATTCTTCCAGGGGAAGGGTATGTGTTATGAGTGGCTTCATGTTAACCACTTGGGAAGAAAGCAGTTTTAAGGACTTGCGCCATGAATAATTGGTCTTGGAGAGTGAACCAAAGAGGTCTACTTCTTTAAAACAGATTTTATCAAAGGTAACAGACAATGGTCGGGCAGACAAGCCGATTTGCGTAAACGTCCCCCTTTTCTTGAGCAGATCAAGACCCATTTCTACCGCCGGAGGCGCCCCGGAACATTCCAATACCACATTGGCTCCATTCCCTTCTGTTAGATCACTGATGAAATGATATATATCTTCCTTTTCAATATTCAGACAATCATCTGCTCCAATCTTCTTAGCCATATCTAAACGCTGTTTATCAATGGATGTACCCCCAACTATCACTTTTGCTCCCATCAGTTTAGCAACCTGAAGCGCCATTAATCCAATCGCTCCTGGCCCCAATACCACAACAATATCTTCAGGTAATATTTTAGAGCGTTCAAATAGAGCATGCACAACACAGGAAAGTGGTTCTGACAAGGTAGCACTTAACATGTCTACATTTTCCGGAATTTTATGTAAAGTTTGCTCTCTGGTCAATACATAATCAGCAAAAGCACCATCTTTTTCTGCACCAAGTTGTTTACGATAGGGACATAAACAAAACCGGCCTGCCCGGCATAGCTCGCAATCTCCACACACTTCTGCATTTGTTTCTGCTACTACTCTATCACCTAATTTAAAATTTTTTATATTATTCCCTAACTCTACAATGACACCGCTAAACTCATGTCCCAGGGTTACCGGAGGATTATAATGGTATTCATCTGACTGAATATGTAAGTCTGTTCCACAAATGCCAGCATAATTAACTTTAATCTTTGCTTCATTAGGACCAGGATGTGGCTCAGGGATATCAATCAATTCTAGATGCCCTTTCCCCTTTTTAATTTTTCTTAGAGCTTTCAATGTAATTCTCCTATCTTCTTATAAATGTTTATTGTTAAACCTTTAGTCAAATAAGACCTTATGTATACAATTTAAGTCATTCATTTTATAATATTACCAGGATTCAAAAGTATAAATCAAATCATATTACTATTTTCTACATATATCAAATCTAAAAATACTTACTTTGTTATCTTTTTATTTCCTTAATCAACCAATCTAAGTCCAATTCAATCAATTTTCCTCTACTTGGCTCTCCTTGCGAATTCCAGCCCATTAATTCATATCTTAATCTCTTGGCCTCCTCAAAATCCTTTCTATCCAATGCTCCTGCACCCTTTAGAGGCCCTTCGGTAAAATCGGTAAAGAAGATCTCGGGCACTGTGTCATGTTGAGCGGTGAACCCCTCTCTGATATTATACATCCTGGCCATATTGATGGTTCTTTCTCCTAACTTCATCAGTTCATACCAGGTGGTCTTCCAGCCGGTTGTGGCACGAATGATCGCCAATAGCTCATTCATAGTGCCGACACTCCTGGGGACATAGCCGAAATAGCAGATACCCAAAATATCAAAGAGAGTCCAGTATATGTCTAAAATCTTAAACAGGGCTACTTTGCGGTAACTTAAATCCGTTGGATCCAGTGGTCTTAGGATACCAAGTCCACTCATCTCTTTGAGACCCGGTGAATCTTTATGAGCAAAGAGAGTATCATGGGGGGCTTTCATATGGTCTGCTCCATAATCAGAAAAAGCAAACTGCAAGGCCAGGCTGGCTTTTACTCTGGGATCATGCATGGCAACTTCCTGTCCTTTAACTTCACGCAAGAATTTTTCCGAACCTTTACCAATCTTGCGGGAAGCTATACGGGAACCCTGGGCTAACAGTTTTCCGAACCCTTCTTTTTTAGCAATTTTCTCAATTAACTCTAAAACGGCTTCCCTATTCCCAAAACGCAAGTCAATACCATCTGTATCCTCCCTGGTTAAGATTCCCTCTTCATAGCATTGCATGGCAAAGGCAATGGTCATGCCGGCCGAGATGGTATCAATGCCCCATTTATTGCACAATTCATTTGCTTTGGCCACATATTTGAGATCATCAATTCCACAAATGGATCCCAAGGCCACCACAGTTTCGTATTCCGGACCTCCATAAACCGGATCCACTTTGACTTTTTCCTCATTGACTTCTACAACCCTTTTGCAACGAATAGGGCAGGCATAGCAACTATCCCTCTTTTTCAATATCGTTTTATTGTAAGTTTCTACAGTCAGATTCTCTCCTTTTTTAAAATAACCGGTAGTCCAGTTCAAGGAAGGTAGTGATCCTGATTCATAAAAACTTCTTACCGTTGCCGGTGTACCGTATTCCCTTAATCCGCTGCTCAATGGGTTTTTCGGGACCCTTTGGGCAATTTCCTTGGCAATCTCTTTTATTTTTTCTTTATTATATAAAGAAACAGGTTGTGTTCCTTTCACAGCGATAGCTTTTAGCTTTTTGGATCCCATAACAGCACCCAATCCGTTTCTTCCATTAAAATGTGTTAATTCATTAACTATATTAGCAAATAGAACTTGATTTTCGCCCCCGAGACCAATTTGACATATCCTGATATTCTGTTCACCCAATTCTTCCCTGATCCGCTGATCAACTTGATGTGTTTCTTTTCCCCAGAGATGAGAAGCATCTTTAAATTCAACTTGTCCATCATTAATCCAAAGATAACAAGGTTTTTTAGCAATACCACGAACAACAATGGCATCAAAACCAGCTTTTTTCAGTTCCGGTCCCCAATAACCACCGGCTTCTGATTCTCCTTCTGCACCTGTTAGGGGAGATTTGGCACAGACTGTATAGCGGGGTATAGCTGGAGCTAGGTTTCCCAGAATAACACTCGTTGAGAAAATGAGTAAATTGTCTTCAGAAAAGGGATCTGTTTTAGGCTTCATTTCCTTAAGCATATAGTAAAGGCCAAATCCTCTTCCTCCCCAGTAGGTGCGATAAAAAACATCATCCGGTTGTTCAATCTCCATACTTTCTTTGTTCAGGTCAATTCGTAAAATATTACCGTTGTAACCAAATGGCATACTGTAACTCCCTTCTGTAGTTACTATTAATAATAGGCTACGTAATTTGAATTACTATTTATTCTACCAAAATTCTGGTATAATTGAAAAGTTTAAAAATTAAGGGAGAGAAATGGAAAATAATAAAGTAATTTTTACACCCTGTAATACATACCAGGAAAGTGATACCCAGCCAGCAACCAGACAATTATTTCAAGAAATGGGCGGTTTAAATCAATACATTCAACCCGGGCAGAAAGTCCTGTTGAAAGTAAATCTACTCATGAAAAAAACTCCGGAATCCGCTGTTACCACTCATCCGGCTTTGGTAGAAGCTATTGTCAATCAAATTCATGCGCTTGGCGCGAAAGTAATCATAGCCGATAGCCCGGGTGGTCCATTTACCAAAACCTGGCTGAAAGGAATCTATCGGGAAACAGGAATGGAGGCTGTGGCTAACAAAACAGGTGCCCGGTTGAACTGGAATTTCCAACAACAGGATTTTCCTTTTCCGGAAGGAAAAATCTTAAAACAAATCACTTTGGCTCAAATGGTCAGAGATGTCGATGTAATTATTTCCATAGCTAAATTAAAAACTCATGGATTTACGATTTATACCGGTGCTGTAAAAAATCTCTTCGGAACAGTGCCCGGTCTGCTGAAAGCAGATTACCATCTTAGAATGAGTGATGTAAGAGATTTTTCAAATATGCTGGTTGATATTGCCGAATATGTTAAACCACAAATATCCATTATGGATGCCGTGATAGCCATGGAAGGTGCCGGACCCTCATCCGGTGATAAAAAACATGTTGGCCTGCTGGCTGCTTCAACCAACCCCCATGCCCTTGATCTGGCCTGTTGTCATCTCATTGGTTTGGTTCCCAACCGGGTATTCACACTTCAGAAGGCAATAGAAAGAGGGCTTGTTTCAAAAAATTTCCAGGGGCTTGATATTCAGGGGATGGACCGGGAAAATTTAAAGCCTATCCCCTTTAAGGTTCCCGTTTCTTCCAGAAGCAGGCATGTGCCTATCCCATTACCTGCCTTGATTGATCGCTTTTTTTACAACATCTTACGTCCGAGTCCTGATTTCATCCATGAAAAATGTGTGGGTTGTGGATTGTGTGCCCGGAATTGCCCGGCTAAGTGTATTAAAATGATTGAACAAAGACCTCATGCAGAGCTTTCCCGTTGTATCCGCTGTTTTTGCTGCCAGGAATTATGCCCTTATCAGGCAGTAGAAATAAAGCGAGGAAGATTATCGCAAATCTTATTTCAATAATTCAAGACATTCCCACCCCTTGAATTTTTTCTCCGCAGAAAGGACATTGATCATTCTTGATCTTGTTATCTGTGGTATAATATTTCCTGCTAACTAACAATTTCCCACAGGAGGGACAATACGTGTTTTCCCCCTCTCCGACATTGCCCTGATAGACATAATAAAGTCCTTTCTCTTTTCCGATTTGATAAGCGCGCTTTAAGGTAGATAATTGGGTAGGAGGTGCATCATCCAATTGATAGGTAGGATAAAAAGCGGTAACATGCCAGGGTATTCCCTGGTCAATATCTGCTATAAATTCGGCTATCTTTCCTAATTCATCTTGATTATCATTGTATCCCGGGATAATCAATGTCGTTACTTCAATCCAGATTCCCAGCTCATAATATTGTTTGATGCGGTCCAATACAGGTTGTAATTTAGCACCACAAACCTTGCGATAAAATGTTTCGCTCATAGCTTTTAAATCTATGTTCGCGGCATCCAGGTAAGGTGCAATATGATTAAGTGCATCTGAGCTAATATAACCATTGGTAACAAAGATATTCTTTAGCCCTTTCTCATGGGCAAGTTGGGAAATATCATAAGCCGTTTCATAGTAAATGGTTGGTTCGGTATAGGTATAGGAGATCGACAGACAATCGCTGTCTATAGCATTTTGTACAACCTTCTCCGGAGATACTTTTTCTCCTTTGATAATATCTCCTTTTACCTGAGATATGGTCCAATTCTGACAGTGCAAACAATGAAAATTACATCCTATTGCCGCAATCGAATAGGATTGAGAACCGGGATAAAAATGAAATAAGGGTTTTTTCTCAATGGGATCTACATGAGCAGTAATTAATCGCAGGTAATTCAAGCTGTATAAAACACCTTCCCGATTTTCTCTTACCCGACATATTCCTCGTTTTCCGGATAAAATCTCACATTGATGAGGGCAAAGTTCACATTTAACTTTACCATCGTTTAACACCTTATAAAACATGGCTTCTTTCATTGTCAAAATCACCTCTATGCTATTTTAAATTCCCATAGACAATCGCTCTGCTAAAAACCCGGGAAGATTTGCTCTGTTAATCTTATCCTGCGCCTTGGCAATCGGATAATCAATCCTTATGATATGGACAATAAGCTGTTCGGTATCAAAAATAGCAAAACTTGCCTGGGGATTCCTATCCCTGGGTTGTCCCACACTGCCACAATTAATAATATAACTATAATCTTTTTGAATAGCAATCTCTGCTCCGTTTATCGCACTGAAATAATGAACGACTTGATTTTTTTGATGGAATGAAAAATATCCGGCAATATGACTGTGTCCGATAAAATATATTTTAAAATCGAAATGATTAAAAATTTCTTCAGCGGTTTGTTTATCCAGAATATATTCCCACAAAGGCTGGCGAGGACTCCCATGAACTCCCAGGATATCCTGAGAAATTGTGATCTTGCGCTTAAGTCTACTAAGGTAACCAAAATCACGATTTTTTAATTGTCTTTTGGTCCATTGGATTGCCTGCCGCGCATCCTCATTAAAATATTGTAAATCTAATTCTCCGGTAACTGCACCTTCATGATTCCCCATAATACAAGGGGCTTCCAACTCTCTGATCTTTTCAATACAATAAACAGGATCTGCCCCATACCCCACAATATCGCCCAAACAGACAATCTTATCCACATTTTTTAATTTCTCAAGTACAGCCTGTAAGGCTTCGACATTTCCATGAATATCTGAGATAATGCCAATTTTCAAAATAGACAACCTCTTTCTTCAGCACTGAAAAGATGTTTAGTCATTTTATAAAAATAATAGGCTGTGTATTGACTAACTAAAGATTCCTACAAAATAAGTGAAAATAATTTTTCAAATTTTTCCCGATGCCAGCCTTTGCAGATAAGATGATGATTGGCAATAGAATTTTTTAAAAAATCAGTAACTGGCTTTCTAAGGGTTATCTGTAATTGACTGCGGCACAGGCTTGGTAACTCTAAATTCTTGATTAATTCTCCCTCTTCCAGGAAATACCTTTCTACATTTCCATCCAATTTAAATAGGGTCACCGACCCCTCTTTAACTTTGCCACGAATAGCGATACCCATTCCTGATTCAAAATGACTTTTCCATTCAACACTTTCACACATGTTTATCGGTATAGTACAATGGGCAAAAATAATCTCATTTTTCTCCTGATCAATACAAGCCGGATTGGCCATAAACACAGGCTGATCAGTTAATTGATTAGTAACAATCATAGAGATAAGGGCAGGTACATCTCCTTCACATCCGGCTATGATGCCCTCCTGATTTAACAGAGACAATGCCAGACAACCGGTATTCTTATAAAAATCCAGCAATTCAAAACAACGAACTGTGATAGCATTAAAATGATATTCCTGAGTTAAATTTTTTAATCCCTGATAAATCCGCAGTGATTGTTGTATTAGCTGCTGGTCAAAACCCACCGGCATGATAGCTATATTGGAAGGAATTTCATCATTCTTTACCTGGTCAATATGTCTGACCATTTCCTCCATAGGAATATCATAAATCCTGATACCCAGCTTCTTTCTTATGGCATTGTAATCCGCCCCACTGGCAATAAGCCAATCAGAAGGCTTGCCCAGAACACCAACACGAAAACGTCGAAGGGCTTTTTTAGTTTCTATCACCTTTATTATTAACTTCAAACGGTTAGCAATCCACTCTGCTGAACCGTGCAAGATTTCAACTTGTTGCTCTCTTTTTTTTAGATATTCTTTTATTTCCAGAGCGGCAGGCAAGGCATTATGCAAACAGCCAGCTAGAAGGAAATAGGGAGGAGGAAATTGCTGGTAAATTCGCTTAAACTTTTCTTCTACACCTCCTGACTTAATCATAATAACGGGAAGGATGGGTTCTTTTTTAATATCCCCGGGCACAATGGAAATCAATGGCTCTCCCAGGTACTTTTCTATCGAATTAATAAATGGTTTTAATGATTGATTGATGTAATCTTGATCGTGAATATTTGAAACTAAATGATAACAACCAATTTTCAATATAATACTCCTAATTACTCCTATTACAACTTCCTATAGTACATAATGTTAATTTTTTAAGGGTTTCTATTATCTATATTCAATGATAAAATACAGTATAAGACAATGCTGCACCTATTCGCCCATGACAGCAATAGCAGTACCGCCTTTACCAATATGTACACTTAGTGCGGGGGATCCTTCAGCAATATATGTTTCCGCTTCAGGAAAACGTGATTTCAATTCTTTTTGATACCATTGGGCTAATTTAATATCCTGAATATGGGCAATTCCAAAACAAGGATTTTTCACGCTTTCGGCAAACTGACTGGCCAGTTCTAATGTTTTATCCAATAAACGTTGATAACCAATTACTTTGGCTGCCTCCTCAAAAGCACCCTGTCGATTAAGAGTAATAACCGGTTTTAAATGCACCATTGCTCCAATTAGTCCTTTAACCTTATCTAATCGCCCACTTTTGACTAAGTATTTTAAGGTTGGAATACTGACAAATATCTTACTATGTGCTATATAATACTCTAATTTTTTTATAATCTGGTTAACAGTTAATCCTTCGTCTATCAGACCGGCAGCCTTTAATACAAGTAATCCCAGGGCAACTGTACTTGTCCTGGCATCCACTAATTGAATCTTATCATTATACTTACTTTTCTTACTGGCAACACAGGCAGCTTGATAAGTACCACTCAGTTTTCCTGAAATATGAATAGAGATAATTTCTTCACTTTCTTGACCTGCTTGCTGGTAAATATCTTCAAAATATTGATAAGGAGGTTGAGAGGTAGTAACTTGGTGATGGGAATTTTCTAAATAGTTAACAACTTCTTTTGTGGAAATATTGATACGATCTAAAAAACTTTTTTGATCAACATGCACAGCGATGGGAACCAGTTTGATTTGATATTTTTTGATTAAATCATCCGGCAAATCACAGGTCGTATCGGTTACCAGTGCAATTTTTCGCTTATCTTTTTTTCTGCTTACCTTTTCTGTTTGTTCCCACATATCATCCACTTTGGTTTCAATCACTTGACCCAGGGAGCAAATTTGAGAAATCACAAAATCAGGCTGATTGGTATGGATATGAATTCTCACCTGCTCATCAGAACCGGCTATCACCTGGGAATCACCCAATTCGGCCAACTTCTGTCTGATCAAGCTTTTATCTAAATCATGTCCTTCCACCAGACATTCGGCACAATAGCGGAATTTAACTTTTTTCTTAGAGAAGGGGAACAGCTTCTCTCCTAGAGTCATTAGGGATTTATTTTCATCACTTTTCAGGGTTCTTAACTTGCCAAATTCAATAAAATCAACAATCCCTTCCAGCAAATTAACAAATCCTTCTGCCCCGGCATCCACAACGCCTGCCCTCTTTAAGACTGCTAACTTGTTAGGCGTTTCCAATAATGATATTCTGGCTTTTTTCAATGATTCCTTGAATAGTTCTACAAAATCAGGTGTCTTATGAGCTAACCGGTTAGTATAATGTGCCCAGTCTTTCATAACAGTAATAATGGTCCCTTCCCGGGGATTACTAATTGCCATCGTAGCCTGCTCTGCTGCTTTTACTGCAGCCTGAGAAAAGGCTACCGTTGTTAAATGACTCATCCCACGTGTTGACTCAGCCAGACCCTGAAAAAACTGAGCAAGGATGGCACCGGAATTCCCCCTGGCACCCATCAGGGCAGATTTAGCAATACGCTGAATCATCTCTTCAAAAGAATTTTTCCGAAAATCCCGTACTCCCTGTACAATATTATTCATTGTTATGGCTAAATTGGTACCGGTGTCACCATCAGCTACCGGAAATACATTAATATCATTGAGATGATATTCAGTTTGATTAATCCGTTGGGCAGAAGTTATGATAAATCTTCTAAAACGTATACCATTAATATACTTGATTCGTATCGTCATACTTTTTTCACCTATTACTTATGAATCAAAAATATTCAGAGATTTATTCTATTTTCTTATTATTATATATTGAATAATAAATTTTATCCAGTTTATCATATAAAATTGCTTTTTTTGTTAGTCAAATCTTAATAAAAAAGGTGGATCTAAAGCCTTTGATTAATAAAAACTTTAGTCCACCCTTATTACTTGGAAGTTTTTTTATTTATTTCTGTTAATAAACAGAGAGATATTGCTCTAATTCCCAGGGATGTACCTGAAGGCAATAACGCTCCCACTCCTCATATTTTGCGCGAAGATAATGACTAATAATATGTTCCGTCAAGCCTTGATGTAAAACTTTATCCTTTTTAAATTCCTCTAAAGCTTCTTTTAGATTACTTGGCAAGCAGTCAATACCAAATCTCTTTAATTTTGCTTCATCCATGGCATAAATATTTTCCCCAATTGGATCAGGTGGCATAATTTTGTTCTGAATTCCATTCATACCTGCCGAAAGAATAACAGCAAAGGCTAAATAGGGATTACAGGAAGGATCAGGACAACGATATTCAATACGGGTAGCATTTTTTCTTGCTACCGGGACTCGTATTAAAGGACTCCTATTACGATGTGACCAGGCAATATATACAGGTGCCTCGTAACCGGATGTCAACCGTTTGTAGGAATTAACAAGTGGATTGGTTATTGCAGTCAGTCCCTTGGCATGTCTCATTATCCCACCCATAAAATAGAGTGCTTCCTGACTCAACCCAAGTTTGCTGTCAGGATCATAAAAAGCATTGGTTCCGTTTTTAAATAAAGATATATTGGTATGCATGCCGGAACCGGCAATTCCATAGACCGGTTTTGGCATAAAGGTTACATGAAGGTTGTGCCACATAGCAATGGTCTTACTGGTCAGTTTTAACACCATAATACGATCTGCAGTCGTAATACCGTCTGAATACCGAAAATCAATCTCGTGTTGTCCTGGCCCTACTTCATGGTGAGAGGCTTCCACTTCAAAGCCCAATTTTTCTAAAGTAATGACCATATCCCTTCTTATCTCTTCTCCTAAATCAACCGGAGAAAGATCAAAATAACTGGCCTGATCATTGGTTTTAGTAGTTGCAGCATTTTGTTCATCCCTACCAAAGATGTAGAATTCCATTTCCGGTCCAAAGTTAGCGGTAAACCCCATCTCTTTCAGTTCAGCAAGAACTCGTTTCAAATTAGTTCTAGCACAACCAGTAAAAGGTGTTTTATCAGGATTCACAATATCACAAATAATCCGGGCAACATCCTGTTCTTCTTCCCAGGGATTGATCATAAAAGTATCAAAATCGGGCTGCAGATACATATCAGATTCTTCAATACGACAAAATCCCTGTACCGAAGAGCCATCAAACATAATTTCCCCATCTAATGCTTTTTCTAAATCTCTTACCGGTACTTCTACATTTTTAGGAATGCCCATAATGTCAGTAAATTTAAGTCGTATAAATCGTATTTTTAGTTCTTCGGCTTTTTCTAATAACATTTTCTTGGTTGCTTCTGGCATAAGATCTTTCTCCTTTTTTCCTCATCGTTAAGATTAATTAATACATATATACAAGTAATAAACTTATTTTGTTGGAAACCAAAAATTTTATTCTCTAATATTCTCTAATAATTGATCATTGATTATAGGATTGATATTTCTTTTTCATCTTCTTACGTATTTTAGAAACCATGGTATGGGAAATTCCCAATTCTTTTCCTATTTCACGATTTGTTAACCCTCTTATTCTTAAGTTTAGTAGAGTCTTTTCTTTAATGGATAATACTTTATTAAATTCATTATAGTATAAATACTCAGCAAGATTATATCGAGACAGGTTCTGCCCATTTGTTTGTGCAATCTCTCTAAATTCCTGATTTTGTTCCAAAAAGTTGTAATTATAAATTTTGTCTACCTCTCTGTAGCCAGTTTTAATATGTGTTCTGATATAATTTTTAAGATAATAATAACATCCCTGAAGAATGTAACTGTCATTTTTATCTTTTAATTTTCCACTTTTATTCTGCTGCCACAGATAAAGCAATATTTCCTGATATAGATCATCACTATCAATATAGTAATACCTGATATTTAGTTTCCGTATGATGCCTTTTAACTGATACCTTAGCCGATTAATAATTTCATTTAATTCTCTTCCCGTACTCATTGGCAATTCACATTCCTTTGCTTCTTTCTGATTGAATAGCAAAATTGGAATACTATGATAAAAATAAAGATTTTGCAACAACAAAGAAATTATTAGAAATTTAGATTAAAATTGTGCTTGAATCATGAAATGGTTCATTTCTGGTGATAAGAATCTATGACCTTCAGATAATTTGCTCGTTCAAAAAGAGCAGGTTCGGATACTGATTTCTGGCTCATCATTCCATGGATTTGTTTGATAGATTGATATTTATGAGTTTCCAACCATTTCTCAATATCTCTTATAAGGGATCCCAGATAATTAATGCCTTTGTCAAGCAATAATGAGGCAAGCATGGTTACATTAGCACCTGCTGTCACGCTTTTAATAACATCTTCAACGGTGTGCACACCACCGGTAATGGCAATGTCTGCATTCGTATTTCCAAACAAAATTGCAGTCCATCTGATGCGAAGCAATAATTCCTCGGATGTACTCAGTTTGAGTGTTGGTTCAACGGTCATTTTTTCCAGATTAATTTCCGGTTGATAAAATCGGTTAAAGAGCACTACTGCACCGGCACCGGCATCAGTTAAAGATTTAACCATATGAGGAATCGAACTGAGATAGGGATGAATTTTTACCGCTACGGGAATAGTAACACTACCGGTGATCTTATCCACCAGTTCCAGGTAATTTTTCTCCACTTTCCGACCATTCATAGCAGGATCTGTTGGCAAAAAGTAAATATTTAATTCAATAGCATCAGCACCGGCTTCTTCCATAGAAATAGCATTATTAATCCAACCTCCAACCGAAACACCATTAAGACTTCCGATTACCGGTATATCTATTTTACTTTTAACCTCAGTAATAAACTTCATATATTTTTCGGGTGTCAGCTTATTTTTAAGAACATCAAAATAGTAATCCAGGTACTTGCTGTAACCATCTTCTTCATATAGCAAAGAATGACTAAACTCTGTTTGAGTTGCCTGTTCTTCAAAGAAGGAAGGCAATACAACAGCCGATGCACCTTCCCGCTCTAATGATTGAATTTTTTCCATGTTCTCTCCCAGGGGAGAAGAAGAAACAACAATAGGATTTTTTAATTTCAAACCTAAATACTGTACGCTTAAATCAACCATAATGATAACCTCCTTAAAAATATTTTTTTGTCATTTGCATAGACATAAAAAGATCACATTAAATTAATAATCTATCCATATAATTGTCTAATCATTTTATTAAATCTTCCGAAAGGTCAGAG
>Ga0068714_10004645_pt1 | contig 15188 bp, 14 predicted proteins | sample MTBNYHSulfiMetaG_FD_62988 | JGI IMG/M metagenome (GOLD analysis project Ga0068714, IMG submission 62988) | Enrichment culture microbial communities from rom New York Harbor, USA that are MTBE-degrading - MTBE-NYH (New York Harbor Sulfidogenic)... | ecosystem: Environmental > Aquatic > Marine >... | reverse complement strand
ATCTGGGTCGTGCTGGATTCGAACCAGCGACTCCCTGATTAAAAGTCAGGTGCTCTGCCACTGAGCTAACGACCCGAGAGGGCGCATGGCCCCGAGTGGGTCGTACAGGACTTGAACCTGTAACCAACGGATTAAGAGTCCGCTGCTCTACCATTGAGCTAACGACCCGAGCTTGGCGAATGGTACGGAAGGGCATTTGCGCTGTCAAGATGCGATCTTGCTTGGCGCGATTCCCCGCGGCGATGTAGGCGCCTCGATGGCACGCCATGCCCCGCCGGGTACACTGGCCGGACGAGCGGAGGTGGAGACGGCATGACGGTCGCATGGAGTTCGATCCCCATCCGGCGCGCGTCCGGCGCGAACGGATCGCCGCCCCTGCCCGAAGCCCGGTTCGTCTGGCTTGAAGCGGTCGACTCGACCAACGCGTACGCTGCGGCGCACCTCGATCATCTGCCTCACGGGACGTTCGTCGTCGCGCAGCGGCAGACCGCGGGACGCGGGCGCGCCGGGCGCGCTTGGCACTCCCCGGCGGGCGGGAACGTCTACATGACCGGGGTCTTGAAGTCGTTTCCCGAAGGTCTGTCGCGCTCTATCCCCGGCGCGGTGACGCTGGCGATGGCCCTTGCGACGTGCGAACTGCTCGAACAGCGGGGCGTCTCCGCGGCGATCAAGTGGCCGAACGATGTCCTTGTCGGAGGGAGGAAGATCGCGGGGGTGCTCGCCCAGGCGGTCTACGTCGGAACGGAAGCCTCCAGCGTGATCGTCGGGGTCGGGATCAACGTCAACATGGACCGCGCGGACCTCGAGGCGGTCGATCGCCCCGCGACGTCGATCGCGTGCTGCCTTGGGCACCGCGAGGACGCGCGGGCGGTCGCTCGGGCGGTGGCGGACCGGTTCCTTGCGCGCCTCGCGACCCTGCGGCCGGACGCCCTTCGCCAGGAGGTCCTCGGCCGGATGGTCGGTCTGGGAAGTGCGGTTCGCATCGACACCCCCGGCGGGGCGGTGGCGGGTCGTGCGATCGGCCTCGCGGAGGACTTCCGCCTCGCGGTCCGCGACGACGCGGGCCGGATCCGCCTCCTCGCTTCGGGGGACGCCGAGCGCGTGGGGGGATGACAGGGCCGCGGCCGGGCGGACGTACTTGCTGGAGCTTCCCGCGATCCCTACGATCGGCCCATGGATCCGCTTCCGTTCTCCACCCCGCCGCCGGCGCCGCTTGCCGAGCGAATGCGGCCGACGAGCCTCGATGAGGTCATCGGACAAGAGAGCCTTCTCGGTCCGGAGGGGCCGCTGCGCTCGCTCATCGAGCGGGGCGCCTGTCGCGCGCTCCTCTTTTGGGGACCGCCGGGAAGCGGCAAGACGACAGTGGGCAGGATTATCGCCGCGGGGGCGGAGGCCCGATTCGTGCACTCCTCGGCCGCGCTTGTCGGCGTGCGCGAGGTCCGCCGCACGCTCGAGGACTCCCAGTGGAGGAGCCGGAGCGAGGGGAAGCGGGACCTCCTCTTCCTCGACGAGATCCATCGCTTCAGTCGGTCGCAGCAGGATGTCCTCCTCTCGTTCCTCGAGGAAGGGAGCGTCATCTTCATCGGCGCGACGACGGAGAACCCGTCGTTCGCGCTCGCGTCGGCCCTTCTGTCGCGCTGCCAGCTCTTCTGTTTCTCACCGCTCGACGATCGCGGAATCCGGCGGGTGATCGAGGAAGCGGTGCGCTCTCCTCGCGGCCTCGACGGGCGGTACGCCCTCGCGGACGAGGCGGTCGACCTTCTCGTCTCCTTCTCGGACGGGGACGCGCGGCGCGCGCTCACGATGCTGGAGTTGGCAGCGAGTGTCGCCGAGGGAAGCGCCGTCGACGCGGACCTCGTGGCGCGCGCCGTCCAGCGGAAGGGGATGCGCTACGACCGCGCCGGCGAGGAGCACTACAACGTGATCAGCGCCCTGCACAAGTCGGTCCGCAACTCCGACCCGGACGCGGCGCTCTACTGGCTTGCGCGGATGCTCGAGGCCGGAGAGGACCCACGCTTCATCGCGCGTCGCCTGATCCGGATCGCTTCGGAGGACGTTGGGCTGGCCGATCCAAACGGGCTCCCGCAGGCACTCGCCGCGTGGCATGCAGTCCAGGCGGTCGGGCTGCCGGAGTGCGATCTCGCGCTCGCTCAGGCAACCGCATACCTCGCGACGGCCGAGAAGAGCAACGCGCTCTACCGCGCAATGGGCGAAGTCATCGCGGACATCCGCGAGCGCCCCCTCGAGGAGGTTCCGCTTGTGCTGCGCAACGCGCCGACGCGGATGATGAAGGGACTTGGCTACGGCGCTGGGTATCAGTACGCGCACGATCTGGACGAGGGGATCGCTCGGATGGATTGCCTCCCGTCGTCGCTCGCCGGGCGGACGTACTACCGCCCGACGGAGCGAGGCTACGAACGGCGCATCGCGGCCCGTCTCGTCGCGTGGCGTTGCCTGCTCACGCCGCCGGACGGATGAGCGCGCCGGCTCGTCACTCCCTGCACCCCTCCTCTTCGCAGCGGTCGAGGTACTGAAGGATCGCTTGGACGATGAGGTGGTTCACGGAGCGATCCCGCTGCTTGCCCAGGCGGGACAGACGCTCGAGCAGGCGCTGATCGGCCTTGTCCTTCGGGATGTAGACGGACAAAGCATCTGAACGTTTTACCATCGATCTCACCTCGTACACCCTATGATAGTGTAAGAAATAGGTTATGCAAGCTTCACCGATGTCAGGCGCCCCGCGGGCGGGATCACCGCGGGGCGCATCGAAGGTCGGGATCGTGATGCGGGCTACGTTTGGTGCAGATGCCGCTTGATGTCGAGCTTGGCCGACTTCTCGAACGGCTGGTCGACGAGGGTCACGGACTCCTTGTACTTGATCCGCTTGAAGACGGCGAGGTTCTCGCTCCGCTCCTTGATTGCCTCCCAGATGTGGTCAAGCGCCGCTTCCGGCGACTCGATGCCGATCCCCTTGAGGTACGCCCAGTTCGGGTAGGCCTGCGCCGCGACGGTCGGAACCCCCTGGCGCGTCCCTTCGTGGACCATGATCTCCTCGACCGCGGGGATGGTGACGAGTTCCCATTCGATCTCCTCCGGGTAGACGTTCTTCCCGGTGTCGAGGACGATGACGTTCTTCGCGCGGCCGCACAGCACGAGGCGGCCGTCCTTGTACGTCCCGAGGTCGCCGGTGTGGAACCATCCGTCCGCGTCGATGACCTCGGCGGTCGCTCTCGGGTTCTTGTAGTAACCGGCCATGATGTTCGGGCCCTTCGCGAGTACCTCGCCGACCCCGTCTGCATCGGGGTTGTGGATCCGAAGTTCCACGTCCTCGATCGCCGCCATCCCCGGCAGCTCGTCGAACGCCTGGCACATCGTGAGGAGCGGGGAGGTCTCGGTCAGCCCGTATCCCTCCATAATCCCGAGGCCCATGGCGCGGAAACCCGAGGCCGCTTCGGGGCTGAGCGGCGCGCCTCCGGATGTGAAGAAGCGGAAGCCCCTTCCGAACAACTTCTTCTTGACCAGCTTCCCCATCAGCGTCGGGGAGGAGCGGTAGATTGCGCGTTTGAGCGCGCTCTTACGGATCGATTCCATCACCCGGCCGTACAGGACGTTGTAGAGCTTCGGCACTCCGAGGATGATCGTCGGGCGCGCCGCCTTCATGACTTGCGCGAGGTTCCGGTCGACGGGCGTGTAGGTCGTCGTGCCGCCGGTGATCATCGGCGTGATCAGGGTGATCGTCAGCCCGTAGATGTGGTTCCACGGGACGATCGACAGGAAGTTGTCCTCGGCGGTGAGCGAGACGACCTTCACCGCGGCGAGGGCGTTGGACGCGATGTTCGCGTGCGTGAGCATCGCGCCCTTTGCGTTGCCGGTCGTCCCGGAGGTGTACATCAGGATCGCGAGGGACGACGGCTCGACCTTCGCGCGCGGGAGTTCGCTCTTCCCGAGCAACAGCGCGTCGAGGAAGAGGACGCGCTCGTCCGGCACGCGGTCCATGGAGACGACGAACGGGCTGCCCGCGAGGTTCGAACGGAACGCGTCGATGTCCTCCACCCTCCCGCCCGAGCAGACGATTCCGCTGACCTCCGCCTCGCGGAGGATCCTCTCGATCTCCCCTCGCTGCAGCTCCGGGTCGAGCGGGACGACGACCGCGCCACAGCGAAGGATCGCGAAGAAGGCCGTCGCCCACGCGGCGCGTGGTTTCGAAATCAGCGCGACGCGGTCGCCCGGCGCGACGCCCAGTTCGGACAAGGCAGTGGCGAACCGCCCGATCATCTCGCCAAGCCGCTCGTAGGTAATCTCGTTTAGGATCAGTTGAATCCCTCGCCCGCGCTTCCGCTCCTTCGGAACGGGCATTCGCAGAGCGGTCCGGTTTCCGTGTTTGGCCACCGCGTCGTCCAGCAGCTCGCTAATCATCGGATACATACGTGATCTCCTTCTTCCTCTCCGTTCTCGTCCGGCCCGAGCGCTCGCTTTCCCGACGCGGGTTGCCTCATCCTCCGGTCAGGTAGTTCTCGACTTCCATCGCCGCGACGGCCCCTTCCCCGGCGGCGACGACGGCCTGCGCGTAGCGGTTCGTGCCGATCCGCGCGTCCCCCGCGGCGAACACACCGGGGACGTTCGTCCGCAGCCTCATGTCGGTCCGGATGTACCCCTCCGGGTCGAGGTCGATCGCGCCGCGCAGGAACTCCGTCTCGGGCAGATGGCCGATGTTGACGAACACCCCGTCGATTGGCAGCTCCTCGACGTTCCCGGAATCGAGGTCGCGTAGCCTCACGGCCTCGACCCGATCCTCGCCGAGGACGGCTTCGACGACGCGGTTCCAAAGGAACCGAACCTTCGGGTGGTCCTTCGCCCGTTTCTGGAGGATCGCCGATGCCCGAAGCGCTCTCGGATCGTCGGCCGGGTGACGGACGACGATCGACACCGACTCTACAAATCTCGTCAGGAAGAGCGATTCCGTCAGGCCCGAGTCGCCCGCTCCGACCTCGATCAGCTTCTTGCCCTGAAAGAAGAACCCGTCGCAGGTCGCGCAGTAGGAGAGACCTTTCCCCTTCAGGCGGGCCGCCCCCTCGGCCTGAAGCTCGCGGGGCCGCGAGCCGCACGCGAGGATGACCGTCCGAGCGCGGAGCGCCCCTCCTCCCGTCACCAGCGTGTGCGTCTCGGCGGCCGGCTCGATCGCCGTGACCTCGTCGAGGCGGATCTCCGCTCCGAACCGCTCGGCCTGCGCGCGGACCCGCCGCATCAGCTCCGCCGCGGAGACCGCTTCTTCCGTGCCCGGCCAGTTCTCGATGACGTCCGTCTCGTTGAGCTGTCCCCCGGGGAGTCGTTTCTCCACGATGACGGTCGACAGCAGCGCGCGCCCGGTGTAGATGGCGGCGGTCAGCCCGGCCGGTCCGGCTCCGAGGATGGCGACATCCACCGGACTGCCCTGTTCAACCATGCTTCGGATTATAGGTCAGTTCGCATGCAGGTCAAAAGGCTCGATCTCGAACGTGCCCTTCGAGGTCTCGAGCACCTGTTCGATCCGCAGCTTCGCCCGGTCGAGCTCCTCCTTGACCGATGCGGCGAGGGGGAGCCCCTCCTCGAACAGGGCGAGCGCCTCGTCGAGCGGCAGGTCCGGCTTCTCCAGCCGGGAGGTGATCTCCTCCAGCTTCTTGAGCGACGCCTCGATCTTCATTCGCGATTCACCTCCTCGACGCGGGATCTCAGCCGTCCGCGGCCGAGCCGGGTCTCCAGGATCTCCCCTTCGCGGACCTCCTCCGCGGCGCGCAGCGGGCGACGCGAGCCGGAGACGAACGTGAGCGAGTAGCCGCGCTCGAGCGGAAGGGCGGGGTTGGACAAGCGAAGCACGTCTTCGGCGTGGCGCGCCGCCCGGCGCCGCTTCTCCCACACGGCGACGACACCCCGAACCGCCGCGCTCACGAGCTGGTCGAGCTGTTGGTCGAGCGTCTCGACCCGCCGCTCCGGGATCCGGAAGAGGGAGGTCCGAAGCAGGGAACGCAGCGCCTGTCGGCGCGCCCGAAAGGTCGCCCCAGCGGCGCGCGCGATGCGGGCCGCGGCGCCATCGAGCCGGGCGACGAGGTCCTCCCGGCTGGGGACGGCCAGCTCGGCGGCTGCCGAGGGGGTCGGGGCGCGCCGGTCGGCGACGAAGTCGGCGATCGAGAAGTCGATCTCGTGCCCAACGGCGGAGAGGATCGGGATCGGACAGGCGGCGATCGCCCGCGCGAGCGCTTCGTCGTTGAAGGCGGCGAGGTCCTCGGCCGAGCCGCCGCCCCGTCCTACGATCAAGGTGTCGATCGGCGCGACCTCGCGGGAGAACCGGATCGCCCGCTCCAGCGCGGCGCGAAGCTCCGCCGGCGCGGTCTCGCCTTGCACTGAGGACGGGAAGAGGGCGATCGCGACCGCCGGCCAGCGGCGCTCGAGCACCGAGACGATATCGCGGATCGCCGCGCCGCTTCGCGAGGTGATGACGCCGATCCGCTCCGGAAAGGCCGGGATCGGCGCCTTGCGGTCCGGCGAGAACAGGCCTTCCTGCTCGAGCTTCTGCTTGAGCTGCTCGAACGCGAGCCGCAGCGCGCCGGCGCGGATCGGCTGGATCAACGTCGTGACGAACTGGTAGCGCCCGCGGGGTTCGTAGACGGTCAGCTTCCCGAGGGCGAGGACGACCGTCCCCGGCGCGACGGCCGCGTCGGCGAGCAGGGCCGAACGGCTGCGGAAGCGGACCGCGTCGAGTTCCCCCCCGCCGTCCTTCAGCGTGAAGTAGAGGTGGCCGGACGGGGCCCGCGTGAGGTCGGTGATCTCCCCCTGGACCCACACCTCGCCGAACGCCGCCTCGAGCAGCTCGCGGGCGGCGCGGTTCAACTCGCTGACGGTGAAGACGTGCCCGGGGCTGGACATGGTCGCCAGAGAGTGTACCGGGAGCGGCCGCGGGAGCGGAAGTGCGGTCCGAAAGCTTGAAACGGACGGAACTTCCCACTATATTTTCGCCATGACAGGAGACGGTGAGGGCCGTTTCCCTTCCACGATGCGTCTCAAGCGCCGGAGGGACTTCCAGCGCGTCTACCAGGGGGGCAGAGTGTGGCGGGGATCCTGTTTCGCCCTCCACGTCCTCGCGCGCGACAGCGGGGTTCGCCTCGGGATCGTCGTGGGGCGCCGGTTCGGCAACGCGGTGTCGAGGAACCGGATCAAGCGGCGGGTGCGGGAGGTGTTCCGGCGGATCGCGCCGCGCCTTCCGCCGGCGGACATCATCGTCAGGCCGGACAGCGGGTCGGAGCGGCTGACCGCGGCGGAGATCGAGCGGGCGCTCGCGCGAGGCGTCGAAGGGGCCCTCTCCAGGGAGGTCAAGGGATGGAACGAGAGACGATCAAGCTGACCCAAGAGGGGCACGCCCTGATGAAACAGGAGCTCGACTACGCTCAGAGGATCCTGTATACGGACATCCCCGAGAAGCTCAAGGCGTCGAAGTTGAACGGCGGGGACCTGCGCGAGAACAAGGAGTACATGTACCTCCAGAGCCAGCAGCAGTACTACGAACGGGAGGTCCGACGCCTGACGGCGATCCTCGACACGGCCGAGATCCTGCCGGACGAGGAGATCAGCCGGGACGTGATCGGCATCGGCTCGAGCTTCATCCTCCAGGATCTGACGATCAAGGAGAGCGGCACGTTCATGCTCGTCAGCCCGGCCGAGGTCGACCTCGAGAGCGGCAAGATCTCGATGGCGTCGCCGGTCGGAAGGATCCTGCTCGGCAAGCGCGAAGGGGACGTCGTGACGGCCGATCTCCCGTGGGGGCAGGAGAAGTACCGCGTCATCGCGATCAACAAGTAATCCGGTCCGGGAGCGTCCGATGTCCGACCCGCTCGTCGAAGCGCGTCTCGAAAAGCTCCGCGCCCTGAGGGAGCGCGGGGTCGATCCCTACCCGGCCCGCGTCCCGGAGGTCGAGCGGATCGGCCCGGTCGTCGCGCGCTACGAATCCCTCGCCGTCGGGGCGCACGCCGGGGCGCGGATCGGCGTCGCCGGCCGGCTGATGGGTGCCCGCGGAATGGGCAAGGCGTCGTTCTTCGATCTGCGCGACGGGACGGGGAAGGTCCAGATCCACGCCGCCGCCGACCGGCTCGGCGACGAGGCGGACCGCGGCCTTTGCGACGCGGACATCGGCGACATCCTCGCCGTCCGCGGCGAGGTCTTCCGCACGAAGCGCGGCGAACTCACGATTGCCGCCGAGGGGTGGACGCTCCTCGCCAAGTCGATCCGGCCGCTGCCGGAGAAATGGCACGGCCTGAAGGACGTCGAGACGCGCTATCGGCATCGGTCGCTCGACCTGATCGCGAACGACGAGGTGCGCGAGACGTTCGTCAAACGGTCGAGGATCCTCGCCGCGATCCGCCGGACGCTCGCCGATACCGGCTTTCTCGAGGTGGAAAACCCTGTCTTGCAGGCGGTCGCGAGCGGCGGCCACGCGCGGCCGTTCGTTACCCACCACCACGTGCTCGACGCGGACCTGTACCTTCGGATCGCGCTTGAGCTCCATCTGAAGCGCGTCCTCATCGGCGGGATCGATCGGGTCTACGAGATGAGCAAGTGCTTCCGGAACGAAGGGGTGTCGACGGAGCACAACCCCGAGTTCACGATGCTCGAGATCTACCAAGCGTACGCGGACTTTGAGGACATGATGCGCCTCGTCGAACGGCTGATCGCCGCCGGCTCCGAGGCCAACGGGGAACCGAGCCGGGTCGAGTTCAAGGGGCACATGGTCGATTTCTCCCTCCCGTGGAGGCGGGTCGCGATGGCCGACGCGGTCGCGGGGGCGATCGGGACCGACGCGGCGTCGCTGCGGACCGAGGCGGCGATTGAGCGGGCCGTCTCCGACGGGATCGGGCCGCGCCCCGCGTCGCCGGGGGAGGCGCTCGAAGCGCTGTTCGCAAAGCACGTCGAGCCGGGCCTGATCCAGCCGACGTTCGTCGTCGACTTCCCGGTCGAGACCTCGCCGCTCGCGAAGCGGAAGCCGGGGGACGAGGGGCTGGTGGAGCGGTTCGAGCTCTACGCCGGCGGGATCGAGCTCGCCAACGCCTTCACCGAGCTCAACGACCCGCTCGACCAGCGGGCGCGGTTCGAGGAGCAGGAACGGCGGCGCGCCGGGGGGGACGAGGAGGCGCAGCGGATCGACGAGGACTTCCTCTACGCGGTCGAGCACGGGATGCCGCCCGCCGGCGGGATGGGAATCGGCGTCGATCGTCTGGTGATGCTGTTGACCGGCTCGCCGTCGATCCGCGACGTGATCCTCTTCCCGGCGATGCGGAGGAAGGACGCGTGACGCGGGGCCTTGTGGCGATGGCCCGCCGCGTCGAACGGTGGTTCGAGAAGGCGCTCCACTGGGACCGCCGCGTTGTCCACACCATCGCCGAGCTGCCCGCCCTGCGGCGGTGCGCGCGGGTGTTCGTGACCGTCACCTACCTCGGGGACGGCTACCTGTGGGCCGCGGCGGCGATCGGGCTGATCCTGTTCGGCAGTACGGTCGATCGGTACAACGTGTTGATCGGGTTCGTGGTCACGGTGGCGAACGTCTTCATCTTCCGCCTGATCAAGTCGGCCGCCGGCAGGCTCCGGCCGCGCGAGCTCCTGCCGCGGCTGCGCTCGCGGGTCGTCGGCGGCTACTCGTTCCCGTCCGGCCATGCGACCACGTCCTTCGGGCTCGCCTGGGTCGTCGCGCGAAGCTACCCCTACCCTGCGGTGCAGGCGGCGGTCTACGTCGTCGCGGCGACGATCGCCTTCTCGCGCGTCTACGTGAAGGAGCACTATCCCCTCGACGTCCTGGGGGGGGCGGTCCTCGGATCAGTCGTCGCCATCTTGCTTTCCCCGCTTCTCGCATGGCTTCTGTTTTGACAGAATGTTGGGGCATTGCGTACCATTCGAGGCGCTTGACCGCGCGCAGCAGAGAGGGAGGGTTCGATGAAACACCACTTCTCCAGTCGAGTGGCCGGAGCGAAACGATCGGCAATTCGCGAGCTTCTCAAGCTCACAGAGCAACCGGACATCATCTCCTTCGGGGGGGGACTGCCGGCACCGGAGACCTTTCCGCACGAGGAGATGGCGGAGATCGCGGCGGAGTTGATCCGCACCAACTACCAGAACGTTCTCCAGTACGGGCTGACGGAGGGGAGCAAGACGCTCCGTCAGGCGGTCTGCGATTGGCTTCGCCCGCAGGGGCTTCAGGTGACGATCGACGAGCTTCTCGTCACGACCGCGTCGCAGCAGGCGCTCGACCTTCTGTGCAAGGCGTTCATCGACCCCGGCGACGTCGTCTTCTGCGGCCTTCCGACCTATCTCGGCGCGGTGCAGGCGTTCTCGCTCTTCCAGACGGGGATGATCGGCGTCCCGCTCGAGGATGACGGGATGAACCTCGACGAACTCGAGCGGCGGATCGAGAAGGCGCGGGATGCCGGCAAGACGCTGAAGGCGGTGTACGTAATCCCCGACTTCCAGAACCCAAGCGGGATCACGATGTCCCTCGCCAAACGCAAACGGCTGCTCGAGATCGCGCGGCGGGAGGACCTGGTGATCTTCGAGGACAACCCCTACGGCCACCTGCGGTTCGCCGGGGAGCCGATTCCGTCGATCTGTAGCATGGACGAAGAGGGACGGGTTATCCTCCTCTTGACCTTCTCGAAGACGCTCTGCGCCGGGCTGCGCCTCGCGGTGATGCTCGCCCGCGGCGACCTGATGGACGCGCTCGTCCGCGCGAAACAGGCGACCGACCTGTGCACCTCGAAGCTGACGCAGCACCTCGCGGCGCAGTACATGCTCCGCTACGGGTTGGAGAAGCACCTCGCGGAGATCCGCCCGATCTACAAGGTGAAGCGCGACGCGATGATCGCCGCGCTCGAGCGGTACATGCCGAAGGACGCCGGGATCCGCTGGACCGAGCCGGAGGGCGGCCTGTTCGTCTGGGTGCGGCTGCCGGAGGGGATCGACGCGACCGAGATGCTCCCCGACGCGATCGCGCACAAGGTCGCGTACGTGCCCGGGGCGTCGTCCTACGTCGACGGCGACGGACAGAACACGATGCGCCTCTCCTTCTCCCTCGCCACCCCCGACGTGATCGACGAGGGGATCCGCCGGCTCGCCGGGGTGGTGAAGGCGACGATCGAGGCGAAAGCAGTCCCGTCCACCGCCCGGCGATGAGCCCAGGATCGCCTCCGACGCGGGGGTCCGCCGCCAGCGCTCGCGCCGCCGGCGACCGCTAGAAAAGCGCGTCGGGGAGCGCCTCGACGAACGCGCCCGTCAGCCGGATCGTTGCCTCGAGATCGTCCAGCCGCAGGGTCGAGATCGGCGAGTGGATGTAGCGGCAGGGGACGCTGATCACCCCGGAGAGGACGCCGCCGCGCGAGAGGTGGATCGCCCCGGCGTCGGTCCCTCCGTAGGTCGGGAGCTTGTACTGGTACGGGATCGAAGCGCCTTCGGCGACCGTCTCGAGCGCGGCGACCATCCGCCGCGACACGACGATCGACCGGTCGGCGACCGAGATCGCCGGCCCCTGGCCGAGGCGGACCGGTTGGCTCTCGGGCGCGACCCCCGGCATGTCCGCCCCGATCGTCCCCTCGATCGCGAGCGCGACGTCCGGGTCGAGCTGATAGGCCGCCGTGCGGGCGCCGCGAAGCCCGACCTCCTCGCCGAACACGAACGCGAACGCGACGTCGACCGCCAGGGCGCGCTCGGCGAGGCGGCGCGCCGTCTCGATCAAGACCGTGCACCCGGCGCGGTCGTCGAACGCCTTCCCGGTGACGTAGCCGTCCCGCAGCTCGACGAACGAGTAGTGGATGGTGAACGGGTCGCCGATCCGGATCCCCATCGCCGCCGCTTCCTCCTTCGACGTCGCCCCGACGTCGACGAACATCGCGTCGATCGGGATCGGCTTCTTCTGCTCCTCGGGCGAAAGGATGTGTGGTGGCGCGGTGCCGATCACCCCGTGGCGCTTGGCCCCATCCCGCGTCTGGACGACGACGCGGTGCCCGGGGACGATCCGCTCGTCCCAGCCGCCGATCGGCGCGAACCGAAGGTACCCGCGCTCGTCGATCCACTTCACCATGAACCCGACCTCGTCCATGTGCGCGTCGAGCATCAGCGTCCGCGCCTTCCCCTTCGTCGCCGCGCCGCGGCGGATCGCGAAGAGGTTCCCGAGCGCGTCCGTTCTCACCTCGTCGACGAGCGGGGAGACGAGCCCGGCGATCGTCTCGCGCACCTCGTCCTCGAACCCCGCCACCCCGAACCCGTCCGACAGCTTCTGCAAGACCTCGACCGGTTTCATCGTCAGGAACTCCCTTCTCCGCCTTCGGCGGCCGGCTTCGCTTTCCCCGGCAGCGTCCGGGGAATCATGGTACCCGATCGCCGCGCAGGTGGCGGAGGACCCGCTCGGCGAGCGCCGCCGGGATTCCGGCCTTCTCCGCGATCTCCTCCGCCGACGCGTGCGACATCCGCGCCACCGACCCAAACGCGCCGATCAGCGCGGTCTTTCGCTTTGCGCCGATCCCGACGACCCCGTCGAGGATCGAGGAGAGGCTTCGCTTCGTGCGCAGGCGGCGGTGGTAGGTCACCGCGAACCGGTGCGCTTCGTCGCGGATCTGCCGCAGAAGGAGGAGTGCCGGGCTCTCGCGTTCGAGTACGATCGGGTCCGACAGGCCGGGGCGGAACACCTCTTCGTGGCGCTTCGCCAGCCCGAGAAGCTCGATCCCCTCGATGTTCAGCGATTGCAGGACCCCGATCGCGACGTTCAGTTGGCCCTTGCCGCCGTCGACCAGGAGCAGGTCGGGCAGCTCGGAGAACTTGCCCTTGTGGATCGACGGGTCGGTGAGCTCGGAGAGGCCGCGACGGAACCGGCGCCCGAGCACCTCGGACATCATCGCGTAATCGTCCGGCCCGTCGGCGCGTTGGACCTTGAACTTGCGGTAGGCGTCGCGCCGCGGGCGGCCGTTCTCGAACACGACCATCGACCCGGTCGCCTCCCCGCCCTGCGTGTTCGAGATGTCGAACGCCTCGATCCGCTGAGGAAAGACCGACAGGGACAGCGCGTCCGCCAGCTCGACGAGCGCCGTCGTCGCCTCCTTGCGCACCGCCTCGCCCAGCTCCTCGCCCTTCATCGCGAACCGGGCGTTGTCGTTCGCCAGCATCACGAGATGCCGTTTCTCGCCCCGCTGCGGCACCCGGACGGTGACCTTGCGGCCGCGCACCCCCGAGAGCCAGGCCTCGAGCCGCTCCGGCTCGTCGATCGCGAATGGGAGGAGGACCTCCGCTGGGACGGACGATGCGTGGGCGTAGTACTGCGTCAGGAACGAGCCGAGGACTTCCCCTTCCAGTGCGTCGGGGGGGACGCGGAGGTGGTACGCCTCGCGCCCGGCCATGCGGCCGCCGCGGACGAGGAAGAGCTGCGCCGACGCGCGCCCGTCGCCGACGTGGAGGCCGAACGCGTCCCGGTCGATCGTGTCCGAGAGGACGACCGACTGATGCTCGAGGCTGCGCTCGAGCGCCTCCGACTGGTCCCGCAGGTGAGCCGCCCGTTCGAACCGCTGCGCCGCCGCCGCGGCCCGCATCTCCGCTCGCAACCCGGAGATGAGCCCCGAGACGCGCCCCTCGAACAGAAGCGCCGCCCGATCGACCATCTGTGCGTACTCCTCCGGGCTGACCCGCTCGGCGCACGGCGCGAGGCAGCGGCCGATCTGGTGGTTCAGGCACGGACGCCGCGGCGTCTTGAGCGGCAGATCGAGCGTGCAGGTGCGGATCGGGAAGAGCTTCTGGGCGAGCTTGAGCGTCGAGCGCATCGCCTTCGCGTTCGTGTACGGGCCGAAGTAGCGGGCCCCGTCGTCGAGCCGCCGGCGGACGACCATCACGCGCGGGAACGGCTCGGCGGTGATCTTGAGGTAGGGGTAGCGCTTGTCGTCGCGCAGCCGCGCGTTGAACCGCGGCTGGTGGCGCTTGATCAGCGCATCCTCGAGGAGGAACGCCTCCGACTCCGTCTGCGTCCGGATCGTCTCGAAGCCGGCGATCTCCGCGACCAGCGACTGCGTCCGCCGCCCCGCCTCCGCCTGGGCCTGGAAGTACGAGCGGACGCGACCGCGCAGCGACGCCGCCTTGCCGACGTAGATCACCTCGCCCTGCGCGTCCTTCATCAGGTAGACACCGGGGGACGCCGGGAGGAGCTTCAGCTTCTCTTCGATCGAAACATCGCGCGCCATCATCGGTCCCGTCCATGGTAGCGGCGCCCGAACGCGCGCTCAAATCGCGGCTTGAACGGACGTTTCGGAGTTGATCGGCGGCCGCACCCCGCTACAATGGTCCCCGCCGATCGATTCGGGGGTGTAGCTCGAACTGGGAGAGCGCCCGCCTTGCACGCGGGAGGATGGCGGTTCGAATCCGCTCACCTCCACCCGAAAGCGCGAACTGCGATCCGCGAACCGCGATCCGTCGTTGCGTTGGGGCTTGTCCCCGACGCCTTCATCCCGAGCCGCGATCTGTTAGGGCTTGTCCTCGGCGTCTTCGCTTTCTGCTACCCGACCGGTTCGGTGCTCGCGAGTGGCGCAGTGAACTCAGTGCGCCGTCAGCAGAACGAGGATCAGCCCCGATTCGTCCGCCATCGGCTCGAGCGCCTTGCCGATGAGGGCGCACGGGCATGGATCCGGACCGGCCCAGCGCATGGCGTGCCCAGGGGTCGACGAGGTCACCAGCAGGTCGCCTGGCTGGATCGATCCGCCTTCATCCGTGACCTTGACGGGGACGATGCCGCACAGAGCGAGAAGGACTTGCGCGTCCGGCCGATCCGAAGCGCCCAAAACGATGCCCGGCTCGGTGGAGACGACGCCTGCGACGAGTGAAGAGCATAGGGTTTGAGACGGGCGGCAGGCGGCCATGGCGGTCGGATCCAGCTCGAGGACGTCGCCCGCTTCGGCCGGCTGCGATGCCGTGACCCATTCCGCCACGTCTGCGAAGCCGCTCTCGAAGGCCAAGGCGCGGATCGTGCCGTCGGCGAGCAGGTCACCCCATGGCGTCACGCGGAAGGCCGCGGGGGTGGCGATGGCGGCGGGGGTTGAGTGATCGCCGTTGATCCCATCGAGAGTGATTCGGCTCCAGAGCCCTGTCGCGGATTGGGCAAACACAGCGTAGTAGTACGTCTTGGAAGGGTCCAGGCCGCTGTCCGT
>Ga0068714_10004644_pt1 | contig 15191 bp, 15 predicted proteins | sample MTBNYHSulfiMetaG_FD_62988 | JGI IMG/M metagenome (GOLD analysis project Ga0068714, IMG submission 62988) | Enrichment culture microbial communities from rom New York Harbor, USA that are MTBE-degrading - MTBE-NYH (New York Harbor Sulfidogenic)... | ecosystem: Environmental > Aquatic > Marine >... | reverse complement strand
CGCGCGGAGGTCAGCTTGCCTTTCTTGTCCTCCGGGCACTGAGGTCGCGGCCGGGAGGCCGCGGCGGAGAAGGGTGGTATCGCGGGCCCACGCCCCTTGCGGCGCGGGCTCTTTGCTTTTATAGGGGGGAGCGAGATGGCGCAATCAGACAGGTCTCGGTTGAACGTCGATGAGCTGCTGGCGCTGGGCAGCCGCCCGCCGGCGCCCGGCCTGGCCAGGCCCGCCGGCAGCGACCGCATTCCATACCTCACAAGCGACCGGGCCAGGGAGGCGTTCCTTGGTTTCTACGAGGCAAAGGGGCATACGGTGCTGCCGAGCTTTCCTCTGGTCCCGCGGGACGACCCCTCGATCCTCTGGGTAAACTGCGGCATGGCGCCGCTGAAGCCGTACTTCCAGGGTCTGGTCCGTCCCCCCAACGTTCGGCTTGCGTCTTCGCAGAAATCCATTCGGCTCAACGACATCGAAAACGTGGGGCGTACCCCGCGCCATCATACTTTCTTCGAGATGTTGGGCAACTTCTCGGTCGGGGAGTATTTCAAGGCTGAAACCATCACCTGGGCGTGGGAGCTGTGTACCCGGGTGTTTGGGCTCCCGCCCGAGTTGCTGTGGGTCACGGTCCATCCCGACGACCGGGAGGCCCGCGACCTCTGGCAGTCGGAGGTGGGGTTCCCGCCCGGGCGCATCGTCGACGACGAGAGCAACTTCTGGGACATAGGCCCCGGACCGTGCGGTCCCAACAGCGAGATCTACATCGACCGGGGGCCCGGCTTCGGCTGCGGCGGGCCTGAGTGCAACCCCCTGTGCGAGTGCGGCCGCTACCTTGAGTTTTACAACCTGGTGTTCACCCAGTTCAACCACAACGAGGACGGAAGCCGCACGCCGCTGCCGCGTAAGAACATCGACACCGGCATGGGGCTGGAGAGGATTTCGTCCATCGTGCAAGGAGTCGCCTCCAATTTCGAGACGGACCTCTTCTGGCCGCTGATCGCCGGAACGTCCCAGCTCATCGGTGTGCCATACGGGGAGCGGCAGGAGCGAGACCTGGCGATGAGGGTGATCGCCGACCATCTGAGGTCAGTGGTCTTTGCCATTGCCGACGGCCCTCTCCCGTCCAACGAAGGGCGGGGTTACGTGATCCGCAGGCTGATCCGAAGGGCCGCCCGCTACGGCCTCACGTCCGGCGTCGGCGGGCCGTTCCTGTACGAACTCGTGCCGGTGGCGACCGGCCTGATGGCGTCCGCGTATCCAGAGGTTGCCGCCCTTTCCGGCTATCTCTCAGGCGTCGTCCGCCAGGAGGAGGAGCGCTTCGGGGCGGCCCTGCGGGACGGGACCCGTATCGCCGGCGACCTCGTTGCCGCCGCAAAGGAGGAGGGCCGCCGGTCTCTCAAGGGCGAGGACGTATTCCTTCTTTACGACACCTTCGGGTTCCCGTTTGACCTGACCGAGGACCTCGCCAGGGAGGCCGGGCTCGACGTCGACCGCCCCGGTTTCGAGGCGATGATGGATGCCCAGAGGGAACGCGCCCGTGCCGCCCGTGGCGCGGCGGACGGGTGGGAATCGGCCGCCGCGGTGGTGGCGGACGCCCTCCGCGGGCTTGACGCGTCGCAGTTCGTCGGGTACGAACAGCTTACCGCGGACGCGACCGTCTTAGGCATCGTGGCCGGGCGAGAGCGCGCCGGTCTAGCGGTGTTTGGCGACGACATCCCCGGAGACGTGTACGTGCTGCTCGACCGGACCCCTTTCTACCCCGAAGGCGGAGGTCAGGTGGCCGACGCGGGGACGATCGCTTTCGCCGGAGGACGCGCCAGGGTGGAGGATGTGCAGAAGCTGGGAGACGGCCGGATCGTGCACAGGTTATCGGGGGAGCGCGGGATTCTCCGGGCCGGCGATAGCGTCCGTGCCGAGGTAGAAACCGAGCGGCGCGCTGGTGTAGCGGCGCATCACACGGCGACGCACCTCCTGCACAGATCTTTGAAGGACGTCCTGGGCGAGCCGGCAAACCAGGCGGGATCGCTCGTTGCCCCTGACAGGTTGAGGTTTGACTTCACCTACCCCGAGGCGATCACGCCCGCCCAGCTTCAGGAGGTAGAGGACCTGGTGAACCGGGCAATCCGGCGCAACAGCCCGGTGACAGCCTGTGAGATGGCCCTGGCGGAGGCTAAGGCACAGGGCGCCATCGCCCTTTTCGGCGAGAAATACCAGGATATCGTCCGGGTGGTCAGCGCGGGCGACCGCTCCAAGGAGCTGTGCGGGGGAACCCACGTCACGGCTACCGGAGAGATCGGGCTGTTCTTGATCTCCAGTGAGGGTAGCATAGGTTCAGGCCTGCGGCGTATTGAAGCGGTGACGGGAAGGGCGGCTCTTGCCGAGGTTACGCGGATGCGCAGGCTTCTGATAGCCGTGTCGGATACGCTCAGGTCAGACCCCGCGGAAGCCGCAGCACGGGCCGCACACCTGCTACAGCGGATACGCGAGCTTGAGAGGGACTGCGAGTCACTGCGGGCCCGCCAATCCCAGCGCTCCCTGGAGCAGCTGCTTTCCGGCCGCAGGGAGGTTGCGCCTGGAGTGACGGCCGTCTCCGGCGAGGTCGAGGCCGCATCGATGGATGAGCTGCGGCGCTCCGCGGATTTCGTCCGTGACCGCCTCGGCGACGGCGGCGTCGGGGTGTTGGCGGCCCGGCTGGGTGACAGGGCCGGGTTCGTTGTCACCGTGGGCCAGGGCCTGGTCAGGACGGGTATAAAGGCAAGCGAAATCGCAAAGCGCCTGGGTGCCAGCGTCGGCGGCAGCGGCGGTGGGCGGGCGGATATGGCGCAGGCAGGGGCCCGTGAGCCGGGTCGTATCGGGGAAGCCCTGGCGCGATTGGATGGACTGATTGGGGAACTGGCACGTGAGGGGAGGAAGGACTAACCTGGCGGCGAAGATGGTACCTTCAGGCATGATTGACCGCCGGGAGGTAGTGGAGAGATGGAGGCCGGGGAGAAGACGGCACGGTTCCGGCTGGATCGGGAAGCCTACGAGGCAAAGGACGTGCTCGGCACGGTCTACCGCGCCCTCCTCGAAAAAGGTTACGATCCGGTGGAGCAGCTCGTCGGATACCTGCTCTCCGGAGACCCGGCGTACATCACGACCCACCTGGGGGCCCGGAGCCTCATCGCCAGGGTCGAGCGGGACGAGCTTCTGGAGGAACTGGTTCGCTCCTTCGTGGCGAAACACGCTCGAAGCTGACCGCGTTACAGCCGCGGACGCGGGAGGCCCCCGATGATACCCGTCCGTGACAGCATCCGGTCACGGCGGTTTCCCGTCGCCACGGTCGCGATCATCGCCGTCAACATAGCCGTCTTCATCTACCAGTCGTCCCTGGGGGCGCGAGCACTGCAGCTTTTCTTTCTCCGGCATGGGGTGGTCCCCGTCCAGTTTTCTCTCCTGCCCAGGTTCTTTCTTGCCGGCAGGTTCGACGTGGTCACGCACCTCTCGGGCACGTTGATCTCCGCGATGTTCCTCCACGGGAACCTGCTTCACCTGCTCGGGAATATGCTGTACCTCTGGGTATTCGGGGACAACGTGGAGGACCGTCTTGGCCGGGCGCGGTTCGTCGCCTTCTACCTGCTCACCGGCTCGGCAGGGACACTCGCCCACATCTTTGCGGCTCCAGGGTCGACGGTACCACTCATCGGGGCCAGCGGGGCCATCGCGGGAGTGCTGGGGGCCTACTTCGTGAGCTTCCCGCGATCGAGGGTCCTGGCTCTCGTGCCTTTGTTCTTCTTCTTCCACCTGATAGAGGTGCCGTCGATCGTCTTTCTCCTCTTCTGGTTTGTACTTCAACTGGTCAACGGCATAGGCGCCCTAAGCCCCTCAGCGGCGGACGTCGTGGCATGGTGGGCTCACGTCGGGGGCTTTGCGGCCGGCGTCGTCCTCATCCGGCTGATGGCCTCCCGGTACCGGGGCACGCCCGGGCCGGCGGGGCCTTACGGCCCTTTTGGTCCCGCAGGACCGGCGGGACGATGGGACTGAGATGACGGCCGACGGGGCGCGGGGTTCAGTCGAGCTCGGGGCAACCGGAATCACCGTCACGCCCGTGTGCTTTGGAACGCTGACGGTCAGCAAGTGGCAGTGCGACTTCACCCCCGAAAGAGCGGCCGCTTTGTTCCGCTATGCCTACGACCGCGGGGTCCGTTTCTTTGATACCGCCGAGCTTTATAGCAACTACGCCCACCTCGGCATGTTTCTCCGGACCGTCCCCCGTCCGGAGGTTGTCGTCGCGAGCAAGTCGTACGCGTCCACCGCCCGCGAGGCGTTATCGTCCGTGCGACGGGCCCTTGACGAGTTGGGGACGGGCTATCTGGACGTGTTCTTGCTCCACGAACAGGAGTCCGCGCTCACGCTCCGCGGCCATCGCGAGGCTTTGGTCGAGCTACACCGTCTCAAGGCCAGCGGGCTGGTGAGGGCGGTCGGGGTTTCCACTCACACCGTGGCCTGCGTCCGGGCCTGCTGCAACGAGCCGCTGGTTGAGGTCATCCATCCTCTGGTGAACGCCGCGGGGATCGGTGTGCAGGACGGAACGGTCGGCGACATGCTGGCTGCCATCCGCCAGGCCGCCTCCGGCGGCACCGGCATCTACGCCATGAAACCCCTTGCAGGCGGCCACCTGGGCTCCCGGGCAGAGGAAGCCCTTGCCTTCGTCCGCGACATCCCATATATTCATTCCGTGGCGCTGGGACTGAGTTCCCGCGACGAGATCGACTTCGCGGTGAGCGTTTTCGGGGGGCACAGCCCTGCCGCGGGGCTGTCACAGAGAGTTGGTTCGGTCCGCCGGCGGCTGGCCATCGAGCCGTGGTGCGATGGGTGCGGGGCCTGCGTCGAGGCGTGTACCCACGGAGCCTTATCCCTGGAGTCCGGGCGGCTGCTGCACGATCCGGAAAGGTGCGTGCTCTGCGGGTATTGCGCCGCCAGGTGCCCCGGTTTCTACCTGAAGGTGGTGTCGGCCGACGAGGATCATCGCCCTTGACCCGGGAAGCAAGAGGGTCGGTCTGGCGGTTTCCGATCCACTGGGGATAGCGGTGCGCCCGCTCTCACCCCTGCCGGCCCAGTCGGGTCCAGATGCTGTGTCCAAGGCCCTTGGCCGGGTCCTTGGCGAGCACGATGTCGGCGTTGTTGTCGTGGGGCTCCCCCGCAACATGGACGGCACTGAAGGACCTGGGGCGTCCGGGGCCAGAATACTCGCTGATAAGATCAGAGCCCGGTACCCGGGCCTTGAGGTGCGGCTGTGGGACGAGCGTTTGACCACCGTGGCCGCGGAGAAAACTCTCTTAGCGGCTGACATCAGCCGGAGGCGCCGGAGGCAGCTGGTCGATGGACAGGCTGCGGCGATACTGCTTCAGGATTACCTGCGCGGCCGCGGCCCGCAGGATGAGGATCGGGGCGGCTCAACGCCGTTCCCGAGAAGGGGTGAAACAATGCCTGGTGAGGATCGTGACGACATCGTGGTTTTGACTGACGATGAGGGCAATGAGGTCGAGTTTCTGTTCCTGGACGCATTCGAGGTCGCCGGCAAGCGCTACGCGGTTCTCGTCCCCTTGGAGGGCACCGACGACGAGGACGAGGGCACCTCGGACGAGGACTACATCGAGGGCAGCGAGGCAATGATCTTTAGGCTCGAGCAGGACGAGAAGGGCGACGAGATCTTTGTTGAAATAGAAGACGACGAAGAGTGGGCCGAAGTCACAGCGGCCTGGGAAGATCTCCAGGACGAGGACTTCGAGGCCGGTGACGAGGATTCCGATGAAGAAGACGAGGAGCCTGAAGAGGACCCGGAGGACGAGGAAGACGACGAGGACGAGCCGGGTTCGCCCTTCCGGTCCTCCTAAGTACAAAGCCCGGTTCCTGACCGTTGAGCCTCGACTCCGCGCCGCCGGGGGGCAGGCCTCGTATGGCAGGATGGTCTGAGCGCCTGCACCGGTGGTTCAACAAGAACTCCCGGAAGGCGGTCCTCCTCTTCATCGCATGCGGGGCAGCCGTGCTCGCGGTTTTCTGGTTCCTGACGTTCGGCCCACCCCGTCCCTTCAGCTCGGAAGCCGCGGTTGTGGTGATCCCCTCGGGGCACTCAACGGCTCAGATAGCCGATGAGCTCGGCCGGCGGGGCCTGATTCGCAGCCCGCTTGCTTTCCGGGGATGGGCCCTGGTAACTGGCAGGGCAGGCAAGCTGAAGGCCGGAGAGTACAGCTTCGGCTACTCCCTGGCGGCCACCCGGATCATGGATAAGCTGGCGCGAGGACAAGTACTCCTGCATCCCGTCACCATCCCCGAGGGCTATAACGTGGCTCAGATCACCACATTGCTGGCGTCGAGCGGTTTCGCCGACCCGGCGGCGTTTCAGGCGGCGCTTTCTGACGCGGCCGTCTCCGGGATCGTCCCCGAGGAGTGGCTTCCCGCCCGGACTCGGCTGATCCGGCAGCCGCTCGAGGGATACCTCTTTCCCGATACGTACGGGCTCTATCGAGGCATCACCGAGGCCGAGATCGTTAGGGTCATGGTTTCCAGGCTCAAGGCGTCCTTTCCGTCACGCCTCGAAGCACGGGCGGCTGAGCTGGGGATGTCCGTCAGCGAGGTCCTGACTCTGGCCTCGATTATCGAGAAGGAGGCCCGCCACGTGGCCGAGCGCGAGATTATCTCCGGGGTATACCACAACCGCCTGCGGGTCGGGATGAAGCTCGACGCCTGCCCCACGGTCAGGTACGTGATGCGTGACCCCTTGGGCCCGATCACCGAGCGGGAAATGGCAATCGACTCGCCCTACAACACGTACGTATACGGGGGCCTGCCCCCGGGGCCGATATGTTCCCCTGGCTTGGCATCCATCGAGGCCGCGCTCTACCCCGCCAAGGTTGACTATTTCTACTTTGTCGCCAAGCCCGACGGCACCCACGCCTTCTCGCGGACCTACGCCGAACACCTCGCCAACATCCGGAAGTACCGCTAGCAGTTTCGCGAGATGAGCCTGCACGCTCCTCCACCTTCTCGCATATCCTGTAGGACGGCGTGAGAGAAGGAGCCGGTCCCCAACGCGCGCCGCGCGCCCTGCGCCGTGCGCGCAGAGAGGAAAGGGGTTGGTGCCTTGGTCTTCTCCCTTATCTGGGCTCTGGTGCTGGGGGTCGTCAGCGCCCTTGCCGGCTATCTGAGCAACAGCGGCACATTTCCACACCCCCTGAAGGAGGACGAGGAAGCCCGCTACCTCTCGCTGATGGCCGCCGGCGACAAAGATGCAAGGGATGTGTTGATTGAGCGAAACCTCAGGCTCGTGGCCCACGTCGTCAAGAAGTTCGACAACACCGGGGAGGACCCCGATGACCTCATATCCACAGGCACGATAGGTCTTATCAAGGGCATCAAGACCTTTAACCCGAGGTACGGTACCCGGCTTGCCACCTATGCAGCCAGGTGTATCGAAAACGAAGTCCTGATGTTCCTAAGGTCCAAACGGAGAACTCGCTCGGAGGTCTTCCTGTACGACCCCATAGGCGTAGACCGAGAGGGCAACGAGATAACCCTGACCGACGTCCTCGGAACGGACCCGGACATCGTGCCGGATACCGTCGATACCATCTGCCAGCAAAAGAGCGTCCGTACCAAGCTCAACTGCCTGGGCAGGCGGGAGCGGACCGTCGTCGAACTGCGCTACGGGCTACACAGCGGCAACCGGAAGACCCAGCGTGAGATCGCCAGGCTATTGGGGATCTCTCGTTCCTACGTCTCACGCATCGAAAAACGAGCGGTCTCCAAGCTCACGCACGAGCTCTCCGCCCACGCCGCATCGGAGACGTAAGCCAGGTATCGAGGAAACCGCGCTCAAGGACGACCTCCAGCGCCGGTCGCGTGGAGGTCCTGAAGGGCCAGCTCCTGGTGTCCTTCTCCCGTCCCCCACTCGCGCACGGCTCTTAGCAGGGCGGCCACGGTATCGAGAGAGGTCAGGCAGACCACATTATGCTCTACGGCAGTACGCCGGATGCGGAAACCGTCTCGCTGAGGGTCGCGCCCGCGGGTAAGGGTGTTCACGACCAGGTCCACCTTCCGGCCCTGAATGAGCGAAAGCAGGCTGGGACCCTCCTCACCGATCTTGGCCACGACCGCCGCGGGATGCCCCGCGGCGTGCAGCGCCGCCGCCGTGCCCCGGGTGGCGAAGATCTCCCAGCCAAGCGCGGCGAATTGGCCAATGATGGGAATGCCCTCCGGCTTGTCTTTGTCGGCGATAGTCGCCAGCAACGCACCTTGACGCGGGACCCTGGTGCCCGCTGCCGCGAGCGCCTTGTGCACCGCTTCCCAGGGGCTCGTTGAGATGCCCATGACCTCGCCGGTGGACTTCATCTCCGGTCCGAGGGAAATCTCAACATCCGTAAGTTTGCTGAAGCTAAAAACAGGCGCTTTAACGCCGTAGACCTGTTGCTCCGGCCAGAGGCCGCCGCCGTACCCCAACTCGGCGAGCGTCCGGCCGAGGGCTGCCTCCACCGCCAGCCGGACGATAGGCACCCCGGTGATCTTGCTCAGAAACGGGACCGTCCTGCTGGCCCGGGGATTCACTTCGAGCACCAGGATCTCGCCGCCTTGCACGACAAACTGGATGTTGAGCAAGCCGGCGGCCCCGATTTCCCTGGCGAGGAGCGCGGTAATCCTGAAGACCTCCTGTTTCTCCTCTTGCGCCAGACGGAGCGAGGGGTAGATCGCGATGCTGTCGCCGGAGTGCACCCCGGCCCGTTCAATGTGCTCCATGATCCCGGGGATAAGCACCTGTCCCGTCCGATCGACAACGGCGTCGACCTCTATCTCGCACCCGCCCACGTACTTGTCCACCAGGATAGGTTTATCCGGCGTGACCGCCACCGCGTGCGCGGTGTATTCCTTGAGGTCTTCGTCGCCATGGACGATCTGCATGGCCCGCCCTCCGAGGACGTAGGAGGGGCGCACTACCACCGGGTAACCTACGGCCCGCGCCACCTTCAGGGCTTCTGCCGTGGAGCTGGCTGAACCCCCGGCCGGACGCTTCACGGCGAGGCGTGCCAGCAGGCGCTCGAACTGGTCGCGGTCTTCGGTTAGATCGATAGCGCTGACCGGGGTACCCAGGATCGGCACCCCGTGGGTGGCGATCCTGGCGGCCAGGTTGATTGCGGTCTGCCCGCCAAACTGGACCATTACCCCGGCCGGCCGTTCCAGGTCCACGACGTTGAGGACGCTCTCAAGGGTGAGGGGTTCGAAGTACAGCCGGTCCGCCGTATCAAAATCTGTGCTGACCGTCTCCGGGTTGTTGTTGATGATGACCGTCTCGTACCCGGCCTGCTTTAGCGCCCAAACAGCGTGCACCGAACAGCAGTCAAACTCGATGCCTTGTCCGATGCGGATAGGCCCTGAACCGAGCACGAGGACCCTCTCCCTCTCCCCCGGCAGTGCCTCGTTCTCGCGTTCGTAGCAGGAGTAGTAGTAAGGCGTGACCGCCTCGAACTCGCCGGCGCAGGTGTCGACCATTTTGTACACCGGAGCGATGCCGAGAGCCAGGCGCCTCCGCCTTACCTCGTCCTCGCCAAGACCCCAGAGGACGGCGAGCCGCCGGTCCGAGAAGCCAAGCTGCTTCGCCGCCTGCCACTCGTGGTCGGCCAGATAGTCCGGGCCGAGACCCGAGAGGCGCCCTTCCACCCGGACGATGCGCGCTATCTTGCTCAGAAACCAGGGATCTATGGCCGTCCAGGTTGAGACCTCTTCTTCGGTGAACCCCCGGCGGAGCGCCTCCGCGACTGCGAACAGGCGCTCGTCGTCGCCGGCCTCGACCTTGCGCTTCACGTCTTCCGCCGAAAGGCGGCTGACAGCCGGCGCCGCCAGCCCGTCGAGTCCTATGTCCAGAGAGCACAATGCCTTCTGCAGAGCCGCCTCGAACGACCTTTCGATCGCCATTACCTCACCGGTGGCCTTCATCTGCGTGCCCAGCCGCCTTGCGGCATCCGCGAACTTGTCGAAGGGCCATCTCGGGACCTTCACGACGACGTAGTCCAGGGCCGGCTCAAAGCAAGCCCACGTCTTTCGCGTTACCGGGTTCGGGATTTCATCCAGGTGCAGCCCGGCCGCAATCTTCGCCGCCACCTTGGCGATGGGGAAGCCCGTCGCCTTGCTCGCCAGAGCACTTGAGCGGCTGACCCTGGGGTTTACCTCTATGACGTAGTACGAGCTTGACGCCGGGTCCGTGGCGAACTGGATGTTGCAGCCTCCTTCGATCTCCAGCGCGCTGATTATCCTGATCGAGGCTGCGCGCAGGTCCTGGTGTTCCCGGTCAGAGAGAGTCTGGCTCGGGGCCACCACTATGCTGTCCCCGGTGTGTATCCCGATGGGGTCGAGGTTTTCCATGTTGCATACGGTGATGCAGTTGCCGGCCGAGTCCCGTATCACCTCGTACTCGATTTCCTTCCAGCCGGCGACGCTCTTCTCCAGTAGCACCTGATGTATCAGGCTCAGCAGCAGGCCCCGCTCGCAGATCTCCTCCATGCTTTGACGGTCCGAGGCGATGCCTCCGCCAGTTCCTCCGAGGGTGTACGCCGGTCTGACGATAATCGGATACCCCAGCTCCTCGGCGAGCCTCACGGCCTCGGGCACCGATCTGGCGATCCCGCTCGGCGGAACGGGCTCTCCGATATCGAGCATCGTCTGCTTGAAGAGTTCCCGGTCCTCGGCGCGCTTAATTGCCTGCAGGGGAGTTCCGAGAAGCCGCACCCCGTGGCGGCCCAGCACGCCGGTCTCAGCAAGCTCTACCGCCAGGTTGAGGCCCACCTGACCGCCGAGGGTGGGAAGCAGCCCGTCCGGGCGCTCGCGGGCAATGATCTTCTCAAGAGACTGGAGGTCGAGCGGCTCGATGTAGACGCGATCGGCCATGTGGGGGTCAGTCATGATCGTTGCCGGGTTGCTGTTGACGAGGACGACCCGCAAGCCTTCCTCCCGCAAGGCCTTGCAGGCCTGTGTCCCGGCGTAGTCGAACTCGGCCGCCTGGCCGATCACGATCGGTCCGGACCCAATGACCATTACGGTCTTTAGCTCGGTATGCCGGGGCAAAGCTCTAGACCTCCGTCCTGACCGTCCCGTCCGCGAGGCCCGTTGAATGCCCGCTGACCACCTCGAAGAAGCGGTCAAACAGGTAGCTCGAGTCGCGCGGGCCCGGTGCCCCCTCAGGGTGGTACTGCACGGAGAAGGCGGGCAACCGCCGGTGCGACAGTCCCTCAACAGTGCCGTCATTGATGTTCGTATGCGACACCTCGACGTCCGCCGGGAGGCTTGAGGCGTCTACGGCGAAACCATGGTTTTGAGCGGTGATATAGACCCTGCCTGTCGCGTGCTCGCGCACCGGGTGGTTACCCCCGCGGTGCCCGAACTTGAGCTTGTACGTTTTCCCGCCGAGAGCAAGCCCGAGAACCTGGTGGCCAAGGCATATCCCAAAGAGAGGCACCTTGCCCATTAGGGCCCGTACTGCGGCCACTGTTTCCGGAACATCGGCGGGGTCGCCCGGCCCGTTGGAGAGCACTACGCCGGCAGGTTTCAGGCCCAGGATCTCCTCTGCGCGGCAGGAGTACCCGACGCAGACCACGCTGAAACCGCGCCGGGCGATCTCACGAGCCATGCTCCCTTTGGCACCCATGTCCACGACCACTACCCTCGGCCGAGAGGGATCGCCCTGCTCCTGACGCTGAGGAAGCGAGACGGCTGCGACCAACCGCTGTCCTGACAGCTGAGGTACACCTCGAGCTCTGTCCGCAAGCAACTCGTCCGGGTGGTTACCGGCTGCCATGACGCCGCGCATGGTCCCCTGGGAGCGGATGTGGCGCACGAGAGCCCGGGTGTCCACGCGGGCCAGGCCCATGAGACGCTGACGCTTCATGAACATGTCCAGAGTCGAATCGAGGTGCCAGTTGCTGGGCGTAAAGCAGGCCTCGCGCACGACAAGTCCCCGGGCATAGGAGCGCCCGCCCTCGCAGTCGCTTTCGGCGATCCCGTAATTGCCTATCAAGGGGTAGGCCATGACCACGATCTGGCCGCAGTACGACGGGTCGGTCAAGATCTCCTGGTAGCCCGTCATCGCGGTATTGAATACAACTTCACCCCAGGATTCACCCGGGGTGCCGAAGACCTCTCCCTCTACAGCGTAGCCGTCCTCCAGGACAAGTTTGCCGAGCACGCTCCCCCTCCTGCATGATTATGTAGGTATCACGCATAAAGATGTCAAGAGACCCTCGCCGATTATAGCCTAACCCCTAGTACCAGTCAATTGCCCGTGCTGGCCTTTGCCCGTGCCTTGGGGAGTCATCTCCCCGGCGGTCCCATTCCCTCGCGAGCTGCCGCCACGAAGCCCGCAGCCGCCTCTGCGACCTGCCCGTGAAGCCCCGGGACCAGTTGGATGGCCCCGGCATCGTCGACCCCGTGGAAGACGAGGCTGACCCGCGGTTCGAAGCTGATTACGCTGAGCCAGGTGCGGAGGACTTGCTCCGCCTGCGTGTAATGGCTGCCGATCTTCATCCCCCCGACTGTAAGGAGAGCGGCGGCCCGGTGTTCCGCCGGATCTACCCATGGCCGGCCCAGACGGTGCTTCGCCACCCATGCACATTGAAAACGATCCACGACTGCCTTCAGTTGAGCAGTAACGGAGGCAAAGAACACCGGAGTCGCGACTGCCAAGGCATCGGCCCAACGCACCGCCTCGAAGACCTCTGTCATGCCGTCCCGGACGATGCACTCGCCGGTCTGGTCACACCCTCCGCACGCGCGACACGGCGCTATTGTTAGGGCGGCTGCCCGCAACTCCCGTACCAACAGCTGCCCCCCGGCAGATTCTCTGACCCTGTCCAGGAAGAGGTCCAGGAGTTGATCGCTGTTCCCGCCCTGCCTGGGGCTGCCCCTGATCGCTGTCAGTTTTCTCGACGTACTCACCACCTTTGTCTGGCTAGAGCCCTTTCCTCCGGCCGCTGAAGGTTTTCCTTCAGTTGGGCAAAACATCATCCAAGGGTACAGCAGTCCGCACCCTGGGGGGGGGCAGACGTGATCCGAAGTCAAGAACAGGTACAGCGTGCCGGCATGGCCCTGGACGGGGGGGACCGGCTCAGGGAGTACCGGTCCAAGCGTGACTTTGGACGAAGCTCGGAGCCGCCCGGCAGCGATACCGGGCTGGGGGAACAGGGCGTCTCAGACCGCCTGAGGTTTGTCGTTCAAGAACACCGCGCCCGGAGCCTCCACTGGGACTTCAGGCTGGAGTGGGGCGGGGCGCTGAGGAGTTGGGCCGTCCCGAAGGGGCCGCCAACCGAGCCCGGCATAAAGAGGCTGGCGATAGCCACGGAGGATCACCCCCTTGACTATATTGACTTTGAGGGGCGGATCCCGGAGGGCAATTACGGCGCCGGCAAGGTGTCAATCTGGGACCGGGGGATCTACGCGATTGCCGAGAAGACCGAGGAAAAGCTCCTCATTGCCCTTATGGGGGAGCGGCTGCAAGGGGCTTACTACCTCGTTAGAACAAAGGGCAACCAGTGGCTGATCTGGAAGCTTGAGGAGGACGGCGCGCGGAGCGGAGAATGGGGCCGGGCGGGAGGTGGGCAGACCTGGGCTTTCGAGACAGACTGATACCCAACGAGATAGTCCGATCGGTACTTGACATATCCCCCGACTGGCTCAGCGAGAGACGGATCAAAGCGCTGATTTTGGACCTGGACAACACATTGGTGCCCTACGGGCAGAGCACCGTCTGTCCTGACCTGTTGGCACATATCCGTGCGTTGCTGCACCTTGGGGTTCGCGCCGTTATCCTCTCGAACGCCGGTCCTCGTCGCACGCGTTCCGTAGCCGCCAAGATGGAGATACCGTTTGTTGCGAGCGCAGGCAAGCCCGGCCTGCGCGGCTACGCGCGTGCCTTGGCCGCTGTCGGGACAGCACCCGAGCATACGGCAGCGGTGGGCGATCAGATCTTTCGAGACGTGATCGGGGCGCGCACCGCGGGCTGCTACGCCGTTCTGGTTCCGCCGATGACCCCCCGCGATTTCCCGGGAACGAGGATCCTGCGGTTCTTCGAGCGCCTGGTACTCGCCCGGTTGGCTCGCCGGGGAGAGATCGACGGTGCGGCGCTCGCAGCGTGGTTTAAGTACTCACCAACCCGCACCGAGACATAACTCCTCGTTTCTCCGGTTCACCCTCAAGCTATCCTCGTCTTGCTGTATAGCTGGGCTCCAGCCGGGACTATACTGCCCATGAAGGATCCACCCGGTGAGTCGTGGGGTCCTTCGGGGGGTGGCGCCCGTTCCGGAGAAGCCGGAAGGTGACAGAAACAGCACCGCCGGTCCCGCGGACGTTCGAGCGGGTTTGGACGAGGCCGGGACAATAATCAGCGTGACCCGTTCGGTACCGCTGGGGAGGCTGGCCGCGGCTTCCGGGGGCCTCTCGCTTTCCAAGCTCAGAGACCTCGTGTCCGAGCTCAAGGCCGGGCATCTGGAGCTCAGCGAATCGGCTCTGGGCGACCTGGAACTATGCCGCAGGGGAGACGAGATCGAACTGAGGATGTACTTTCTTCCCCGTTGCGGCCTCAGGCAGGAATGCGTATACAGGCACGACCGGCCTCCTTTACCCTGAGTCCGTCCGCGACACTTTCCCCCAGGATATGGATAATCCAATCCTGCCTGCTCTTTGAGGTTTCACATTCGTTGGCCAACCGTGCCCCCGGCAGCCGCAAGGAAGCCCGTCAGACCTGTACTGCCCCCGGTTTTTGGCCGTCAAGGAGGGACTAAAGCCAGGTGTCCGCAGGGACGATGCACCCAATAGGTTCTGAGCCGCAGGCAGTGGCGGCTGAGAAATCCCACAAGAATACCTGGAGGGAGGGGCTGCGTGCTGATGCTGACTCGTCTGTGGATCTGGATGAAGAGTGAGAAAGGACAGGGGCTCGCGGAATACGGTCTGATCATCGTTCTCGTGGCATTGGTTGCTGCGGCCGCCATTACGGCATTTGGCGGTCAGATCTCAAGCCTATTTACAAGGATCACCACCCAACTGAGCACCCCCTAAGACGGTGGGGGCTCTCCGGAGCCCCCATCAACCTACTCACTGGACAGGCAAATGACAATGAGCCTACTTGCGTTGCGCAGGAAGATGATCAAGGACAAGAGGGGCCAGGCTCTGGTGGAGCTGGCCCTTGT